>JACCDY011019697.1_pt1 | contig 20277 bp, 19 predicted proteins | sample 7446391 | NCBI WGS metagenome assembly JACCDY01 (sample SAMN15323451, study PRJNA562643) | freshwater metagenome | isolation source: river surface water | place: USA:Blue River Watershed | collected 2017-08-18 | reverse complement strand
GCTGCAGGTGGAAATGTTGAAGGTGTGCGACCCGTCGCCACCGGTGCCCACGATGTCCACCAGGTGCGTCTTGTCGTTCACGTGCACCGGCGTCGCGAACTCGCGCATGACTTGCGCGGCGGCCGTGATCTCGCCAATGGTTTCCTTCTTGACGCGCAAGCCTGTGATGATGGCGGCGGTCATGACCGGCGTCAACTCGCCTTGCATGATGAGGCGCATGAGATGCAGCATCTCATCGTGAAAAATCTCGCGGTGCTCGATGGTGCGCTGCAGCGCTTCGGTGGGGGTGATGGGCATCGGTGACTCCTAACGCATTAACGCTGCTCGAGAAAATTTTTCAGCATGGCATGGCCATGCTCGGTGAGGATGGACTCGGGATGGAATTGCACCCCCTGGATGGGCAACTCAGCGTGGCGCACACCCATGATCTCGCCATCGTCCGTCCAGGCGGTCACTTGCAACGCGGCCGGGCAAGTGGCGCGCTCGATCGCCAGCGAGTGATAGCGATTGACCGTGAAAGACTCGGGCAGATCAGCAAACATGCCCTCACGCGTGGTGTGCATAACGCTGGTCTTTCCGTGCATCAATTGCTGGGCACGAACAATCTTGCCGCCAAAGGCGGCGCCAATGCTCTGGTGGCCTAAGCACACCCCCAGAATCGGGTACTGGCCCGCGAAGGCCTGGATGGCCGCAACCGAGATGCCAGCCTCAAGTGGCGAACAAGGGCCGGGTGAAATCACCAGCACATCGGGTCGCCGTTCGGCAATACCCTCCAGGGTGATTTCGTCATTGCGGTGTACCTCGACCTGAGCGCCCAACTCGCCGAAATACTGCACCAGGTTGTAGGTGAACGAATCGTAGTTATCGACCATCAACAAACGCGGGGATGGATTCATGATGCTCACTCCAATCCCTCTTCGACCAGTTCGCTCGCACGTAGCAACGCGCGCGCCTTGTGCTCGGTCTCTTTCCATTCCAATTCAGGCACCGAATCGGCCACCACACCGGCGGCAGCCTGCACATACAGGTAGCCGTCCTTGATGATGCCGGTGCGAATGGCAATGGCCACGTCCATGTCGCCGGCGAAGCTGAGATAACCACAGGCTCCCCCATAGATACCGCGCTTGCTGGGTTCGAGTTGATCGATCAATTCCATGGCATGCACCTTGGGTGCGCCGCTGAGCGTGCCCGCCGGGAAGGTGGCTCGCAGCACGTCCATGTTGCTCAGGCCGTCCTTCAGGATGCCCTCGACGTTGCTCACGATGTGCATCACGTGGCTGTAACGTTCCACGACAAAGGCCTCGGTGACTTCGACGCTGCCAATCTTGGCGATGCGACCAATGTCATTGCGCGCCAGATCAATCAGCATCACATGCTCGGCGCGTTCTTTCGGGTCGTTGATCAGTTCCACCTCGGTGGCCTGATCAGCCTGCGGCGTAGCGCCGCGCGGACGTGTGCCCGCCAGCGGTCGGATGATGACCTTGTGCCCCTCCGAAGTTGCTTCCTGGCGCACCAGAATTTCGGGAGAAGCCCCCACCACATGGAAGTCACCCAGGTGGTAGTAATACATGTAGGGGCTGGGGTTGAGTGAGCGCAAGGCGCGGTACAACGACAGCGGGCTTTCGGTGTAGCGCTTCTTGAGACGCTGCCCCACCTGCACCTGCATGAAGTCACCCGCCTCGATCAGGCGCTGCGCACGGTCCACCGCGGAGAGGAAATCCGCCTTGGCAAACTCCCGCTCCACCGGATAGGTCTGAGTGGCGCGCACCTGTGGCGCGCTCACCGAATAGCGCAACAAGTCCTTGAGTTCACGCAAACGCTGTTTGCTGCGCACATAGGCTTCCGGTTTGCCCGGGTCGGCATAGACGATGAGATACAGCTTGCCCGAGAGGTTGTCGATGACCGCCAGCTCCTCGCATTGCAGCAGCAGGATATCGGGGCACCCCAGGGTATCGGGCGGGCAGGAGTGGGCCAGTTTTTTCTCGATGTGCCGCACGGTGTCATAGCCAAAATAACCCGCCAGGCCGCCACAAAAGCGCGGCAAGCCGGGACGCAGGGCCACCTTGAAACGTTGCTGATACGCCGCCACGGCATCGAGCGGGTTGCCGGTGATGGTTTCCACCACCTCGCCATCGGTCACGACTTCGGTCAGTGCTTGCGCCCCAAAACCCGTGCTGCGCAGCAGGGTGCGGGCGGGCAGGCCAATGAAGCTGTAACGCCCAAAACGCTCGCCACCCACCACGGATTCCAGCAGAAAGCTGTAGCGCCCGCCGTCACGCGAATGCGCCAGCTTGAGGTACAGGGACAGCGGGGTTTCCAGGTCGGCAAAGGCTTCCGCAATCAGGGGGATGCGGTTGAAGCCTTGGGCGGCCAGACTTTTGAATTCAAGTTCGGTGATCACATGAGCCTCCACAGCTCAGCCCCACAGGGGCTCTGTTCATGATGAGGGGCCGATTGCCGCAGGCAACGGGCGGGGGAGAAGCGTGCCCCCCAGCGGCTTAAACGCGCACGCAGGAGCACAGGGCAAACGGGCGACGCCAGGGCCAGGCTCCCCGGTCGCTGCAACCTGTGATGGTGGTGCGGTGAATGAACATGGACTCAAGTGTAGCAAAGCGGCTTGGGGCGCGTGAGGCGCGGTACGCCGCTCAGTCACGCACTCCCTTCACGACCAAGGTCGCCAGGCCTGATGTCAGGGGCGGAGTCGGAAGGGCTCTTCTAGGTCAATGAAATCCTTTTCAGCCAAGGCTCCCTCGATCCAATCCTTGACGCCCGGCAGCGCGCAGATACGCGACATGTAGGCAGCCACATCCTCAGGCACCGGCAATGCATAGGTGATCAAACGCATGACCACCGGTGCAAAGTAAGCGTCGGCCACACTGAAGTGGCCAAATAGCATCGGTCCGCCATGTTCGGCCAGCAGGCCCGACCACATGCTGACAATGCGATGCAGATCGGCACGAACGGCAGCGTTGTCTCGCAGGGCCAATGCGCCCACATCGGGCAAGTGGGCTTCAATGTTCATGGGACAGGCACTGCGCAGGCCAGAGAACCCACTGTGCATTTCGGCACAGACGCTGCGTGCCCGAGCGCGAGCGGCACGATCCAATGGCCACAGGGTTTTTTGAGGAAACAGTTCCGCCACGTATTCGGCAATCGCCAGGGTATCCCACACCACCAAGCCCTCATGCACCAGCACGGGCACCTTGCCCACGGGATTGAGGGGGGAGACAACTTGCTTGAACCGTGAGTCAGGCGTGAAAGCGTCAAATCGCACCATGACCTCTTGAAAGTCAATGTCGACCTGACGCATCAGCACCCACGGTCGCATGGACCAGGACGAATAATTTTTATTTCCAATGTAGAGCTGGATCATGATGCTCCTCGTGGATGGAGTCGCGATGTTAGCCGCTGAACCGCGGGCACGACCCGCGGAACAGATTTCCAGCAGAAAATGGACTCTGGCTGCGCGCCCAACTCAGCGGTCATGACAGCCGAGACAACTTTTAACGAAACCGGTCAGCGCGTCGAGCCGGTCCAAGTGCGCCCAGGCGGGCAGGGCATCCACCGGTTCGCCGTGGTTGTAACCGTACCGCATCAACACCAGTGGACAGCCTGCGGCATGTGCAGCTTGGGCATCGTTGCTGGAGTCACCCACCATCAGGGTCCGCGCGGCGGTCGTGCCCAGGGCCTCGCAGGTTTTGAGCAATGGCAGAGGGTCAGGCTTGCGACGCTCGAACGCATCGCCTCCATAGACCAGCACGAAATGTTCCGACAATCCTTTGAGGCGCAACAGTTGCTCAGCGAAGGCGGTGGGCTTGTTGGTAACGCAGGCCAGGGGCAATCCGGCTGCACGCAAGTACAGCAGGCCCTCCACCACGCCAGGATAGGGGTCGGCAAATTGTCCGTTGATGCCGTGATAGTGAAGCTGATAGCGCGCCCAGGCCTGCTCATACAGGGCATCGGCCCGCTCAGCCAGCAAGGTGCGCAGCAAATGCTCAGACCCCTTGCCGACCGCGCGTTCCACCCGCTGACGCGGGACGGCGTCCAGTCCCAGATCGGCAAACGTGCGCGCCACCGCTTCGGTGAAGTCACCCAGAGTGTCAACCAGTGTGCCATCCAAATCGAGGATGACGGCGTCCCACCGAGGGCGCATCACGCCAGCGCCGCACGCATGCGCGAGATCACACCAGCGTAGTCCGGCTGACCAAAGATGGCACTACCTGCCACAAAGGTGTCGGCGCCGGCGTCGGCCACGCGTCGAATGTTGTCGGCTTTGATGCCCCCGTCGACCTCCAGTCGAATGTCGCGACCACTGGCTTCGATACGGCGACGCGCGTGTTCGACCTTGTGCAGCGACGAGTCGATGAAACTCTGCCCACCAAAACCCGGGTTGACGCTCATGATCAGGATGAGGTCGATGTCGTCGATCACCCAGTCCAGCACATCCAGGGGCTCGGCCGGGTTGAACACCAGACCCGCCTGACAGCCTTGCGCCTTGATGGCCTGCACGCTGCGGTGCACATGACCGGAGGCATCGGGGTGGAAGCTGATGAGGTCGGCACCCGCCGCCGCGAACGAGGCCGCCAGGGCATCGACCGGCGAAATCATGAGGTGCACATCGATGGGCACCGCTTGCCCCTGCGCGGTGCGGGCATGGGGTTTGAGCGCCTGGCAGATCATGGGCCCAAAGGTGAGGTTGGGCACATAGTGGTTGTCCATCACGTCAAAATGGATCCAGTCGGCGCCGGCTGCGATGACGTTGCGCACCTCTTCCCCCAGCCGGGCGAAATCGGCGGACAAGAGGGAAGGGGCGATGCGGAAAGTGCGGGCTTGGCTCATGGCGCCATTATCGGGGCGATGCGCCCAGCCTCGCAGCCCGGGGCCGCTGCCACCTAAGGCGAGTTTGCCGCCTGCCCAGACCCGCCCAAGAGGCCCAGCAGGGTTTCGAGCACATGCACGACCGTGGCCTCCCGCACCGCACCACGGTCACCGGCAAATTGCCGGCATTCGGTCTTGATGAACGCCGTCTCGGCGCCCAGGGTGGGCCCCGAGTCACCCGGCAGACACCAGGCCATCCAGACGGTCCCCACCGGCCGGTGGCGACTGCCGCCCCCGGGGCCGGCAATGCCCGAGACTGCCACGCTGACCTGCGCCTTGGAATGCCGCAAGGCACCGAGCGCCATCGAGCGAACTGCCGCCTCGCTCACAGCCCCGTGCTGGGTCAGGATGTCCTGACTCACGCCCAGCGTCTCATGCTTGGCATCATTGGAATAGGTGATGAAGCCGCGTTCAAACCACTGGCTGGAGCCGGCCAGGTCGGTACAACGTGCGGCGATCATGCCGCCGGTGCAACTCTCGGCGGTGGCCAGCATCCAACCGCGCTGCATCAAGGCCTGGGCCAACCGTTCCACGTGTGTCATAGCGCCCTCCAGAGTGCAAACACCAGCAACGTGCAAAAGGCCGCCACCAGGTCGTCAAACAGTATGCCCCAGCCGCCCCGCCAACCGCCCCCCTTGAAAACCCGATCTGCCCAGCCCACCGGGCCAGGCTTGACCGCGTCAAAGAACCGAAACAGCGCAAAGGCCAGCACCTGGGTCACAAAACCCGCCGGCATCAGGAGCCACAGGATGAGCCAAAAGGCCACCACCTCGTCCCACACGATGCAGCCCGGGTCGGCCAGGCCCAGGCGTTGCGCAGAGGCTGTGCACGCCCACCAACCCAGCAACAGAGCGCCCAGGATCACCCACCCCATCTGCAACGGCTCCAGCCAAGTCTGTAACACCAAAAATGCAGCCCAGGCCCACAAGGTGCCCACAGTGCCTGGCGCCAAACGACTCAGTCCGGCGCCAAACCCCATCGCCACCCAATGGGACGGGTGGCTGAGAAACTGTCGCACCCGCGTGCTCATGCGCTGAAGTGGTCAAACGACGCAAAACGTCGGTTGATGGGTTGACCTTGCGGATCCATCACGCGCAAGCCGCTTTCAGCCGTGATGCGGCCTATGCGGGTCACGGGTACCTCGAGGTCGCTGGCCAAGGCATGAATACGTTCGCGGTGCAGCACGGGTGCGGTGAAAAGCAGTTCGTAGTCATCGCCCCCCGCCAGCACGCAGTCCAGGCGTCGAGGCCAGGTCAGCGCCAACACGTCGGGCGTGACGGCCGCGCTGCCTTGCACCCAGGCCGTCTCCATCTGCGCGCCCACACCGGAGCGTTTGAGGATGTGGCCGAGGTCGCCGAGCAGACCATCGCTGACATCGATGGCTGCATGCGCCACGTTGCGCAAGGCCTGCCCCAATTCGACCCGGGGGGTCGGACATTCCATCCGGACACGCGCTCGTTCCAAGACCTCGCCGCTGACCTGGCAGTTGCCACGAAACACCTCCAGCGCCAAGCGCGCATCACCCAGTGTGCCGCTCACCCAGATGTCGTCGCCGGCTTGGGCGGCATGGCGCAGCAGGGCTTGCTCTGGCGGAACTTCGCCCAGCACTGTGATGGACAAGTTGAGTGGCCCCTGGGTGGTGTCGCCACCTATCAGTTCACACCCATGCGCATCGGCCAGCTGGAAGAGGCCGCGTGAGAAACCCTCCAGCCAAGCAGGATCAGCGCGCGGGAGTGCCAGCGCCAGTGTGAACGCGACCGGTTTTGCGCCGCAGGCCGCGAGGTCACTCAGGTTGACCGCCAGCGCCTTGTGGCCCAGGCGGGCCGGATCGACGGTGGAGAGAAAGTGCCGCCCCTCCACCAGCATATCGGTCGAGATGGCCAACTGCTGACCCGCCGCCGGTTGAATCAACGCACAGTCATCGCCCACGCTCAGCACGGCGCGCCGCGACGGGCGCTGAAAAAAACGTTCGATCAGGTCGAATTCACCCATGGCGTCGCTGCATCAGTGAAGCTGTCGGCCCTCACCACTCACGGCATCGAGGACAAACATCGGGATGTCGACGTCAAACCGCTCGCCATCCTCGGCCACAAAAAAATAGCTGCCATGCATGGTCCCGGTGGGAGTGCGCAAGCGCGTGCCACTGGTGTACTCAAAACGCTGACCTGGCTCTAACAGCGGTTGACGCCCCACCACGCCCAACCCACGCACCTTCTCGTGCGTGCCTTGAGCATCGTTGATGTTCCAAGTGCGCGAAATCAGTTGTGCCGCCACCGTGCCCGTGTTGTGAATCTGGATGGTGTAGGCAAACACGAACAAACCTTCCTCGGGCGAGGACTGGTGGGGCAAGTAAGTGGGCGTGACGTCCACCTGAATTTGGTAACGAGGCATAACCGATGATCGTTAAGGGTCGAGTCGTGCGCCTGGGTCGAGTGAGCACTCAAACCAACCCACGGCAACAGTGAGCCGATTCTGACATCAATCAGCCGGCCGACTGCGTAGCAGGGTTGACGGGCTCCCAGGTGGATGTCACGCGCACCCCAAGTCGCTGCAACCGTCTCGCCATCGTGAGCACTTGCGCATCCTTGCTCAGCAAAGTGGCGGTGTGGGCCGCCGCCAAATCGATGAATTTTTGATCGTCCGGGTCTTTGCAGACATAAGGCGCACGCATCGCGGGGAGGACGCGTGAGGCATGGCGGTCAAATTCGGCCAGCGGGTCTTGCGCTCGGCGGCGTGGGCGCCGCGTGAGATGCGCATAGCTCAGCACACGCTCCAACTCCTCGCGCATGGCCTCGGTGGCCAGCCAGCGCACTTGACCGGCTTGCAAGGCGGTGAACAAGGGCTCGGCGCGCGGGTCCTCGAACCACCAGAGGTCGAGCACGATGTTGGTGTCGAGCACCAGCGAGGTCATGAGGTCATGCGCCCAGCCACCAGATCGAAGCGAAACAGGCGACATTCGATCGGGCCGTTCCACAGGGGCACGCGGCGGGTTTCCTTGAATCGCATCTGGCCTGGCAAGCGGGCGTCAGGAGACAGGACCCATGCCGTCCAGCCCGGGAAATTCTTTTTCCAGTGCGAGGCGAGCTGCTGAAAGAAGTCACCGGCGGCTGCCGCCGTGGTGGAGTCGCCTGCGCCGGCGCGCCCCGCCCCAGAGACGTGACCCGCCCCACTGGGCGCGCCGGTACGCACCATTTGAGCCTGCTGACGACCGCCCGGTCGCGCCACGCCCCCGACATCGATACGCTCGCCATAGGGCGGATTGACCATCAGAAACCCAGGGCTCTCACAGGGCGGCATACGCTGCAAGGCGTCGCCCCCGCGCAGGTTGACGGCATGACTCACCCCCGCACGTTCAGCGTTGTGCTTGGCGAAATCAACCATGCGGAATGCCACGTCGCTGCCAAACACCTCAGCGCGGGGTGCGCACTGCAAGCTGCGCGCTTGCTGCTGACACGACGCCCAATCGGCGGCCTCGAAGGGCTGCAACTTTTCGAAGGCAAAGCGGCGGTGCAAACCTGGCGCCATGCCGCAGGCGATTTGTGCCGCCTCGATCGCGATGGTGCCGCTGCCACAACACGGGTCGTACAGCGGAACGCCCCGGGCCACTGCGGGGGGCTGATCATCCATCGACAGACTCCAGCCGCTGGCCGCCAGCATGGCCGCTGCCAGGGTTTCTTTGAGCGGCGCATCGCCTTTGTCGACGCGCCAGCCGCGCTTGAAGAGTGGCTCGCCGGAGGTGTCGAGCGCGAGCGTCATGCGCTCAGCGGTGAGGTGCACGTAGATACGAACATCGGGGTGCTTGACCTCCACGCTCGGGCGCTCGCCCCGACAGTCGCGAAAATGATCGGCCACCGCATCCTTCACGCGCAAAGCAGCGAAATTGAGGCTCTTGAGCGGGCTGTGCTGCGAGGTGATCTCGATCTTGAAGGTGTGACGCGGCGTGAACCAGCGCTCCCACGCCACTTGCCGCGCGGCGTCATAAATGTCTTGCTCCTGCCGGTACGGGGTGTCCGAGAGTTGCACCAGCACGCGCTGGGCCAGGCGGCTGTGCAGGTTCGCTTGCATCATCTCCAGCCAGGTGCCACGCCAGGCCACGCCGGCGCGACGCGTCACCAGTCCGTCAGGCTCATGTCCGAGCAGCGTCACCAACTCGCGCGCCAGCAAGGATTCCACACCGGCGGGACAGGGCATGAAAAAAGACCAGGCATGGCCCAGTGTCGGCACAGCGTATCCACGCCCTGCGGAATCAACATGCATCAGAGGGCTTTTCGCAAATGGGTCGGCGCGATGCGCAAGGCTTCGCGGTACTTGGCGACGGTGCGCCGGGCGCAATCGATGCCTTGTTCCTTGAGCATCTCGGAAATCTGGTTGTCCGACAGGGGCTTCTTGGAATTTTCATTGGCCACGAACTGTTTGATCAACGCTCGCACCGCGGTGCTTGAGGCGTTGTTACCACTGTCCGTGCCGAGTCCAGAGCCAAAGAAATATTTCAGCTCGAAGGTGCCAAACGGGGTGGCCATGTACTTGGCTGTGGTCACCCGTGAAATCGTGGACTCGTGCAGGCCCAGCTCATCAGCGATCTCGCGCAGCACCATGGGTCGCATGGCCAATTCGCCATGAATGAAGAAGTTGCGCTGGCGCTGAGCGATCGCATTGCTCACCCGCAGAATGGTCTCGAAGCGCTGCTGGATGTTCTTGATGAACCAGCGCGCTTCTTGCAAGCGTTGCTGCAGGCCTTGATGGCCTTCACCTTTGCCAGCACCCTTGAGCGCACCGGCATAAATGTCGTGAACTCGCAAACGTGGCATCACGTCGCTGTTGAGTTGCACCCGAAACACCGGCTGTCCTTGTCGATCCGATCCCTGGCGGTTGACGATGACGTCGGGCACCACCAGCTGGCGCTCCACATCCACAAAACGCCGCCCCGGCTTGGGCTCGAGCCGGGCGATCAGTGCAATGGCAAGCCTGACACGCACATCGCTGTCACTCACAGCCACCACCAGTCGCTTGATATCGCGCTTGGCCAGCAGTTCCAGGGGCTGTCGGCAAATGGCCAAGGCCACGTCGCGCACCGCTACGGCTTCTTCGTTGGGAGCCTCTATCGCTTTGAGCTGCAGCGTCAGACATTCGGCCAGGTCGCGAGCACCCACGCCGGTGGGCTCCAGGGTTTGGAGCAGTCGCAAGGCCACCTCGAACCGGTGCTCGAGTTCCTCGAGTTGTTCCAGATCCCCGCCGGCCAGGCCCTCGGCCAGACTCACCAGCGAATCCTCCAGGTAGCCATCGTCGTTGAGAGACTCAATCAGGAAGCGCAAGGCGGCACGATCGGTCTCGCTCAAACGCAGTGACAGGGCCTGCTGGTGCAAAAAATCGGTGAGCGAGCCCACGCTGCGGGCCAGCTCAGTCGCGTCGGCGGTGTCGTCGTCCAACGCGCCATTGCGCGCGGGCGCGTCACCACCCCACTCGCTGTCGTCAATGGAAAAGTCAACGCTGCCGTCGCCCTCCCACCCCTCAGCCACCCCTTCCAGGCCGGGCTCAACATCGCTAGCGGTGCTGACGGCGACTTCCGATAAACCGTCGCCCAGCGCACTGCTGAGGGATTCACCAGAAGGAGCGTCCAGCAGATCATCCGAAGACAATGAATCGGTGGTATCTGCGGATTCCGCCGCCTCCTCGGTGCGCGCATCGGCCTGCTCCAGGCCAAAGGCCTCACGCTCGGCCAATTCGGTGTCTTTTTCCAGGAACGGGTTGTCGTCAAGCATTTGCTCGATTTCCTGGTTGAGCTCCATGGTCGAGAGTTGCAGCAGCCGAATCGATTGCTGCAACTGCGGGGTGAGCGCCAGATGCTGTGAAACGCGAAGTGACAGGCCTTGTTTCATGGCGTCACATCCGGAAATGTTCGCCCAGATACACGCGTCGCACATCGGCGTTATGCACGATCTCAGCCGGGGTGCCCTGCGCCAGCACGCGTCCTTCGCTGATGATGCAAGCATGGTCACAGATGCCCAGGGTCTCACGGACGTTGTGGTCGGTGATCAGCACCCCCAGGCCTCGTGCCTTGAGGAAGCTGATGATGCGCTGAATCTCGATCACCGCAATTGGATCAATACCGGCAAACGGCTCATCCAACAGGATGAACCGCGGCTGGGTAGCCAGCGCACGAGCAATCTCGACGCGTCGCCGCTCACCGCCCGAGAGCGCCGTGGCCGCCGAGTCGCGCAGGTGGTCCACGCGCAACTCCTGCAGCAAGCTCGTCAAGCGTTGCTCGACCTCATCGCGAGAGAGGGGTTGGCCGTGTTCGTCGTGCTGCAACTCCAGCACCGCACGCACGTTGTCAGCCACATTGAGCTTGCGAAAAATCGATGCTTCTTGGGGCAGATAACTCAGCCCCAGCCGAGAGCGTTGGTGGATCGGCAACCGCTCGATGGCTTGACCGTCCAGCTGTATACCGCCCGCATCGGCCCGCACCAGGCCCACGATCATGTAAAAAGACGTGGTCTTGCCTGCCCCATTGGGTCCCAAGAGCCCCACGACCTCGCCTCTTTGCACCGAGATCGAAACATCGTGAACCACCTTGCGGCTGCCATAAGATTTTTGTAGGTGGTGGGCTTCCAACCGACCACTGTTGGCAGGGGTGGCGACAGCTGTCATGGAGCCGCCCCGCCAGCAGGTGTCGGGCTCAGCCAGGCACGCACACGCGCGTTGGTGGAAGCCCCCGCTGCAGCATCCTGTGCCTTGGCCGGCGCATTGTCCACCGTGAAGCGCTCGGTGGCGTTGTCGTACACGATCAACTGGCCGCTCATTTCGTCGTTGAGCTTGGCCCCCCGATAGCGGCGCAACACGGCACGCCCCTGCAAGGTCACACGGTCGGCTCGACCGTCGTACTCGATACGCTCGGCCTCGCCTTCCATGAATTCATTCAGACCCTCACGTTTTTGGCGGAAAAACGCGCGCTGACCGCTGGCGGGTATGAGTTGCCCGAATTGATGGCCTTGGCCGTCTTCCCAAATTTCCAGCCGTTCGCCTCGAAAGATGATCGTGCCCTTGGTGGCCACCACCTTGCCCGAAAACACCGTGCGCTGGCGGGAGTCATCATGCACCAGCTTGTCGGCCTCGATGTTCATCGGCTTGTCGCGGTCGGCTTTTTCGGCACGGGCACCGACCAGGGTCATCCCCAGCAGACAACTCAACAACAGGACAACGACAGGCTTCAAGGCACGGAACTTGCAGTGATTGGGATGCCGCATTGTATGCGGGTAACTGCTTCCGAGGCGACAAAACACCTTTTTCTGGCACAGCTTGTGCATGCCAACTGACCCACCGTGGCCAGAAAGCCGCAGTCCAAGCCAGCTTCAAACGCTGACAGGGGAGTCTCAGCGGCCTTTGCGAACCTCGCCAAGCAGGTAATCGGCGATTTGAAGTGCGCGCTCCATGCTGCCAGCCAGTGAGCCATCGGTGTAAAAACGCCCGGCCACCCCCAAGGCTGGCACGCCCTGAACTTTGAAAGACTCTTGCAACTGGGTGGCCCGACGCGCCTTGGACACGATGCCAAAGCTGTTGTAGACCTCCTGGAACTTGGCTTTGGGAATGCCTTGTTTCTCGGCCCAGGTGGCCAGCGCGTCCGCACTGGAGAGGTTTTGACGTTCCACATGGATGGCTTGAAACAGCTTGACGTGCAAAGCCTCCACTTTCTCAAGCGCCTCGAGCACATAAAACATGCGCTGCTGAGGCTCAAAGTCATCGCGGAATCGCACCGGGACTCGCTTGACCTCGATGTCCTTGGACACTTTGCTGACCCATTCTGCAAAACGCGGTTCAAAGGCATTGCAGTGCGGGCAGCTGTACCAGAAAAACTCGATCACCTCGATCTTGCCTTTGCCTGCATCGGTGGGCACACGCTTGTCCAGCGTGAGGTATTCGATACCTTCCTGGAATGGGGCTTTCTGTGCCCAGCCCGTCTCATGCGAAAGGGCCAGCGACCCCAGCGAACCCATCATGGCGTGGGAAAAATGGCGACGTTGCATGCAAACCTCTCGAAAAAATCAACGTTGAACGCGCACCAGCGCAGCATCGATCTTGGATGCAGCCAGTTTTTGCTGAACCCGCTCGGCGTCCTCGCGCGACTCCATCGGGCCGATGCGAACGCGAAACACGGTGCGTCCAGACTGCTCACGCTCGCTCACCCGGGCATCGAGGCCCTGCAAGGCGAGCTTGGCGCGCTGCGCCTCGGCTTCTTCGGCTGATCGGAACGCGCCGGCTTGAACGTAGTAATTGAATGGGTCGGCGGTGGCAGCGCGGCTGCGCGCCAAATCCCCCAGGGGGTCTTCGCCAGTGGTCGAGGGCGCCGTACTGGACGGGGGCGGGATCACGGCAGGCGCCTCGTCGCCCGCGGGCTTCTCCGGGGGTTTCACCGGGTTTTTGCCATACAACGGGGCATTGGGGTCCCAGTCCTTGTTCTTCTTTTCCTCAGCCGCATCCTGGTCAGGGCTTCGGTGGACGCCCTTGTTGAGGAACGGTATGGGCACCTTGGTCACGTAGATCGCCACCGCCAGGGCCACCGACAAGCCCACGATGAGGCCAAAAATGAAACCGAGCAGGGTACCACCACGTTGGCGAACCAGACGATGCGTGGAGAAGGGATGAGAAGCAGCTGTCATGTTGTGGGGTCTTACACCGACTCACATGCTGGTGGGCGCTGACACCCCCAGCACGGCCAGTCCATTGTGCAACACCTGGGCCGTGGCTGCGACCAGGGCCAGTCGGGCCCGCTTGACCCGCGGGTCCTCGACCAGGATACGCTCGGCGTCATAATAGCTATGGTACGCTGCCGCCAGTTCACGCAGGTAAAAGCTGACATCGTGGGGCGCAAAATCCTGGGCTGCTGCCGAGAGCATGCCGGGGTAGCGAGCAAGTTGCAGCATCAGCGACTGTGCGGGTGCCGAGTCCAGCGGCGTCAGGTCCACCTCGCGCCAGGACACATCCTGACCCAAGAGGCCCTCGCGCTGCAACACCGAGCAAATGCGGGCATGGGCATATTGCACGTAGTACACCGGGTTGTCATTGTTCTGCGCCAAGGCCAGGTCCACATCAAACACGTATTCGGTGTCGGGTTTGCGGCTGAGCAAGAAGAAACGGACGGCGTCCTTGGAGGTCCAGTCGATGAGGTCGCGCAAGGTCACGTAGCTGCCCGAGCGCTTGGAAATCTTGACCTCCTGCCCTCCGCGCATCACCCGAACCATGGTGTGCAGCACATAGTCGGGGTAGCCCTCGGGGATGCCCAGGCTGGTGTGGCGTGACACGGCCTGCAAGCCGGCACGCACGCGTGCGATGGTGCCGTGGTGATCCGTGCCCTGGATGTTCACCACCTTGCTGAAACCGCGCTCCCACTTGGCCAGGTGGTAGGCCACGTCGGGCACAAAGTAGGTGTAAGTGCCGTCGCTCTTGCGCATCACCCGGTCTTTGTCGTCGCCAAAGTCGGTGGATCGTAGCCACAAGGCCCCGTCCTGCTCGTAGGTATAGCCGCTGTCGCGCAGAGTTTGAACCGCACGCTCGACGCGTCCCTCGGTGTACAGGCTGGACTCCAGGTAGTACTGGTCAAAGCGCAACTCAAAAGCCTGTAAGTCCAGGTCCTGTTCGCGCCGCAGGTAGGCGACGGCAAACTGCCGGATGGCATCGATATCGTTCACATCGCCATTGGCGGTGAAGCTGCGGTCATCGGCCTGTACCGTCTTGCCCGCCAGGAAATCGTTGGCAATGTCCTGAATGTAGTCGCCGTTGTAGGCCGACTCGGGCCACTCGGCATCGCCGGGCTTGAAACCCTTGGCACGCAATTGGGTGCTGTGCGCCAGGGTGGCGATCTGCACACCCGCGTCGTTGTAATAAAACTCGCGGTGCACCGACCAGCCCTGGGTTTGCAGCAAGTTGCACATGGCGTCGCCCAGGGCTGCCTGACGACCATGTCCCACATGCAAGGGACCGGTGGGATTGGCCGAGACAAACTCAACCAGCACCCGCCCCTGGCGTGCAGCCTGGCAACCAAAGTTGTGCTGGGTCTGCAGCACCTCGTGCACCACCTGCTGCTTGGCAACCGGGCGCAGTCGCAGGTTGAGAAATCCAGGACCGGCGATGTCCAGGTCTTGCACCCAGCGCTGAAAGCCCGGGCGAGCCAGCAAGTCCTCACGCAAGCGCTCAGCAAGCTGTCGGGGATTGGACTTCAGGGGCTTGGCCATTTGCATGGCAGCCGTGATGGCCCAGTCACCATGGGCGGCAACCTTGGGCGACTCGAAAGCGGCCCGGGCAGCAGCACCGGGGCTCAGGCCGTCAAGGGCCTGGGCCAGTTCGGCGAGCAATTCTTGTTGGACGAGAAGCATGCCGGGATTCTACGGGGGTGGTGTCTCGGGCTGCTGCGGGCCCAGTAGGGTTCGGGCATGCAGAGGCACCGCCACACTGGTGCCGCCCATGCGAGGCGTGCTGGCCTCCAAGTGGCCCATGCTACGAACGCCGGGCAAAGCGCGACTGTCCTCGCTGGGCGCGAGCACATCCACCGCGGGGGCGCGGGCGCGCCAGCCACCGCGAGCAGGGCCGCACCCGGTGTAGGGCACTGGCGTCTGCGAACCGTTTGAGCCGCCAGGTTGATCGGATGGGTCGTTCTCCCCGTCCAGCGTTTTCAACCCGCTGGGTGTTGCAGCGGTTGCCGGGGTTGAGAGCGCATGCAGCCAGCGGCCTCCCACCACGGTGACATCCGGTCCCCCGCACGCCATGCCGTTGATCGAGCCTGGCTGGGTTGGCAGCAACGCCCCCTGTAAATCCGAGGTCTGCGACGCCCTCACCCACAAGCGGCCTTGCCGTCCAGCGGGCTTACCACCCGGACCCGGCCACACGCGCGCCAGATAAGCGTGCACCCGCAGCGGGACGTGAGAGGTGAAACGCAATCGCCAAACGCCGCAGGGAGCGGCCGGCTCGCTAGGCTGAAAGACCTGGGTCGGTGCCAACCTCACCCACACCAAGCGCCCTCCCGCGCGCGGTGCTGACGGCACCAGCACCACGCACACCGCCGTGTCACGAGAGGGCCAGGCCCATACCTCGCCGGCGCCCAGCGCCTGCGAGGGCTCTTGACCCGGTGCAGCCACCTGCAAATCAGGCAGCGGTTGGTCCGCGGGACACCAGAGCTCGAGCCAGGCAGCGCGCTCACAGCCTGGCACCGCCTCCCATTGCAACTCATGGGTCTGACCCGGAACCAAGTCCAGGTAGGCGGCAACCTGCCGCTGGTGGGCATTGCCCGCTGCCAGGACCACGCGCAGTTCGAGTTGCTGACGATCGCGGGCCTGCTCGATCAAGGCCTGCACCCCAGCCTCGAACAAGGAAGAGCCATCGTGCGGGCCGTCGTAAGACTCAAGACTCAGGGTGGTCACGGCGCGCCGGGCGCCAGCGGCATGCTGCAGGCCGTGCGCAATGCCTTCGAGTACCCAGGGGGTGAGGGCTGCCCGTGACACGGTTGAGCGCACTGCGCGTGGCAGTTGCACAAACACGAGGTCTGGCCCCGCTGGTCCCGCCGAAGCCTGGGTCGGTCTCTCGGGGAATGACACGCTGGTGGCGTCCGGCCCAATGGTCACCTCATAGGGCGGGCGGCCCTCGCCGGCCCGCCCCAAGAGTAACCCCAGGATGTGCGCACCATGAGACGTGCGACGCAACAATTGTTCGTCTCCCCAGCGGGCGTAGGCGGCAGCGGGATCATGCCCGGCGCGAGCCAACCAGTCGTTCATTCGCGCCGTGTCCCAATACCGACCCGCCCAGGAGTGGGGCAAGGCCTGCGAATGCTCAATTGGCGTGCCCGGCGCCTGCTGGTACCACAACGACCGAAGACGACTGCAGCCATTGGGCAGACGCAAGTCTGAACGCGCCCAAGGGCATCCATCGTCGACAACGATCCACAGGTCGTTGGCGGATCGGGCCCCTGTATCGGCAGACACAGGGGGCGATGCGGGATCCTCAAGCATACGGGTCTGGCTCTCTTGGTTCACTGCCTTTGTGACGCCGTTGGCATCTGCACGCCACGTGGTTGGCGCGGCATCTCCAGCCGCAAGCACCGAGTCAGCACTCGGGCTGCCACGCTGGTCACGCCACATCAAGGCTGCCTCAAACCGGGCCACCACCGCCCGCCCCGCTGGGCTGAGCCAGCGCGAGCAGGTAGCGAGCGAGATACGTGCTGTGCCAAATGTGCTGCCCCGGCCTGTCCATGATTCCTGCAGCACGTCGTCAGGGCCCAGCCAGTCTTCCAGCACATCCGGTTCAAGCCCCGGTCGGAGTTCATAGGTCACCAGCAAGCCCACGCAGTCCGAGTACGCCAGGTCCTCGAAATCTCGACATGGACTGGCATCCAACCACACCAGGGCCAGGTCGATATCCGGCAGTTGCATCACCTCGCGAGGCAAGGTACGCGCCTGCAAGGCCTCAAAAATGGTGTGTTCATGCGCCATGGTTCACCTCCTGCCATTCCTGCGCGGCGGCTCGCCACATCTCGACCCAAGCGGGTGCCTGGAGTGCTTCGGGAGACACGGCGTTGGCTGAAAAGGCCGTGCTGTGCGAGACCTGAAATGCTCGCATCACATCCGCTCCCGAGTGCAAGCCGCCCAATGGGCCCAGCGACTGGTAGCGCACGGGATCAAAGACCACCATCGGCCATGGCTCGCCTCGAGCCTTGGGGTCTGCCATGTTGCACAGGTAACGAGACAGGCTGAGCCCTAGGACCAGACCCGCCACCAGATCCACCGGGAAATGCACACCGGCCACCACCCGGTTGATGGCCATACGAAACGCGGTACGAGTGAGTTGCACGCCCCAGGCATCGTCAGGCTGGGCACCACACAACGCCTGAAGAATGCCAGCCGTCAAAAACGCCTGCACGGCGTGGCCCATCGGGAACGTGCCATGACCCGGGGTGGTGATACAGGGTTGCACCTGGGGCGACCATGCGATGGGGCGTGGACATCCCAAGGCGTGCTTGAAGCGCAACTCCACTGGGATGACCCATTGCAGTGCCGTGGTCAACAAGGCCAGGGTATGCGGCGTGCAGTCAGGTCTCATCGGCAGAATGCTGCACCAATGTGCCCACTGCCCATCGATCTGACTCAGGATTTCACTGCTGCGCTCGGCGCGCAAATCGGCATACGCCAGCACTTGGGGTAACTCGGATTCAAACAACTGCAGCGAGGGTCGTTGTAGACGAATGAATGGCGCTTGCCCACGAAACCCCAGTCCTACCTCCTGGGCTGTGTCGACCTCGGGTTGCTGGGTTTCCAGCAACTGGGTTTGAAGCTTGTGCGTCTCCCACGGAAGGCTGGACCACGACAGCGGTTCCATCAGTTCTTGCACCGCCAGCGCTTGTCGCACCCAGGACTCGGAAGACCACAAGCGTTGTGCGGACGATATGAGCGGAGGCTTTCGACTGCGCAGATCCATGGGGTCGATCACACCTTCACGCACCAGTTGCAAGGCGTTGACTTGCTCGGCGTGTGCAAACTCGTCCCTCAGCGACACCGGCAATCCCAGCGTCGGCCAGCGACCGAGGCCGCTCAAGGGCTGTGATGTGATGCCACCAACACCTCCTCCACCTCCACCTCCACCCCCACCTCTACCTCCACCTCTACCTCTACCTCCACCTCCACCGCCACCACCGCCACCACCACCGGCCCAAGCCCCCAATGGCGCCCGACATCGAATGGGTTGTTGTTTCATGCAGATCTCCTTGCTCGTTGATCAAGACCGTGGCAGGCCCACGGCAGCCATCGCATCAGCAAACCGTCTGCGGTGGGTCCATGCACCGGCAGACCGTGACATATAGGTTTGCACCGTCAGCCCGGGCTCGAGCCGACGCAAGTTCGCCAGGGCCCGCCGTGCAGCGTCCCATTGGCCGAGGTCGTGGTACGCCACCACCAGCATTCGCACGGTGGGCGAGTGACTCGGGTTGAGCGCTATCGACTCTTCGAGCCAGCGCACCGCCTCCTGGGTTCGTCCATCAAAAAGCGCCGCATGACCCGCCAGGCAACACGGGTAGTAGCGCAACGGTCCCAGCGGTGCGAGCTCCAGTGCCCGCAACCCTGCCGCGTAGGCGTCGGCGGTCCGACCCAGCAAGCTTTCAATCGTGGTTCGGTACATCCAAGCCATGGCCTGGCTGGGCGCCAACCGCAAGGCCTCCATCACCGACGCGTGGGCGCCCTCGAGATCACGTTCGAGATGGCACTGGACAAACGCCTGAGCCGCCCACGGCAAGGGGTGATCGGGTTGGTGAGACAGCGCTTGTTTGACGTGCAGCGAGGCCTCGTGCACGAGAACTGGCGTCAGCGCAGACAAGCCCCGCGTGATAGACAGTACATGCCACTGAGACAACCAGGCGCGGGGCGTGGGCAAGCGGGGATGGCGACGCGCCAACTCTTCAAAGCAAACGCGTGCCCGCACGAAACGCTCGAGTTGCGGGCCATGCTGGGCTTCGATACCCGCGAGCATCAAGGCATGGCTGCCCAGGTTGTGCAACGGCACCCCGGCACCAGCGTAGCCCGAGCGACGCAATACTTGCCGAACCACTTGCTCAACGACCTCGCCCATCAACTCGGATGCCGGCTGGAACACATCGGCCAGCGGGTATTGCGACACCACCGAAAAGTTACCGGCCATCAACGGGCTTGACCACCACTCGAGCTCCAAGGTCAGCCGGCCCGATTGCACCCGTCCACGCAGATGCAACACGGCATCCGCCTGGAGTCGTCGCAGGGCCTCAGACGGGTCGACAGCACGACCCAACCCCGCCAAACCACTGGACAAGGCGTCCATCACCCGCAAGCCCTCCACCCGCGCCAGCCGCTCCGACAAACCGTGCAGCAACCAGTCAGCCAACAAGCCTGCGTCTTCCTCGGGCTGGGTGATGCCATCACTGACCAAGGCAATGAGCGGGCACAGGGCTTGTTCATCCCGCAACGTCAGTGCGGGAGCAGGTGACGCCACGCACCACGGCAGCGCAGATCGCAGTCGATACACCTGGACAGATTGCGGTAGGTGCTTGAGCCAGCACGGCCCCCAATCCTCCGCCTCGATGTCGGGCAAGTGCTGCAACTGGCGCCACACCGCCTCCGAACACACCGTGTCGCCCGCTGCGGCCAGGCTGGCCAGCCGAGCGGCCAGGTTGGGGGTTGCGCCAAACACGTCCAGCGCATGGCGGTACACCCAATCGCAATGCAACCCGGCGCGCAGCCACATACGTTGCTCGTGCGACACCCAACGTTGCATCGAGTCCAGGCGCTCATGCAGTGCACAGGCCACTCGCCAGGCGGTGCAGGCGCTGTCAAACATCAGTAACAAACCATCCCCCAGACTCTTGACCACTTGCCCGCCCCCCACGCGCGCCACATG
>JACCDY010572980.1_pt1 | contig 20283 bp, 23 predicted proteins | sample 7446391 | NCBI WGS metagenome assembly JACCDY01 (sample SAMN15323451, study PRJNA562643) | freshwater metagenome | isolation source: river surface water | place: USA:Blue River Watershed | collected 2017-08-18 | reverse complement strand
TCGTGGGCATTGGCATGCGCAGCCACGTGGGCGTGGCCAGCAAGATGTTCCGCTCGCTGAGCGAGGAGGGCATCAACATCCAGATGATCTCCACCAGCGAAATCAAGACCTCGGTGGTCATTGACGAGAAATACATGGAATTGGCGGTTCGTGCCCTGCACAAAGCTTTTGACCTGGACCAGGTTAAGGCATAATACGTAACGCTGGAAACGTGACCGAGAGGCCGAAGGTGCTCCCCTGCTAAGGGAGTATGGGGTGTAGAGCCCCATCGAGGGTTCGAATCCCTCCGTTTCCGCCAGAACAAGTCCTGCTAACTCGCTCAGTCGGGTTGTCAGGCGCTCAGAGCCCCGCACCACGCGGGGCTTTTTGCTGTGGGCTCCTGACTAACCCCATCGCCCCCCACCCTCGAAACCCGTCTCAAACCCCGCTTCGTCTCAGAACCTCCTGACTTTTTTGCCGTGGTACGGCGGGAGGGGGGTGGAGAAAAATCGGGGTTTTGGTGCCGTACCAATTAGCTGTCTACATATCCCAGAAGAGTCACATCTTCATGATTGCGCGAGCGGCTGCAATTGTTTCTCTACACAAATTCTCTTGCTTGTCGTTCAAGAGTTGAACCGCGAGACGGCGAATGGATCTCACTTGGTTGATTTCTTTTTCGGTGACCTTTGCGTCGGGCCTTAGGTCTAACACCCGTAGCGCCCCTTTCCCGTACTGAGAAGCGATTGCCGCGTCCACCTCGGCGATTTGCCGTTCGCACAGGCTTTTATAAACAGGGGGCTCTGGCTTCAAATAGACCCTGTAGTAGTAGTTGCCGGCGGCCAGGATCGAAATGAATAGCGTGGCTGAGATCGAGATGGCGATTCTGGTATTCATTGGGTTCGCAAGATGGGCAGACTCAGTGCCAATGCATCTTGTGCAGCCTAGCAACACCCTCTCGCGAAGAGTCTCATTCGATTTGCCGTGAGTCCCATGGGCCAATCGATCGATGACGGTTACCAGCGGAGCACCCTAGGCCCTAGCCACTGACCAACCCATCCTGTCAGAACAATTCCTAGGGAGTACCAAACCGCCACGAAGGCAACAGACGTTTCCGGGCAGGCCAATGAATACCCCATCGCGCCCACGACACCCGCGACCAATCCAGCTGCAAAACCTGCTTGCTTCAGTCGAGTGGGCGCGAGGCTACGCATCGACCACAGAATGGCGGTCAGCGCGGGTAACGACAGCATCATCAACATCCACGGGCAGATCCACCAGGTATGCCCTAACAATGCAGACCATCGCTCGCCTTCCGGTGTTGTGATCAACGTCACGGCTCCAGCGAGCAGCATGAGTAGGAAGACACTTATGACCGCTGCACGAGGTATGGCTGTGGAAGATACGGGTCGGGACAGTCTTGCCGCCAGAGCACTTGCTCCAATCAGTAGCAGCACAGCGAAGCCAAGCTTGACCCACGGAGCGGCTGTATAAAAAACAGCCGCAGGCAAGGGACCTATCAGGGCCAGTGCAAGGACGCTGCTGGCTAGCAGCCCCAGTCCCCCAGCTGCCGCCAAACGGCGGGCCACGGGAAAGTCAGGCGCGGGGCCAGCCTGCCTTGCGAGTATCTCAATGAGTGTCTCGGTTTTCACGTGGGTTCCTTGCGGACAAGGGCCGCCAGACGTTTAAGGCCCCTGTGAACCTGAACTTTGATCGCCGATTCGGAAACACCGGTTCGTGTTGAGGCCTGGGCAACACTCAGTCCTTCAAGTTTGGTCAATTCAATGGCGATACGTTGAGCCTCAGGCAACGCTTCAAGAAGACTGCGCAGATCGACGCCGGCCAGAGTTTCGCCCGGTTCCTCGGCTGCCAATTGATCTTCTAGGCCATCGATCGGCTCATGCAGGGTTTCACGCCGCCCGCGTCGGCGGTAAAGGTCCATCAATTTGTGACGGGAGATGCCCAGCACCCAGGCTGACACTGGCTGCGATGGGTCATAGCTGCCACGATGCAAATGCAACGCCAGCAAAGTTTCCTGCACGAGGTCCTCTACATCGTCCGGTAGGTTCATCAGATGGCGACGGAAGTAAGACCTCAATCGCCCCGCAATCAGCCGGAGAGCTTCTTTGTAAGCCAACTCATTTCCCGATTGGGCGAGCAACCACAGCGGCTTCAGGCCGGACTCGAAGTCGTTGTGTTGCTCGTCGTTTTTCAATTCGTCGGAGATGATGGTTTGGTTACACCCACTTAGCATGGGCAGAGCATTTTTCCTGTTCGGTTTCTGGTCGCAGCTAACTTTGTAACCTTTGCCTTGTTCCATACGAATTATGGAGGACATGGGCTTTTCCCCTCCACTGCCCTTATGCAGTCAATCCAGCCCGGGAGGGCGCATGCAACTTCCGACCGCCCACCTATGCCACTTCACCTAGGTCTCGCCTTTCGGGCCACCGTCTTGGTCTTGGTCTCCTCGGCAACACCGGCGTGTGCGATCGCGGGCGCCGGGCTGCCTAGTGATCCCGCCGAGATTCGGTGGGTGGGGCGATTTGACCTTGGCCTGGGTCTCTGGCAAGAAATTCGGCTCAAGTCTGGCCAACGTCCCAACACCTTCAAGTTGACCCAGTGGGAGGGGGTCCGGGTCGTCGAGGTCATTTCCCAGGCCAGCATGTCGCTTTTGGCACGACCCATCAGCGTAGACCTGAACGAGACCCCTGTTTTGTGCTGGCGCTGGCGTGTAGGCGCCACCATCAGTCAGGCAGACATGACCCGGAAGGAGGGTGACGACTATGCGGGGCGGGTTTACGTGAGCTTTCGACTGCCGCCTTCTGCAATAGGCCTTGGCCTACGCGCACAGCTTGCCCTGGCCCGGGCCATTTGGGGGCGGGATGTCCCCGATGCCGCGATCAACTACGTCTGGGACAACCGGCAACCCATCGGCACCACCCGTCCCAATGCCTATACCGATCGCGCCCAGATGGTGGTCCTGCGAAGTGGTGACCAGGATGCTGGGCGATGGGTCTGGGAGCGAGTTGATGTACGCAGCGATGTGGCCCGGCTTTTTGGCGCCGGGGCTGAACCCGTTCAACTTGCGATCACCGCAGATACGGACAACACCCAGGCAGCAGCGCGCTCGTGGTTTGCGGATTTTCATTTCGTGCCGGCCGATATCCCTTGTCATCGAAACCAGGGATAAGTCTTGTCGATACTCATTTGTAACTTTTCTGGCCGGTACATCGAATAGCTGAAGACCCAACCCATTGATCGAGTGCGCAATGCGACCCACCCTGCCTCTTCTCGTCCAGACTGACTTCCCCGCTCTGCAGCGCAAGGTGCTGGAGACGCTTCAGGTCAACCTGGGCTACAAGTGCAATCAGTCCTGTGTGCACTGTCATGTCAATGCTGGGCCCAACCGGACTGAAATGATGGACGAAAAGACAGTCCAATTGGTCTTGGACGTACTTCAAATCCGTCAAATCAAGTCACTTGACCTGACTGGGGGGGCACCCGAACTTAACGAGAACTTCCGAATGCTTGTGCAGCAAGCGCGCAGCATGGGTGTGCGTGTCATCGACCGCTGCAACCTGACCATCCTCGCCGAGCCAGGACAGGAGGGTTTGGCCGATTTCCTGGCCGAGCAGGGCGTCGAGGTGACTGCTTCGCTGCCCTGCTATTCGCCATCGAACGTGGATCGTCAGCGCGGCGATGGTGTGTTCGAACGGAGCATTGCGGGCTTGCAGACCCTCAATGCACTCGGCTATGGACAGGATGGTTCCGGGCTAGTGCTGAACCTGGTCTACAACCCGCAAGGACCTGTGTTGCCCCCTGCTCAAGGGCCTCTCGAGGCAGATTACAAGCGGGAGCTTTGGACGCACTTTGGCGTCCGCTTCAACCGGCTGTTTGCCATCACGAACATGCCAGTGCAGCGGTTTGGCAGCACCCTGGTGAGCAAAGGTAGTTTTGAAGGGTACATGCGCCTGCTCAAGGATGCTTACCGTCCAGAAAACCTGCAGACTGTCATGTGCCGAACCCTGTTGAGTGTGGACTGGCAGGGATACCTCTACGACTGCGACTTTAACCAGATGCTGGGCATGCCAGCAGCGCTCGGAGCTTCGTCAAGACCGCATCTGCGCAATCTCTTGAGTACCGATGCCGTCGGAACTCCGATCCGAGTGGCGGATCATTGCTACGGTTGCACCGCCGGACAAGGCAGTAGCTGCGGAGGTGCCCTGGAGTCCGAGCACGGCAACCCAAGTCTTCCTTGCGCCACAGGGGAGGCCTGATGAGTGCCTCCAGAGGCTCGATACGCTGGCTGTTTCTGTTGCTGGCAGTCCTGGGTCTGTGGGTGGCTTATCGGTACTGGGATTTGGGCCAATGGCTCACCTTGGAACGGCTCAAGGCCAGCCGGGACACTCTCCTTGGACTCTATGCTGATCAACCGGTACAGACTGCGCTGACCTTCTTCGGGATATATGTACTGGCCGCTGCACTGTCGTTTCCTGGTGCATCGATTCTGACCTTGGCTGGGGGGGCTATGTTTGGGTGGGCGATGGGCCTACTGCTGGTGTCGTTTGCCTCCAGCGTGGGTGCGTTGCTGGCTTTCTGGGTGTCTCGCTACATGCTGCGTGACTTCATCCAGCAGCGCTTTGGCAAACTGCTCCAACCCATCAATGAAGGCTTGGCGAAAGACGGTACGTTCTACCTGCTGACGCTGCGGCTCGTGCCCGTGTTTCCGTTCTGGTTGATCAACCTGTTGATGGGGCTGACCACCCTCGGAGCCCGTAAGTTCTATGTCGTTAGCCAGATTGGCATGTTGGTCGGCACGGCGGTCTACGTCAATGCAGGGACCCAACTGGCAGCAATCGATTCGGCCGGCGACGTTTTGTCGCCCGGGCTGATCGCCAGCCTTGCGCTGTTGGGGATTTTCCCGGTAATCGCCAAGTTCATCATCAGTGCCTTTCAGAAGCGCAAGCTGTATGCGCGCTGGCCACGGCCGGCGCGTTTTGACCGCAACCTGGTGGTCATCGGTGCGGGGGCCGGCGGCTTGGTGTCGGCCTACATCGGTGCAGCAGTGAAAGCCAAGGTCACGCTGATAGAGGGCCACAAGATGGGCGGCGACTGCCTTAACTACGGCTGCGTGCCCAGCAAGGCGTTGATCCGTTCGGCCAAAGCCGTCAAGCAACTGCGCAAGGCCGAGGCCTATGGCTTACGCGGCGCCCATGGCACGGTGGATTTTGCCGCCGTGATGCAGCGAGTTCACCAGGTGATCCAGGACGTTGAGCCGCACGACTCGGTCGAGCGCTACACCGGTCTGGGTGTGGAGGTGTTGCAGGGGCATGCCCGCATCACGTCGCCGTGGACGGTGGAGGTGGCGCTGGCAGACGGCAGCAAACAGACGTTGACCACGCGCAACATCGTCATCGCCGCTGGGGCCAGCCCGTTCGTGCCCCCCATTCCCGGGCTGAAGGACGCGGGGTTTCTGACGAGTGACACCGTATGGGGGCTGAAAGAACTGCCAAAACGTCTGGTGGTGCTGGGCGGCGGCCCCATTGGCAGCGAACTGGCCCAGAGCTTTGCGCGCCTGGGCAGCGAGGTGACGCAGGTGGAAATGGCGCCACGCATCATGGTGCGCGAGGACCCAGAGGTCAGTGATCTGGTGGCCGCTTCCTTGCGCGCCGATGGCGTGAGCATCCTGACCGGTCACCAGGCGGTGCGTGTGGACGTGGCGGACGGGGAGAAGCGGCTGATCGTGAAACACGGGGGCGCCGAGCTGGCCGTGCCGTTTGACGAACTCCTGTGCGCCGTGGGGCGCAGCCCGCGTGTCACAGGCTACGGCCTGGAGGAGCTGGGCATTCCACTCACGCCGCGCAAGACCATTGAAACCAATGCATACCTGCAGACGCTGTACCCCAACATCTACGCGGTGGGCGATGTGGCTGGGCCGTTCCAGTTTACCCACACAGCGGCGCACCAGGCCTGGTACGCGGCAGTAAACGCACTGTTCGGGCGTTTCAAGCGGTTCAAGGCTGACTATTCGGTGATCCCCTGGGCCACCTTCACCGATCCCGAGGTGGCGCGAGTGGGCCTGTCGGAATCCGAAGCCAGAGAGAAAGGCATTCCTTTCGAGATCACGAAGTACGGCATCGACGACCTGGACCGCGCCATCGCAGACGGCACGGCGCACGGCTTCGTCAAGGTTCTGACGGTGCCAGGCAAGGACAAGATTCTGGGTGTCACCATCGTGGGTGAGCACGCGGGCGACTTGCTGGCCGAATACGTGCTGGCCATGAAACATGGTTTGGGCCTGAACAAGATTCTGAGCACCATCCACACCTACCCCACGCTGTCTGAAGCCAACAAGTACGCCGCCGGCGAATGGAAGCGCGCGCACGCACCCCAGCGGGTACTGGCCTGGCTGGAGCGTTTTCACGCCTGGGAGCGCGCATGATGCTCGACCGTCGGCAATGGATGGTGTCGTGCGGTGCCGCCACCCTGGGACACCCCGTCCTCGCACAGTCTTTCGACCACAGCCACGCCGCTTGGAGCCGCCTGCTCCAGCAGCATGTGGTGGTGCAGCGCGGCGGTCGCGCGTCACAGGTGCGTTACGCCGGCTTGTTGGCACAGCGCAACGAGTTTCAGCATTACCTGCGCCAACTGTCTGCCGTTTCACGCTCGGGATTTGAAAGTTTCTCACGCGCGCAGCAGATGGCGTTCCTGATTAACGCCTACAACGCTTTCACTGTCGAGCTGATCCTGACGCGTTACCCCCGTCTGGAATCCATCAAGGACCTGGGCAATTTCCTCTCCAGCCCCTGGAAACAGCGTTGGATCACCCTGTTAGACGAAACCGTCTCGCTGGACGACATCGAGCACGGCATGCTGCGCAAGCGCGGTGTGTACGATGACCCGCGCATCCACTTCGCGGTGAACTGCGCCTCGATCGGTTGCCCCATGTTGCGCGAAGAGGCCTATGTGCCCGAGCGGCTGGACGCGCAACTCGAAACACAAATGCAACGGTTCATGAGCGACCGTGGGCGCAACCGCTGGAACCCGCAGGCCGAGCGCCTGGAACTGTCGCGGATTTTTGACTGGTACGCAGAAGACTTCCGGCTGGGGCATCAGGGCATCTTCTCGCTGCATGGGCAGGCCTCTCGGTTTGCCAACCTGCTGGCCGACAGCGAGACCGACCGCGCACGCATCCGGTCCTCGCAAGTGCTGATCACCTACCTGGATTACGACTGGCGGCTCAACGATGCCAAGGTGGCGCCATGAGCTCACCCGTTATGAGCATCGTCATTCCCGTGCTGAACGAAGCGCACGGCATTGAAACTACGCTCCATGCATTGGCTGTGCTGCGGCAGCGGGGTGTGGAAGTGGTGGTCGTAGACGGCGGCAGCACCGACGACACCCCCCGTCTGGCACGGCAACATGCCTCGGCTGTGTTGATGGCACCCCGCGGCAGGGCTAGGCAGATGAATGCCGGAGCCGCGCAAGCCCGGGGAATGGTGCTGCTGTTTCTGCACGCCGACACTCAACTGCCTCCGGACGCCGACCGTGTGGTGCTGGAGGCTATCGAATCGGGAGCGGTTTGGGGGCGTTTTGACGTGCGCATCACCGGTGTGGCGTGGATGCTGCGCGTGGTGGCGGCGCTCATGAATGCCCGTTCGCGTTGGAGCGGCATTGCCACTGGCGACCAGGCCCTCTTTGTGCGCCGTGATGTGTTCGAGCGCCTGGGCGGTTTCCCGGATCAGCCGCTGATGGAGGATGTTGAACTCTCCAAACGCCTGCGCCAAGCGTACCGCCCCGTCTGCCTGCGGGCCAAGGTGGCCACCTCCGGGCGCCGCTGGGAAAGCCGGGGGGTGTGGCGAACGATCTTCTTGATGTGGTGCCTGCGTTGGCGCTACTGGCGCGGCGAAACCCCAGAGCGGCTGGCGGAGGCGTACCGATGAGCACGGCCTTGATCGTCTTTGCCAAGGCCCCTGTGGCGGGCCTGGCCAAAACCCGGCTGATGCCCGCCTTGGGCCCGGAAGGTGCCGCACGCTTGGCTGAGCGGCTGCTGGAACATACCTTGCAAGAGGCACTTGCCCTGCCCGTGGAGCACCTGGAGCTGTGCGTGTCGCCCACCGACCAGCACCCTGCGTTTAATCGTGCCCGCGATGCGGCGCTGGGGCGCTTGCACATAACGCTGCAGGGCGAAGGCGACCTGGGGGAACGCATGAACCGGGCCATCAGCCGGGCATTGACGGTACACAGCAGCGTATTGCTGATCGGCACCGACGCGCCATCACTGAACTCGGCCCTGCTGGAGCAGGCCCGCCAAGCCCTGAAGACCAACCCGGCCGTGTTCGTGCCCGCGCTAGATGGCGGCTATGCGCTGGTCGGCCTTACCCGCTCATCCCCGTGGCTGTTCACAGGCATGACTTGGAGCACGCCTCAGGTCATGCAATACACCCGCGCCCGAGCCAGTCAAATGGGCCTGCCCTGGGTGGAGTTGCCGCCCGTGGCCGACATCGACGAGCCCGAGGACCTCGCACACCTGCCAGAGGGCTGGTGGTGATGCAGCGCGTGATTTTGGCTGGTGCCGGCCACGCCCATGCACACGTGCTTGAGGCTTGGCGCAAGAAGCCGCTGCCTGGCGTCGAACTGGTGGTTGTTTCGCCCCATGCGCTCGCCCCCTATTCGGGCATGGTTCCGGGATGGCTGGCGGGTACCTACGCGTATGAGGATATCGTCATCGACTTCCCGGCATTGTCTCGTCAAGCCGGTGCCCGCTGGGTGGCCGCATCCATTGACAGGCTGGACGCGGACCGCCAGTGTGTGCACCTCGACAATGGTGAGCTGCTGCGCTATGACTGGCTGTCGCTCAACACGGGCTCCACGTTGACACCGCCGCAGGGCGATTTTTCGGCGCGCGTGCTCTCCATGCGGCCTTTGTCGCAGTTGCGGACTGACTATGAGCAGTTGCTGGAGCACTGGCACCGGAGTGCCAGCACCCACCCGTATCAGGTGACCGTCGTGGGCGGCGGTGCCGCCGGGTTTGAGTCACTGCTGGCGGTGCTGCGGCGGCTACGAACACTGCGACCCGACCGACCGGTGCAAGGCGCGCTGTTGAGCCGCGGCGTGGAGTTGTTGCCCGGCTACCCAGCCGCTGCACGAAGCACAGCTTTGCATACCCTGAAGGACGCTGACGTCACGGTACAACTGGGCGCCGCTTGGTGCGATGCGATCGGCCAAAGAAGTGACCTGGTGCTCTGGGCTACGGGCGCGCAGGCCCACCCGTGGCAACGTTCCGAAGCCCGCCGTGGCTCGTTGGCCGTGAGTGCCGAAGGCTTTGTGCTGATCAACGACTGTCTGCGGTCAGTGTCTCACCCCCAGATTTTTGCGACCGGGGACTGCGCACAGTGGCGCAGCCCACTGCCCAAGGCGGGTGTGTATGCCGTGCGCATGGGGCCGGTGCTGGCCCACAACCTGCACGCGGCGCTCACCGCACAGCCCTTGCAGACCTATTCACCGCAAACCACCTTCTTGTCCCTGCTGGCTACCGCCGACGGCAGCGCCATCGCCTCGCGAGGGCGCTGGAGCTTGTCGGGCCGATGGGCCTGGCGATGGAAGGATCACATCGACCGGCGCTTCATTCGACGCTTCGCAACGCCATTCACTCAACCCGTCCACAACCAAGAACAAACCCCATGAACACCACCCGCCGTTTGATAGCTTTGGCTGCTGCGACCCTGATGGCTGCACCGTTGTGGTCCGGCTCCGCTTGGGCGCAAAGTGCACCGCTCAAATTCGGCGTCGGCATGTTTCAGCCCGACCGCGAGAAAAACGACGCAACCTACCGCCCCCTTGCCCAGCATCTGTCGGCCCGTCTCGGCCGCCCGGTGGAACTGCGCACGGCGGACAGCTGGGAAGGCCTGGCCAAAAGCCTGGCCAACGGCGAAACCGACATTGCCCTCATGGGCCCCTGGGGTTACGTGCTGGCCAACCACTTTGCAGACGCACAGGTGGTCTCCACCATCCTGTACCAGGGCAAGCCGGAATACTTTGCCATGATCGTGACGAACCCGGAGTCGGGCCTGAACAGTGTGCAGGACCTCATCGGCCCCAAAGGCAAGGGCCGCACCTTCGCGTTCGGCGACAAAGGGTCAACCTCGGGCTATCTCATCCCCTTGCACTACTTCATGCAACAGGGCATCGACCCGGAGAAACATTTCGCTCGCGTCGTGTACACCAAGCATCAGGCGATCGAGACGCAAGTCGCCGCGGGTCAACTCGATGCCGGAGCCGACTACAACCGCAACCGCACCGCCATGATTGACCAGGGCCTGATCCAGGCCGAACGCAGTAAGGTCATCTGGCAGTCTGCCCCGCTGCCCAACGACGCAGTGGCGGTGAGCGCCGCGCTCTTCAAGGAAAAGGCCTTCGTCAAGCGCGTGCAAGACGCCTTGCTGGGAGTGGGCCCGCTGCTCAAGAGCCAGCCGCAGTTGCTGCCTGCCAACTACACCGGCTTTGTCAACACCGACAACGCTTTCTACAAGCCGATCCGTGACGCAGGTCTGGCGACCGGCAAGCTGACGCCGAAGCGGTGAACATCGATGCAGACCATGGTTTCGCTCAGCACACGACACTGGCTTCCCCAGGGCCGCTGGGGCTTCTTCGCCCTGGTGCTGGCTTATGCGGTGTTGGTCCTGGCCTGTCTGCTAACCCTGGTTGCGGCGGGTGACCTGACCGCCGGGCGAGCACCCTGGCACAACCTGCTCAAGACGGTGTCGGAGTTTGCCCACCCGAGCTTTCTGGACCTGTGGTGGGGCCCAGAGCGGCTGGAGTACCGAAGCGACGACGGCACGCTGCTGCGGGTCGAAAACCGGCAGCAGGTCGAGGCCGAGTTTCTGGCAGGCCTGGCGCGCGCGACCTGGACCACCTTCCAGATCGCCACACTGGGCTCGCTGCTGGCGGCTGTGCTCGCGCTGCCGTTGGGTTTGTTATCGGCGCGCAATCTGCACGCGCCGCGCCTCGTGGCCCTGGCTGCTTCCACCGTGCTCGACGTTTCGCGGGCCATCCACACCCTGGTGTTTGGTCTGGTGCTGGTGGGCATCGTGGGCCTGGGACCCACAGCGGGCATCCTGGCCATTGCACTGCATTCAATGGGCACCTACGGCAAGCTCTACGCCGAGAGCATCGAGACGCTGGATATGGGCGCCGTAGACGCCGTACGAGCGACGGGTGCCTCGTCCACACAGGTGTTTTTCAGCGCGGTCTGGCCTTCGGTGTTGCCGCAGTTCGTCAGCAACCACCTGTACGTCTGGGAGTTCAACATCCGCGACTCCACCATCCTGGGCCTGATTGGCGCCGGGGGGTTGGGGCTGTTGATCTCGGAGGCCGTCAGCCTATTCCAGTGGAGCCGCTTGGCGACCATTTTGTTGGTCGTGGTCGCCCTGGTCACCGTGTTCGACACCCTTTCGCGCCGTATTCGGAACGCCCTGCTGTGAGCACTGCCATGAAAGATGCTGTCATCGACATCCGCAACCTCCGTGTAGAGGTGACTGGCCGAACGCTGCTCGACGTTGCGGGCCTCAGCATCAACGCAGGCGAGCGCGTCGCGCTGGTGGGACCGAATGGTGCGGGCAAAAGCTCGCTGCTGAAAGCATTGGGCGGTTTTCTGCCTGCCACACAAGGTCAGGTCAAAGTGTTGGGCCGCAGCTTTGGTGGCGCCGATGCGCCCACGCTCAGCCACCAGCAGTGGCGCGCGTTGCGGTCAGAGGTCGGACAAGTGATGCAGGGATTGCATCTGGTGCCCCGCCTGACTGCTCTGGAAAACGTGGTGTTGGGGGCGCTGGCCCGCCCGGGTGCCATGGCCATTTGGCGCTCGTGGCTGCGCTGGTATCCGCCCACCTTGTGCCAGGAAGCCAGAGCGGCGCTGGGCGGGCTGGGCCTGGGCCACCGGCTGCACGCACGCGCAGACCAACTCTCTGGCGGAGAGCGACAAAAAGTCAGCCTGGCTCGGCTAAGCCTGCAACGACCCCGGCTCATTCTGGCCGACGAGCCCACCTCGGCCCTGGACCCCGCCGCCACGCAGCAAGCCTGCCAGGCTCTGCTGGCCGTGGCAAACCAGGCGACCCTGCTCACCGTGGTGCACGACCCCGCGCTGCTGCCCTTGCTGGCCGACCGCGTGATCGGACTCAAAAGTGGGCAAGTGGCGTTTGATGTTGCCCTGAGCGGCTTGGACACCGCTTGCCTCCAGGACCTGTACGACGGCAGTCAGGACAGCTCGTTGAAGTGTGGCGCCTCGGCGCTTGCGGCGTCCCCTTCTGTTACAGGGCGCGAACATCAAGCCAAGACGCTGATACCGACGCGCCAAGAAAGGCCATTCCTCGCATGACTACATCCATGACACCCGGACGAACTTGCCCGATCGCGTACCACTACGGACCGGCCGTGTTTCGCCAGCCCGTGCCTGCCCACCTGGCCGACCTGGACGTGCTCTACGTCGTGGGTGGCCTCTACGGCAACGAAGTCGCCTTGCACGAAGTGTTGCGCCTGTTCGAGGCAGAAAGCGGCCGAAAGCAGTTGGTGTTCAACGGCGATTTTCACTGGTTTGACGCTGACCCTGCCACGTTCGATCGCATCCAGCGCGAGGTACTGCAACATGTCGCCTTGCGCGGGAATGTGGAAACCGAGCTGGCGCAAGACACGCCCATCTCGGACGCCGGATGCGGTTGCGCCTACCCGGACTGGGTCGATGACGGCGTGGTGGACCGCTCGAACCGCATCCTGCAGCGCCTATGGATGGCGACCACCCCCACACACCGCGCCGAGCTGGCCGCCTTGCCCATGTGGCAGACGGCATCGGTTGGCGACATGCATATCGGCATCGTACATGGCGATGCCGAGTCGCTGGCGGGTTGGGGCTTCGCACAGGAGCACTTGGCTGACGCTACTCACCGCGATCAGGTCCGGGAATGGTTCGAATCATCGGGCATGGACGCCTTCGCCTGCAGCCACACTTGCTTGCCCGTTTACCAAAGTCTCAAACGCCCAGGCAGACCTCAGCCAGGCTGGGTGTTCAACAACGGCGCAGCGGGCATGCCCAACTTTCAAGGCGACCCGGCGGGCTTGCTCACCCGTATTGCCCTCGCGCCTTACCAAGGCAACCCCAGCCGGGTGGGCGTGGTGTGTGGGCCAGTCCACATCGATGCGTTGGCGATTACAACACCCCAATCGGAGGTGCAACAACGCTTTCTGGCCCACTGGCCACCCGGCAGTGATGCTCATGCGTCTTACTTCTCACGCATCGCTACTGGCCCTCGCTATCACCCCGACCAAGTCGTTCGACAGGAGAATTGAACATGCTCGCTATCGTCGGTGGCACCGGCCTCTATGAACTGCCCGGCCTGGAAATCCAGCAGCGTATCCAAGGCGCAACACCCTTCGGCGAACCTTCCGGAGAAATCCTCAAAGGAAAGTTTGGCCAAAACGAAGTGTTGTTCCTCGCCCGCCACGGCTCCGGGCACCGCCTGCTGCCGCACGAGGTGAACTACCGCGCCAATGTCTTTGCGCTCAAGCAAGCCGGCGCCACCATGCTGCTTGGCTTCTCTGCCGTGGGCAGCCTGGCCCTGGAAGTCAAACCCGGCGACCTGGCCATGCCGGAGCAATACTTCGACTGGACCCGTGGTCAGCGCCAGCGTACCTTTTTCGGTGGTGGCGTTGCCGCCCACGTGTCGACGGCAAAACCCGTCAGTGCCGTGATGGTCGATGCCGTACAGGCTACCGCCGCCCGGTGTGACCTGAAAGTCCATCGCAGCCTGACCTATGCCTGCGTCGAGGGGCCGCGCCTGGGCACCCAGGCCGAGAGCCACTTCCTGCGCCAGGCCGGTTGCCACCTGGTCGGCATGACCAATGTGCCCGAGGTGTTCCTTGCGCGCGAGGCACAAATGGCCTACGCCACCATCGGGCTGGTCACCGACTACGACTGCTGGCTGGAAGATCCGTCGCAGCATGTCAATGTGGCTTCGATCTTCGAGTTGTACGGGGCAACCTTGAGGAAGGCCGCAAAGGTTCTCGACGCGCTGCTGGCACAGCCGCTGCCAGTGCCGGAACCGGCCATTCGCTCGGCCCTGGGGAGTGCCATGCTCACCCCCGACGCGGCATTGACTGAGGAACAGAAGCTGTGGCTGGACGTGCTGCGCCGGTGAGGTGAAGGTGCATCCCTCCGAGAACCCGCCTGCCAAGGCGATCCAGCGGAGATCGCGGTGGACGTCGTAGCGCACGGACTGTGGGCCGCGGTGATGTGTCGTTGGCGTGGACGCCGCCAACCTATCGCGCGCAGCGCCACGGCATGGACCATTGGCCTCGCCGTGGCACCGGATCTGGTGCAACTCACGCCCATCGTGGCGGCGGCTCTGACCATGCCACAGGGTTGGTCCTTCCTGCAAGCTTATATCCATGCGTTGCCATACTTCCAGCCGGTATTACCTCCACAGGTGGAGTTCGTCGTACATCATCTGCATTGCACCATGCACAGCGCGCTGGTTGCCGCATTAGCAACTCTTCTGAGTTGGGTGTTTTTGCGCCGCTTCTGGTGGCCTCTAGTGGGCTGGTGGATGCATATCGTGATCGATGTGTTTACACACTCGAGGGATTTTTATTCTTCACCTGTGCTTTATCCGATCACGCAACGAGGGTTTGATGGATGGGCCTGGAACGATCCGTGGCAGCTCACGTTTAACTATGGATTAATCGGGATTTTTTGGTTCATCACTCGAAACCCAACGATGCCAGTCATGGATAGAACGGCTGGTAGTGATTAGCCTGATTTTTAATACCCAAGTTGATCGGATATCCACTGTACGGTGGCTTAGGAATTTGTGACGATGCGCACGCCAGTTCCCTGATTTCTTGGGAGGGCCTTGCTGGTGCATCTTCCAATCTAGCTCTGGATATCGATCATCCGGGTACGTCACGGATGGTTTCGAGTATTTCTTTGATCCACTGAACATCTACTTGGGACAGAGTGAGAGGGGGGTGGTCTTTGAGACCACGGAGCAACTGTTCTATGGCTCCTGGTCGGGGCAGCACTGGTCCCAGAAAGATCACCTTTTCGTCTGGCCCAGTCACTATGAGCGAAGGCAGTGTTTCCAACTCGACATCTTCCGTAGCAGAGTAGGCCTCAATGTCGACCCACCTAAAGTGCCAGTCGGGTAATGCGCGCCCCAGTTGCTCAAACGGCTCCTTGAATTCCCGGCAGACACCACACCATTCAGCGCAGAGAACGACGACGACTCCTGATGTCATAAATGAAGGCTGCAAATGTGGGCTGATCACTTGTCACAGTTCCCAATAGTCGTGCACAACGGGGCACCGGGCCCCGTTGTCAGTCATCAAAGAGCCGTTTGAACCACCGGGAAGTCAATGTCGGTCTCAGCGACATGATTCGTGTAGTTGGTCAGCACATTGAACGCAACATTGACCACGATTTCCAGCACAAGTCCTTCATCAATGCTTGCTGCGTGTGCAGTACTCAAATCGGCTTGACTCAGGTTGCCCTGCTGCTTCACCAATTTTGATGCCAGTTCCGCGATTGCATGGTCTTGCGGATCCGATGATTTGCCCGCTCGCGCGTCCCGGATCGCTTCCTCCGAGAGCCCGGCGCCCTTGCCGATAAGCGTATGCGCCGACAGGCAGTACTGGCACTGGTTAGCTTGAGCCACGGTGAGTGCGACGATCTCGCGTTGGCGAGCGCTCAGTCGACCTTTGGATAGGGCATCCGACAAGGCCAGGTAGCCGTTGAGTGCGGCTGGTGCGCGTGCTAGCGTGGCGAAAAGGTTGGGCACCATGCCGATTTTGGTCTTGACTGCTTGAAGCGTGGCCGCGGTGGTGGGATCAGAAGCTTCAAGTGCTAGAGGTTGAATTCGAGCCATTTTTTTCTCCAGTGAGGGGTGACGTGCTGAAATTGCACGGTTCACATCATCTGATACGATTAGGATGATTAAATCTCGTTTAAATTGCAGAAAGTATCATGGATCGCCTAAGCTCGCTGTTTTCCCGCTTCACACCCAAGGCAGAGGTGTTCTTCACAGGCAATCTCTGTGAGGCCGTGAGCTTCGACGGTGATGGTGGGCACCTGCACTTGTTGAGGTCGGGCACCATGGAGTTGCTCCTACAAGACGGTCGCAGGATCGCCGTGACCGAGCCTGCTGTGGTGTTTTTGCCCCAACCCACTCACCACCAGATCCTTCCGGGTTCTCAAGGGATTGATCTGGTCTGTGCGCGCGTACAACTCGGGCAAGGATCGCTGGATCCCTTATTTCGATCGATTCCGGCCGTTCAGGTGATACCTGCTGAAAAAGGGAACACTCTTGCTCCGGCATTGCATCTGCTGTTTGAAGAAGCTGCCCATCGTCGATGCGGTTATCGGGCAGCTCTCGATAACTTGGCTGGGTACTTTCTCGTTGTCTTGCTTCGATACCTCATGGAAAGTGATCAGGGCAAGGCCGGACTATTGGGCGCTCTTGCAGACAGTCGCTTGGCCAAGGCCTTGGTTGCCATGCACGAGCGACCAGAGTTCAACTGGACCTTGGAAGATCTGGCTGACGAGGCGGGGATGTCGCGGGCACGTTTTGCGCATCACTTTCGCGAAACGGTCGGCGTTCCGCCCCTCGAATACCTGACCGATTGGCGGCTTGCCCTGGCTCAAACGCTCCTGGAGAAGCGTCGCCCCATCAAGTCCATTGCTGGTTCTGTCGGTTATCGGAGTCCCGCAGCGCTCACCCGCGCGTTCACGAGGAGGGTGGGGCAAGCGCCGACTGAATGGATTGCATCCCGTACGGTTACGGACTTCGCCAAGGATGGCAGTTCTACGGAACCTCTCAATTAGCCGTCGCTGCGGCTGATTTGATTCTTTGCTGCGCTGTAGCTGGAGACGCAAAAGGGCACGAAAAAGTTGAGTGCCACATGAACCCATGAGGTGTCCGCATGGCCCCAGATCGCCGGCCCCTGGTTGATGAGGTTAAGTACGCTGCCAACCACGATTGCAACCTTGCTGGCGCTCCGTCGGATATTCGGGGAAAGAGCGGTTAGCAGCAGAGCCTTCGCCGCCGAGGTCGGAACTTCAATTTGGCTTGTTTTCATCTGTGGGGTTGGACAGTTCATTCGAAGCCGCTGATCTGGGGTCAGCACTGCTCAATTAGCCCCTCCAGCGTGCGACAGGTGTGGTGTGGCGGCAAGCCCAGCGCTTCAGGTGGCAGATTCTGCCGATTGACCCAGCAGGTCCGAAAACCGTACCAAGTCGCCCCCATGGCGTCCCATGCGTTCGATGACACGAACAACAAAGATTCTGTTGGCACTTGCAAAGTCTCGGAAGCGAGTGCGTAACAGACGGGGCTGGTCTTGTACTGTCGGGTGATATCGACAGAAATAAGATGGTCTAGCCAAGGAGCCAGACCAGAACTGTCGGCAGCCACCTTCAACATGTCCGGCGATCCGTTGGAGAGAATGGCCGTTGTCAGCCCCCGCGCCTTGACGGCTTTCAACACTGCTGCGCACTCTGGGTAAGGATCAAGACGGGCATAGCCATTCATCAACTCATCAACTTCTTGCGTGCCATGAGGCAGGCCCAACCTCGTCAGGCTGTACTGCAGGGCCGCACGGGTCAAATCCCAAAAGGGCTGGTAGTGGCGACTGCCTGCCGGGGAAGGGTCGGAAAGCGACACCAGGCGTGAGTACTCGATCTGTTTGTCGCGCCAGAGGGTCGAGATGGCCGAGCCCATCTGGGGAAACAATTCTTCAGCCCGCCGCGCGATCGAATGGACATCGAAGAGCGTGCCATAAGCATCGAAAACCACTCCGCTCAAAGTCGCCATCAAGTGCCTCCTGGGTCAAATACCCAAAAAACTCACGCCACTTTGTAGGCTGCGAATCGCTCGTCGACTTCGGTGCCAAACGCGTGGTTCGTGTAGTTGCTCAGCACCTTTACTGCGATGGCCAGAATGATGTTGAGCAGATGGGTTTCCGTGAAACCGGCCTTGAGAAAAGCCTCGACCGAGGCGGGGGTCGGTTGACCCAGATTCTTCACCAATTCGTGGGTCAGTGCGAACAAGGCGGCCAGACGGTCGTCCGGGATCGCATGTCCATCTCGGATCGCCTGAAGCACGGGCGCGGGCACTCCGGAAACCTTGTCGGCGATCATGCTGTGAGCGGCCGTGCAGTATTTGCAGCCGTTGACCTGACTGACAGCCAGAAAAACGACCTCTTGCTCCGTTGGTGTGAACCCGGAATCTTTGCGAAATAGCGCATACCCATGCAAATAAGTGCTGAGGATGCCGGGGACGTTGGCCATGTTGGCATACATGTTTGGGATGAAGCCAACCTGTTTTTGAGCGGCTTCAAGGATCTCGCGCTGCGGAACGTTGGCATTCTCGGGTGCGACCGCAGTGAGGGATTTGATGTATTGGTTGGACATTGGGGACTCCGGTTGTCGAGCAAGCAGATATTTTAGGTAATCCCAGGCCGCAGCAATCATCCCATTAGTCTCGTCTTTGACCCAATCCGTCTCGGTTAGCGGTTAAAGAGTGGATTAGGACACATGGTCGCGCAGCAGGAGTCGTTCTTGCTCTGCCCAGTCAGAAGGCAGTGGCTTTAGAAGATGTCTCATAGTCAGCCAAGCTGGGTGCTTGCCATCCAGGATTGCCTGCACAACGATCGGCGACAGGTAAGCCAGCCGCAGGATACGGCTCACATAGGACGGGTTGATCTTCTCAGCTGCAGCCAAGTCCTCGATCGATGTATATGTGCCGTCGTAGAGCATTTGCTGCCAACGGAACCCTCGGGCGATGACCTTGATCATCGTGTTGTCGATGGTGGCCTCGCGACGTACCACCCCTCGCGATCCATCAGGCATAACGATCACTGTTTTGCCACCTCGGGGGCGGAAGGTCATAGGGATGTGCGTGGTTTCCGGTATTTGTGTTGTCGGTCTCATGCGGCCTCCTTGTAGGTCTGCTGCATGATCGAGTCACGCAGGAATCTGGGCATTCCTTTGGTCTTCCAAGTGATGCTAATGCCGTCTTTGCGAACGGTGATCCTCTCAATCAACGCATGCGCGATCCGCAGCTTCTCTGCCGGGAAGAGGTGGTCCCAAACATGATCGATCGATTGGAGGTGCTTGATGGCGTCTGTTTCGCTGATGTCCGGGCGGGCGATTGACACTTCATGCACGGCTTGAGACAGGATCTCTGGCGAGCGCAGTACCCCGTGTATTTGTTGCACTACAACGCCCTCGATTTCACCAGCGGGTACGCGACACACCTCGCATGCATCCTTGCCGAGCTTGATCGCATCTGTGTTGATGTAATACAGGTACCGTTTGGGACCCTTGCTGGTCCAGCCTGGCGTGAACGCACGCCCCTCAGTTGAAAACAGCAGCCCACGAAGCAGCGTTGGAGCTTTTGTGTCGCGAGACTCGGATCCGCCCTTGACGTGCTTGTCGCCAGCCTTAAGGTTTTCCTGGACCGTGTCCCAGAGTTCTTGCTCGATGATCGGCTCATGCTCGCCGGGGAACTGCTTCCCCTTGTATGCGGCCATGCCGATGTAGACCGGGTTCTTGAACACCTTGTAGACATACCCTTTGGTGATCAACTTCCCGCTGCGCTCGATCCCTTTTGAGGTGGTCCAGGACTTTGATGTGACACCGCGTGCGCGCAGGTCTCTAACAAGGGTTGCCATCGATGGCGTTACGGCAAAACGCCTGAACATTTCCTGGACGATCTGCGCTTCCGCAGGGTTGGGGATCAACTTTCTTTCTGCGACGTCGTAGCCAAGTGGTGGCATGCCGCCCATCCATATACCGCGCTGGCGTGAGGCGGCGATCTTGTCGCGTACCCGCTCGCCGGCGAGTTCGCGCTCGAACTGGGCGAAGGACAGAAGGATGTTCAGCGTCAGCCGCCCCATCGAGGTGGTCGTGTTGAACGCTTGCGTCACCGACACGAAGGTGACCTTGTGCTCATCAAAGAGTTCGACCAGTTTGGCGAAGTCGGCAAGCGAGCGCGACAGCCGGTCGATCTTGTAGACCACGATGATGTCGACCATGCCATTGCGGACATCATCCAGCAGCTTCTGAAGTCCAGGTCGCTGCATATTGCCGCCGGAAAAGCCACCGTCGTCGTAGCGTTCGCGGGCCATCATCCAGCCTTCGGACTTCTGGCTGGCAATGAAGTTTTCGCAGGCGTCTCGCTGGGCGTCCAGCGAGTTGAAGTTTTGATCAAGCCCTTCTTCGGTGGACTTGCGCGTGTAGATGGCGCAGATCAGGCGACGCTCAGC
>JACCDY010639181.1_pt1 | contig 20293 bp, 22 predicted proteins | sample 7446391 | NCBI WGS metagenome assembly JACCDY01 (sample SAMN15323451, study PRJNA562643) | freshwater metagenome | isolation source: river surface water | place: USA:Blue River Watershed | collected 2017-08-18 | reverse complement strand
GAGGATCTCTGTCAGGTATTCGTCGTTGGCGGGCATCTGGGGGAGTGAAAAATGGGAGGGTGAGATATATCTTCCGCGGATCCGGAAATGTCAACGTGCCTCTCACGTCACGTAGCCGTTGATTTTGCCCGTGGCTCCCCCTACGAATGGTGGAATGTCACGATATCGCACCATCCTGATCTTCGGGGCTCCCGGGAGCGGCAAGGGAACCCAAGGCAAGATCCTCGGAAAGATCCCCGGCTTCTACCATTGTGCCTGCGGTGATGTTTTCCGTTCCCTTGACCCGCACAGCCAGCTCGGCGCGGAGTTCCTCGAGTATTCCAGCAAGGGGGCGCTCGTTCCCGATGAAATGACGGTGCGTCTCTGGCACGAATCGATCCGGAAGACGGTCGAGTCCGGTAAGTTCAAGCCTGAACGCGATTTCCTGATCCTCGACGGCATTCCGCGTAATGTCGGCCAAGCCGTTCTGATGGAGAAGCTCATCGAGGTGAGGCGTGTCTTCCATCTCTCCTGCCCCGACAGGGACAAGCTCGTCGCGCGCCTCAAAAAGCGGGCCCTGCGCGATAACCGCCTCGATGACGCCAACGAGGAGGTGATCCGTCATCGCCTCGCCACTTACGATTCCGAGTCCAAGCCCGTGCTGGGCCACTATGCCAGCGTCCGCAGGCATGACATCGACGCCTCGATGACGCCGCTTGCCGTGCTGCACGGGATCATGGCCGGACTGCTCGAGGAAGCCGGGATCTCCGTTTCCTGATCCTTCTTGGATTTCCGGCCGGCAGATGAGCATGCGCATCGTTTTCGCCGGCACGGGGGACATCGGCATCCCCGCCCTGCGGTTTCTGGCAGCGAGGCATGAGTTGCTAGGAGTCCTGACCCAACCCGACCGTCCGGCCGGGCGTCACCGCGAGCCGAAAGCCCCGGCCATCAAGGAGGAGTTGTTCCGCATCGCCCCGGATGTTCCACTCATCCAACCCGAATCGCCCCGCCTCCCCGAAGTCCTGGAATGGGTGAGAGGACTTGCCCCGGAGGTCATGGTCACCATGGCCTACGGCCGCATCCTGCCGAGGGAAATTCTGGAGACGCCCTCGATAGCCAGCCTGAACATACATGCCTCGCTTCTTCCGCGTCACCGAGGGGCTTCCCCCATCCAGGCAGCCGTCGCCGCCGGGGACGTCGAAAGCGGGGTAACCATCATGCACATGGCCGAGGGACTCGATACGGGGGATGTCATTTTGGAGAAGAGGATTTTCCTGCGGCGCCGCGAGACTGCGGGGAGTCTTTCCGACCGCCTTGCTATCCTTGCCCCGGAAGCCCTTGGCGAGGCGCTGGACTTACTAGCTGCAGGAAAAGCCCCCCGTTTTGCCCAGGATCACGCCCTTGCCACCGTGACGGGAAAGATTCGGCGCGAGGATACCTTGCTAGACTGGTCTCTCCCGGCGGATCGTCTCGGTTGCATGATCCGTTCGCTGCAACCGCGACCCGGAGTGCTCGCTCCGCTTCCGTTGGCCGAGGGAGGGACGGCGATGGTGAAGATCCATTCCGCCATCGTCGCCCGACATGCCTCTGGCCCCGCCGGAAGCATCCTTCGATCCGATGCCAGGGGAATCCTCGTGGCTTGCGGTGCCGGAGGGCTACTTCTCGGAAAGATTCAGCCCGAGGGAAGGGGAGTCATGCATTCCTCCGCCTATGCAAGGGGATGCCGGCTTGAGGTGAAGGCCTGATTAGGGGCCTCTTTCCACGGCTTTCGGTCCATCGGATGATTTGCCTTTGCGTGGCGCGTTTCCTGCGGTTTGATCTCTACTCATGGCAGAGTCTTCCACCACGTCCCCGAAATACCGCCGCATCGTCCTCAAGATCAGCGGCGAGGCGCTGAAGGAATCGGGTAGCAGCGACAGTGTCTCACCCCAGATCGTTAGGAAGGTGGCGGCTGCCATCGGAGAGTTGCGCAGCCAAGGTGTGGAAGTGGCCGTGGTTGTCGGCGGAGGAAACATCTGGCGCGGCCTTGCCGCCAGCCATCGCGGCATGAACCGCGCCACGGCCGACTACATGGGCATGCTCGCAACCGTCATCAACGGCATGGCGCTCATGAGCGCATTGGAGGATCTCGGCTATTCGACCAGAGTCCAGACCGCCATTCAGATGAACAATGTGGCGGAGCCTTTCATCGTCCGAAAAGCCATCCGACATCTCGAAAACGGCCGCATCGTCATCTTTGTGGCCGGCACCGGGAATCCCTTTTTCTCCACCGACACCACGGCAGCCCTGCGGGCCAACGAGATCGGGGCCGAGATCATTCTCAAGGCGACCAAGGTGGACGGCATCTACGACTCCGATCCCAAGAAGAATCCCGCCGCTGTCCGCTTCGATCAGCTCACCTACACCGAGGCCCTGACCCGCAGGCTGGACGTGATGGATTCCACCGCCTTCTCCCTCTGCATGGACAACGCCATGCCGATCATCGTTTTTGACATGAGCCAGCCCGAGAATATCCTTCGGGCCGTGCGCGGCGAATCCGTCGGCACCCTTGTCATCGATGACAAGCCAGCCAAATAAAACAACCCCACACCCGATTTTATGAGCGCAGAAGAAGTAATGTTCGAGGCCGAGGCCGGCATGGAAAAGGCCGTTGATTTCATGATGCACGAGTTCGCGGCGATCCGCACGGGCAAGGCATCCCCGGCCCTGGTGGAGAATATCGACGTCACGGCCTACGGCAGCAGCATGAAGCTCAAGCAGCTTGCCATGATCACTGCCCCCGAGCCCCGCCTGCTCGTCATCCAGCCATTCGATGCCTCGACCGTCCAGGACATCGAGCGTGCCATTCACGAGAGCAAGGTCGGCATCACCCCGGCTGTGGACGGCAAGCTGATCCGCCTCCGCATCCCCGAGCTCTCCGAAGAGCGCCGCAAGGACCTCGTCCGGACTGTCAACAAGCTTGCCGAGGAATCCCGCGTCCGCGTCCGCGCATGCCGCCGTGATGCCATGGACGGGGTCAAGAAGCTCCAGAAGGAGAGCCTCATCACCGAGGATGACCTTGAGCGCACCGAAAAGGAGATTCAGAAGCTCACCGACAGGCAGGTTGCCGAGATCGACAAGCACGTTTCGCACAAAGAGGCGGAGTTGATGACCGTTTGAGCACGGACGCCAGACTTTCCTTCAAGACCTCTTCATGAGCGCCAGAAAAATCCTCCGCCCTGCTGTTTTGCTGTTTCTTGGCGCGGTTTGCACGGCATCCGCCGCGCCGGAGAAGGGGGAGCGTGCCGTTGCGGTGAATGCCGCCCCGGGATTTTCGGGAGGAGCTTCCGTCGGCCGCAACATCACACTCTCTTCGCTCAGAGGGAAGCCTGTTCTCCTGCTGATCGCCTCCTCTCCACGAAACGCCGCCTTCCGGCGCCAATGTTCGGAGCTCCGCGGCTACTACGAGCGTCTTGCCGCCCAAGGGCTGATTTGCTTTGCAGCCTTCACCGCCGAGTCCGGCCGTGTCCCCTGCAATATTCCCTTTATTCTTGCGAATGATCCCGCAACAGTTGCTGCCGCATACGGCGTTGTCGGGGAATTTGCCGTGGCCGTGGTCGGAATCGACGGCAACCTCGACTGCCTCAGCACCAAGCCGCTTCCCGGTTACCGTGTGCTTGATCTTGTGGTCAATAACGCCGAGATGCAGAGGCTGTTGAGGAAGTAGGCGGATTGGGGGAGTGACTGGGCGATCACCCGAGTTTCCTACTGGATGGGATCAGAGGGCGTCTGATAAATGATTTCTCCATGAAATCCACCCGATCCCTTACTTTGCTTCTCCTATGCGCTTTCACGGCGGGATTTTTTCCCGCACTTCAGGCCTACACCTCCAGCGAGTTGACTGCTCGCGGGGAGAGGGCCCTTCAGCACCTATATGATGGAAACAAGAAGGCAAGGCTCATCGGTGAGAAGGCGATCGCCGTTCTTGTCTTTCCGGAGGTCTACAAGGCCGGTTTCATGGTTGGCGCGCAGCGTGGGGACGGTGTTCTTTTCAGGGATGGCAAGGTGGTCGGATATTATAACTCCACGGCGGCTTCCTATGGCATCCAGGCCGGAGTCCAGAAATTCTCCTATGCCCTGTTCTTCATGGATGAAAAGTCCCTGGAATACCTGAAAAAAAGCGAGGGCTTCGAGATCGGCGGTGCCCCTTCATTGACCGTGGTTGACGAGGGGTATTCCTCCTCGCTCTCGACGACCACCCTTCAGAAAGGGATCTACGCCTTCTTTTTCGGGCAGAAGGGATTGATGGCGGGACTTGGCTTGCAGGGGACCAAGATCACCAAGTACACCCCGAGCGAATAACTGACTCTCCTCATCTCCGTCGTGGGGGATCACCCCGAAAAAGGAAAGCCTCCACTTTCGGTGGAGGCTTTCTTGCGATGAAGGGAAAAAACGCGATCGCTTAATAGAAGCAGGGACCCCAGAACGGGCCGCCGATGCCTCCCCAGCCGCCCCAATCAGCGGCATCGGCATTCATGGAGGCAGCTTCGACCTTATCCTCCTGGATTTTGTACTGGAGGGCATACTGGCGGAAGAGTTGGTACTGTTGCTGATTGCCGATCAGCAGCCAGTTATTCCTGGCATCGGCGAAAATGAAGAGGGTCTTTCCCTTCTTGGTGATCGGAATCACCTTGTCCTGGGGAAGTGATTTGAGATGAGCGATCTGGGCCGGGGTGTTCGGGATCACCGTACGGAAACCGGCGGCGCTCATGAGCTGCTCCTTTTGGTTCACGGAACTGCAGGCCGTGATGAGGAGTGCTGGAAGAAGGGCAAGGGGAAGGAGTTTTTTCATGACAGGTTCATTGATCATTCAATACCCGCGGGATGCAAGGAAGAAGACGAATCCGGCGAATGCCACGCAGTAGTAGCCGAACCAGGCCCAGTGACCTTTCTCGAGCCAACTGGAAAGCAACTTCAATGCAAGCAATCCGGAGACAAAGGCTCCCACCATTCCGAAAAGACCCGGTCCGAGCAGGTGAACAAGTTGGGCCGGAGAGGCTGCGGCTTCATGAGACCTGAGGAGCCGAAGCAGTTCCTTGGCGATGGCCGGAGGGGTGATCACGACGGCGAGCGCAAAACTGAATTCCTCGACGCGCTGGCGGGCAACCCCGATCAGCATGCCCGTCGAGATGGTGGTCCCCGAGCGTGAGAGCCCTCGGAACGGGAGACAAAGCCCCTGTGAGGCCCCGATCCATAGGGAGGAAGGGAGCGTGAGGGGGCTATTGCCGTTACGGCCTTTGAGATAACCCGCCGTCAGGATCAGGATTCCCGCGGCAAGCAGTGCCGAACCCACAAGGGGAAGATGGCCGAAGAGATCCTCCATTTCGTCATGGGAGGAGCCGTGAAGGATCACCTTCTCGATGAGAAGCTTCAACGAGAAGCCGACTGCAAGCGTCACGACCGTGGCGGCGCCCACATGCAGAATCATTTTTTTCAGACTGTCGGCATCGGCAAAAAAGGTCCTCTTCCATGCCTTCCAGAAGTAGAGAATCACCGCGAACATCGTTCCGGTGTGCAGCATGACCAGCAGGAAGGTCATGGAGGGGCTCGAGGGATTAAGTCCCATTAGCTTCTCCGCCACGATCACGTGGGCGGAGCTGGAGACGGGAAGGAGTTCGGCGGCACCCTGGACGAGGCCCAGGAAGAGGATTTGAAGCAGGGATGGTTCCATGGAATCGATGAGGGAGTAAACGGGGTCACGGGCCCCTTGGCAATAGTGACCTCCCTCGCCGGATCAGGCCGATTTTGCGGAGGTGTGCCTGCCTGCCGAAAGAGTGGTGAAGACCATGACCCAGAAGGACTGCGCCACGATGAAAAAAGGAATGCCGAGGGCGGGGGGAAGTGAATAGATCAGGCAGATCAGGGGAATCCACACCATCCAGTTGGCCAGGAGCACGGGAAAGATCTTGAGCGCGTAGAATTGGGCGGGGGTCCAACCCAGAAAACCCCGGTGCGTGAAGTTGTGATCACGCCAGAGAAACACGCAGACCGCCTCGGGAATGGCCAGCAGCGGACAATAAACCAAGGCATCCACGAGAACCTTCGTCACGATAACCCCTGGGGTGTCGGAGGGGCCGAAGACGTGAAACTGAAGGCGGTAGAAGAGATCCACCTGCATCCCGATGATCCCCCAGAAGGGGATCGCAAAAAGAAGTCGGGTCGCCAATCCCTGTTCGTTTTCCCTTTCCGTCCCGCGCGGAAGCAGGAGGCGTAGAAGTTCCGGCAGCAGGGCCGAGGCCAGGGATGTCCCCGTAAACGAAAAGAGCAGGCCCCATCGGGACTTGAGGCCGGACAGATCTTCAAAAAAATGCCGCGTCGGTGGATGGAGGAAGTAGGCAGCAGCCATCGCCGCCATCACTCCCTGAAGCAGGAGTCCGGGAAGGAGATTTGCCCGGAGCGCCTTGAATGCCTCCCCTTTGGCGATTTTCAGGAGAGTGGAAGCCTGCAGACGGTGTGTCATGGGTCGTTGATCTCCTTTCAAAGAACAGGATGGGAAATGGTGACGAAAGCAAAAGAGCTTCCCTTGAGGGAAGCTCTTCGCAAAGGGACTGGCGGAAGGTAATTCCCGAATCCGTCTGGATTAACGCTTGGAGAACTGGAAGCGCTTGCGGGCACCGGGGCGACCGGGCTTCTTACGCTCACGCATGCGGGGATCACGGGTCAGGAGACCATCGACCTTAAGGAGAGGGCGGCTCTCGGCATTGACCTCGTTAAGAGCGCGTGCGATCGCAAGGCTGATGGCACCTGCCTGGCCCTGAAGCCCTCCTCCGGAGGTCTTGGCCTCGACATCGTAGGTCTTCACGGCGTTCACAACTTCAAGGGGCTTGAGCACGGTATTCTGCATCGAGACCGTGGTGAAGTACTCGTCGAAGTTGCGACCGTTCACCCGGATCTTACCGGTGCCGGGGGCGAGCTTGATGCGGGCCACGGCCGTCTTGCGGCGTCCCGTGGTATCGGTGGTGGCGTTTTTAGCGGTGGCCATGGAAAAAAGTGCTGGAAAGCTTACTTGGCGGGCTGGGGGTTCTGGGCCGTGTGGGGATGCTCGGCACCGCGGTAAACCTTGAGCTTTCCGTAGATCGTGCTGCCGAGGCGGTTGTGGGGGATCATTCCCTTGACGGCGCGCTCGATGAGGAGTTCAGGACGGCGTTCGCGACGCTGGCGGAAGGTCTCGGACTTGTGGCCGCCAACGAAACCGGAGAAGCTCATGTAGGTCTTCTGGGTCTCCTTCTTGCCACCGATCTGGACTTCGGCTGCGTTGATCACGACAACGAAATCACCCGTATCGACGTGAGGGGTGAAGATGGCCTTGTGTTTGCCACGGAGGAGATTGGCAGCCTTGACGGCGACGTGGCCGAGGTGCTGGTTCTTGGCGTCGATCACCCACCACTGGCGTTTGACCTCGGGGGCTTTTGCGGAGAAAGTCTTCATTCGGAATTCGGGAAAGGTTGGAAAGATTAGGTAATCCCCATCTTTCTGTCAAAGGAGAAAAGCGCTTTTTTCAGTGTCTTCCTTTTGAGGGGTGCATTCCGGTGCTTTTTCCGCTCGCATTCCGCGCCGGAGAACCGACCTTTTGCTTCGATGCCCACGCTCAGTTTTCTTGGTACCGGATCCGGTGTTCCCGATGGGGAGCGTTTTTTTTCAAGCGCCGTGTTGCGCCTCGGGGGGCGACATCTCCTCATTGATGCCGGCGAACCGTGCGTCCATTCCCTGCGCCGGAGGGGAGGCTTGCTCTTGGAGCTTGATGCCGTGCTGATCACCCATGGCCACGTCGATCATATAGGGGGGCTTCCCTCCCTGCTTCAGGGATGCATGCTGCTTGGAAGGACGACGCCCCTGGTAATCCTCCTCCCCGCGGAGATGATCACGCCCATGAGGGCCTGGATCAGCGCACTATACCTGACCGAGGAGGGGTTGGGGTTTGTGATTTCCTGGAAGGGGTGGAATGACTCCCGATTGCCGGTGGATCTGGGAGGAGGCGTGAGCGTTACCCCTTATGCCAACACCCACCTTCAGAGATGCTATCTGGGCTTGCCGGGAGCAGACTCGGCCCGTCCCTGCCGTTCCTATTCGCTTGAGATCCGGACGGACGTCTTCCGCGGGGTCTTCAGCGGTGATCTTGGCGATCCTTCAGAACTGAAGCCCCTGACGGAGGTTCCCCTGGATCTTCTTGTGTGTGAGCTTTCCCACTTTTCCGCCGAGGAATTGGCCGCGGTGCTCATGGGGGCCGTGGTCCACGCGCTTTGCCTGGTACATCTCTCCGAGGGATATGCCGCTGATCGCGGCGGCCTGCAGGAAAGGATGGAGGAACTGCTTCCCTCCGTCGGCGATGTCTTCATCCCTGAAGACGGGGAATCTCTTGATTTTTAGGCACCCGAGGACGGCGCCCCTCCCTGTTCGACTTGCACCACGGTGAGGGGAATGCGGAGACGGATCTCGTCATCCAACCGGATCTCCACGTGGTAGGTGCCGTATTTCTGAAACTGCACGCCGCCAAAGAAGTGGACGTTCGTGGCATGGGCGCTCATGTCCGTCAGGCTGAAGGGCACTTCCGCTTGGGCGATTGCCTGATCCTCCTCGGGATCGTAGATGAAGCACTTCTGGATAAAATCACCGTTTCCTCCGCACCAACGGGTCCAGAGGCAGAGTTTGAAGAATCCGATCGGAAGCGACGGAGTGGGGATCGCCCCGATCACGCCCACGAGCGTCTGCTGCCCGCTGAGTTCCGCCCGGACATCCTCGCAAAGGATTGCCGCCTGCAGGTCTGGTAAGATCACGGAATCGGTCATGGGCCCGCAATGTTGCTGCAGCGGCGTTGCCTTGGCAAGGAGAGCATCCGAGCGTTCCGGCTGGCGAAGAGTGTCCCCCCGCTGTAAAGGGGAGCGATGTCCACCGTCACCTGCTTCGCTCCCGGCCGTGTCGAATTACTCGGCAACCACACAGACTACAACGAGGGGTATGTTCTTTCCGCCTCCATTCCTTACGGGGTGAAGGTGAGCGGATCACGCCGTGAAGACGGCCGCATCATCCTTTCCACGGAGCTGAAGGGTGAGATTCTGCGCTTCGAGGTTGCCGCCGGCGAGTCTCTGGCGCCGCGTCACGAATGGACCGACTATCCTCTTGGAGTCGTTCATGTCCTTCGCGAGGCCGGCTACCCTGTCGGCGGTTTTGAGGCGACCTTCAGCTCCGACCTTCCGGCCGGTGCCGGCCTTTCAAGTTCCGCGGCGCTGGAGGTCTCCACTATCCTCCTGCTCTCGAAGCTTTTCGGAATTTCCCTTCCGGGCATTGAGTTGGCCAAGCTCTGCCGCCGTGCCGAGAACACCTTCGTCGGCGTCCAGTGCGGTATTCTCGATCAGGTCTCCAGCCTCTTTGGCCGCAGGGATCGTGCCGTCTTCCTTGACTGCCGCACCACATCCGTCGACACCATCGCTTTCCCTCACGGGGTCTCCCTGCTGTTGATCCAAAGCGGCGTTCCCCATGCGCTCGTGGGGGGCGAATACAATGAGCGCCGCGAGCAGTGCCATGCCGCCGCCGCGGGTCTCGGCGTGCCTTTTCTCCGGGATGCGGACTCCGCGATGCTGGCGGCGGCCGATCTTCCCGACATCGTCCGGTGCCGTGCAGCACACATCATCGGGGAAAACGAGCGCGTCCTTCGCACCAGGGAACTACTGCTTTCCGGGAACGTCCCGGCCGTCGGTCGTCTTATGAGCGACTCCCACGAGAGTTCCCGGTTGAATTTTGAGAACAGCACTCCCTCGCTTGACCTACTGGTTTCGCTCGCGCAGTCCACTCCCGGTGTGCACGGTGCGCGCCTGACGGGAGGAGGGTTCGGTGGGGCGATCGTCGCCCTTGTTTCGCGGGATTCCGCCAACGCCGCCGGTGCCGCCATTTCCGCGGAGTACGAGCGCCGCAGCGGTCATCATGCAAAGGTCCTGGAGTGCGACCTGGCCGACGGAGCGCTCGTGCTCAACGGTTTTTCGGCCTGAGCAATCCCGGGGAGGAGCGGATGATCTATCTCGATCACAACGCCACCACGCCCCTCTCGGAAGAGGCAAGAGCGGCAATAATTCCCTATCTGGAGGGAAGCATCGGCAATCCCTCCGGCATCCATGCGCCTGGTCGCCGTGCGCGGGCCGCGGTGGACGATGCCCGGGATCGCATCGCCGCCCTCCTTGGAGCCAAGCCCCATGAGCTGATCTTCACGTCCGGAGGTACCGAAAGCTGCAATCTCGCGATTCTCGGGCTTACTAGGCGCCATCATTCCCCGAGCCGGAATCATCTCGTCACCGCCGCCACCGAGCACCATGCGGTACTCCACGCGATGGAGGTCCTGGCTGCCCGGGAAGGATTCACCCTCACGACGGTGGGCGTGGACCGGAACGGCATGATCGACCCTGATGAGTTTGCCGCCGCCCTTCGACCCGAAACACTCCTTGCCTCGGTGATGGCGGCCAACAACGAGACCGGGGTCATCCAGCCCGTCGCCTCTCTTGCCGCCTTGTGCCGCGACCGGGGCATCCTTTTCCACACCGATGCCGTGCAGGCTTTCGGCAAGATCGCTTGCAAGCCGCACGATCTCGGTGTCGACGTTCTCTCCGCAACCGCCCACAAGTTTTACGGACCTCACGGAGCCGGATTTGTTTGGCTCCGTTCCGGCGTTTCCATCGAGGCGATCCAGCATGGCGGATACCATGAGAACGAGCGTCGTCCCGGCACAGAGAATGTCGCCGCCATCGCAGGGATGGCCGTCGCCGCGGCGGTCGCCGATGCGGAGGTGGCCGCCGGAACCGAGGGCGCGCGTCAATCCAGCCTGAGGGAGAAGCTTTGGGAAGGGATCGCCGGGATCGGGTGCATGGCTGTTCGAAATGCCTCGGATGCCCCTGTCATCGCAAACACCCTCAATGTCAGCTTTCCGGGATGTGACGGGGAGACGCTGCTCATGGGGCTTGATCTCGAGGGGGTGGCCGCTTCCAGCGGATCGGCCTGCATGGTTGGCTCGATCCAGTCCTCCCATGTGCTCAGGGCCATGGGTGTGTCGGATGATCTGGCACGAGCCACCGTGCGCTTCTCTCTGGGGCGCCATACCACCGAGGCTGAGATTGACTCCACCGTTGCGGCACTGCGACGGGTTCTTTCCCGGCAGAACGGGGGTGTCGTCAGTTCATGAGTTCCTTTCTCGCGCAGATGAAACTCCTGCTCGGTGGCGGGGAAGGGGGGTTCCGCACAGCATCTGCCAAGGCAACGAAGAGGCATGGCCAAAAGCTTCGGGATCCCCTACTCGAGGAGAGGGTTCGCACTCTCCTCACACCGCTTGCCCCGGAACTCTCAGACCGCGTCATTGCGGGATGGAATTCCCGGATGCGAACCACGGCGGGAGTTGCCATCGCCTCACGTTGGGAAATCTGGCTGAATCCCGCGATTCGCGAGATCTCCGAGGAGGAGGTCGATCGCACCCTGCTTCACGAGATCGCCCATCTTCTTGCCCAGCACCGCCACGGCCGACGCCGCCTTTCCCCGCATGGCCTTGAATGGAGGCAGGCTTGTCTGGATCTCGGGATTCCGGGTGAGGAACGCACCCACCGCTTGCCTTTTGCCGCAAGGCGGATGAAGCGGCGCTACCTGCTGCGCTGCCCTAACTGCGGTGAAACTCACGACCGGGTGCGTCGCCCACGGGGGAGATACGCCTGCCTTGCCTGCTGCCGCAGGCACAACCGCGGTCTCTATGACGAGCGTTTCCGCTTCGAGGTGCTTGCCAAGGAGGAGCAGGGCGCGACTGATTGATTGACGAGGATTCACGCTTGAGCCGGGCTGGCACCGCATGCAACCCAAGGGGATGCCCAATCGCATACTTTCGGGAATTCTTCCCATTGAATTGACAGGGGGAGTTTGGAACCAAAGCACCCAAAAACTTACTGGATGTCGCCGAAGTATTGCTTCCTGAGCGTCTCAATGAATCCCGATTCATTCTGCTTCACGATCGACCTATTGATGTCATGCCTGAGAGGGGTGCCGATCGGAAGGGCAAAGGCGTAGGGCTTCTTGTCAAAAACTGAACCCACTTCCGTGATCGGAAGCTCGGGGTGGGAATTGTCGTACCATTGCAGCGTCATGGCATCGTGGACAATGGCGTCGACTTGCCGGTTGACGAGTGCCGTCGTCGCATCGGTGAGTGTGGGAAAGGGGGAGGTAAGCAGGCGGCGGTCCGCGCAGTACTGGGCTCCCACCGTTCCGGGGATGACCGCAATGCGGTGGCCCGGGAGATCCTGCGGTCCCTTGATGTAACCCTCGAGGCGGTTCACCGTCATGATGCTGGTGACCGTGGAGGTGATGTAGGCCACCACCCCGACGCCAAAGGCGATCCAGATGCCGGCCAGAACCCTGCCCCAAGGGCCGGGGAGTCCCTTGTGTGAGCTCTTTCCGGTCATCGCAATCGACACCACGTGATAGAAGGACTCTGCGAGTCCGTTGGCCCAGTCCGTGTGGAATTCCGCGTTCCATCGCCGCTCCGCCATCGTCAGGATGATCGATGCAATCAGGATGGCGGCTAAACCGATGGCAAAGATCTCGAGATGCCCGCTCTCCTTGAGGCCGTTCCAGAGCTTGAGCAGGGAGGAGCCCCTTTTTTCATGGATCATCACCTGCAGTCCGCCGTTAAGGAAGGGTTGGGAGAACTCCACCGTCTGCAGTCGTTTCTCCGTCACGAATGTCCCGCCAACACCGACATCGGCCTTGCCCGTGGAGACGGCGTCGAGCAGTTCCGGGATGCTCGCAAAGGCGATGTATTGGGAGTTTCTTCCGAGATCCGCCGCCACTTCTTTCCAGAGATCGATGCAGAATCCCCGGTACGCCTTCCCATCGGCGGTGACAAACGGTTCGTCGACATAAACGCCCACCTTGATCGGGGCGTTATTTGACGGGGCTTCGTCTCCCTGAAGGGAGAGGGACTGAATCCCCAAAATCAAAGCGGGCAGGAAGGCCGTGGAGAGGAAGCGTTTCATGGCTTCAAGCATCCTGATTTGGGTCAAACTCCTTGATCAACAAGGAATCCCTTTTCCTTTGTTTTTTCATCCCTAAGACACTACTGCTTCAGCCACTCTTTCCTTATGAGCGCCTCCCCCAGGAACATCGAGTCCCACCTCGTCGAGAACCGCGTTTTCAAGCCCGCCGCGTCCTTTGCCAAGAAGGCCCGTATTGGCAGCATGGCCGAGTACCTCAAGCTCCACGCCGAGTCGGTCAATAAGCCTGACAAGTTCTGGGCCCGCGAGGCGAAGGAACTTCATTGGCTCAGGAAGTGGAGCAAGGTGCTCGATTGGAAGCTTCCCTACGCCAAGTGGTTTTCCGGGGGAAAGATCAACGCATCGCAGAATTGCCTCGATCGTCATCTGGACGGGCCTCGCGCGAACAAGGCCGCCATCATCTGGGAGGGTGAGCCCGGTGACAAGAAGGTGCTCACTTACCGCCAACTGCACCGCGAGGTTTGCAAGTTTGCGAATGTTCTCAAGCGTAACGGCGTGAAAAAAGGGGATCGAGTCCTCATCTACATGCCCCTGATCCCCGAGGCCTCCGTCGCCATGCTGGCCTGTGCCCGCATCGGGGCCGTTCATTCCGTGGTCTTCGGCGGCTTCAGCGCCGAGAGTATCAAGGACCGCCTGGCCGACAGCGGCGCCAAGGTCATCGTCACGGCAGACGGCGGTTACCGCCGCGGGCAGATCGTCAGCCTCAAGCAGAATGTGGACCACGCGCTCAAAGGAAATGACTCAGTCCGGAAGGTCATTGTTTTCCGACGCACCAACCTCAGCATCCATATCGAGCCGGGACGCGACGTCTGGTGGCACCGCGAACTGGAGTACGTCACTGCCGATTGCCCCGTCGAGCACCTCGACAGCGAGCATCCCCTCTTCATTCTTTACACCAGCGGATCTACCGGGAAGCCCAAGGGGATCCTCCACACCACCGGTGGTTATCTCGTGGGCACCTACACCACCTCCAAGTACGTCTTCGATCTCAAGGAGGAGGATGTCTACTGGTGCACCGCCGACATCGGTTGGATCACCGGTCACAGCTACCTCGTCTACGGCCCCCTCTCCAACGGGGCGACCTGCCTCATGTACGAGGGGGCGCCGAACTGGCCCGAGCCCGATCGTTTTTGGAAACTGATCGCGGACTACGGTGTCACGATCTTCTACACCGCCCCGACGGCGATCCGCGCCTTCATGAAGTGGGGTGACCAGTACCTCCGGAAGCACGATCTCTCCTCCCTCCGCCTGCTCGGAACCGTCGGTGAACCGATCAACCCCGAGGCATGGATGTGGTTCCATCAGAATGTCGGTCACGGGCGTTGTCCCATTGTCGACACCTGGTGGCAGACCGAGACGGGAGCGCACATGATCACCCCGCTGCCCGGTGCCACCCCCTGCAAGCCGGGTACGGCCACGCTTCCCTTCTTCGGTATCGACGCCGCCATTGTCGACGACCACGGCCGGGAAGTACCTCACGGCCAGGGTGGCAAGCTCGTCATCCGCAAGCCGTGGCCCTCGATGCTGCGCGGCATCTGGGGGGACAAGACCCGCTACCGCAAGCAGTACTGGAGCGAGGTCAAGGGTGCCTACTTCACGGGCGATGGCGCGCGCCGCGACAAGGAGGGGAATTTCTGGATCGTCGGCCGCATCGACGACGTTCTCAATGTTGCCGGACACCGACTGGGCACGGCTGAGGTCGAGAGCTCTCTCGTCAGTCACCCCTCCGTCGCCGAGGCAGCCGTCGTCGGTCGGCCTGACGAGATCAAGGGCCAGGGAGTCGTCGCTTTCGTCACCCTCCGCTCAGGCCATAAGCCCGGAGCGAAGCTCAAGGAAGAACTCCGCAAGCACGTTGCCGAGGCCATCGGGCCCATTGCCAAGCCCGATGAGATCCGCTTTGCCGAGATGCTTCCCAAGACACGAAGCGGGAAGATCATGCGCCGGCTTCTCAAGCAGGTGGCCGGGGGTCAGTCGTTGACGGGGGATACCTCCACGCTCGAGGATCTGAGCGTCCTGACCAAACTCGCGAAGGGCGAAGAGTGAGGCTGGGCCTTTTCAGACAGCGCTTACCCGGGTATGAGTTTTTTCGGGTCTGCGTTGGGAGCCCCATACCCTGGGCTCTTGCCTTACTATTTGAAGAGTCCCGGCAATGCCTTGTTCAGCTCCTTCAGGCCCTGGTTCTGGAGCTGCTGAATCCCCTGTTTTCCGAGTGCGGTAACGCCCTGTTTCAGAGCCTCGTTGAGGAGCGGATTGATGATCTGCAGGGCGACATCGCGTGCGGAGACACCTTTGCCGGCGGTGCCGATGTTCTGGAGGTGGATATCCGGGATGGGGATCGTCTGGGAGACTTTCTGGTCAAGGGCACTGGCTGCGAGGTGAAGCTTGGCTCCGGAGATCACGACTTCCTTGACCACGAACTTCTTGGAGCTGCTAGGAGCGGATTTTTCCTCCTTGGAGGAGGAGGAACCGGAAGACTGGATGTTTTTTGTCAGTTTCTGGAGGTTCGTGCCACCGAGGGTGCCGATCAGCATCACCTCGGGTGCGTTGATGACGACCGAGTTGACGACGATGGGTTCCTTGAGGAGCGTCGCCTTGTCTACGCTGACCGCGATGCTACTAAGTTTCAGGGCGAAGGGACCCTTGAATCCCTCGGGATTCCCGATGAGGAAACCGCTCAGCTTTCCGCTTCCCGAAAAGGGTGAGAGACTAGCCGAGGCGAGACGGACATCGGTCTTGGTGATGGTGGGGCCGACGGTCTCGACGGCCTTTTTGACCAGCGAGTTGAGGGAGAAGTACAGGTAACCGAGCGAAGCCGCGACGAAAACAACGACTAGGGCGACAAGCGAGAGGAGGATTTTTTTCATGAGAGGGATGAGGGTGAGTAGATTGACTTTTGTGAAGGGAAGGCAAGATCAGTCTTTGTGTAGGAATTTGTCCGGCTTGTCCGCACTGGGGCATAGGGAGCGGAGTTCGCATTCCTTGCAGTCGGGATTGCGGGCCTTGCAGCGGCGCCGTCCGTGCCAGATCAGCCAGTGGGAGAGGAGCGTCCATTGCTCCCGGGGGAAGAGCTTCATGAGGTCCTGCTCGACCTTCAAGGGGTCGGAGTGGGTCGTGAGTCCGAGTCTGAGGGAGAGACGTCCCACATGGGTATCAACGACCACCCCCTCGTTGATTCCAAAGGCATTGCCGAGAACCACGTTGGCGGTTTTCCTTCCCGCGCCGGGAATGGCGGAGAGTTCCTTCATGGTGGAGGGAACCTTGCCGCCGTGCCGTTCGGCGAGCGCCGCTCCCATGCCACGCAGGGACTTCGCCTTGTTCCGGTAGAAGCCGGTGGATCGGACGATCCCCTCGAGCTCTTCCTGGGGGATCTCCGCGTAGTCTTCGGCTCTTTTGCAACGCTTGAAGAGAACCTTGGTCACCATGTTCACGCGGACATCGGTGCACTGCGCCGAGAGAATTGTCGCGACCAGCAGTTCCAGCGGGTTTTTGAAATCAAGCTCGCAATGGGCATCCGGGTAGATGCGGAGAAGTTCCGTGGCAAGGGTGTCGGCCCGTTCTTTTCGTGTCATGGATGGTGGATGGTTCTATTCCCGGACACGCTTCGGATCGTATCCTTTATTGAGCGTGAGGGTGAGGGGACGCGTGATGCCGGGAAGGTGGACCTTCCTACTCCAGAGGGTTCCTCCGTCGTAGAGCCAAGCGAAATTACAACCGGAGCGCGGCCATTCCGCCGTCAGGCCGGTTTTGCCAATCCATTGCCGCTCATCAATCCATGGGAATCGGGCTCGTCCCCGGATGGGAAGCCAGAGCACCGGTTCAAGTTCCGGTGCATAGAAGGTAAGCATCCCGAAGGTCTGGTACGTGTCGGCACAGAGGAAGTCGGCGCCAGATTCCCGGAATGCCTTGCTCACGGCTGCAGACACTTCTTTGGGCCCAAGCACCTCGGAGAACCGTGCCTGCAGCTCTCCGAAGCCTTGTGATGCCGTCGCCGAGAGGGTTTCCCCCCCGGGGAGTTTTTTCAAAGGAGAGGTATCGACCGTTGCGGAGCGCAGTCCGAGGCTCCACTCCTTTGGGAGTGAGAGGAATGAGACTCCCGCGACGGCACCGATGTCAGCGACCAGGAGCAGGATCACGGCGAGGCGCCGCCAAGAGGGGCCATAGCGTTCCCAGTCACCAGCGACCATGACGAGACCTGAAACAAAGGCAGTCATCGGCCAGTTGGCTTCGACGTGTGCCTTGCCCGCCGAGTAACCGAAGAAAACAATGACGGTCCAGAAGAATGACCCAAGGAAGCGGAATCGCTCGTCGATCATGCGGCTCCCCGCCGTGCGGAAGCAAAGAAGTCCCAAGCCGGGGGAGACCAGCACGATCAGGAAGAGGGCGTAGTTGGCAAGGTTGCCGACGTTGACGAGGGTTTTGTGCTCGTTGCTGAAACCGTGGTGCAGCTGGTGTTGGAAGGAGATCCAGTCGTGGGATGCGTTCCAGAGGATGATAGGGAGGAAAAAGATCAGGGAGACAAAGCCCGCGACAAGTCCACCACGAAAGAGGTGCTTGCGCCTGCCGGGGCTGGCAATCCAGAGGATCACAAGGGAGAGGTAGAAGAGTACCATCGTGTACTTGGAGAGCATTCCGACACCCGCGGCAGCGCCGGTGGCGATCCACCAGAGGAAGGAGGTCTGATCTTGGATTCCTCTCCAGGCACACAGCAGGGCGACTCCCCAGGAAGCCGCAAGAAAAGTATCGGGAGTCATCAGAAGGGCGTTTCCCGTAAAGATCGGCGCAAGCAGGAGAAAGATGCCGGCGCGGTTGCCAGCTTCTCGTCCGAACATGGCGAAGGCGAGGGATCTTCCCGAGAGAGCCAGCACGATGCCGGAGATGACGGCCCAGAAGCGGACGGCCATTGCGGTGTGCCCGAAAAGTGTGCTCCCCGCCGCGATCAGCCACGCCGTGAGGGGCGGATGATCCAGATAGCAACTCTGAAGATGACGGGACCAGGACCAGTAATAACACTCGTCAAAGATCAGTCCCAAGGTGCCGGCCGCAAGGACCTTCCAGAGGGTGACGGCAACAAGCAGTCCCAGGAACCAGTGACTGCTTGCGAGCCAACCGGCAACGGGGGCGGTGCGCTGGGGGGGAATCTGTTGGGAAGAGGCGCTCACGGAGGCAGGGTGACCGGGAAATCAGTTCGGGAGAGTTCCTTCAGGAGCGGCACGATGGATGCCGGAAAGGGGGAGGTCAAAAAGAATCCGCTCTTTGAACCATCGCTCCGCTGATTCTTTCTTTCAGTTGACCCCGTGGAGATGACCCGTCATAGTATCAAACCCCCGACACGCTGTCCGGAACCCTTCCGGGATGTGCGCGTCGGGAATTCCCATTGCTATGAACTCCGAATTTATCGCCATGCTCGACTACCTCGAGCGTGAAAAAGGTATCAAGCGCGAGACCCTCATCGAGGCGATCTCCTCGGCACTCGTTGCCGCTTCCAAGAAGAGCTTTTCCTGCTCCCGCGAGGTCCGCATCGACATCAATCCGAAGAGCGGTGCCATCCGCGCGTTCGCAAAGCCCCTGGTGGTTGAGACGGTCTCAAATCCCCAGGAAGAGATTTCCGTCGCCAAGGCGCGACTGATCAACAAGGAGATCCAGCCCGGCGAGGAGATCGAGATCGAGGTGACTCCCCGCGACTTCGGCCGCATCGCCGCCCAGACAGCTCGTCAGGCCATCGCCCAGCGTATCCGCCAGATCGAGAAGGAGATGATCTACGAGGAGTTCAAGGATCGCGCCGGCGAGATTGTCGGGGGCACGGTCCGCCGTTTTGATCGCAGCGACGTCATCATCGACCTCGGCAAGTTCGAGGGGGTCATGCCTTCCCGCGAGCGCGTCAGCACGGAAGAGTACAACGTCGGTGACCGCATCCGCGCCTACGTCGTCGCCGTTGAGAACGGCCCACGGGGGCCCGAGATCATCCTTTCCCGCAGCCATCCCAATTTCATCCGTCGCCTCTTCGAGATCGAGGTCAGCGAGATCGCCGATCACACCGTCGAGCTTCGCGCGATTGCCCGCGAGGCCGGCTTCCGCACGAAGGTCGCCGTTCACAGTGCCAACGAAAAGGTTGACCCCGTCGGTGCCTGTGTCGGCATGCGCGGAGCACGGGTGAAGAACATTGTCCGCGAACTCAACAACGAGAAAGTGGACATCATCCGCTGGTACGAGGATCCCAAGGAATTTGCCCGTGAGGCCCTGAAGCCCGCCAAGATCCGCAGCATTGAAGTCGACGAAGCAGCCCATACGCTCCGCATCGCCATTGATAAGGAGGACCTTGCCTTGGCCATCGGCAAGCGTGGCCAGAATGCCCGCCTGACTTCCCGCCTCACCGGCTGGGAAATCGACATTCAGGAAGACCGCTCCGCGGCGGAACATTTCGAACAGCAGATGGGCGGTGCCGCCCAGCAGCTGGCCGCCGACCTTGGCATCACCGAGGAGGAGGCAAAGGCCCTCGCCGCAGGCGGCATGAACTCCCTCGACGTGGTCATCACCGCCGAAGAGGGGGATATCGACGGGATCCTTTCATGCGGTCTCGAGAAGGCCGCCGCCATCCTCAACGCAGCAAAGACCAAGGTCGCCGAGAAAGGACAGCCGGCGGCCTCGTAAGCGGCATCCCTTTCCCCTCACGGGGAGCATGCCGTAACCCAATCACAACACGATGGCCTCCAAAGTCTCCAATTCCAAGTCAGGCACCACGAAGTCTCCTTCAAAGGCTTCAGGGGCCAAGACGGCATCCCGTGGCGCCGCATCTCGCGGATCCACGGCATCCAAAACGTCCGCAAGATCCGCCACCCCAAGGGGCAAGGCGGCTACCCCCGCGGCCGAAAAAGCCGAAGTGAAGAAACCTGTCGTCAAGACGGCCGATCTTCCGACGCTTTCGCTCATCGACGATCCCGCTCCCAAGAAGCGCGTTGCCTCAAGTGCCAAGGCCCTTCCCCGCATCGGGGAACAGGCGCCCGCCGCTCCCCAGATTCCTGTCCCTGTCGAGGAGGCTCCCGAGGAAGCAGTTATTGACGAGGTCATCGCGGAGGGCGAGGGCGAGTCGGCCCGCAAGGTGATCCACATCAAGCCCCCTATCCAGATCAAGGAGCTTGCCTCCCAGATGGAGGTTCCCCCCTTCAAGATCATCAAGGATCTGATGGGAATGCAGATCTTTGCCAATATCAACCAGTCCGTGGAGCCCGAGATCGCCGGGAAACTCTGCGAGCTCTACGGCTTTG
>JACCDY011010099.1_pt1 | contig 20296 bp, 19 predicted proteins | sample 7446391 | NCBI WGS metagenome assembly JACCDY01 (sample SAMN15323451, study PRJNA562643) | freshwater metagenome | isolation source: river surface water | place: USA:Blue River Watershed | collected 2017-08-18 | reverse complement strand
GTTTTTCTCAACGCCGAGAAGGCGCATGGCTCGAACTGTTCTTCGCATAAGTCGACGAAGAACGTAACCTCTTCCGTCTTTAGCAGGCGTGACGCCGTCACAGACGAGCATCAGCGCGCTTCGAACGTGGTCGGCAACAACTCGAAGCCGCACGTCATCCTCGACAGATGCACCGTAGGTCTTGCCGCTAAACTTTGCCGCCAAATCTAGAACCGGGCGCACCTGATCAATCTCATAGAGATTCTCTACTCCTTGCAAGAGAAAGGCAACGCGCTCTAGGCCCATTCCGGTGTCGATGTTTTTCTTTGGAAGCTCGCCAAGAATCTCGAAGTCATCTTTTCCGAGTGAAGCCCCGCGTTCGTACTGCATGAAAACTAGGTTCCAGATTTCGATGTATCTGTCTTCATCGGCTTCTGGTCCACCCTCGCGACCGTACGCCGGACCACGGTCATAGTAGATCTCAGAACATGGGCCAGCCGGGCCAGGTTGACCCGTTGACCAGTAGTTATCCTTCATTCCGCGTCGCTGAATGCGTTCGAGCGGGATGTCTGCAATCTCTCGCCAAAGTGCAATGCTCTCGTCGTCGTCTTGATAGACCGTGACCCACAATAACTGAGGGTCAATTTCGAGACATCCGGAATCTCTACTGCCGGTTAAGAACTCCCAGGCAAAAGCAATTGCCTCGGGTTTGAAATAATCACCAAAAGAGAAGTTTCCGTTCATCTGAAAGAACGTTCCGTGACGAGTGGTTTTTCCAACCTCTTCGATGTCGAGAGTTCGCACGCACTTCTGAACGCTCGTTGCCCTCGAATATGGCGCTGGAACGAGCCCAGACATAAACGGAATGAATGGCACCATGCCTGCCACGGTGAAAAGAAGTGTTGGGTCTTCGCTGATCAGGGATGCGCTGGGTACAACGGTGTGCTGTTTCTTCTCGAAGAAACTGAGCCAGCGCCGGGCGATTTCGGCGGTCTGCATTACTTCGCTGAAGGCTTAGCGGCGGACTTTTTCGCGGCCGGCTTCTTTGCGGCGGCAGGCTTCGCCGCGCTAGCCGTGGAAGGCTTCTTAGCCGCAGCCTTTGGTTTCTTGGCGGCGGTTTCGGTTCGCTTGATCTCTTGCTCGCGCTCTTTGTAACCGGTCGTAAATGCTTCACCGATTGCGCGAGCGCGCTTGGCAGCATCTTCGACTGCGGCCCTAGCTTCTGGATTTTCGCGCATCTGCTTGGCGACAGCCAACCCAGCTGCGATACCCGTGGCGAACCAGAATAGTTTCTTCATTCTTACTTCTTCTTTCCCAGGAGGGCAGAGCGCAGACTCTTGGTGAGGCCCGCGAGCTTCAAAAGTGGTGCTCCGACAGACGCGCTAAAAACCGCTACCAGTGAGTTGATGTTCGTGGTCACATCAACAACGTTCTCAGTAATGACATCTAACTTTGCGAGTGCCTTGTTCGTTTCGGTGACTGTTGTGGTTACCTCGGTGAGCAACGGAGTGACGGTCTCATTCAACCCGCGAACTGATTCGCGAGTCTCATCGATGAGTCCGCCCAATTTGATTAAGGGCACACCAATAAAGATCACAAGCAGAGCGAACGCTCCCGCTGCAATTATTGATGCGATTTCTCCGCCGCTCATCCGAGATTAACCGAATCTTCTATCGAGCCGCGTAGTACTCAACGACGAGCTGAACTTCACAGGTAACTGGCACTTCGGCTCGCTTTGGACGACGAATCAAAGTCACCCGCAACTTGTCAAGCTGAACAGCGATGTAGCCAGGAACAGGAGGAAGGACATCAACGTGTCCGCCAGCTGCAGCTACCTGGAATGGCTCTGTAAGTTCGCTCTTAGGGTGCACGTGCACCATCTGACCAGGCTTTACGCGGAATGATGGGCGGTCGACGCGCTGACCATTTACAAGAATGTGGCGGTGAACAACCATCTGGCGTGCCTGCGCGATTGTGCGAGCAAAACCCGCACGAAGCAATAGTGCGTCGAGACGCATCTCGAGAAGCTCAACTAGGTTTTCACCGGTTAGGCCTTCTGCGCGCTTGGCTTCCTGGAAAGTCTTGCGAAGCTGAGCCTCGCGAATTCCATACTGCGCACGCAGACGCTGCTTCTCTCGAAGACGAACGGCAAAGTCGCTGTCAGCCTTCTTCTTGGTGCGTCCGTGCTCACCTGGAGCGTATGGGCGCTTTTCGAGGTACTTCGCTGCCTTTGGAGTTAGCGGGATACCGAGTGCGCGAGACAAGCGTGTCTTGCTGCGTGTACGTGTGGTTTTTGACACGTTTTCCTTTCAATGAGCTTTCGCTCAATAGCGTTTAATTTGTTCACAAAAGCGGATCGAGAGGTCGAACCTTTTGCCACGGATCTGCCTGGCTATTAGACAAATCGCACCGTGCGAGCAATTCGCAGCCACGAATTTGCTCTAGTCGGCAACCTTCAAAGTTTAGCAAGGTAGTCGGCTTCAAATAAAGGGGTTGCGACTATTTTCTGAATGACCTGATGATGCTTTTTAAACGCGCCCAGCGGTCGCCGAGCTCTTTTTCGGCCCCCAATTCCTTGGGGTCGTAGTAGTTGGAGTCGGATACCCTGCCATCTAGATACTGCTGTTCTACGACAGATCGCTTGTCATCGTGCGGATAGCGATAGCCAACCCCTGCTCCTGTGGTCTTTACTGCGCCCGGGTAGTTCGAGCTTCGCAGCGCAAGGGGAATTTGCCCCGCCATGCCAGAGCGAACGTCATCAATGGCCTTGTTGATTGCCAAATAGGCCGAGTTCGACTTTGGTGCCAGCGCAAGGTAAATCGTGGCCTCAGCCAGTGGAATGCGGCCTTCTGGCATGCCGATTTTGGCAACGGCCTCTGCTGCCGAGGTGGCCAAGGTCAGAGCACTCGGATCGGCGAGTCCGACATCCTCTGCAGCCAGGATGATAAGCCGCCTGGCAATGAATCTGGGGTCTTCACCGGCTTCAACCATTCTTGCCAGGTAGTGAAGAGCGGCGTCAACATCACTACCCCGAACCGATTTGATAAAAGCGCTAATTACGTCGTAGTGCTGGTCGCCGTTTGCGTCGTAGCGCACCAAGGCTCGGTCAATCGAGGCCTCAACGTCGTCGAGAGTAATCTTTGCAATGTCAGCATCCGCTGCGGCTAAGACCGCTTGAGCAGCGGCTTCGAGAATTGTCAGGGCCTTTCGTGCATCTCCCCCAGCCAGAGCAGATATTTGCGCCACAACTTCTTCGTCAACGCGAACGGCTCCCCTGAGGCCCCTCGGGTCTTCAGTCGCCCTCCGCACCAGAATCTGAAGGTCAGCATCAGAAATCGGGTTGAGGGTTAGCAGTAAGGATCGCGAAAGCAATGGGCTAATCACCGAGAAACTTGGATTTTCAGTTGTGGCTGCGATAAGCACCACCCAGCCGGCTTCTACGGCCGGCAGCAGCACATCCTGCTGAGCTTTTGAGAAGCGGTGAATCTCATCGAGAAAGAGAATCGTGCTAACTCCAAACGACTCACGGTCTTGCCTGGCTCGATCAATTACTTCGCGAACATCCTTGACTCCGCTGGTGACGGCACTCAGTTCGGCGAATTTTCGCTGGCTCGACAGCGCAATTACCTTCGCTAGGGTAGTTTTTCCGGTACCGGGTGGTCCCCAAAGAATGACGCTGGTTGAACTAGCAAAACTGCGCTGATCTTCGGGTTGAGCGAGCTGATAAAGCGGAGACCCTTTGCGAAGTATGTGCTCTTGACCAACCACTTCAGACAAGCTGGTCGGTCTCATTCGAGCGGCTAGAGGCGCAAGGCCCTCAAATATGCTTTCGCTCATTCATCCAGATTACTCGTCAGAATCTAGCTCGCGGATGCGTAAAATTGGCAGTGGAAATTATCTGGAGGAAATTTTGGCGTCGAAAAAGAAGCAGCAAAACCTATTCAGCAGCACAACTGGCAAGTTGGCCGAATACGAGCAGAAACAGCTGCAGCGTGAAAAGCAGGTTCTTCGCAAGAAGCGTGACAACAGGATTGCACTCGTGGCCGGACTTTCAGTTTTGGCTCTAACCGTTACCTCGCAATTGATCTGGTCTTCTATGCAGGTGTCTCAGGTCGTTGAGGCCGAGCCAACACAGACCCCAACGCCAATCCCTGCGCCAAGTGAAACCAACTCTGCGTTGGTGCCAAACCCAGCAATCGCTGAGGGTCGTGTCTGGACGGGTTCAATGATGGTGAACTCGGCGAAGCTATCAATCGAGCTTTTCGGTGATAAAGCACCTCAGGCCACAGCAAACTTCATTGATCTCGCCCGCAAGGATTTCTTCAAGGGCGTCACGTGCCACCGCCTGACTACCTCGGGCCTCTTCGTGTTGCAGTGTGGTGACCCAACCGGAACCGGAACCGGCGGACCCGGCTACAGCTTCGGCCCTATTGAGAATGCTCCTGCGGCGACAGCAGCCGGAACTGCCGTTTATCAGACCGGTGTTCTTGCCATGGCTAACTCTGGATCGCCTTACTCAAACGGCTCACAGTTCTTTATCGTTTACGCGGATACTTCTCTGTTGCCCGATTACACGGTTTTTGGACGAGTCACCTCTGGCCTTGATGGGCTCAAGCCAATAATCGATGCGGGTGTGCAGCCGGGTTCAGGCCGTGAGGGCGATGGCAAACCGGTTGTCGAAACCAAGTTGGGCGAGATAGTTCTAAACTAAGCAGGTTGTAAACGAACGCGAAAGCGTCTAGCAAAAGGAGCTAACCATGTCAGCGAATAAATTCGGTCGAGTCGACGCTGAGAACAACGTCTACGTATTCGAGCTCGGATCTGAGCGAAAAGTTGGGCAGTACCCCAACGTTTCTGCCGAAGCTGCCATGGCCTTCTATGAGACGAAGTTTGCCGACCTCGAAGCTCAGGTGAGAATTCTTGAGCAGCGCATTAAGGGCCATGTTGTTGCGAGCAACCTAACGGCACAGTTCAAGAAACTAACCGCCGATCTAGTTGCGCCAAATGCCGTTGGCGACCTCAACAACCTGCGAACAAGAGTTGCAGCACTTGAGTCGAAGATCGCTGAGCTCTCGGCACAGCGCAGCGCCGCCAACAAAGAAGCACTTGCCGCTGCCCTAAAGTCACGCATTGACCTTGCAGAAGCCGCAGAAGCGATAGCAAACCAGGATTCGGCAAAAACTCAGTGGAAGCAGTCATCCGAGAAGATGGCACAACTCTTCGTGCAGTGGCAAGCAGTTCAAAAAACCGGACCAAAGGTTTCAAAAGCTGACGCAGACCCGATTTGGAAGCGATTCTCGGTTGCTCGTACCAAGTTCGAAGCCGGTAAACGAGCGTTTTTTGCCAACGTCGATTCAGCCAACAAAGCCGTTCGCGCAAAGAAGATTTCGATCGTTGAGCAGGCCGAGAAGTTAGCGGCCGGCGGCTCTGACGCAACCAATGAATACAGAAAGCTGCTAGACGCTTGGAAGGCCGCTGGTCGCACGCCTGGCAAATCTGACGACGCTCTGTGGACTCGCTTCAAAACCGCCGGAGACACCATTTACGCAGCTCGCCAAGTTACCGCTGCAAGCGAGAGTGGCGAGCAGACGCAAAATCTGGCCGCGAAACTTGAGTTGCTCAAGGCATACTCAGGCATCGACCCGAGCGCGGGAATCGACGCCGCAAAGAAGTCGCTTCAGGAACTTCAGAAGAAGTGGGAAAAGATTGGCAAAGTGCCAAAAGACAAGGTGCGCGAAGTTGAAGATAAACTTCGTGCAATTGAGTCTCGAGTTAAGGCAGCCGAGCAAGATCATTGGCGCAAGAGCGACCCGGCTTCAATCGATAGAAGTAACTCGGTGATCTCGCAGCTTGAAACCGCAATTGAGAAATTAGAATCTGAGCTTGTCAAGGCAAACGCAACTGGCGACAAGCGCAAAATGGCAGATGCATCAGAAGCACTCGAAGCTCGCAGAGCCTGGCTTGAAACAGTTAAGGCAGCTGCGCGCTAGTTCTATCCGTTATTGACTCGGTAGACATCGTAAACCGCTTCAATTCGGCGCACCGCATTCAACAGATGCTCAAGGGTGTTTGCATCGCCCATCTCGAAAACGAATCTGCTGAGAGCTACTCGATCGCTTCGAGTCGACACCGAGGCCGAAAGAATGTTCACGTGATGCTCGCTCAACACACGCGTCACGTCACTCAAGAGCCCAGATCTATCCAGCGCTTCTATTTGAATCTGCACCAAGAAAAGAGACTTTGAGTTTGCGGCCCAAGACACATCCATGAGTCTCTCGGGTTCAAGGCGCAGTTGTTCGACATTTCTGCAGTCATCACGATGAACAGATACACCGCTGCCGCGAGTAACAAACCCGATGATTTTGTCGCCCGGAACCGGCGTGCAGCATCTGGCTAGTTTGGCCATTACGTCGGAGTCTCCCCTGACTAATACGCCGGCTGAACCTTGACGACCGTTGTTTGCCGAACGCGGCTTTGTGGGAAGTTCGAATACTGCCTCGGCCGCATCAGAGTCGGTGGCAAGCGACGCAGCGAGCTTCTCAACCACCTGTTGTGCCGAAACGTGATTCTCACCAACAGCGGCGAATAGCGACTCGACATCGGTGAGCTTCAAGTCTTGAGCTAGCGATAGCAGGGATTCACCTGACATCATTTTCTGCAGCGGCAGGTTGTGCTTTCGCAGCGCCTTTGCGATCGACTCCTTGCCCTGTTCGATGGCGTCTTCGCGACGCTCGGCACTAAACCACTGCTTGATCTTCGCTCGTGCTCTTGGCGACTTGGTAAACGAAAGCCAGTCCTTCGAAGGCCCCGCATCAACAGACTTGCTTGTGAAAATCTCAACCACATCACCTGAATTCAAGGGAGTCTCGAGCGGAACGAGTCGACCGTTAACCTTGGCCCCCATAGTTCGGTGACCAACATCGGTGTGCACCGCGTAGGCAAAATCGACCGGCGTAGCTCCTCCCGTGAGGCCGATGACCTTACCTTTTGGCGTGAAGACGTAAACCTCTTTCGCGCCGATTTCGAATCGCAGCGAGTCGAGAAACTCGCTCGGATCCTGAGTCTCGGCCTGCCAGTCAGTCAGGTGCTTTAGCCAGGTTAAGTCTTCATCGGCGACTTCAGACGTCTTGCCCGACTGCTCCTTGTACTTCCAGTGCGCTGCAACACCATATTCGGCTCGCTGGTGCATCTCCTGCGTGCGGATCTGAATCTCTACTGTTCTACCTTTTGGTCCGATTACGGTGGTGTGCAGCGATTGGTAAAGGTTGAACTTTGGCATCGCAATGTAATCCTTGAAGCGCCCAGGAACCGGGTTCCAGCGAGCGTGAATAGCTCCAAGAACGGCGTAGCAGTCACGAATAGAACTAACTAGAACACGGATGCCCACAAGGTCGTAGATGTCGTCAAACTCACGACCGCGAACCACCATCTTCTGGTAAATCGAATAGAACTGCTTGGGCCTGCCGGCCACACTTCCCTTGATTTTGTTCTCGCGAAGATCTTCGTCTATTTCACTCAGAATCGAAGCTATAAATTCCTCGCGCTGGGGTGCACGCTGTGCAACGAGGTTGACAATCTCCTCGTAAACCTTCGGGTAGAGCACTGAAAATGAAATGTCTTCGAGTTCCCATTTGATTGTGCTGATGCCGAGACGATGTGCGAGAGGAGCATAAATCTCAAGCGTTTCCTGGGCCTTTCGCCTTGCCTGCTCAGCTGGAACGAACCCCCAGGTTCGCGCGTTGTGAAGGCGGTCTGCAAGTTTGATGACAAGAACACGAATGTCTTTCGACATGGCAACAACCATCTTGCGAACGGTTTCGGCCTGCGCGTGATCGCCAAACTTTACCTTGTCGAGTTTCGTGACTCCATCGACCAGCATCGCTACTTCGGGCCCGAAGTCTTTCTCGAGTTGCTGCAGCGAATATTCGGTGTCTTCAACGGTGTCGTGAAGCAGCGCGGCAGCGAGAGTTATCGGGCCAATGCCCAGCTCCGCGAGAATCTGAGTTACGGCAAGAGGATGGGTTATGTATGGCTCGCCACTCTTGCGCAACTGTTCGCGATGTGCGAGTTCGGCGGCCACGAATGCCCGTTCAATAATCGAAACATCACTTTTGGGGTGATTCAGCTTGGCAAGCCGGGTGATTTCGCCGAGCGCGGCCGTGTAGGCACCGTGCTTCGAAAACAGCCTCGGAAGCATGCCCTTTAGGCTGCCGATGCTTGTCGTCGGGGTTGGATCGCTCACGACTTACTCCTATGACTAGGAAACAAGCCTAACGACTAGCGAGAACTTTCTTAGCCGCCTCTGCGTACTTCTTCTCGCCCTCGCGCATGTGCGAGTAAACGGGCGCTGCGATGAAGATAGACGAGTATGTTCCGACGATCATTCCGATGAACAGGGCCAAAGCGATGTCCCTTAGGGTACCTGCTCCGAGCAGAGCCGCACCGATGAATAGAATCGAGGCCACTGGCAAAACCGCCACCACGGATGTGTTGATCGAACGAACTAGCGTCTGGTTGACGGCAAGGTTGATGCGTTCGGCAAGAGTACTGGTCTCGCTGAATTCCACCTCAAACGTGTTTTCACGAATCTTGTCGAAAACAACCACTGTGTCATAAAGCGAATAACCCAGAATGGTCAAGAATCCGATAACCGCTGCCGGGGTAACCTCGAAGCCAAGAGCGCCATAGATTCCCGCGGTGAGAATGAGGTCGTGAAACAATGCGATCATCGCAGCAACAGACATCTTTAGCGTTCTAAAGTAAATCGCCATGAGCAAGAAAGCCATGAGAATAAACACAACTAGGCCGAGGAAGGCCTTGCTCGTGATGTCGGCACCCCAGTTTGCACCAATGAACGAACTAGCCACACCAGACGAGTTGATGTTGAATGCGTTTGCAAGTGCTACTCGCACTTCTTCAGATTCAACCGGCGACAACTGCTCGGTTTGAATTCGAAGGTCGCTCGCTCCAACAGCCGTCACAACTGGGTTAGTCTCAGGCACAACTTCGCGAACGGCATCAATCGCAACTCGCTGCTGACTCTGCTCAACTCCACTCACGCGGAACTCCGAACCGCCTCTGAATTCAATTCCGAAATTGAACCCTCCGCGAGCGGTTGGAAGAGCTACAGCAAGGATTACCAGGACGATAGAGATGATGTAGAAAATCTTGCGTCGCCCGACGAAGTCAATTGAACGTGCGCCACTGTAAAGGTCGTTTCCGAAGTTACTGAATTTTGACATTAGTTCTTCGCTCCATTTTCATTGGCCTCTGCGAGCTTGCGCTCGGCAATTGTTTGACGCTTCTCAGCCTCTTTAGATGCTTTGCCGCGCTTTGCATCGCTAACGCGATCTGAGACGCTGAACTTTCCTCGACCTAGGTACATGGCTCCACCCATGGCCTTCGAATCGAAGCCAGACCACTTATGACCCGAACTAAAGAACTTTCTTTGAGCGAGCACCTGAAGAATCGGGTGCGTGAAGAGAACCACGACAGCAAGGTCAACCAGCGTTGTAAGACCCAGGGTGAAAGCAAAACCCTTTACGCTTCCAACGGTGAGAGAGAACAGAACCACCGCTGCAAGTAGGCTCACGGCGTCTGAGACGAGGATGGTTCTAACTGCCCTAGACCAAGCAGCGTCAACGGCGGTGCTTAGTGAACGACCATCACGCAACTCGTCTCGAACACGTTCAAAGTAGACGATAAACGAGTCGGCCGTGATACCGATGGCAACAATCAAACCGGCGACTCCCGAGAGCGAGAGACGGTAGCCCTGTCGCCATGAAAGCAAGGCAATCAAAAGGTAGGTCAATACGGCAGCCACGATGAGCGAACCAACTGTCACAATCGCAAGCGCGCGGTATTGGAACAAGGAATAGATCACAACGAGCAATAGTCCGATAAGTCCGGCCAAGAGACCGCTTCGAAGAGACTCGCTTCCGAGGGTTGCCGAAATGTTCTCTTGGCTCTGAACCTCAAAGCCAATCGGTAGCGAACCGTACTTCAGTTGATCCGCGAGAGACTGTGACGACTCTTTTGTAAATCCACCTGTGATCTGAGCTTCACCGTTGGTAATGACTGCTTTAGCCGCAGGGTCGGTGATGACATAACCGTCAAGGGTTACCGCAAACTGGTTGCGCGGCGTTTCTAGCGGAAAGAGTCTTGAAGTGACCGCGCTGAAAATCGAGGTGCCCTCGCCATCAAATGCGAGGTTGACAGCCCACTCGTTTGTCGAGGCACCGGTTTGGGTGGTTATGGTTCCAGCTGTCGCATCTGCGATGTTGGTTCCATCGAGCTCCACTGGGCCAAGAATGTACTTTTGAAAACGACCAGTATCGCAGGTAATAAGCGGCGCCTTCATGTCGTCAACCTGGCCAGGTGCCCTGAACTGCGTCGAGCAATCGAACGCATCGAACTTTTTGCGCAACTCAGGAGTGATCCAATTCAAGTCGCTTCCATTTGTGGGTGCAACGCTCGGTTGAGTTGCTGGCTGACTTGGTGTTGCAGAGGCCGACGGGCTCGCTGTTGCCGAGGAATCGCCACCAACCTGAGCGGCCGTTCCGGCAGAAGCCAAAAGAACTGCTCTGAACTCAAGTTTGGCGCTGCTCTTGATCAACTGAAGAGTCGACTCTGAAGGGGTGCCCGGAATCTCTACAACAATGTTTGCATTTCCCGAGGTTGTAATCGTCGACTCTGATACACCGGTTGAGTCAACACGCTGTCGGATGATTCCAACTGCTTGGTTCAACTGTTCGGTCGAGACAGTCGTGCCTTCGGCAACTGTTGGAGAAAGAATGATCGAGGTTCCACCCTGAAGGTCAAGAGCCAACTCTGGAACGAATGATGCACCCGGCTGATTGGTTGCAACGCCAAGACCAATTAGTCCGGCACAGGTTAATACCAACGCAAGCATCCAAGCGAGTTTTTTGCGCGCTGGTTTAGTTACAGATGGAGCCAATTTGAATCCTTCGCTTACTTTGCGGTCTTTTTGGCTGCAGGTTTAGCAGCAGCAGCACGACTCGAGCTCGGCTCGGCTTTTGCAGTGGTTTTCTTTACCTTTGGCTCAGGCGCTGAAACAATCTCTCGCACTGCCAACTTGATGACACTCAGCTTTGTTCCAGGGGTGGTTTCAATTACCAGTCGGTCGCCATCAATCGACTTGATTTCACCGTAGATGCCACTCGTGAGCATCACATTTGCACCAACGGCAATCGAGGCCTGGAGTTCTTCGGCCTGCTTTTTGCGCTTCTGATTGCTTCTGAACATGAACACAATAAGCACGGCAAGCGCCGCGAAAAGAAACAGAGAATCCAAAATTGCCTACCTTATAAGCTTCAAGGCGCAATGGCGCCTAGGCAATTATAGGCGAAATTGGCCCCGCATCGGCCTTAGTTATCTGCCTTGGGCGCACTCAAACCGAGGTGCGAGTAAGCCAGTTGCGTGGCTTGTCGCCCTTTCGGCGTGCGAACAACGAGCCCACTCCGCACCAAAAATGGCTCAACAACAGACTCGACCGTCTCTTGATCTTCGCCAACCGAAACCGAGATAGTCGACAATCCAACAGCCCGGCCGGAATAGCTAGTGCAAAGCACGGTCAACACTTGCCGGTCGAGCCGGTCGAGGCCGAGCGAATCGACCTCATAAAGCTCAAGTGCGTGATTTGTAACGTCAAGCGTAATTTCTCTTGCGTCGTTGACGAGGGCAAAATCTCTCACTCTTCTTAGCAAACGATTTGCGATTCGGGGTGTTCCCCGGCTTCTGCTGGCAATTGCCGCAAGGGCCTCACCACTGAGTGTGACTGAAAGCAAATCTGCCGTTCTAGCAATCACTTTGCTCAACTCGTTTGACGAATAGAACTCCAGGTTTGCGGTGAAACCGAAACGGTCTCTTAGCGGACTCGCGAGCACTCCAGACCTCGTTGTTGCACCCACCAATGTAAAAGGAGCGATGTCAAGTGAGACGCTGGTTGCACCAGGGCCCTTGCCCACCATCACGTCAATGCGAAAGTCTTCCATGGCGAGGTAAAGCATTTCTTCTGCCGAACGAGCCATTCGATGAATTTCATCAATGAACAGCACTTCACCAGGCAGCAGAGACGAGAGAACAGCCGCGAGATCTCCGGAATGTTGAATTGCCGGGCCGCTGGTGTGCCTCAGGCCGCTACCCGACTCTCGTGCGACGATCATGGCCAGCGTTGTCTTGCCCAAACCTGGCGGACCCGCTAAGAGCATGTGGTCTGCAACTCGATCTTGCATTTTTGCGGCTTCAAGAATGAGGGTCATCTGTTTGCGAACGTTTTCTTGACCGACAAATTCGTTTAGCGACTGTGGGCGCAGTGATGCTTCAAAGGCCAAGTCACTCGGTTCTTGGTTTGAATCGGTTAGTTCACTCACTGTTTCGCACCAAGAATTGCTAGGCATTCGCGAATCAGATCGGCGAAGGGTTTGTCTGCACGAGACTTTAGAACCTGTCTAACAACGGGTTCCGCCACTCTCTCGGTCCAGCCAAGACTCTGCATCGCCGCTAGCAAGTCAATCGAATCGACGCTATTGGTTTCGATAGCTTTGAGCTTGCCGGCAAGGCTCACGACAATGAGTTTTGCGGTCTTGGCTCCGATGCCAGACACACGTTCAAATGCTGAAGAATCATCGTTTGCAACTGCATTCGCAATCTCTGCCGGCGACAGCGCCGAAATTGCCGCTAGAGCGGTTTTTGGGCCAACGCCAGAAACGCTGCGCAGGTGGTCGAACAGGTTTATCTGCTCGGCGTTTTCAAACCCAAAGAGCACGAAGGCGTCTTCTCTTACAATCAAAGAAGTGAAAACCATGGTCTTTTGCCCCACAGAGACTCTCGAAGCCAGTGAACTCGGCACCATCACGCTATAGCCCACTCCGGCTACATCAAGCACGATGGAGTTCGAGCCCTTTACAAGCACGGTTCCGTTAAGCGAAGCAATCACGCCAAAAGACTAACTAACCCTTTGTTCTTTTCTTGGATGCCGCCTCGGCGCTTTGCCAGGCTAATTGAGCGGGGGTCTGATCGACGCCGGAGATGGCAGTGCTCGAACGCCATCCGGCGGTTATAGCGATAGCTAGCGCGTCTGCCGAGTCTGCCGGCTTCGGAATCTCTTCAAGCCCGAGCAGCTTTGCGACCATGGCACCCACCTGCTGCTTCGATGCTCGACCAGATCCCGTAACTGCCGCCTTCACTTCTGTCGGCGTATGCATCTGAACGGGTATTGAGCGCCGAGCAGCAAGTAGCATGGCGACTCCTGAAATCTGTGCGGTTCCCATGACAGTTCGCAGATTCTGTTGCGAGAAGACACGCTCGATGGCAATCAAATCGGGTTTATGTTGATCGAGAAATCGTTCGAGCAAAATAGAGAGCTCGAGAATTCTCGTCGGCAAGTCAGTGTCGGAAGCAGTGCGAAGGGTCTCGACCGCAACAAAGGATACTTTTCGGTTCGCTGCAACATCAATTACCGCAACTCCGCAGCGAGTAAGGCCAGGGTCAATGGCCACGATTCGTCGCGTTGACTTAGCCAAGTTGTGAAGCAACCTCAGGTGTCATGTCGAAGTTCGAATAGACATTCTGCACGTCGTCAAGATCTTCAAGGGCATCTATCAGTTCGATAACCTTACGTGCCGTGTCGACATCGACCTGAATGGGCATCGAAGAAACAAACTCTGCATCTGCACTCTCGTAGTCAAGCCCAGCTTGCTGAAGCGCTTCACGAACCTTGACCATGTCGCTTGGGTCGGTTGTAAGCACGAATTGCTCTCCCCTGTCTTCGAGATCTTCGATGCCTACTTCGAGAACGGCCTCGAGAATCGAATCTTCAGTAGTAGATTCGTCTTTTGCAACCACGATCACCCCCTTGCGGCTGAACTGGTATGACACAGAGCCCGGATCTGCCATGGTTCCGGAATTTCGCGAAACTGCTAGTCGCACTTCTGCCGCGGCGCGATTCTTGTTGTCAGTTAAGCACTCGATTAGCAAAGCAACACCGTTTGGCCCGTATCCCTCGTACATGATTGTCATGTATTCGACGGCGTCGGCTCCAACTCCAGAACCTCGCTTAATTGCGCGCTCGATGTTGTCGTTAGGAAGGGAACTCTTCCGCCCCTTTTGCACCGCGTCGTAAAGCGTGGGGTTGCCGGCCAAGTCTGGGCCGCCAAGCCTCGCCGCTACTTCAATGTTCTTGATTAACTTTGCGAAAAGCTTCGCGCGTTTGCCATCGATAGCGGCTTTTTTGTGTTTCGTTGTAGCCCATTTGGAATGGCCAGACATAATGCTCCCAAGTGAATTGTCTCTTTGGAAAGTTTAGTTTGAGCGAGCGTTAGATGCTGTCAACCAAGAGCCGGTGAACTCGCGAATCGCCATAAATCTCTGGGTGGAAAGAAATCCCGATAACTTTTGCTTGCCTGACGCCTACTATTTGACCGCCGGGAAGGGTGCTGATTACCTCGACTGAATTGCCAACTGTTTCTACGATTGGCGCTCGAATGAATGCGGCCCTGACGTGCCCATCGATGCCAAGAACCGAAAGATCGGTCTCGAATGAATCGTTCTGGTTTCCGAATGCGTTTCTTCGCACAGAAATGTCTAGCCCTCCGAAAGACTGCTGCCCACTTGCCGGGTCGAGTATTTCGCTTGCGAGCAAAATCAATCCGGCACATGTTCCGAGAACTGGAAGACCACCAGCGATTGCAGTTCGCAAGGGTTCGGTCATGCCAAACACTTCTGCGAGTTTGAAGATCGTCGTCGACTCCCCGCCGGGAAGGACGAGCGCCTCTACTGACGCGAGTTGCGCTGGTGTTTTTACTTCAACCGTTTTGCACCCGAGAGACTCGAGAGTTGATAAGTGTTCTCTTACGTCACCCTGCAGTGCCAGCACACCAACGGTGTGACTTACCAACCGCGGTCGGCCCATCGGTGCGGGGCTGGCATGTCGTTGACGTTGATTCCAACCATGGCCTCGCCGAGCCCGCGGCTTGCAGAAGCCAGGACATCTGGATCATTGAAGAATGTCACGGCCTTCACGATTGCCTTACCTCGTGCAACCGGGTCGCCAGACTTGAAGATGCCTGAGCCGACAAAAACACCATCTGCTCCCATCTGCATCATCAAGGCAGCGTCAGCCGGAGTTGCAACGCCACCGGCTGTAAACATAACCACCGGAAGCTTGCCAGTGCGAGCAACTTCGCACACTAGATCGTATGGAGCCTGCAGTTCCTTTGCTGCAACGTAAAGCTCGTCGTGCGATTTTGCTGCTAGTGACCGAATCTCACCGAGAATTGTTCGAATGTGTTTCATAGCCTCTGAAACGTCACCAGTGCCAGCTTCGCCCTTTGAGCGAACCATGGCCGCTCCCTCAGTGATGCGACGAAGCGCTTCACCCAGGTTTGTCGCTCCACAGACAAACGGAGTTGTGAACTTGGTCTTGTCGATGTGGTTCACGTAGTCGGCCGGCGACAAAACTTCTGACTCATCGATGTAGTCGACACCTAGCGACTGCAGAATCTGAGCCTCGACAAAGTGCCCAATGCGCGCCTTGGCCATAACCGGGATCGAAACTGCGTTGATGATGCCATCGATCATGTCTGGGTCGCTCATTCGGGCGACACCACCCTGAGCGCGGATGTCGGCCGGAACACGCTCTAGAGCCATAACCGCCACTGCACCTGCGTCTTCGGCAATCTTTGCCTGCTCAGGCGTGACCACATCCATGATTACGCCGCCCTTGAGCATCTCGGCAAGGCCGCGCTTTACTAGTGGGCTACCGATTTTTGAAATTGGCTCGTTCATGCTTTTATCCTAAACCTTCTCAACCGCGCCAGACGGCTACAAGTTCTGCCAGGCAGCAGCTAGCTCATCGCGAACCTCACCGAGAAGACGCGGAATCGCCTTGGTCTCGGCAATTATCGGAAAGAAGTTTGAGTCATTTCGCCAGCGCGGCACAATGTGCTGGTGCAGGTGCCCGGCGATACCGGCACCCGCGACCTCACCTTGATTCATTCCGATGTTGAAGCCATGGCTGCGACTCACGCTGCCAAGAACTCTCATGGCCTGTTGGGTAAGCAAACCAATTTCGCTTACCTCTTCTGCCGTTGCCTGATCGTACGTTGCGATGTGGCGGTACGGGCACACCAACAGATGCCCCGAGTTATAGGGAAACAGATTCAAGATGACGTATGCGTGTTTGCCGCGATAGACAATTAGCGACTCTTCGTCTGAGTTTGAGATGGCCAAGCAAAAAGGACACTCAGATTCCGAAGGCTGCTGGCCATCCTTGATGTAGACGAGCCTGTGCGGGGTCCAAAGGTGCTGGAAAGAGTTGGGAACGCCCGGAAGCTCATGTGAGTTCTGCAAACTACACCTGCGATTTATTGGCTATCGATGCCAGAATGCGCTTGATTGCTTCCTCAACCGGAATTCCGTTCTCCTGCGACCCATCTCTGAATCTGAAGCTCACCGCGCCAGAGTCTCGGTCTTGACCACCAGCGATCAACATGAAAGGAACTTTAGCCTTGGTGTGATTCAAGATCTTCTTCTGCATGCGGTCGTCACCGCGGTCAATCTCGACTCTGACGCCGTGTGACTTTAACTTGTCTGCAATTTCATCTAGGTATTCGACGAATTCGTTGGCAACGGGAATGCCAACAACTTGTACTGGGGCAAGCCAAGGTGGAAAGTGTCCCGCGTAGTGTTCGGTGAGAACTCCGAAGAATCTCTCGATTGAACCGAACAGCGCGCGGTGAATCATGATTGGGCGCTGGCGGGTGCCGTCTGCTGCCGTGTATTCGAGATCGAATCTTTGCGGAAGCGTGAAATCTAGTTGGATAGTCGACATCTGCCAGGTTCTGCCGATTGCATCACGAGCCTGAACAGAGATTTTCGGACCATAGAACGCCGCTCCACCCGGGTCTTGAATGAGCTCCAATCCAGATTTCTTAGCAACGCTTTCGAGGGTTGAAGTTGCCAACTGCCAGATCGCGTCATCGCCCACGAACTTAGGGTTGCCATCCTCTTTTGTTGAAAGTTCAAGATAGAAGTCGTTGAGGCCATAGTCACGAAGCAGACCGAGAACGAAATCAAGCACGTTTTCGAGCTCAGACTCTAGATTCTCTGGTGTCACGAAGAGGTGAGCATCGTCTTGAGTCATTCCCCTTACACGAGTTAGGCCGTGCAGGGTGCCGCTCTTTTCGTAGCGATAGACCGAGCCAAACTCAAACAAGCGCATTGGCAAGTCGCGGTAACTTCTGCCCTGTGACTTGAAAATCAGAATGTGGAATGGGCAGTTCATGGGTTTCAGGTAGTAATCCTGCCCTTGTTTACGAACAACTCCTTCGGCGTCAACCTCTTCGTCGAGCTTCATGGGAGGAAACATGCCGTCTGCGTACCACTGCAAGTGGCCCGAGGTTTCAAAAAGGTTTGACTTCGTTATGTGCGGCGAATAGACGAACTCGTAGCCCGATTGCTCGTGCCTCTGTCGCGAGTAGTCCTCCATGACTTTTCTCATGGCTCCACCCTTCGGATGGAAAACTGCGAGACCCGAACCGATCTCGTCAGGAAAAGAGAATAGGTCGAGCTCTTGACCGAGTCTTCTGTGATCGCGTTTTGCCGCTTCTTCGAGACGCTCCTGATGTGCCCTGAGGTCATCCTTTGATGACCACGCTGTTCCGTAAATTCTCTGCAGCTGCTTGTTCTTCTCGTTGCCGCGCCAATATGCAGCAGCAACGCGAGTTAGGGCAAATGCCTGGCCCACCATGCGAGTGTTGGGAAGGTGCGGACCGCGACAGAGGTCACTCCAAACAATGTTTCCACTAGCCGGATCGACGTTGTCGTAGATCGAAAGCTCGCCGGTGCTTACCTCTGCCGAAGCATCACCGAGATCTGCACCCTTGAGACCAATTAGCTCGAGCTTGTATGGTTCGTGAGCCAGTTCGTTTCGTGCCGAAGACTCGCTCGTTACTCTTCTAACAAATCTCTGACCCGACTGAATAATTCTCTGCATTTGCTTTTCAAGCGCCCTAAGGTCGTCTGGGGTAAACGCCACATCAACATCGAAGTCATAGTAAAAACCGTCGGTTACAGGCGGGCCGATGCCAAGTTTGGCTTCGGGGTTTATGGACTGAACGGCTTGAGCCAAAACGTGCGCCGCCGAATGACGCAAAATGTTGAGTCCATCAGGCGAAGAGATTGCGACGCCATCCACAATGTCGCCATCAGCGAGTTTGTGGGCTAAATCTTTGAGTTCGCCATTGCCTCGCATGGCGACAATTGATTTGTCGGTGAAGAGCCCGAAGCCATCTGAGCCTGGCTCGATGTCTTTTGCTTCTGCAGATACTGTGACTCTCACAACGCCCTCTCGACCAGAACATTCTAAACCGCCAGCTAGGCAAGGCATGCAAGCGCGAGAGCAGAATGGTGGTAATTTCAAGAACTATGTTTAGTTCAAGAAGCAAACCACAGACCGATGAGGTTAAGTCGAAGGTCGAAGCGGGCGTCTTCGAGTTCGACGAGTTTCAGCGCACGCAGATGGCTAAGAAGCTGAATTGGCTTCGAGCCGGAGTGCTTGGTGCAAACGACGGCATCGTGTCAACGGCTGGATTGGTTATGGGCATCGCGGGTGCTGGTGGCGACTCGAGTGCGATTTTTGTTGCGGGTGTGGCCGGTCTGGTTGCCGGTTCGATTTCAATGGCTGGTGGAGAGTACACATCGGTCAGCGCACAGCGCGACAGTGAGCTTGCGGCACTCGACAAAGAGCGCAAGGAACTTTTGGAAGACCCAGAACGCGAGTTGAGAGAGCTGGCCTGGTTCTATGAGCAAAAAGGCATGAGCCCAGAGACGGCTCTGGTCGTTGCCAGAGAACTAACCGCAAGAGACGCTCTCAAGGCACACGCAGAGGCAGAGTTAGGAATCGACTCAGGGCAACAAGTAAGCCCAGGTCAGGCTGCACTCTCTTCGTTCATCTCTTTTGCGCTCGGATCACTTTTGCCCCTTATTGCAATAACCGGCCCGTGGACAGACTTCAGAATTCAGGCAACGATTTTTGCCGTTGTGCTATCGCTTGCAATTACGGGTTTTGTTGGTGCAAAGATCGGTGGCGCCAAGAGCGCAAAGGCCATCGTAAGAAACGTGGTGGTAAGTGCCCTCACAATGGGAGTCACCTATGCCATCGGAAGCCTTGTTGGCACCGTTCATTTCTAATCTCGATAAACTCGCTTTGTGAGTAAGTACGAGAAACTCGATGTTGCCCTGATTGGCGGCGGCATTATGAGCGCAACTCTCGGCGCGCTATTGCTTCAGCTCAACCCCAAGCTCAAGATTTCTACCTTCGAAAGACTCGAAGAAGTTGCACTCGAATCGTCGAATCCCTGGAACAATGCTGGCACTGGTCATGCTGCTCTCTGCGAGCTCAATTACATGCCAGACTCGCCAGATGGGTCTTTGCCCGACGCATCCAAGGCCATCGCCATCAACGAACAATTTCAACTGAGCAGGCAGCTGTGGTCATCGTTTGTAAAGCTCGGTGTGTTGAAAGAGCCTGGATCTTTTATCAAGTCGACACCACACATGACATTCGTAAGAGGTGACAAAGACGTCGATTACCTGAAGCGCAGAGCACAGGTGTTGGCCAAACAGCCACTATTCAATGGCTTCGAATTTTCAACTGATCACAAAAAAATAGCCAGCTGGGCTCCCCTGTTAATTGAACAACGAGACAAAACCGAAGTAATAGCTGCCACAAGAATCGAATCGGGCACAGATGTCAACTTCGGTGCGATTACAGAGCAGTTGTTCGATTACTTGAAGTCGAAAAATTCAAAGCTTCACCTCAACAGCGAGGTCGTCGCTATACGCAGAGTCAACGATGGCTGGCATCTGACTATCAAGAATCGCAAGACAGGTCGCAAGAGTTATGTCGAATCTAAGTTCGTGTTCGTCGGCGCGGGAGGCTGGGCCCTCAAACTGCTTCAGAAAGCCGGCATACCAGAAGCAAAGGGCTACGGCCTATTTCCGGTTAGCGGATCATTTCTTCGCACCGACAGCCAGCAACTTGTAGCCAGGCATCAGGCAAAGGTTTACAGTCAGGCCTCGGTTGGTGCGCCGCCGATGTCTGTGCCACACCTCGACACAAGAGTGGTTGACGGCAAGTCGAGTTTGCTTTTCGGACCGTATGCAGGAGCTATTCCGAAGTTCCTGAAGCACGGTTCAGTTCTCGATCTTCCGCTTGCCATCAGGCCATCGAACATCAGGCCTTATCTTTCGGTCGCAATAAGGAATCTTTCGCTCATAAAGTACTTAGTTGTTG
>JACCDY010673611.1_pt1 | contig 20297 bp, 18 predicted proteins | sample 7446391 | NCBI WGS metagenome assembly JACCDY01 (sample SAMN15323451, study PRJNA562643) | freshwater metagenome | isolation source: river surface water | place: USA:Blue River Watershed | collected 2017-08-18 | reverse complement strand
GGCCAATCCTCCCAAGTTTACACAGTCTCAGGGGGTCATTCAAGTAGACCTCACACGCGAACCCATGCTACCAACACGCTCCATTGAAATCTTTACGCGCTACGACTACTTTACGCGCAACGGGGATGCCGGATACGCTAAGTTTATTATTCCCGTGACCCCATCTGCATAAGAACCCCCAGTTTATCTAATTCTTGTGCCGTGTGTCCACCGATGGGCTTATAAACCTTCCGAATGTTATCATGAACTGGGCGTGATACATCATATGTAGGTGTGCGGAGATGATAATAAATCTCCCCCGTTTCACGTTTTCCAACACTCAGGAATGTATCCTTCCGAAATGCATAGGTGAGCATATCTGGCGTTTGTGTAAAAGCCTGGAGATCCACGGGTTCCTCCGCACCTATTTTCAAGCACTGGTTTCCAACAGGATTGTTACTATCGTCCGATTTATTGCATAGACCGAACGTTAGCTGATTGTTACGCGCATCTGGTATGTAATCGCAATTTCCGTCCAACATGCGTTCAACGATAATGTGTTTGCCATGATGCCTTGCAAGCGCTTCCCACACCGATGATTGAGTGGATTGAACAGACCCCATCGTATGCCTGTTACAGCAAGGGGTACAATTGGTTATCAAATTTTATGTTGAGTGTACCGGTTGTTCTAAGGGTATGGTAAGCATACACATCCAGCAAAAATGTCCATTGCAGTCTTGACATTCGCCGTGGGTGGCGATTACTTGCGTGCCATGGAGCCAGGTCTCGCATCCAAGCGCGACTACTGCAAACGCCATGGATACACATTTCTAGAGGGTGGTGCCGATGTATGGGACCGCAAGAAGCCCATTCCGTGGTCCAAAATCAACTTCATCCTCAAATACCTGGATGAGTACGATTACCTTTTTTGGACAGACGGCGACGTTATTATAACGAATCCCGAAAAACGCCTAGAGGACCTGGTGCTGCCCCTGCTCCCAACAGGAAAAGATATGCTCTGGTGCCGCGATGCCTGCGGAAACTTGAATAACGGCAATGTCTTCTTCCGTGGCCGGTCCGCATGGGTCCGTGATTTCCTACAGCGCTGCTATAAACAGGAGCAGCTCACGCACCATATTTGGTGGGACAATGCAGCTTTCTGTTATTTGTACGAAACCGTGGCGGGTGACCGCGAGAAGATAGAGACGTGCGAAGACCCGGCGTTGTTCAATGCATATCTGTTTGACCGCCAGAACTCCGCGGAGTCTACCACGGTGCGCCTGTACAAACCCGGCGATTTCCTGGTACATTTCGCGGGCGTCTATGACGCCTGGAACATTCATCGGTGCATGATATATGTGGACCGGTGTGCCGCAGCGGGCAAGGCGCCTAACACGGCTCTCCTCACGCATTGGCGTACACGGGCACCCCTGAACCAACAACAGGCCGCCCAGGAAGGTAACGGGGCTCCCATCTACTAAAAATCGCTGTATGCGTTAGAAACCCCAGATGGCTAAGACTCGTAAGAACATGCGCCGCAACAGCCGCAAGCACCGTGGTGGATACCAGGATATGCCTCCTGCTGAGATGGAGGCCCCTAAGATGGAGACCGCTCCCGGCCCCTCCGCCGCTCAGACCGGTGGTTCAAGGGCCATCGGTACTCGCGCCGAGGTCATGCACGGCTCCGCCCACCACACTTCCGGTGGCCTCACCCGCAAGGACCTCAAGTACAACAAGCACGGCCGCATTGTGAGTCGCAAGGCTTCCGAGCGCGGTAAGAAGGCCCTGAAGCACCTTATCAAGGCCGGTTACAAGGCCAAGAAGGGTACTTTCCGCCTCTTCAAGAAGTCCCGCAAGTACTAAACCGCTTGGCTAAGCACACTATAACTCTATATTCTGTTGGGAATCATGGACTTCCAACAGAATCTCGCTGCCCCTAAAAGAAAACATGGCTAAATCACGTAGAGCACATCGCAAGACCCATCGTAAGTCCACTCGTAAGGCCCACCGTAAGTCTACTCGTAAGGCCACTCGTAAGAACTACCGTACCCGTCGCAACAACAATATGTTCATGCTCGGCGGTTTCCAGGGAGATGCTGTCGCTACCGCAACCGCTTCCTACAAGTCCCCCTTTGTCACTAACATGATTAAGTACTAAATGCTTCGCAATTACTCTCGGTCACCGAGACATTTCATTCCTATGCGCAACCAGTGTTGGGCTGTAGGAATGCGCCGTTCCACAATAGGCCGTGAATCCGCCGGTCGGTGCCACATCAACGTCCAGGCATGCTCCTCCAAATCCGACACCATGAGCCCCATGTCCGCATCATAGGCCGCCCGAACAACGGACAACCAATCGTCTACCGGTGGTTGCCAGGCGGTGTGCCCGGCCCTCGCAGGCAAGGCTGTAAAGACCTCCATCATACGCTGGGCACCCACGGCATCCCCAACAGCCGCAAAAAACGTCGCATCTGGCACCAGGGGCGGCGGTGCATCATTGACCCAAATGCGCGATACAACTGTGCGCCCTTCGCGCTGCATACTCTCCAAAAAGGACCAGAACGTCGCGGGAACATCCACGTGCTCAAGGGCGACCATACACGACCCAACGCCCACGCTTCGGAGTATCGTCGCGATACAAGACCAATCGCGCGTCTGTGTCGGATGCCACACACATGTCCAGGCTGCCTCGGCTTCCGCCAACGTCGGTTGCGCTGCTCCCTTGATAAGGACCTTCATGGTATGTTGAGACCCCTGGAGGAATTCCCAAGGCAACTGGTCCGTTCCGTAGACCCATGTAAACCGGCCTATTAGAGAGACACCGAATCCCTCTAACTCCATCTGCACTTCTACACTACTTATCGGATAGTTGGGCACGTTTTAGACGAGGGAATTGTAGAGAATGAATGTTCAGGACTTGCGCATACGCAAACCTGTAAGGAAGCCTACACTTGCCGAAGAAAACCTGGAAAACCTACACGTTGCGAACATATCTGGACCTGAGTGGACCATATTCCCTGGAAATACACAACCAGAACATATCCCCGCAAGTCTCAAAATGGGGTCGCGTGGTAAGAAAACGCGTAGAAGGTCTCGTGGTGGAGCCGCCTATGAACGTCCGACGTATCTTACAAATACCGCGACACCCAACACGCGCAAGGCGTATTGGCAACTTTTACCCAAAGGACAGCCGACCACCAACGCTAGAAATACACTCGTGAGGGCAATTCAGAAGAAATACAATCGCGCGGATTACCATATTCCTGTTGGAACACGCCTTTATCGTTCCGCATTGGAGGCGGACCCGCACGAGCTCTTTGTAGCGAAAAAGGATATGTTCTTCTTCGGCCTGGATGCCTATATTTCCGTGTGGTATGCCCTGGAAATGTGGCAAATGTTCCGCAAAAATCGGCACAGTGTACCCTACGCAGAATGGTACACCTATATGCATGAATACGAAGTTGTCGCACCCATACCGTATAAATACTTGCCCGATTTGGCGACGAATCCCAAAAACGCGCCATACAAGGATATTTGCTTACGAGAAGCCTGTGTGCATCCGCAACGCATTCCCCATGGTGCCCACGGTGTCCTGGATGAGGTCGGCACGGAACTTACACTCCCTTACACATTCCCCGTATTTCAACACATCAAACCCGTCGCTACCCATACAGTGAATTTAATTAAGTTGTTGGAAATGCAGGATTATTTGACGGATATGGAGCATCCGTTTGCCCTTACGAATGTTCTCACTACACGACCCCATAAAAATCACGCCTCTCATTAAAGAAATGAAGCTCACAGTTCTCTATGTTCTTACGGTTTTGACCGCCATTGCGGTGGATATCCCGTATTTATGGGCCCGCCTGGACTTTCATAAGGCGTTTTTCAACAAGGTCCAGGCATCCCCTCTTACCGTCCGGTATATTCCGGCTCTCGTGGTATACCTGCTGTTCGGTATAGCCTTAGTGTATGTGGCTATTCAACCGGCGAGCACCTGGAAGGAGGCCGTGCTGAAGGGGGCCGCCGTAGGCGGTGTGATGTATGGTTTCTACGATGCCACCAACTACGCTACACTGGCGGGATGGACCGCGTCCATGGCGTTGACTGATACGTTGTGGGGAGCTACGGCTGGCGCCTTGACCGCAGGCATTGTCTTTGCCTTCACCAAAAAGTGAAGAAACATATACACCGTGCCAATGCTATCAACAATCTATCCAAACTATGTCCACTACAAAGTCAGCAGCCGTTACCGCATTCTTTCACAGAGGTCCCAAGGTTGCTGCCGCAACTAAAACCGCCGTCGCTACAGGCGATACCAACACATATGTATTACCTCCCACGGAGGATACCGTTATTTCCGCATTCTATGCGCAATTAACGGAAAAGGAGCGTATTGCTCACGCAATCGCTGTTGAAAAGCTGGGAACAAGCTACGATGTCAGTCGCACTCACGGGTTCCTCAAGTGGAAGCGCAAACAGGATGCGGCTGCGGCTGCTGCTGCTCCCCCAACACGCGCTGCATGAGTGCCTGGAGGGTATGATACGTTTTTCTTTCCGCATGTGTCACAACATCCCCAATCCAGGTGCGCAAATATTTATTACCATTCACACATTCCGGATTCAAATAGAACTGTACAAGTGAGACCCATTGTATTGCCGAAATCTCTGCACGGCACTGTATGGCCCCTAAATACTCCGTGGTATTCAGGATAGCGTAGCGGAAAATATAGGAGGCCGAGCCCCGAATGATACGAAACGGATGTTCGTAGATGGTGTAGGAAGTGGGGGAAATGCCCGTCTCCTCATGTAGTTCTCTCTCTGCCGTGTGAATTTCGGATGTATCACACTCCTCACGGTGGCCTTTGGGAAACCCCCATTTCTTGGTTTTTGCATCTTGTACTAGTAAAACGCGAAAATCAGGAGTAAAAAGAATGAAACCGGCACCTGTATAATTCATAACAAAAAGTCAAGAGTGAGTGCAGCAGCTGCCTACAAAGTACATCGGATTTTCCCGTTTAGATGCGCGGTTACGCAGTGCCGTTGCTAAAGTAGGCACGAATGGCCTCCGTGTGAGCAATAAAGGCCTCGTCTAAACAAACGGCACCAGCCGCCTCCTGTCGTTGCAACAGACCCCACAGAATACGATGCGCTTTGCCCCGCGAGGTCGCTATGCGGTCGGAGGCCCAAAGGACATACTGCCCCGCCTCCAGTTCGGCAAGGGCCTCCACGGGGAGCGGATTGGCCCGCACATAACGCGGAATACCCCGCTCCGCCACGAGGCGTTCCCGTATGGCGACCAGGTCCTCCAAGGCAGCACGACGCGCCTCCAAGTCTGTAGGGAGTTCCTGGGCCGCCGGACGATGCTCCGCAGGCAACGTGGCCAGAATACCACGCCACCGCGCATTATCAAAGACGCGATAGGATGTTGTAAGGGCCCAGAGCGGTTCACAGCCGTCTTTCGTCCATTCGGCGAGGAGGATGTAGGGAATGGTTTGATGCCTCAGAAGCGACGCCGGTGTATCATCGCTAATATGGGCGTTATAGGCGGTTTTCATGGGTTTCGCCTCCAACTCCCCGTCGGCACTATCGGCGCCGTGTTTGGCTGCATCCGCCTTCGGCTCGCGACCTGTGCATCGGACACACACCTCCTCCAAGATATCATTGCCATTCGGCGACGCAAGGGTTTTTAAATAGGACTTGGCGAGTGTTGGGAGTTCCGAGACGTCATTGGCCACTACCGCCAACGCAGTCCGACAATACTCTACAAGTCGCTTATGATCCGCAAAGACGCCGGTTAGGATACGGAGAGGGGCACGACCGAGTTCCATTGCTGCTGGGGCTCATGATACTCAACGCGGCACACCAGTCACTTTTCTGGACATCCTTATGTAACAAAAATGACGCGCTAACTCCGTGTAAAGAATTTCGCAGTCTCCCGTATATTCACCGCCAAAATCAAAATGTCCCTTGAACTCCTGCTCGGTCCTATGTTCGCCGGAAAATCCTCGGCACTCCTTTCTATCGTGCGTCGTCACAAGGCGCTCGGCTGGTCCGTGATGGTAATTACACATGCGTGTGATACCCGCTATGGCACGGACCCCCAGATTGTCAATCATGACCTACAGCGCTGCCCCGCCGTTGCCGCGGCGACACTCATGCCCTTGTTGGAAACAGCGGAATACCAACAGGCCCGTCTCGTCGTCGTGGAAGAGGCCCAGTTCTTCGCGGACCTAATACCCTTCGTGCAACGGGCCGTGGATACCGACGGTAAACACGTGGTAGTCGTAGGGTTGGACGGTGACGCCGAACGAAAGCCGTTTGGGCGCGTGTTGGACCTTGTGCCCTTCGCGGACCGTATCACAAAACTCACGGCTCTCTGTAAGTTCTGTGCAGATGGTACACCCGCCATCTTTACCTTCGCCGCCGCGGATGATGCCGTGGCCGCCGCCGCTATGGGCGAGGCCTGTGTAGGTGCCGCGGATAAATACACACCGATGTGCCGTAAACATTACCTTGCCGCTAGGAAACCGGTGCTTTTAGAACCGGGCAATGATGTTGAATCAATGTAGAGAGCTCCGATATGTTTTTGTAATATCACTGCAAACAAAAAATGAACCGGAGCTCCTTACACTCAATCCCAAGCTCTCAACAACAATGGAACAACCCCAATCCTCCTTTCTTGACAGCATTCATACGACGTTGTGGCATCACTCGCCAGAATATGCGCGCATGTTTCGGTTTGTTGTGAAATCTGCCAAAAATCCCACAGCGTATCCCGTAGATAAACTGGGGTGCACACCGCTACATTACCTCGTAAGTATCGGTGCTGCAGATGCCCTGAATATATGCCTGACCGAACAACATTACGACGTGAATCAACTGGACGCCATGCAACAAACGGCGTTGGTCCGCGCCCTCAATACTGTTTCTCATATAACCGGAATTCCTACAAATGTGGAAAATGTCCAATCACTCGTCTTTACACTGTTGATACACGGGGCAGACCCCAATTTATGCGGACCTAACGACCCGACGCCGCTCATGCTCGCCGTTTTACGGGAAGACCCTACACTCGTGCGCCTCCTGTTGGCTGCGGGTGCGGACCCCTGTGTACGCCTCCCCTCCGATGGACTCCTCCTCAAAAAAGGGGATACCGCCCTCTCCTTGGCAGTTCGCCTCCATAAACTCCTGGACCCCAACGCCGCGAATCCAACCACCCTACCGCAATTCAGCATACTAACGGAACTTCTACAGTCGCCGCGCATAACACCGAATATCATGTTCCATGCTATTCAACAGACGAAAATACCGTTTCTGAAGCAGTACATTCTGAACTTCCGGAATCTAAATGCCGCGTTCACTAGCTAGTATAGCATGTTGAGAAGTATGGAGTATTTGCGCGAAGAAGCCTGCTCCTCAGACATTGTATCCTTGTATCCCATCCAACGCGTTCTTTGGCAAAAGAAAACGCCCTTCGCGGATGCCGTTATTGCCGAGGTCCCTACACTCGGCGCCTGCCTCTTTTTGGACGGCGAGATACAATCCTCGGCTGCGGATGAGGACATTTATCACGAGTGCCTGGTCCATCCAGCTATGTCCGCAGCATATCGGCGCAACCGTATACTCATTGTAGGGGGCGGTGAGGGTGCTACGGTGCGCGAAGTCCTGAAATGGTCCGATGTAGGCCACGTAGACTGGGTGGATATTGACGGGGAGGTGGTGGAGGCCTGTAAGGAGCATTTGAAGTGGGGGCAAGCAGAGGCCTACACGGATGCCCGAGTATCCTATTATGCATCTGATATACGCCAGTTCTTACAATCAACTTCAACAAAGTATGATGTCATTTTGTTGGACCTTCCCGATCCGGACCCCGAGGCGAACCCCGTGGACCCCGAGGTCCTCATGAATGCGGAGTTCTGGGTATCGGTGGGCGCGCATTTAGCGGAGAACGGTGTATGGGCGACGCACTGTGGACCGGTCCGCCGTCGCGGACCCTCGGGATGCACCCAGATGTTCCGCACCTTCCAATACCTTGGCTGGGATACGCGTGCGATTACACCCTACCACGCCGTTATTCCGGCGTTCCAGGATGATTGGGGCTTTCTTATGAGCTGCAGGCCGCCCCAAACGCTACCGCTACCGCAGCAGATGCATGTGCGTTTTCTTACACCCCAGGCATTCGCCTATATTTTCCAATGGGCGTGGCCCTGTCAGGGCGTGGCCCTGACAGCGCGCTCCCCTGGGCGACCTGAAAATCGCAGAGGACATCAAAGAATGCTACTCGTCCTCTCGATAGATACTATTCTGTTGGTAATGGGGGTTGCATATGTAGTATTTTCAATAGTGGATGGACTCTTTTCGGCGGCCTCGGAGGACCTTCAGCTACTTACCGCCCTGATAACCCTTGTAAACGTCGGTGTACTGTTGTACTTCATGCCCGCGCTCTTGGCAAAAGTAACGGCAACGGATGCTACTGTTGAGGATGATGCTGCCGCTGCTGCTGCCGCAACCGTAAGACGCGTTGTAGAGGAAAAAGACGGCAGGCTCGTCATTCATACTGCGGTTGACGAGGCAACCGCCGAAGTCCGCGAAATCTTGGAGAAGACGCCGCCCCTTGAAAGCCCTAAACAGGAAACTACGGAGTTCGCCGACCTCCTAGAAGCGGAAAAGAAACGCATATAAATTCGCGGACACCCATAACCATCATGATACACATAGTCTATGATGATGGATATAATGTTGAGAGCCTCGGTGCTGTAGGATGCCGTTATCGGTCCGCGTTGTCCGAATTACAGTCCCGCATTGCACCGGATTCTCTACAGGTCCATGCGCCCGCATTTCGCGATCCGGCGGCCACGCATGCCCCCGAATATATCGCCTCCCTGGCGGACCCCGCCACAATGCGCGATATCTTTGAGTTCGGCGAGGAGGATACCGATGTGGACCAAAAAGCCACCGCTATTCTTGCAGCGCAGCGCCTGCAATACTCCGGCACCTTGACCGCCGCGGACCTCGCCCTTCAGCACGGATTTGCCGTGAATTTGGGAGGCGGTTTGCATCATGCCTCCCGAAGCGCCGGGTCCGGTTTTTGCGTATACAACGATATTACCGCGGCGGTGGATTACTTGTTGGAATCGGGGAAAGCCAAACGTATTCTCATTGTGGACCTGGATGCCCACCAGGGCAACGGCTATGAGGACGATTTGTGGGATGCGTGTCAAGCCGGCCAGGTATGCATTTTTGACGCCTATGAACCCCTGATATTCCCGTTCCCCGCCGGCGAGGTCGTGAAACAGAGTATACATTACTACATTCCCTACATGAAGGATGACCGCGGTGATTGCTTCATGGATTATTTTGTGAAGGGAATCGCCCTGCCGTTTGAGGAATTCCAGCCGGATTTCGTCGTATACAATGCGGGCATGGATACCATGGAGGGGGACCCCGTGACGCGCCTAGGACAGACCGCCGAAGCCATCAAGGACCGCGACTTGGTCGTTGTAGAGACGTGCCGGCGTGCGGGTGTGCCCGTAATGATGTGTATGAGCGGCGGATACGGTGAGGCTGTGCCGCGCGTACTCGCCGAAAGTTTAACACGCATTGCCCAATATCCTTTTCTTGCCTTAGAGTAGGAAACGCAATGACACAATGACCTATGAATCCTTCACACGTTCAAACGCACACCACGTCGCCGACATACGCCGTATTGCACGCAGTCGGTTCGGTACTGAATACTGGGCGGCCATTGATGCCGCCCTTGAAACCGCCCTGGAAAGCCATAGTATGGTTCAATATACCCCAAACAAGGACAAGCGGATCGCCGCCTTTGTCCTTGTTTGTCCACCTCTATTCGCAAATCGCACTGCATATGGTGTTGATAGCAAGGTTCCCGCCGACAGTCTGGAAATCGCCTTTGTGGCGACGGACGCAGCGTGGGAAGGTCACGGGTTCGCCCGCAGCCTTTTGGAGGCAGTATTGTTCCGCTGTAAGACAGCGCAACAATCTGCTTGGTTACACGTGGATACAATCAATGCGAAAGCCCACGCGTTTTATGAGCGCCTGGGATTCCGCGATCTCCTACGCGCAACGGACCCCTTTGGGTCCGCCGGTGTCGTCATGCTCTTCTCAGAGGGTAGCGCCTGCAGTAGCCCTCACAGCAGGCCATGGGGGAATTATGAGACCCTGGAGCGGCTTGCACTGTTCAATGCGGGCCCATGTGAGCCGGAACAGACCCTCCGCCGAGGCGTTTTCCCGCCACCACGTCTGGCATGCTGCTGACATGACCTCCCACGTCTCGGGGCTAGTCGCTGCGATAACCTGGCGCACTGCCTCAGGTGTGGCCGCCCGTAAGAAATGCACACCTTCCTGCGGTGGGACGAGGTATCCCGACATATCCACGCCAGGTGTCACTACGGGAACAACACCGAGCGCCATGTATTCCATCTCGCGATGGCACTTTGCGGCGTAGCCCGGTAAACAGAGGCCGAACCGCGCTTGACGGAGTTTTTCCAGGTATTCGGAATGCGTGTAGGGATACGGGGCACCTGTGGAATCCACGGGCATGGAAAAGAGGTCCACGGCCGCCGACCAGTCCGCCGCACACCGATGTGCCTTTTGGACGCCGTTCTCTACCTTGCCGAGGAACAAGGAGCCGATAGTGCGCTCGGACCACGTGAGACGGCCCCGCTCTACGACCTCTTCCAGAAGACGCGGTTTCAGAGCCCAGAAACTCCACACGGATTGTCGGGTCTCGTGACCTTCGGGGCCAGGCAACGCACTCTGGCCAAAAAGAGCGAGCTGGTAATTCGTGTTGGGTTCCCACCATCGTCCACTCTTCCAGTCGTATAACATGGTCTCACCTACGTTCCCCCACCATACATAGGACGATTCCTCCGTTTCCAACACCTCGCAATAGCCACGCTCACCCCATAGGCGAACCATTTCGCGAAAGCCATCCCCCACGTGCTGCCACATGTCGCGCGCTGCCTTGCCAGTGGGCAAGTAGACGCGTGGTTTCGCCGCTACCAGCGCCTCCGTGGTCTCTTTGAAGGCAAACGTTGACCAGATTTTACCGAACTCTATGATGGCGTGCTCCCGCTGGTATTCCACCGGCTCCTTGCGCACCAGGGAGAGGATGTAGGTGCATTGGGCTGCCCCCGCGAGATGGATGATTTCCGAGGAAATATCGGTTTCCAACATCCACTCTACGATGCGTGTGCCGGGTCGCGCCATCCAGACCCAGCGGAGGGCCTCCTTGCTACCAAAGACCCAATCGGCGGCCTGGAACGCCTCGCGGCGCGTGCGTGGTGCATCCGTGGCTTTTACGGTCAGTACACGGACCCCGCGTAGGAGCGACGCCTGACACGTCTTCCATTCGCTCACCCAGCCGTCCGTAAAAATCGCATCATCCAAACAAACGACAACAGTTGTTATCCCGCCCACACATGCCGGATAGGGTGGCAATAGCTCTCGCAAGATATCCACATCCTCGGCACACACGCGACCGTGCTCCTTCGTATCGGCAGGTGCAGGTGCGAGCAACTTATTGCAGAAATATTGCGTATTGGGAATGTGGGGAATGGTGCCAATATGCGGGTCGCGCCAGCGGCAGTCGTACAGAAAGGCGGGGACTTCGGGTAACGTGGGCACGAGGAACTCGTATTCGGTATCCGCCGCCTTACGGAGTCGGAGCGCTGTTGGAAGGTATTGGAGACACCAGGTCGCCAAGGATTTCCAACACGCCTCATCCGTGGTCGCGGATATCATGGCGGGCACATGGAGTGTGGTGGATACACTGCTGATGGCGGAGGCCTGCCAGCCCGCGCGCCAGACGTCGTGGCCGCCCACAAAAATAGACTGGAAATTGGAGAGGAGACCCGTGTCGGAAACGAAGGTATCCCGCATCTCGTACAGGGGTTGCCGGTTCGGTGAAGGCGTCCACATATTCGCGGCGCCCGCCGGCTGAAAGCTATCGTGCTCACGGTCCTTAATGGCACGACACACCGTTTTTGCAGCCGTTTCCGACACGCACGCGATTTTGCGCGTAAAACTGCGGCGCGGCTGCATGACACGCCATGTACCCCCATGATGCTTGGTTTCCCAGGCCTTCATTTGCTGCTCTACGGCAAAGAGCTGGATGTGTGTGGGGTCCAAATATAGGTAGGCGGGTTTGTAGAGAATGTCGCGGGGATTGTAATCACGGACATTTGACGCGTGCAAATGGAAGGTTTTCAGGGAATACGCCGGATTGACCACGAGACACCGTTTTTTCAACATGGCGAGCGCAATCGCATTATCGCAGCCGGGTTTACCGAAGGGGAAGCCGAACTCGTCCTCGGTGGGCACGAAATCCACGGTATCCTTGGCGATTATCCAGGTATCCTGGGAATCGGGGCGCGGCCCGAATATCTGGGGTTCCTGTCCCGTCGCCGTCGCCGTATCCTCCCATCGCAGCAACGCTAGAAAAAGCCGGCGCTCCTTGAGGGGCACGTTCCAGAGGACCTGTAGGGAGCCGTCGCACCAAATATCCGCGTTGGCGAATATGGCGAATGCACCGGCGGGTAAATCGGTGCGAATGGCTTCCAGGACGTCCAAATATGTCGCACGACGTCCTATAACTTTTTGGATGATTTTATCTGATGTAGGGAGTGTCGTATGTTCCTGTTCGTTCATGAGGAGAATCTTATCAATATAGGGATTTGCCACGTTTTTCTCCAAACACGTGGCGATTTCACGGGCCCGTCGCGTCAACGGATGGCGGAAATACTGTTGAATGAGCCAGCACGCGGGGACGTGGTCTTCGGCAACTGCCGCCGCAGGCAGGCCGACAAGCTGACCGGCACAGGTACGTTGCCATGCCTGAAGCTGCGCCTTTACGCCAGTATCCGCCAAGCTCGCCTCCGTGGGCGTCCATGCTAGGTACGGAAAGCGTAGAATATGGGCCACAGACAATACGACTTTTTCCAAACAGTCGCCGGCGCGCACAGGTTCGCCGAGGAAGGGATACATATGATACAGGTCCTCATAGCTCAAATAGTTCTCGGCGGGGAATCCGGCCTTTTTCAGGGCATCCTCCACGGCACCGTTGCGATACACAACAAGACAAGTGTCCCCTACAGCTCTCAACACGTCCCCCCAACCCTTGGAATAATCCGTTATAATAAGGGCCGTGGGGGATAAGCCGCACTGCGTAGCCGCTTCCGCAGATGCAGCCGCTGTCGCTACCCATACGGCGGGGTCTGTAAGAAGTGTATTCCATCGTTGCCAGCGGGGGGATACATTATAATCCGCTTGCAACCATACGAGAGTACGGCGACTCTGTGTTATTTGGGCATCCGAACGGAGGATGCGAATGGGTTGACCCGTTTCTGGATGATGTGCCAGCATTCTCAACATAGTCTATCCTCGCCCCTCATGCTTTATATACAGGGGAACCTACGGTTCCCCTTTGACCCCTCCCTTATACATTATTGTAGTATTTTCAGGCTACTGCCCAATAAATTTTCGGTTGTACTGTTTTCGGTAGGCATCGTATAACTTCTTATCACCTTCATCGGACATATCTAGGGCAGCCTGGACTTCCGCAGGATGGAGTCGTGCGGTACAGACCGTTGCCTTCTGTGCATTAGACATTGCCCGCATTTGTTCGTCTGTCGCGTATTGCCAGCAGTAACCCAGTGCTGCCGGATTTCCCAACACATCGCGCAAAAATCCACGGAAGGCCTCACGTGATATTTGCTGTCCATGACCCGTATGGCGATTCCAGGCACCATTGGCCATTTTATGTTGGAATTGCAGGATATTCGCATCATCTATGAAAAGCGCGTTGGAGAAGTTGGCAGTCTCCGCAGGATGAAGAATGGGGAGCTCACCGTCAAAAGGGAGATTGGGGGCATTGGCTTCAGTGTTGGTAGTCGTAGTATTAGGTGGTAGAGGAAAGGCGGTGCTAGGTATATTCCAGGCCTTGTTGCGAACAATACGTTGAACGGCGCGTGTTTTGTAGAGTGGTGCATTCCACATTTGTTCCACGAGGTCTTTGAGGGCAGCCTTCCGTGTAATGGCTCCAATATCTTCTTGGAGTTCCAGGGCGTATTCACGCATGCGACGATAACGAGCGACTTTTTCGGGATAGCCGCCGCCTCCATTGGTGAGCCGACAATCCTTCTCAAACGGGTCGCCGTGGGGAAGAAGCTTTGGCTTGGTTGTGGCTGTTACCGCATTGAGTTCATAGTGTTGATGACCATAACAAATACGTCCACAATCGGTGCACCAAGTTATCTTTTTAGCTGCCCCACCGCGCTGGTTGTTGTCGTCGTCATTTTCATCATTGTCATCCAGCGACCATGTATATTTATTGTATAATTCATTGTGGTAGAATCCTGAAAGGGCAGCGCAATCGTGCGACATGTAGAGACACCCATCGGATCTCTCAACGTACTTCAAACAGACAGGGCACACGGAATGATTGATAGCTCCTTCGTCTGAAAAGAGAAAGTCAAACTGAGCAGCATCCGCGCGACTCCACCCTTCCCACATCTCCAGCTTCATATATTTATTGAATACGACTTGCATATCGGGATTTGTCAAGGTTTTATAAATATCCTCTAAATATTCATTAAAATGCCCAGTTTTCAATAAGCTATCTAGGGCTTCCACCTGCCCATGGTCTATTACTTTTTTCAACAAGGATACGGATTTATAACAGCCTCGTTTAATTACATAGTTTATATATAGTGTGTAGAGTTCTTTTGGTTCCAGGTTGCCAGATATCATATTCTCGCAGTCACTTACCATGCTAAAATAATCATCTAGTTTGTCTTTATCATTTTCAAATAACCATTCTGCATTAGTCTTGAACGGTTGGTTTGTTGAACTTATAATAGGAATTTTCTTTGTTATTGCAATATCTAATAGGAATTTATTAATTTTCATTCGTCGTCTATTATTAGTGTACCTAAAATTTATTAACGCATGAATATGATTATATGATTCAAAATCTTCCTTAAATGCGTCCAACATGAATGAAACAGTTTCTTCTGATACATCATCTTTTAATAAATTTTCCCAAATAGCGGTTATATATTCACCCCGCTGAATATTGAAAGCAGGTTTAATTATCTTCCAAAATCGTTCTCTAAGAACATTTTTTGTAACAATGTGAATGTCAAAATTTTCCAAAATAAGACGAGTATCTTGTTTTCTACGCAATCTGTCTTTCATGGCTAGGTAGCCACTCTTTAATAATATATCAAACATGTCGTCAGAACCATTTAAAAATATGAGTAATAGGGTTATGTCTTTTTCAACTTCTGTTTTTACCTGCGGTAGTATCTTTTGGAGCTCTTCAACATTTCCTTCCATTGCCAATTTGTATACTGGATTTGTCAGCATCTTCGTTTGTATGATTTCATTTAATATGTTTTCAGAATCCTTTACTGCTTCCTCAAATTCTGGAAATGCATGAAAAGCTTTGTCACGTCTGAATTCGTTTAGTTTAAACACATTCGCCCTAAAATAACTTGGGCTTTTCAACAGTGTAGATTTTAAATACTTAATTATCTTGAGCACAAGAATGGCATAATGAATTCTTAAAGGCTTTGTGGGTTCACCGTATGGAACTTTGCTGGTTTCATCTAAAATTTTTATCATAATTGGAACTATGACATTCTTTTCATATGCATATTTTTCATCTATTGATGCATTTGCCAACGCTTCATATTCCGCTTGGATTTTCGCCTCGTCCATGAAATGGCTCATGGGCAATGCTTCGGGAGGTGGATTGCCTCCGTGCAAGCGACGGCGTGTAGACCGAAAACGGTTTGCACGGCGTCGTGTTCGTTTCATAATGACTCAATTCTAATTAATGAACCTAAAAAGAGTAAGCCTGTTGGGCAGCCGTTGTCAAGCGGAACGTACTGTAGAACTGGGTAGCACCCACGAGTACATTCGCTCTCAAAAGGGTGCTCTCCATCTCCGTAGCGCCATCGCCAACACCGCGTGCCTGGTTGCTCGCCGAGGGAACATTATACACCATGAGGGAGCTAATCGCTGTGTTGGTAGCCGTGAGATTGGGGAGCAGCTGGAGGTATGCGTTGGTATCCGGTACACCCACACTTGTAGGACCCAGACAAATGCTCGTTGCATTTCCATCCACGGCGTTGGACCGACCGAAGGTCACGTTGGAACCGCCGAGGGCCAAATTGCTACCCGCTGCCGTTCCGAACAGGCCGATTTGCGTGGTATTTAGGAAGACGTTGGAGCCCCCATCGGACCACGCCTCCACTTCCTGCAAAGATACGAAGCGTCCCGTGAGCGGTGTAAAACGCACCTCCTGGAACTTGGGGACGAGCACCTGTATCACGAGTTCCTGGGCCTCGCTCTGCTTCCCCGCAAAATACGTACGCAGCGTGGTCGTCACCGGATTCGTGAACGTGCCGGAATAATAGGGCAGATTGAAGGCGAGTGTAGAGACGCTCAGGTCATACGGGCCATTACGGGCCTGTATCTGGTTATTGTACAGCACATCCACCATGATTTCCGGTGAGTACGGGGGCGCACCCACCGTACCAAAGGGGAAGTGGGAGTAGTTGCTCCACTGGAGGCGCACCGGTGAACCACGCCATAAGTAATTGGACTGAACTACGTTGGCGCCCGAGAGTACATTGTACACCTGGTTCGCCTGCAGGGCCAACGCCGAAATACGCAGGCGAGGATACACATTCAACAGGTTCGTATAGACGATACTGTTTTGGATAGTATATTCGTACATCGCCATATAGTCCGCGCTACTGATGGACGGGTACACGCCGCTCCAGACCGTCGTTGGCAGGCCCCAGCGATACGTATCCAAACAGAGGGCGCCGTTATTGTTGGAATATCCGGCGCCAATGGTACTCACATCCACAGTAATGACACCGCGACGGTAATTCAAGGCGCTTATGTTGGAGGTGTGTGTAACGCGGTAATTGGAGGAGCCGCTTACGAGTGGCCCCGCGACCTGAATGGCAAAGTTGGCGTAGGTGCCGAGGTCCATGGTCGCCTCAAAGTTATTGCTGGTAAGCGTAATGCGCTGCTCGGTATACAGGGAGGACAGGGCAATAGAGGAGTTCTGGGCAAGCAAGCTATTCACGAAGGCTGTGTAGGTATTGTTGGTACTGATGACGAGTGTACTGAGCGCCGAGTTGGCCGCGGCCGTTGTCTGCGATAATACAGCCGAATTCGTGGAGCCGATGACAAATTGCAACGTCGCCCCATACCCGCCAAGGGACGAAATGAACTGCGTATTCTGTGTTGAGAGTTGTGAAATGGAGGAGACTTGGAAAGAAGAATACAGAGCAGGGAATAATGTTGTGTAGGTACTCTGGGTGGCTGCCAGGACCGCCACCGTAGAATTCCCCGTTCCCAACATAGTACTCGTAAGCGCCTGATTCACCGTGTACGTAGAGCCGAATATGGAGGACTGGGCTACCAATGTTGAGATTCCGCGACCGTTGAAGGTACTAATCGCTGCTGCCCCCAGCGACGAAAAGGTACTCAGGGCCGCAGCGGTCGGTGCCGACAGATACGACAAGATACTGGAATTCAGCTGGGCCTGCGACGACAAGACAATCTGGTTCGTAAGGGAGGTCGTGGTACTCGTGAATTCCGTGTCTTTCCCGAAAATAGTGGAATCAAACGAGGAAATGAGGTAATAGGTACCGGTGCTGTACAGGGTGGAGACGAGCGAACTCACATAGGCCGTGGTAATCGGCACGAGTGTACTGACGGTAGAGAGGTAGGTGGAACTCACGAAGGCGTTGAAGAACCCGTTGGCTGTAGAGGTATTCTGGAGCGTCGTGGAATACATGAGGCCCGATTTGAACGGTCCCACGGAGTCAATGGTGCTATTAATCAGTGCCACAGTGTAATCCTCCAGCGCCAGGAATGTATCATATACACCCGCAAGAATGGAACTCGTTGTCAATACACTGAATTCATATGAGAGCGAACTTATGTTGATAGCATTAGAGGTAATTTGTGCCTGTAGCGAGCTGGTATTGAAATATGAAAACGTGGAGATGGAACTTAACTGTTGGGAATTCAGGAGTGTAGAGAACTGGACCGAGGAAATCTGGTTGAGCAGGGAACTCGTGTAAAGGGATAGCTTCGCGTCCTGTGTGGAAAACAGGGGCGAGGTATACGAGGATATTTGCGCAGCAGTAATGGACGACTGTTGGGTACTGGTGGTTTCCAGGGCCCCTACACGCGCCTGAATGCTGCCGAGTGTAGAAATCGCCCAACTCTGTGTGGAAAACGTGGACTGTTCAAACCCGATGAGTTCCAGGTACAAACTGGAGACGTTGACGGCAATGTCATTATACAGGCTTGCAGAGGAACTGATGAGCGCCTGGTTGATTTGGGTACTAAACGCATTCAAGGAACTCTGGGTCGCCAACACGGTGGAAAGCGACGATATTTGCGTATTGGTATAGTTGGTTGTACTTATGGCCACACCCCGCAATGAGCTGTTGAATTGCGTCGTGAGTGCCGAAGTTGTAGAGGCATTCGTGACCGCAATGGCCGTACTCAGGGACGAGGCGGCGGCCGAGGTCATGGCTCTCACCTCCGCAATATCCGCCGTAAATGTGGAAATGGAGCTAATCGCTTGTAATGTACTGTTTACAATGGCTAAACTGCTATTGTAAATGTTGTTCACCTGGGTCGTCAAGTTATTGCTGAGCGATTGGAACTCCGATTGCGTGGTATTGGACAGGATATTGAAGTTGTTGGAAAGGATGGCAAAGCTCTCGGTGAGGCTGGCAGACGAAGATACAATGCCCCCATTCACAGAGGAAATGGTAAAGGTAGACAGCGCCGAGAAATTGGCATTGGTCTGTACAATAGACGTACTGAGTTCCTGATACTGTTGGGAATTCAGGGAACTGACGGAATCAATCGTAGACTGACTTACAGTGGGACCCCAGTAGCTTTGGCCGAAACCATTGGCATATAAAATATACTGCGATGATATCGGCCCCCCAACAAGTGTTTGGGTCAACGTATCTAATGAATTGGTGATAAATGCACCAGACATTCTCCTACTATTTGGCAGTAATTGCGCCCTTCCTTAATCCGCATGCGTATACTCAACACAACAAATAATCCCGCCGAAGAGATAGGGGGACAATGTCCAAATCAGGCGGGCTTTTACAATTAGTATCCACGGGTCGCCAAGATATTTACTTGACGGGGAATCCCCAAATGACCTTTTTCCGGCAGGTGTACCGCCGTTATACGAACTTTAGTGTTGAGACCCAACGAATTGCATTTGAAACCGCTGTGGATTTCGGAAAGCTGGCATCTCTGACCATTCCACAAAGCGGCGACCTCTTGAGTCAGTTGATGTTGGAAATTCGGCTCCCGAAATTGAATGCATTGGGTGCCACGCAATCCACGGGGTGTTCGGGAGTGCAAACGACGGACCCTATTAATTTTGCTGATACCGACCCTACATTCTCATGGGCAAACGGTGTCGGGCACGCCATGATTGATTATATCAGTTTCCAAATCGGCCAACAGGAAATAGACCGTCAAACAGGCGAATGGCTCCATATTTGGTCACAGCTCACTACACCGTACTCCAAATACGCCGGTTACAACGATATGGTCGGGTATCAAGAGGTCTTTAGTCAACAGACACAACAGGGCCCCCTGCAGCTCTTCGTCCCTCTGGGGTTCTGGTTTTGCCGGAATATTGGACTCTCCTTGCCGCTTATTGCCTTGCAATCTACACCCATTCGCATTTACATCAAGTTCAAGAGCGGCTACGATATGGTGTATTCCAACAGCCTCCAATCGGACCCCTGTCAGACGGTTGTATCACAGCCCTTTGTACAGGATATCGCACTTTGGGGCGACTTTGTCTATTTGGATGTAGAGGAGCGCCGGCGTTTTGCCAGCAGTCGCCACGAATACCTGATTGAACAGCTGCAATACATCAAGCGCTACAGTGTCGCAGAGGGTGTTCAGAATGTCTCCATACCTCTGAATTTCAATCATCCGCTCAAGGAAATCATTTGGGTAGCACAACAGGACCGTATGGTATCCGGTCACGAATGGTTTAACTTTGGCAGTCGCGCCCTGAACGAGTCCGGTGTTCCGAACTTGGACCTTCTTGACTCGGCGGTCATCCAGTTTGACGGCTACGACCGATTTGAACGCCAATCAGCCCGCTACTTCCGTCTCTTCCAACCCTGGCAACGCCACACCGCCATTCCCAACAGTTTCATATACGTTTATTCGTTTAGTTTAGCCCCGGAGGCCGCTCAACCACAGGG
>JACCDY010686505.1_pt1 | contig 20307 bp, 18 predicted proteins | sample 7446391 | NCBI WGS metagenome assembly JACCDY01 (sample SAMN15323451, study PRJNA562643) | freshwater metagenome | isolation source: river surface water | place: USA:Blue River Watershed | collected 2017-08-18 | reverse complement strand
CGGCTTCCTCTATCACCAAGCCAATGGCCAGGTGGCCTTGGGCTTCTCGGTGTGGCTCAACTATGACAACCCGCACCTGTCGCCGTTCGAGGAATTCCAGCGCTGGAAAACCCACCCCAACATCAAGTGGTACTTCACCAATGACAAGGGCGAAGTCAATGCCAAGCGCATTGGCTACGGTGCCCGAGCCATCACCGCAGGTGGCCTGATGAGCCTGCCCAAGACCGTGTTCCCGGGCGGCGCCCTGGTGGGTTGCGAGACCGGCACCTTGAACGCCGCACGCATCAAGGGCAGCCACGCCGCCATCAAGACCGGCATGCTCGCCGCCGAGGCCGCCTACGATGCCCTGGTGGCCGGTCGCCAGCACGATGAGCTGAGCGCCTACCCCGAGGCCTTCGAGGCCAGCTGGCTCTACACCGAGCTCAACAAGTCGCGCAACTTCAAGACCTGGTTCAAGAAGGGCCTGACGGTGGCCACGCTGATGAACGGCTTCGAGCAGTTCGTGCTGCGCGGCCACATCCCCTGGACGCTTCGGCGCGACAAGGCCGACCACACCTATCTGAAGCCCGCGGCCGAGTGCGAAAAGATCGAGTACCCCAAGCCGGACGGCAAGCTCACCTTTGACCGCCTCTCGAGCGTGTTCATCAGCAACACCAACCACGAGGAAAACCAGCCGGCCCACCTGACGCTCAAGGACGCCTCGGTGCCAGTAGGCATCAACCTGGCCAAGTACGCCGGCCCCGAGTCGCGCTACTGCCCCGCCGGCGTTTACGAGTACGTGAAGAACGAAGACAACAGCGATCGCCTGCAGATCAACGCGCAAAACTGCGTGCACTGTAAAACCTGCGACATCAAGGACCCGACGCAAAACATCGTCTGGGTCACGCCCGAAGGCGGCGGTGGGCCGAACTACACCGGCATGTGAGCCCTCCACGCCCACCCTCAGGTCCGCCCCGGCGGGCCTTTTTTTTAACCCTGTTGGGCGCCAGGGCTCCGCACAAACCCCGATGCCCGGACGGGAACATTTGCAGATAATCGAATTTGTATGACAAGTTGATCCTCAACCTCAACCAGACCATCCACAGGAGCATTTCATGAAATTGAGCAAGTTGATGTTGGCCCTGGGACTGGCCGCAGGCGTCATGAGCGCCGCAGTCGCCCAGCAGATCACCATGCGTAACAGCATTTCCGTGGCGCAAAACTCCCACCAGGGTGAAGCCATCGACACCCTGGCACGCGAAGTCGAACGCCGCACCAACGGCCGCATCAAGATCCAGAACTTCTATTCCGGCTCTCTGGGTGGCGAGCGTGAATCCATCGAAGCCGTGCAACTGGGCACCCAGGAACTGGCGACCTCGTCCACCGGCCCGGTGCCCAACTTTGTGCCGGAAGCCCGTATCCTCGACGTGCCCTTCCTGTTCCGCGACAAGGCCCATGCCCGCGCTGTTCTGGACGGCCCGATCGGCGACGAACTGCTCTCCAAGTTCGAGTCCAAAGGCTTCAAGGCCCTGGCCTGGGGTGAAAACGGCGTGCGCCACATGACCAACAGCAAGCGCCCGGTCAATGGCCCGGACGACCTCAAGGGTCTGAAGATGCGCACCATGGAAAACCCGGTGCACGTGGCCGCCTACAAGAGCCTGGGCATCGTGACCACACCGATGGCCTTCCCAGAAGTGTTCACGGCCCTGCAGCAAGGCACAGTCGATGGCCAGGAAAACCCGCTGTCGGTGATCATGGCCGCCAACTTCGATCAGGTGCAAAAACACCTGACGCTGACCGGCCACGTGTACTCGCCAGTCGTGATCCTGATGAACAAGGGCGTCTGGGACAAGCTCAGCGCGGGTGACAAGCAAATCTTCCTGGATTCCGCCAAGGAAGCCGTCAAGGCCAACCGCGCCCGTGTGGACAAGGACGATGCCAACGGTGTGGCCGAGCTGCGCCGCAAAGGCATGAACGTGATCGAGAACGTGGACAAGAGCCGCTTCATCGCCACCATGGGCCCGGCCATGGCCGAGTTCGAGAAGCAGTTCGGCAAGGCCAACCTCGACCGCATCCGCAACTTCCGCTAACCTGCCCCTGGCACGACGCCCGCTCAGTCTTGGTACTGGCGGGCGTTTTTTTCAGGCTCACAGCAGTCCAAGCCCATGAAAAACCTCTTTTTAAGCATTGAGCGGAAGACCACCGCCCTGTCCATGCTGATCGCCTGCCTGATGCTGGCGCTGGCCGCTTGCCTGGGCATGTACCAGATCATCACCCGCTTCGTTCTCGAGACGCCCGCCGAGTGGACGGAGGTGCTGATCCGCTTCTCGCTGATCTGGATGGTTTTCATGGGCATCCCCATGGCTTTTCGCCAGGGCGCCATGGTCAGCGTGGATGTGCTCTACCGCTGGAGCGGCCCCGGCATGCGACGGGTCCTGGACACGGTGGTCGCGCTGGCGGCCCTGGTGCTGATCGGCATCATCATCTGGTGGGGCTGGAACTACGCCAACCGCGGCAAAGTGCAGTCGATGATCGGCCTCGAAGGGGTCTCGATGTTCTGGGCCTACCTGGCCATGCCGGTGGGCGCGCTGTTCAGCGTCTTCGGCATCCTGGGCAACTGGCTCGACCCTCAGCGCCTTGAACTGGAGACTGCGCAATGAGCGTGATGATGATTGTGACCATGGTGCTGTGCTTTGCACTCACCATTTCCGTGGCCGTCTCGATCGGCCTGTCCGCGATCGTGGGCATCCAGATCGGCAATGCCAACATGCTGATTTCGGTCAAGGAGATGTTCTCCTCGATCAACAAATTTCCCCTGGCCGCCATCCCTTTCTTCATTCTGGCGGGCAACCTGATGGAAACCGGCGGCATTTCGCGCCGGCTGGTTGAATTTGCCAAGAGCATTGTGGGCGGGATCCAGGGCGGTCTGCCCATGACCTGTGTGCTCACCTGCATGATTTTTGCAGCGGTCTCGGGCTCCTCGGTGGCCACCACCTTTGCCATCGGCACCATCCTGATCCCGGCCCTGATCAAACACGGTTACCCCACCACCTACGCCGCTTCGCTGCAGGCCACCTCGGCCGAGCTGGGCGTGATCATTCCGCCCTCGATCCCGATGATCCTCTACGGCGTCAGTGCCGAAGTCTCGATTGGCGAACTCTTCATTGCCGGCTTCGGTCCGGGTTTGCTGATCGGTGGCACGCTCATGCTGTTTGTTTGGGCGTATTGCAAATACAAGGGCTGGGGCAAGAACGATGGGGATGGTCGCCTGGGCTTTGGCAAGGCCACCTGGCAAGCCGGCTGGGCATTGCTCATGCCCGTCATCATCCTGGGCGGCATCTATGGCGGCGTCTTCACCCCCACCGAGGCTTCGGCCGTCGCGGTCTTCTACGCCCTGATCGTGGGCATGGTGATCTACCGCGAAATCGGCATCCGGGATCTGTACACGGTGCTGCGCAAGTCGGTGCTGTCCAGTGCGGTGATCATGTTCATCATCGCCAATGCCGGCCTGTTTGCCTTCCTGATCACCCGCGCCGGGGTGCCCGATGCGATCGGTCACTGGCTCGAGGACGTGCTCAAGTCGCCAGCCTATTTCCTGCTGGGCGTCAATGTGGCCCGGTTCCTGATCGGCATGTTCATCGAAACCCGCCCCGCCATCATCGTGCTGGCCCCGATCCTGGCGCCCGTGGCCATGCATTTCGGCATCGACCCGGTCCACTTCGGCCTGATCATGGTGGTCAACCTGGCCCTGGGCATGATCACACCACCTTTCGGCGTCAACCTGTTTGCCGCCTGCACCGTGGCCCGGATCTCGCTCGATCGCATGGTCAAGGACCTGCTGCCCTTTGTGCTGGTGATCCTGGCTTGCCTGCTGGTGATCAGCTACGTGCCGGCGCTTTCGCTGACGCTGCGAGACCTCGTTTACGCGAAATAAGGCTAGAATCGCCACGGTCAGGAGAGTGTTCGGGACGGGCCCAAAGCCTTCCCGAACCGCCGAAGGCGCAGGCGGTGGCAACCCCGCTGAACGCTCAGGCAAAAGGACTGACAAAGCGTCTGACCAGACGTTGCCTCACTGGAGAGAGGTGCCGGGTCATCGAACCACGGCACCCACCGAAGGAGCAAACCGCAGAACGTGTCCACGTTCCCGGTGAATCTCTCAGGTAAAGCGGACAGCGAGGGCCCACCACGGCATGTGCCTTGGTGAACCGTGCCCTTGGAAGCCCCATGTCCGCTGACCCCAACCTGCTGACCACCCCCCTGCATGCCTTGCACCTCGAACTCGGTGCGCGCATGGTGCCTTTTGCCGGCTACAGCATGCCAGTCCAGTACTCCGCTGGCCTGGTGGCCGAGCACCACCACACCCGCACGGCGGCCGGGCTGTTTGACGTCTCGCACATGGGCCAGTTGCGCTTGCTTGGCAGCGAGGCCGCCGCCGCGTTCGAGAGCCTGATGCCGGTCGACGTGATCGGCCTGGGCCTGCACAAACAGCGCTACGGGCTCTTGCTCAATGACGATGGCGGCATCATCGATGACCTGATGTTCGTCAACCGGGGCGAGGATCTTTTCGTCATCGTCAACGGCGCCTGCAAGCACGGCGACCTGGCCCACATCCAGAGCCGCATCGGCCAGCGCTGCACCATCGAGCCGCAATTCGACCGCGCACTCTTGGCCCTGCAAGGCCCGCAGGCCGTCACTGCCCTGGCCCGCCTGCTGCCCGGTGTTGAGCAAAGGGTCTTCATGACCGGCATGTCCGCACACTGGAACGGGGCCGACCTGTACATCACCCGCAGCGGCTACACCGGCGAAGACGGCTTTGAGATTTCCCTGCCTGCCCACAGTGCCGAGGCTTTTGCCCGGGCCCTGCTGGCCCAAGCCGAAGTCAAGCCCATCGGTCTGGGCGCGCGCAACTCGCTGCGGCTCGAAGCCGGGCTGTGCCTGTATGGCAACGACATCGACAGCACGACCACCCCGGTCGAAGCGAATCTGAACTGGGCCATGCAGAAGGTGCGCCGCACCGGGGGCGCCCGGGCTGGGGGCTTTCCTGGCGCCGACAAGGTGCTGGCACAACTCGATGGCAGCGAGCCACTCCAGCGCATTCGCGTGGGCCTGGTCGGCCTGGAACGCGTGCCGGTGCGCGAGCATGTGGAACTGCACAACAGCCGCGGCCAGAAGATCGGCGAAGTCAGCAGCGGCCTGCTCGCCCCGACCGCGGACAAGCCGGTGGCGCTGGCCTATGTGCAGGCAGAATACGCCGCCGTGGGCACCCGTCTGAACGCCATGGTGCGCGGCAAAGCCGTGCCGATGGAAGTCAGCCCCCTGCCCTTCGTCCCCAACCGCTATTTCCGCGGCTGATTCCCACCCCAACAATCGGGATCTGACCCCAATTGATTACCAGGAGCACAGCATGAGCCTCAAGTACACCGAAGACCACGAATGGATCCGCGTCGAGGGCGATGTCGCCGTCGTCGGCATCACCCACCATGCACAAGACGCGCTGGGCGACGTGGTGTTTGTGGATCTGCCCGCAGTGGGTCAGTCCTTTGCCCAGAAAGAGGTGGCCGGTGTGGTCGAGTCGGTCAAGGCCGCCGCCGACGTCTACATGCCCGTGACGGGCGAGATCGTCGAGGTCAATGAAGAGCTGCGCGGCGACCCTGCGCTGGCCAACAGCGATCCCCTGGACAAGGGCTGGTTCTTCAAGGTCAAGCTGAGCCAGCCTGCCGAAGTCGATGCCCTGCTCGACGAGACGGCTTACAAACAATTCACGGCCGCCTGATCCGCCAAGCCTTGAATGAAGGGCTTGTGCCAAGCCCTTTGTTGAATGTTTCAACGGAGCCCGCCATGCTGATGTCTGCCCACCGCCCTCTCGGAGACCTCGAAAACCCGTCCGAATTCATCGCGCGCCACATCGGCATCGGTGCACAGGACGAGGCGCACATGCTCAGCGTCATCGGCGAGGCCTCGCGCCGCGCCCTGATCGAATCCATCGTGCCGCGCTCGATCGCCCGCAGCCAGGCCATGCAGCTGCCCGCGCCGGTCACCGAGGCCGCCGCGCTCGAGGAGCTCAAGCAGATTGCACGCAAGAACAAGCTCTACAAGAGTTTCATTGGCCAGGGTTACCATGGCACGCACACGCCCGGCGTCATCCTGCGCAACATCCTCGAAAACCCCGCCTGGTACACCGCCTACACGCCCTATCAGGCCGAGATTTCGCAGGGCCGCATGGAAGCGCTGGTCAATTTCCAGACCATGGTCTGCGACCTCACCGGCATGGCCATTGCCAACGCCTCCATGCTCGACGAAGCCACCGCGGCGGCCGAAGCCATGACGCTGGCCCGGCGCTCGGTCAAGGCCAAAGGGCAACGCTTCATCGTCGCCGGCGATGCGCATCCGCAAACCATCGAGGTCATCCGCACCCGGGCCGAGCCGCTGGGCATCGAGGTGGTGCTGGCCGAGAGCGAAGCCCACTGGCATGCGCTGCTGGAGGGCGACGACTACTTCGCGGTGCTGGAACAGTACCCCTCGACCACCGGACGCTTGGGTCAGGACACGGGAGACACCATCCAGGTGCACGCCAAGGGCGCGGCCTACATCGTGGCGGCCGATCTGCTCTCCCTGACCCTGCTCAAGCCCCCCGGGGAATGGGACGGCGGCGGCGTGCATGGGGCGGACATTGTGGTGGGCACCACCCAGCGCTTTGGCATGCCCATGGGTGCCGGGGGTCCGCACGCGGCCTTCATGGCCTGCCGTGATGCCTACAAGCGCTCCCTGCCCGGCCGACTGGTGGGCGTGAGCGTGGACGCCCATGGCCACCCGGCCTACCGCCTGGCCCTGCAGACGCGCGAGCAGCACATCCGCCGCGAAAAAGCCACCTCCAACATCTGCACCGCGCAGGTGCTGCCCGCCGTGGTGGCCAGCATGTACGCGGTCTACCATGGCCCCGAAGGCCTCAAGCGCATCGCGCAGCGCATCGCCAGCTACACCGCGGTGCTGGCCCACGGCCTGCAGCAGATGGGCTACAGCCTGGTCCATGAGCACGCTTTTGACACCCTGAGCCTGCAGGTCGGGGCCGACCGTGCGCGCGAGTTGGCGCAACGCGCCGTGCAGCGCGGGATGAACATCCGCGTGATGGGGGACGACCAGGTCGGCCTCACCCTCGACGAAACCACCACCCGCGAAGACATCCAAGGCCTTTGGGCGGTCTTCGCCAGCCAGGGCCAGGCGCTGCCCGATTTCGAGCGCTTCGAAAAAGGCATCGCCCCGCGGATCCCCGAATCGCTGCAGCGCACCAGCGCCTTCCTGACGCACCCGGTCTTCAACCGCTACCACTCCGAGACCGGCATGCTGCGCTACATCCGCCAGCTCTCCGACAAGGACCTGGCCCTGGACCGCACCATGATCCCGCTGGGCTCCTGCACCATGAAGCTCAACGCCACCAGCGAGATGATCCCGATCACCTGGCCCGAGTTCGCCCAGCCGCACCCCTTTGCGCCGGCCGACCAGCTGCAGGGTTATGCCGAGCTGGACCAGCAGCTGCGCGACTGGTTGTGCCAGGCCACCGGCTACAAAGGCATCAGCCTGCAGCCCAATGCGGGCAGCCAGGGCGAATACGCCGGTCTGCTGGTCATTCAGGCCTACCACCGCGCCCGTGGTGAAGGTCACCGCAACATCTGCCTGATCCCCTCGAGCGCGCATGGCACCAACCCCGCCAGTGCCCAGATGGTGGGCATGCAGGTCGTGGTGACCCAATGCGACGACAACGGCAATGTGGACATGGCCGACCTGAAGGCCAAATGCGAGCAGCACAGCGCCAACCTGGCCGCCGTCATGATCACCTACCCCAGCACGCACGGCGTGTTTGAGACGCAAGTCAAAGCCCTGTGCGAACTGGTGCACCAGCACGGTGGCCGCGTCTATGTGGACGGCGCCAACATGAACGCGCTGGTGGGCGTGGCCGCGCCGGGCGAGTTCGGTGGCGATGTGAGCCACCTGAACCTGCACAAGACCTTCTGCATCCCGCACGGCGGTGGCGGCCCCGGCGTCGGCCCCGTCTGCGTGGTGGAAGACCTGGTGCCTTACCTTCCGGGCCACGCCACCGGCGGCTTGCCGGTCAACGGCGTGGGCGCAGTCAGCGCTGCCCCCTTGGGCAACGCTGCCGTGCTGCCCATCAGCTGGATGTACTGCCGCATGATGGGCGCCGAAGGCCTGAAACACGCCACCGAGTCGGCGATCTTGGCGGCCAACTACATCAGCAAACGCCTGGCTGCGCACTACCCCACGCTCTACGCCAGCGACAGCGGCCATGTGGCGCACGAGTGCATCCTGGACCTGCGCCATTTCAAGGACAGCTGCGGCGTGATGGCCGAAGACGTGGCCAAGCGCCTGATGGACTACGGTTTACACGCGCCCACGCTGTCTTTCCCGGTGGCCAACACACTCATGGTCGAGCCCACCGAAAGCGAAACGCTGGCCGAAATTGACCGCTTCATCGACGCCATGATCGCCATCCGGGAGGAAATCCGCCAGATCGAAAACGGCACCTGGCCGCAGGACAACAACCCGCTCAAGAACGCCCCGCACACCGCCGCTCAGCTCATGGCCGCCGACTGGGACCGCGCCTACCCGCGCGAGCTGGGCGGCGCGCTGCAGGGCCGCGCGCCCGGCAGCGTCAAATACTGGCCGCCGGTCGGCCGTGTGGACAACGTGCATGGCGACCGCAATCTGTTTTGCAGCTGCTTGCCGCTGGGCGCCTACGCCCCCCAGAGCTGAACATGCTGGCAGTTCGGCGTGTCGACTACCAGGACCAGGCGCAGGCCCAGGCCTTGGTGATGCTGCTCGACGCCTACGCCCGCGACCCCATGGGCGGCGGTGATGGCCTGAGCGAGGAGGTCAAGTCGCGCCTGTGCCGCGACCTGGCGCAGCGCTCGGATGCCGTGAGCTTCATCGCCTGGGAGGACGCCCAGCCCCTGGGCCTGATCAACTGCATCGAAGGCTATTCCACCTTCAAGGCGCAGCCGCTGATGAACATCCATGACATCGCGGTGTTGCCGGCGCACCGGGGCCGCGGGGTGGGCCAGGCCTTGCTGGCCGCGGCCGAGGCGCATGCGCGCGAGCGCGGCTGCTGCAAACTGACCCTCGAAGTGCTGACGGGCAACAGTGTGGCGCTGCGCAGCTACCAGCGCTTTGGTTTTGCGCCCTATGTGCTGGACCCATCGGCCGGACAGGCCAGCTTCATGCAAAAGTGGCTTTGAAGGCGCACCCACCTCTTCACAAAGGACCCGACCACGGTTAAGATGGCGCCACTGCATCGGGAGAGACTGTTTCAAAAACAGCGCCGAAGGAGCAACCGCCCCGGAAACTCTCAGGCCAAAGGACCGATGCATGCCGGCAACCCTCACGCGATGGGCTGCCACACACTCTGAAGAGCGAACGGGATTCGTCATCCCGGTCCACCGCAGGAGCAAGTTCCTTCCGGGAACGAATCTCTCAGGTCTCAAACAGAGGGGGTCATGCAGTGCACATGCTGTGCGCTGTCTGCCTTCCCATTGAGACGTTAGCCAAGAGAGAAAGCTCCATGAACAAGCACATGGTCGGAAAACACCTGGTCGTTGTGGGCGGTGGCATCACCGGCGTCACCTCCGCTTACGCCCTGGCCCGTCAGGGTTTCCAGGTCACCCTCATCGAAAAAAACCGCTACGCGGCGATGGAAACGTCTTACGCCAACCGCGGCCAGCTCTCGGCGTCCCACGCCGAAGTCTGGACCCACCCGTCCACCCTGATCAAGGGCCTCAAGTGGATGATGAAGGCCGATGCGCCGCTGCTGATGAACCCCAAGCCCAGCTGGCACAAGTTCAGCTGGATCGCCGAGTTCGTCGCCAACATCCCCAAGTACGAGCGCAACACCATCGAAACCACCCGTCTGGCCATCGCCGCGCGCGAACACCTGTTCGACTGGGCCGCGTCCGAAGGCATCGACTTCGACCACAAGCGCGAAGGCATCCTGCACATTTACCGCGACAAAAAGGGGTTTGAGCATGCTGGCCGAGTGTCCAAGCTGCTGGCCGCGGGCGGGCTGGAGCGCCGCGCCGTCACGCCCGAGGAAATGCGCGCCATCGAGCCGACCCTGCAAGGCCAGTACCACGGCGGCTACTTCACCGAAAGCGATTCCACCGGCGACATCCACAAATTCACCTCCGGCCTGGCCCAGGCCTGCGAACGTCTGGGGGTGAAGATGCTGACCGGCCACGAGGTGCTGTCGGTCCGCAGCGATGGCCATACCGCCACCGTGGCGGTCCGTCATGACGGTCAGGTCGAGCAGTTGCGCTTTGACGGCATCGTCGTCAGCGCCGGCGTGCACAGCCGCCGACTGGCCGCACAGCTGGGGGATCGGCTCAATGTGTACCCGGTCAAGGGCTACTCGATCACGGTCAACATGCCCGACGCCCACAGCCAGGCCGCCGCACCGCAGGTCAGCCTGCTCGACGACGAGACCAAGCTGGTCACCAGCCGCCTGGGCGTGGACCGCTTCCGCGTGGCCGGCACCGCCGAGTTCAATGGCTTCAACCTGGACATCCGCGCCGACCGCATCGCGCCCCTGGTGCGCTGGGTCATCGAATGCTTCCCCGGCATCGACACCCGCAAGGTGGTGCCCTGGGCCGGTCTGCGTCCCATGATGCCCGACATGCTGCCGCGCGTGGGCGCGGGCCAAAAGGCCAATGTGTTCTACAACACCGGTCACGGCCACCTGGGCTGGACGCTGTCGGCCATCACGGCGCACCAGCTGGCCGGGCATGTGGCCCAAGGGCTGGGCCGAAGCGTGCAGCTGCCCTCGGCACTGGCGCCCGCGACGGCCTGATCCGGCGCCTGCACGGGCCATCCCCGTGCAGGCCCTCCGCCCGACAGGCATGCACGGATAATCGGTGCATGCCCCGCACCGCCGACTTCAAGGTGTTGAGCCTCATCCCGCCGATGACGCAGCTCAACACCCCCTACCCCTCCACCGCTTACCTGACGGGTTTTCTGCGCTCGCGGGGGGTGGAGGCGGTGCAGGCCGACCTGGCGCTGGCCCTGGTCTTGCGGCTCATGAGCCGCAGCGGCCTGGCCGAACTGCGCGCCGCGGCGCTGGCCCTGCCCGAAGAAGAACGCAGCGGTCCGGTCAATTTCTTTCTCGACCACTTTGCGCGCTACGAGCAGACCATTGAGCGGGTGATCGCCTTTTTGCAAGGGCGCGACAGCACCCTGGCCCACCGCATCGCCGGCCGCGGCTACCTGCCCGAAGGCCCGCGCTTTGCCACGCTGGACGCCTACGACGACGAGGAAACTGGCGATCCGCTGGGCTGGGCCTTTGGGGCCCTGGGCAGCAGCGACCGCGCCCGCCACCTGGCCACGCTTTACCTGAACGACCTGGCCGATGTGCTGCAAGCTGCGGTGGACGAGCGTTTCGAGTTCGTGCGCTACGCCGAACGCCTGGCGGCCGCCCAGCCCACCTTTGAGCCACTGGCGCAGGCCCTGGCCGCCCCGCCCAATGGGGTGGACCAGACACTGGCCGAGCTGACGCTGCAGGCCATGGCACAGCACCAACCCCAATTGGTGCTGCTGTCCGTGCCCTTCCCCGGTTCGGTCTATGGCGCGCTGCGCATCGCCCAAACCATCCGGCAGCACCACCCCGAGGTGCGCATTGCCCTGGGGGGCGGCTTTGTCAACACCGAGCTGCGCGAACTGGCCGAGCCGCGGCTGTTTGACTTTGTGGACTTTGTCACGCTGGACGGCGGCGAGCGCCCGCTGCTCTCGCTGATCGAGCACCTCCAAGGCAAGCGCAGTCGGCAGCGCCTGGTGCGGACCTTCGTGCGGGAGGGCGACCGGGTTCAATGGCTGCACTGGCCCGAGCCGGACATTCCCTTCGAGGACGTGGGCACCCCCACCTGGGACGGCCTGCCCATCCACGACTACCTCAGCCTGCTGGACCTGCTCAACCCCATGCACCGCCTGTGGAGCGACGGGCGCTGGAACAAGCTGACGGTGGCGCACGGCTGCTACTGGAAGAAATGCAGCTTCTGCGATGTCAGCCTGGACTACATTGGCCGCTTCGAGATGGCCAGTGCGAGCACCCTGGTCGACCGCATCGAGCGCATCGTGGAAGAAACCGGCCAGACCGGTTTCCACTTCGTCGACGAAGCGGCCCCGCCCAAGATGCTCAAGGCCCTGGCCGAAGAGCTGCTGCGTCGACAGGTGCAGATCAGCTGGTGGGGCAATATCCGGTTTGAAAAAACCTTCACGCCGGAACTGAGCGAGTTGCTGGCCCAGAGCGGCTGCATCGCCATGTCCGGCGGGCTCGAAGTGGCCTCCGACCGCCTGCTCAACCTGATGCAAAAAGGCGTGACCGTGGAACAGGTGGCGCGGGTCACCCGCGGCATGGCCGACGCCGGCATCCTGGTGCACGCCTACCTGATGTACGGCTTTCCGACACAGACCGTGCAGGAAACTGTGGACGCGCTGGAATACGTGCGCCAGCTGTTTGAAAACGGCTGCATCCACAGCGGTTTCTTCCACCGTTTTGTCTGCACGGTGCATTCACCGGTTGGCCTGAACCCCGAGGCCTATGGCGTGCAATTGGTGCCACTGCCCGAAGTCACTTTTGCCAAGAACGACATCGGCTTCATCGACCCCACGCCCATGCCCAAGGGGGTCGACCACGATGTGCTGGGTCAGGGCCTGAAGAAAGCCATTTACAACTTCATGCACGGCATCGGGCTGGATCAGGATGTGCGCGACTGGTTCGAACTGCCGCGCGGGGTCTGCCCCAAACCGACGGTCAAACGCGAGCACATCGCGCGCGCCCTGGCCCGCTGAAGCTCACCAGGCGATGGGCTGCCCCTGGTGGTCCAGAAACACGGCGCGGCCCGTCGCCTCAGCCCCGTCCAGGGCCTGCAGCAGGCCCTGCACCGACCGCGCTGGGTCCAACGCGTCCTCGCCCACAAAGGGCTGGCTCAAGGCCGAGCGCACCGTGCCCGGCTGCAGGGCGGCCACCACGGCCAGTGGGCGCTGGCGGGCCAGCTCGATCGCCGCCGTCTGCAAGAACTGGTTGAGCGCGGCCTTGGCGGCGCGGTAGCCGTACCAGCCGCCCTTGTGGTTGTCCTCGATGCTGCCCACACGGGCCGAGAGCTTGGCCCAGAGGACGCGCTCGCCGCGGGCCAGCAGCGGGCTCAGGTGGCGCAAGAGCAAGGCCGGGCCCACGGCATTGAGCTGCAGGCTGCGCAGCAGGCGATCGGCCGCCAGTTCCTGCAGGCGTTTTTCGGGGCCCTGGCCATCGATCGTGAGGGCCCCGGTGGCGTCCACCACCAGATGCACAGGCCCCTGCACATGGGCGGCCAGCGCTGCCAGGCTGGCTTCATCGCACAGATCCCAATCGATGGGCTGACCGCGCGAAATCGCCACCACCTCCGCGCAGCGCGGGTCGGCGCGCAAGGCCTGCACAAAGGCCTGGCCAATGCCGCCGCTGGCACCGATCACCAGCGCCCGGTAGCCCTCACGCAGGCTGTGCATCGAGGGGCTCATCGCCGCGGCGCCGCGTCGTACACGCAGCGAAAGCCGATGTAGACCGCATAAAAATCGGCCGGTTTCCAGGCCTCGACATCGGCCCGCATCTGGTAGGCCGGGTACCACCAGGAGCCGCCCAGGGTCTGGCGCTCATTGCCGCGGGCGTCCAGCGCCCATTCCCACACATTGGCGCCCATGTCGTGCAGGCCGTTCACCCCGGCCCGGGTCTGGGTGACCGGTGCGGCGCGCGGCCAGGGATCGGGGTCGCTGGTGTTGGCGCCTTGCGGGCTCTCGCCGGTGTGCCAGGGGTAGGTCTTGCCGCGCACCCAGGGGCTGGGCGCGGCCGCGCGCAGCTCGGTGAAGCCCGCACGGCGCCATTCGGCAGCGCTGGGCAAACGGCCACCCGCCCACTGGCAATAGGCCGCCGCCTCCGCGTGCGTGAGGTGCACGGCGGGCAGTTCGGGCGCAGCCGGCACGCCATCGGGCTGGCGCCAGGTCCAGCCCGGACGGCGTTGCCAGCCCGCCACGTATTCGAAGCCGCCGCCCTCTTGTTCGGCCCGGGTGCGCACGCCAGTGGCCTGCACATAGCGGGCGAACTGCCCGATGGTCACTTCGGTGCGGTCGATCTGCAGGCCGCCCAGGTCATCGAGCGTCACGCGCTCACCGATCTGGGCCAGGGCCAGCCCATGCACGCAGGCCAGCACGGCCAGGGCCAAGCGCAGGGGCGATTTCATGAAGAGGCCTCCGGCTCGGGCCACCAGCGGCGCAGCAGGCGCTGCAGGCGCGGGCGCAGCGGCAAAAAGACCCGGTAGGCCCCTTCCAGCGCCCAGGACATGGGGGGCCAGGCCATGGCCCAGCCCAGCACACGCCAGCCAGGCAAGGCCCGCCAGAGCCGGGCAAAGGCGGCGCCGCCGCTGAACAGCCGCCCCTGAGCATCGCGCACATGAAAGCGCCGCATGGCCTGCTCGCACGAGAGGCCCTGCCCCAGCGGCGCGCCGGCGCTCACGTCCAGCCAATGCAGCTGCTCGGCGCCGCGCAGGCGGCGGTACAGCGCGATTTCACGGCGGCACAGGGGGCAGCTGCCGTCGAAGTAAACGGTCAGTGCGGGCTCGGTCAGGGACAGGGATTCAGGCATCGGGCGCCATCATGCCGCGCGCCAGCCATCGGCCTTGCCGGTCGACCAGAAACCCCTCGGCCATGGCGGGATAGGCCTGGGTGAGCGAGGTCATGATGACCTGGTGCGTGACCCAGACTTCGAGCGCTCCGGCCGGCAGCGTGCGCAGCCGGGCCTGCAGCTGGGCGAGCTGCTGCTCCGGCTGGCCCTGCCCGCCAAAGGTGGAATTGAGGGCGGGCCAGGGTTCGGCCCGGCCCAGCGCCAGGTGGGCCGTGTCCAGGCAACGGCACCACTGGCTGCTCAGCACCGCCCGGGGCTGCAGGCCGTGGCGCTGGAACCAGGCGCCCATGGCCCGGGCTTCGGCGCGGCCGGCGTCCGAGAGGTTGCGCTGGGTCTGGCATTGGCCCAGGGTGAAGCCGGCCGGATCGCCCAGGCCGGGCTCGGTGCTGGCGTGCCGGATCAGCAGCACGCCGCCTCGGCGGGCCTGCTCGGCCAGAGCGGGGGCCGCCTGGGCGGTCCAGGACGAAAGCCAGGTCGAGGTGGCAGCAGCGATCAGGGCGGCGCGGCGTTGCATGGCGACTTTCAGTGCAGGCCGAAGGCGTCCATCGACAGCGAGCGGAACTGCACATCGCGGGTGATGTAGGCCGGCGTGCCGCCTCCGGGCTGGCCCCAGTGGGCGGCCCCCAGCGCGAAATAAATCGTCAGGAAGTGCTCGTCGGTGGGATGCGCCCGCACGGCCTGGGGGGCCTGGGCACGGTAGTCCAGCATGGTGTCCAGATCGCCCCGCATCAGGGTCTCCTGGACCCAGCCGCAAAACGCCGTCACGTACGCCTCGGTCGGACCGTCTTCGCGCCGCAGCTCGTAAAGGTTGTGCGTCATGCTGCCCGAAGCCACCAGCAAAATGCCTTGTTCGCGCAAAGGCGCCAGCGCCTGGCCCATGGCATAGAGCTCGGCCGGGCCCGCCTGCGCGGGCAGCGAAACCTGCACCACCGGCACATCCGCCTCGGGGTAGAGGTGCATCAGCGGCACCCAGCAACCGTGGTCAAAAGGGCGCTCGGGATCGGCGGCGGCGCTGCAGCCGGCGCCACGCAACAGGTCCAGCACCTGAGCGGCCAGCCCGGGCGAGCCCGGCGCCGGGTACTGCAGCGCATACAAGTCGGGCGGGAAGCCACCGAAGTCGTGCCAGGTGGCGGGCTGGGGCGCCGTCATGACGGCGATGCCCGGGCCCATCCAGTGCGGCGACATGAGCACGATGCCCCGGATCTGGCCAGCAGGGGCATGGGTCTGGGCCCAGCGGTGCAAGGCCGGGCCGGCTTCACCGGGCTGCACCGCGAACAAGGGCGAGCCGTGCGAAACAAACAGCACCGGCACAGGCGCCTGCTTCATTCGTTTTCCTCCTCGAACATCTGCACGGCGATCTGGCGCAGGCTGTCTTCGAAGATGTCGACCGGCTGACCGCCGGAGATCAGGTACTGGTCGTTGATGATGATGGCGGGCACCGACTGGATGCCCGAGCGCTGGTAGAGCTCCTCCTCGGCGCGCACCTGCTCGCCGTAGGCGCCAGAGGCCAGCACCTCGCGCGCGGCCTCCACATTCAGCCCGGCCCCGGCCACCACCGCCAGCAGCACCTCATGGTCTTCGATGCGCTCGGCGCGCCCCTGGTAGGCGGCCAGCAGGGCTTTCTTGAGGCGGCGCTGCGCGCCCTCGCCCTGCACATCCTCCTGCGTCTCCTCCTGCGTTTCGGCCCAGGCCAGCAGTCGGTGGGCGTCAAAGGTGTTGTAGACCCGGCCCCGGCCGCCGGGCGCGAAGGCAAAGCCCACCTCCGCCCCGCGCGCGTTGATCGTCTCGCGGATCTGCGCCTGCTGCTCGGCAGTCGAGCCGTACTTTTGCGTCAGATGCTCGCCCAGGTCCTGGCCTCCGGGGCCCATGTGGGGGTTGAGCTCAAAGGGATGAAAACGGATGTCCGCCTGCACCTCGCCCTCCAGGCGTTCGAGGGCTTTTTCAAGGGCAAACAGGCCGACGGCGCACCAGGGGCAGGCGATGTCGGAGACAAAATCGATCTTGAGTGTGATGGCCATGGGGCGCTTTCAGGAGAAACAATCCCCTGATCTTGCCGCAAATCCGTGACAATCGGCATGCGCCACCCCTTTTGTCCGTTCGGGCCGAGCCTGTCGACGCCCATGACCCCCAGTAGCCCATGAAAATCCTGACCCTCAACGGCATCAACCTCAATATGTTCGGCAAGCGCGACCCGGCGCAGTACGGCACCGTCACCCTGGCCGAGATCGACGCCCAGCTGATCGCCCTGGGCAAGACCCTGGGCGCCGAGGTCGAGTGCTTCCAGACCAACCACGAAGGCGAAATGGCCGAGCGCATCCACCGCGCCCACAGCGATGGGACGGCGGCGGTGCTGATCAACGCCGGCGCCTGGACGCATTACAGCTACGGCATCCGCGATGCGCTGGCCATCCTCCAGTGCCCGATCATCGAGATCCACATGTCCAACATCCACGCCCGCGAAGCGTTCCGCCACCAATCGGTCATCGCCCCCATCGCCAAGGGCCAGATCGCCGGTTTCGGGGTCGACAGCTACCTGCTCGGTCTGCGCGCCGCCATCCAGGCCATCCAGCGCTGATCACAGAAATCGGGGTGAAATCGGGGTCAGATCCCGATGAATCAGTCGCCGATCAACTGCGCCTGCAAGGCGGCATTGAAGGCTTCGGCCGCCTCGTACATGACCCAGTGCCCGGCGCCCGGCACGGTGTGCCATTGGCCCCACGAGGGCGCCCAGCGCGGCAGCGCCTCGCGCACTTCGGCCAGGCGCTGGCGGTACAGGGCGTCGTGTTCGCCATAGATGGCACTCACCCGGGCCTGCACGCGCGGCAGCGCCTGGGCCACGATCGGGGTCGAAGACAGGCGCCGGCGCGGCATGCGGTCGCGCGCCACGTTGGCGGCGTGCAGGGCCAGCGCCTGGTCGTCCAGGCTCTCGGCATGCTCGAACATGAGCGCCAGCAGATTGTGTCGATGCACTTCGTTTTGCTGCTCGGGCGTGGGCAGATGCCGCCAGCCCTTGAGCGGGATGCGCTCGGGCACCGTCAGGCCCAGACCGGGGGCCCCCACCAGCACCAGCGCCTGGGCATCCTGCGGGTGTTCGGCCAGCCAGAGGGCGCCGGCCATGCCGCCAAACGAAAAACCCACGATCTGCACCGGCCCCTGCGGAGCCAGCTGCTGCAGACCGGCATGCAGGTGCTCGGGCAGATGCGGCACATCGGTGCACCCCGGCGGCAAATCCGAGTCGCCAAAGCCCGGCAAATCGGGCACCAGCACGCGCCAGCCTGAATCGCGCAGCGGCGCGATGTTGCGCACCCAGTGGGTCCAGCTGCCACTGCCGCCATGCAAGAGCACCACGGCCGGCTGGCTGGCCTGTCCCCACAGGTGCCAGACCGTCTGCACCCCGCCATGGACCGTGACGGCCCGATGGGCCCCGGCCAGTTCGGCCGCCAGGGAGGCCGACAAATAAGCCGGCAACGAGGCAAGCAGAGGGGTAGGCAATGGGGCAGGCTGGCGCTTCATGTTCGAGGCACGGCAGGATGGTGGTGACGCCAGACCCGGTAACTGGCCGCGACCGCGGCCAGACTGGTCAGCACGCTGACCCAGAACACCGAGGCCAGGCCCCAGTGCTCGCTGAGCAAACCGCCCAGCAGGCCGCCCATCACCCCCGACAGGCCATAGGCCAGCACGGTGTAGAGCGCCTGCCCCCGGCCGCGCAGCCGGCCCGGGAAATGGTGGGACAGCAAGGCGATGCAGGCCGTGTGGTGGGCCGCAAACGTCAGGGCATGCAGGGCCTGCGCGAACACCAGCACCAGCAACACATCGGCCCAGCCCGCCGTCAGGACCATGCGCAGCACCATGGCGGCCGAGCACAAGAGCAGCCAGCCCGTCAGCGGCAGCAGGTGCAGCCAGCGCGATTGCCAGAAAAACCAGCCGATCTCCACCACCACCGAGACCGCCCACATCAGACCGATCAGGGTCTTGCTGTAGCCCAGCGCATCCAGATAAAGCGAGAAGAACACATAGATTCCGATGTGCGAGAGCACATGGAGAAAGGCGCTGGCAAAAAACCAGCGAACGGGAGGCCGCCGCAGCACCGGCCAGACCGCCGCTTTGGACGATTCAACCGGCTCGGCTTCCTTGAGGTCGGGCAAAGCCAAAGCGCTGAGCACCACCGCCAACAGGCTCACGATGGTCAGGGTCGGAAACTGCTGCATGCCAAAGGCCTCGAACCAGGCCCCGGCCGCGAACACCGTGACCAGAAAGCCGATCGACCCCCACAGGCGCACCCGGCCATAGCGTTTGGCGTCGAAGTCCCCGCCCTGGCTGACCAGGTGGGCCATGGCCGCCTCGCTCATGGGCATCATGGCGCTGGTGTGGACAAACATCACAAACAGCACCACCCCCAGCCACAGCGGCGAGAGCTCGAGCCAGAGCAGACAGGCCGAGCCCAGCGCCACCGCCGCGCCCAGGCGCAGCAGGCGCACGCGTTCACCCGTGTGGTCGCTCAGCCAGCCCCACACATAGGGGGCAAACAGCCGCGTGCTGGCCTGCACCGAGGTCAGCACACTGATGAGCACCAGCGACAGCCCCATGTCCTTGAGCCACAGCGGAAGGTAGGGGTTGAAAAACCCGATGTGGGCGAAATAGCTGGCCGACAGCGCCGCAAAAGGCAGCAAGGCCCGGCGGGTCTGCGGCATCAGGGCTTGGCGGCGGCGATCGGGGCCAGCGCGTGCTGCACGTCGCCGCACTGGGCACGGTGCTGCAGGGCATGCTCCATGACGACCAGGGCCAGCATGGCCTCGGCGATCGGCGTGGCGCGGATGCCCACGCACGGGTCGTGGCGGCCCTTGGTGATGACCTCGGTCGGCTGGCCCGCCGAGTCGATGCTCTCGCGGGCGATCAGGATCGAGCTGGTGGGCTTGATGGCGATCGAGACCTCGATGTCCTGCCCGGTGCTGATGCCGCCCAGCACACCGCCGGCGTTGTTGCCCACAAAGCCCTCGGGTGTGAGCGAATCGCCCGCCGTGCTGCCCTTTTGCGTGACGCAGGCAAAGCCGGCACCGATCTCCACGCCCTTGACGGCGTTGATGCCCATCATGGCGTAAGCGATGTCGGCATCGAGCTTGTCAAACAGCGGCTGGCCCAGGCCCACCGGAACCCCCCGGGCCACCACCCGCAGGCGGGCGCCGCAGGAATCGCCCGATTTGCGCAGCGCGTTCATGTAGTCCTCGAGCGCCGACACATCGGCCACCGGGGCAAAAAACGGGTTGCTGTGCACATGGTCCCAGCTCTCAAAGCCAATCGGCAGCTCGCCGATCTGCGTCATGCAGCCGACAAAGGTGGTGCCAAATTGCGCTTTGAGCCACTTCTTGGCCACCGCGCCAGCGGCCACCATGGGCGCCGTCAGGCGTGCCGAGGAGCGGCCGCCGCCGCGCGGGTCGCGGATGCCGTACTTGCGCCAGTAGGTGTAGTCGGCATGGCCTGGCCGGACGGTCTGCAGGATGTCGCCGTAATCCTTGCTGCGCTGGTCCTGGTTGCGAATGAGCAAGGCAATCGGTGTACCGGTACTCACCCCCTGATATACGCCGGACAGGATTTCCACCGTATCCGGTTCCTGACGCTGGGTG
>JACCDY010545602.1_pt1 | contig 20327 bp, 37 predicted proteins | sample 7446391 | NCBI WGS metagenome assembly JACCDY01 (sample SAMN15323451, study PRJNA562643) | freshwater metagenome | isolation source: river surface water | place: USA:Blue River Watershed | collected 2017-08-18 | reverse complement strand
GCCTAGTCGCCTTCAAGAACAAATCGATCTTGCTGCTCCAGAACGTGGAGGGCAGCCTGTCCGACGTCACGGTCACCGAGATCACCCGCCAAGTGGGCGTGGTGGGCATTAACGGGGTTACGTCCATTGGACCAGACTTGGCCTACGTCAGCAACCGGAACATCAACCTGCTGACGCTGACATCCACCAATAACGCCCTCCAGCACAAGATCCTCCCGCTATCCACCCGCATCCGTAAGATCATGGATCGGGTCAACTGGGAGGTGGGCTACAAGATCAGCTTGGGCTATTGGAACAACAAGCTGTACGTCGCCCTCCCGCTGGACAACAGCTTGGTCTGCAATGCCGTGGTGGTGTACAACTTTACCACGGAGAACTGGTACGGTGAGTGGGCGTTCTCGGACACGCTCAACATGTGCATCCAAGGCTGGCAGGTAGTGAACTACTTGGGGCTGCAACGGATGCACGCCATCACGGAGGATGGGCGGATCTTCGTCACGGATGAGGGGCAGAACGACATCAGCGGGACGACGGTAGCCGAGATCAGCACCCAGCTTGTCACCCGTGCCTACGACACGGACAACCTGAACCACTTCCAGCGGCGGATCTACCTGGATGTGGCTACCAACCGCCCCAAGTTCTCGGCTGCCGCCTTCACGGAAGGGGCGAGCGAGGAGAGCACGCTCCTGACGGACCAGACGTACAGCCGGTCGGAGACGTGGAAATTTGCGGATTCCGCTTACGACCTGACCAACGCCAACAACGACTACAATCGGGCGTACCGGAAAGATTACTCGGTTGGAACCTTGCCAAATCTTGGGCAAACGCCTGGACTTCCTTCCGATGGCCTGCAATGCGGCACCGGCTTTGAGCCCGAGATGACGCAGGAACTGCGGCTCCCGCTGATGACCCGCCGTCAGGGCCGGTTAAGCTGGATTGAAGTGACGAACACCCAAGGCTTTATCAGCGTCATGTCGCTCGGGTACGAGACCCGAGCCGGTCAGCGAGCCAACCTTGTCCAAGTCTAACCATGTACAACTTTAAGATGCCGTCCAAGTTGGCGCAACGGGGCCAGCCCTTGCCGGAGATGCCCGAGGGGATCGGTATGCCCATGCCCGAGATGCCGTCCATGCAGCCCGACCAAACCCAAGGCATCCAGTCGCTCATGGCGAACTACAACCAGCCCCAGCCTGCCCAGCAGGCGTCATCCCTTGGGTTTTACGGGGCGATGCCACCCGCCATGCCCTCTGGCTTCGGTATGCCGTCCCAAAGGCCGCAAATGGGCCAGAACGGCGGGATGGGCATGGGCAGTGGTCCGTCCATCATGGGTCCGTCCTTCTTCACCCTTTAACCTAACCCGCCATGGTTCTTGAGGCCCCCATCGTGACTAGTGTCACCAAGCTCAATGCGATGAAAACACATTGCTTGAGGGGCCATGAGTTCACGGAGGAAAACACGTTTGTGTTTAGGGGCCACCGCCAATGCAGAGCGTGTAAACGTTTAAGTAAAAAAAATCGACGCGCACGCGGCGGAATAGGCGTTAAACTTGAGGATCGTAAAGCTAGTTTGTGGCGTAATTACAAACTACGTCTTGACGACGTTCAGGCCATGGAGCGCAAACAAAACTATGTTTGTGCGATTTGTTCCAAGCCGCCACAACGTAGGTCTTTGGACGTAGACCACGATCATGCTACGGGTGCGATTCGTGGTTTGCTTTGCGAGCATTGCAACAAAGGACTAGGCCATTTTTACGACAATCCTGATCTGCTGATTTTGGCCTCCAACTATCTCAAACAATTTAAATCCATTTAGTTATGCCAACTGTGAGTCCAGGGTACACTTTCACCGGCACAAACGACCCGATCACCTACACCAAGCTGAACCTGTTGGGTCAGCCGACGGTGGCGGCGGTGGGGCCGAATGACGTTACGACCAGCACTATCGCCAATCTGGCGGTTACGACGGCCAAGATCGCCGACGACGCTGTGACCACGGCAAAGATTGCCGATGATGCGGTGACGACGGACCAGATCGCTTCAGGGAACACCTACGATGCGGTTACTATCACCAACGGTGCTACGGTATCTACCGGTGGGGTGACGGTGACGGCAGGCGGAATCACGTTAGGCGCTGGCACGCCTATCAACATGGCTGCCACTACGGAAACGCCATACTCCGGTGCTATGTCGCTTACCTTTAGCGCGACCAAAGGGAACACGCGCTTGATCACCGCTACAGGCAGCACGGCATCAACGATTACGCCAGCTACGATACCAGCGGCTGGTTATGTGCTCATCATCCGCTTCAACGCTGGATCAACCGGTGGCAACGTCATCACGTTTGGCAGTGGCTTCAAAACGCTGACCGCCACTCCGACGCTTACGCTCGCCACAGCCAACAAGTACTACTCCATCATGTTCGTGTCAGACGGCACGGACTTGGTTGAGATCAGCCGCACTGCCTCCGTAGGATAATGGCTACGATCTTTGAGAGTCTGACCGACGCCCAGATTGAGGCGATGTTGGCCGAGCTGGAGGCCCAGCAGGCGGCTGAAGCCATTCTGGCTGGTCAGGCTCCAGAGGCAGCGTTCCCAGAGACGGCGGCGCCAGAGGTTGCAGTTGGCGATAACATCTTCTTGCCACCCGCAGTAGCAACAGCACCAGAAGTCGCAGTAGTCCCGGAAACAATCATCGCTCCAGAGGTGCTCGCGGTGGAAGCTGATACTGGCACCACAGGTGGACAAGTCGCCACCGACCTTGGTCAGATCCCGATCAACCGCGATGTAAGCATCATTGGGGCGGATGGCGGGTTGTTCACGGGTGGCCTAGCCAAGCCGGGGCCGGGTGACGTTCTCCGTGATCCTCTCGTTGTTACTACCGGAACGACTGGTACCCAGCCCGGCATCGAACAGCCCGGCGTCACTTACCCTGGAAGCGGCCAACCTATCTTTGCTGGTGGAGGAGCGGGGACGCTCGGTGGCCTAACGCCTAACATCCCGACTGGCACCTTGGGTGGCGGCATCTTCGGCGGTGGTACGCAAGCGCCAGAACTTACCGGCGTTACTCCCGGCATTGCTCCCGGCGGTGCTCAAGTTACCGGTGGCGACACCACGATTGAAGTGCCGACGCTCAAGGGTGAGATCCTTACGTCGGAGCAACTTCAAGACATCATCAAAGGGCGCTTGGACGCCAAGCAGGTGGAAATTGGTCGCGGGCTCACTCAAACCCAAGCCAACAACATCATTGATGACGTTTTTGAGGAGCTGTACGGCCGCACGCCATTTGGTGGTGTCAACAAGCCTCGCACGCAGGGCGGTATACCGTTGGTTATTCCCCTGCCGATTGATCCAACTACCGGCCTAATTCTTACAGCAGCGGGTTTGCTGGCTTCTGGTGGTAACATTGCCACGGTCAACCCCAACGATCCGCTTGGAAGCCTCGTAGATGCTGCCAAAGGAACGGCTGGGGCGATTGGTAACGTCATAGATGTGGTCACCGACCCCGCTGGCGTCCTAGACCGCATGGGAACGCAGCCCGGTGGCACCACTGGCAGCGGTCAGTCTACCACCAATGTTCCCGTTATCGTTGGCACAGGTGCTCTAGGAGGCTCAACCAGCCAGCCCGCTGGCGGAACTACCGGAGCGCCGCAGACAGGTGGCATTTTCATTCCTCCCGTTGTTGGTACGGGCGATACCACCAGCACCGTAGGCCAAACCCAACCCATTCGTCAGACCACTACTGCGGAATCTCAAGTTCCGATAAGCATTTCGACGACTAGTAAACCAGAACAGCCGGTTGGTCAGGGTCCAGCAACTATTGCTACTTCCGTAGGCCAAGCGCAGCCAACGCCCGTAAGGCAAACCGCAACCGCCGATGAGTCTACGGTTTCCGTGCAAGGTCCGGGATTCATTGCTGGCACTCCAAGCACTTCAACCGTTAATCAAGGAGCAGTTCGTCAAACGGCTACGGCAAACGAATCTAATGTTCCAAGTCAGTCCCCAGGTTTCATAGCTGGAACGCCATCAACCAGCACGACTCCAACGAGCACTACCACGCCACCCGCGACTCCCATCTTTATGAACAACTTCACCTTTACCAAGACCACTCCCGGTCAGGTGGCGCTGCGCGACTTTGAGAAGGAGTTCGGCCTTACCTCCAGCACCTTGATGGGAGACAGGGGCAAAGACCTCGCTAACTTCTACCAGCAGCTCCAGTCCCAGTTCACCCCGTCCACTCTGACCCAGCTTGCTGGCACGTCCCAGCAGCAACTGATGTCGGACCTTGACCGTCTGGCGATGGCCCAGCGCGGGCAGTTGTCCCCCGAGGATGTCCGCTCGGCCCAGCAATCCGCCCGTGAGGCATACGCCGCCCGTGGTCAGGTCATGGCGCCCGGTGCCATCGGAGCCGAGATCCTTAACCGTGACGTCCTGCGGAGGCAACGTGAGGCGGAGGCGCGGGCCAATGTCCAGCAGTCCATGGCTAACCTTGGAGCGGCGGCCCAGCTCCAGACGGGCAACATCTTCGCCCCGTTTGCCAAGCTGCTGGCCGAGACCTACGGCCCGACCAGCGAGTACGCCAATGCGGTGTACGACTACAATGTGAACGCCTACAACGCCTACCAAGCGGCGCAGGAGAACCTGGCGGCGTACAAGGAGGCGGCAGCCAAAGGCGAAGAGGCGCGGTTCATCAATTCCTTCGTGAACTTCTTGGCTAACAATGGCGTGCAGACCACGATTACAGCCATTGAGAACATCTTCAAGAAGCAAGCGGCCAAGCCCACCACCTAATAGTCCTTAACCACTTACTCTCATGGGCTACGTTCCTGTTACACGCGATGCTGGGCGGATCATGTATGAGTCAGCCATTGACCGAGCTAACATAGTTGGTGGCGCCATTGGTGGATTGTTTCAGAAGCTGAACCAGCAACAGCAGGCGGCACAGGCTGCGGCGGAAGCCAAGGCCGAGGAAACGCGTCAATTTAATGCCAAGCTCAAGGCTGTTGAATCCTTGATGCAGACGCACAAGGACAAGTTTAAGTTGTCGGATGAGCAACTGAAGCAGTTCTTGACGTCTGACCCCGCCGAAAGCCCCAAGGATCGTTATCTTCGCATTGGTGGGTTCATTGAAGGGTCAATGAAAGCTGCGGAATTGGCAAAGACGCAGGCAGAAACGGAAAAACTTCAAGCTGGTCCTAAACCGTCCGGCCAACTGATGACTCTGGAGGATTTCCGAAAGATACCTCAAGACATTGACGCCTCTGCGGAGCCCGTTCCCGGCAAACCGGGGCTGGTGATGGTTACGAAGTACAACTTGCGATCCCCTGCAGGTCTAAAAACGGAAGACCTTGGAGGGGCGGTTGGAGTGTTCGACTCACAAGGTAATCTTGTTCGCACGATACCGAAAGTTCCTCAAGCGCCATCTGGATATGAGTTCGTTTCGCCGGAGGCGGCACCTGCCCCAGCGGCTCCGACGCAAGCAGCGGCAGTTCCTCCCAGTTTAGCGTCTACTGCAACGGCTGGTCCGGCTATTTTAGGGCGTTTCATGCCTCCTGCGGCGACCCGTGCGGTTCCAACGGAAGCCCTTGCCGCCATGCGTCCTGCTGGCGTTGCAGGAACGGAGCAAGGCGGAAGAGTCCTTCGTCCTACACCCGGCGGTCCTGTTGCTGAAGAAAAAGCAGCCAAGGAAAGGGCCGAACAAGCGGCGCGAGAAAAGAAAATCGAAACGCTTGCCACGATTTCTGGCACCATTGATTCCATTCTTCCAAAGGTTAATGAGTTCTCGGTTGGGCGGGCTGCTGGATTAAGAAAAGTTCCTATTGCTGGAAAAGGAACGGATGCCGCTGAAATCGAAGCCCTTCTTCCCCAGCTTCGCGCCCAGCTTGCCTTTGATGCGCTCAAAGACCTAAAGGCTTCCAACACCTCGCTTGGGCAGGTTGCCATCAAGGAAATCGAACTGCTCCAGAGCGCACTTGTCGCTTTGGATCAGGACAACATGAAGCCGGAAACCTTCCGCTCCCAGTTGTTGAAGCTCAAGGATCAGATTAACACCACCGGGCAACGCTTGTTGCTTTTGGATCAAGAGCTACGGGCTGGTAGAACCGAGCCGAGCGAAGCTTATTACAAACTCGGCGGTCGCCCGCTAGATGCTTTGACCAAAGCCGCTGCGGCTCCGTCTGCCGTGGATGATCCGATGAAGGCGCTTGAGGCCGCTGGCTTCCGTAGAACCAAGAAGTAACCGCCATGGCTACCAAACCATTCACCTTCGTTAGCGAGGAATCCGGCGAGACTTACACTTGGGACAAGCCGACGCCTCCGACCGACCGTGACATCGCCATCCTAGTCGCTGCCGACAAGGCTTTGGTGGAACAGCAGCAACTGGAGGCGTCTCGCATCAAGAAGACGGCGGAGATCGCTGGTGGAGCGGGTCCGATGCCGGCCAGCGGTATGTTGCCAATGGTTCCGTCACGCCTTCCCGAGAAGATGGGCGAGGCCGCTCTTGAGAGCGTTCCATCCGTTGTTGAGGGCGCTCTTGGCGCTGGAGGTCAAGCCGCTGGATTTGCCCTCGGCGGCCCACCTGGAGCCGCTGCTGGTGGCGCCGCTGGTGGATTTGCTGGAAACATCGCAGCGCAGATGATGCGCGGCGAGGAAGTTTCCCTGCCCGAGGCAACCGGCGCAGCCGTTTCCTCAATGTATCCGGGCGGTTCGCTACGGAAAGCGGGCGTTAAGGCGATTGCCAAGGAAGCGGGCAAGCAAGCGGGCTTCAATGTCTCTGGCCTTGGCCTTCAGCGGTTGCTTGAAGGCAAGGAACTAGACCCTGTTGAGGCCGCCGCTTACGCTGGAATGTCAGGCTTGAGCACTTATCTGGGCAAGATAGTTGACCCAGAAAAGCTCGCTGACCGTGAAATGCGTCGGAAGATCACGCAGTACGAATCCGACAAGTATCTGGCCGCTGCTCAAGCAAAGGGAATAAAGATTCCCGCATCGATGGCGAATCCATCACGCCTCAATTCGTTATTGGAAGCGATTGGGGGAGTGGACAAGAACATCGCGGAAATCCGTCAACTCAACGAAGACTTATTTACTGCTTTGGCTGCCAAGGATGTTGGGGTTACTCCGAAGTTAGGCGTAAAGCTATCCGAACAACTTGAGGCTGCACGCAAAGAGGCTGGAGGCGTTTACAACCGCATATCCCAACTTCGCACCAAAGCGGATGCTGACTTGAAAGTGCTTGAAGGCAAAGCTGCTGAAGCTGCCGCTGAAACCGCCGCGCCTCCGTTTCAATTCCCACGCGATCCTTCGATCAAGGGTAAGACCCCTCTCACGGCTGCGAACCAGCATGAATTGGAAGTTGTTCGCGCTGATCCCGATTTCGTCCGCGAACAAGCAAAGCTGTCGAAGCAAGCCGGTGCGGATGTCGAAAAGTTCCAAGAAGCCAGCAATCAAGAGAGGCTTTACTACGCAAAGTATGAGCGCAGCCGTGACCCCGAAGACCTGAAGACAGCTAGGGACTTCGGAACCAAGGCCGAGGATGCCCGTAAAAGCCTAGAAGAAGGGCTTGATGCCATGGGCAAGCCGGAGTTGTACGCTGAATTTGAGGCGGCCCGTAAGCGTATTGCCAAGATCAAGGAACTGGAGAACCTAATCACTCCCACGCAGAAGATTCCTCCGCAAGAATTGGCTCGTTCTTTGGCCCGTGGCACACCGTTTAGCGATGATTTGCGTTTGTTGAGCATGATCGCCTCGGATGAGCGGCTAAAGCCCGTTATGACCACGCAAGTGTCCCGTGCGGCAGAACCCAAGACACGCCTGGAGGCGTTCATGGACGTTGCCACCGAGCCGGTGCGCGGGTTACTGCAATCAGACATTTATCAGCAGTTCGTCGCTCGTCCCCAGTACAATCTGGCCCCCGATTTCATCGCCCGTGCTACCCGCCTAGGAGCGCAGGCTGAACTGGAGGCAAAACAGCAAGCCCCTAACAGCCTGCTTCAGTTCTACGCCAAAGTGTATCCGCGCAATCCCGAGCAGGCTCAACAATCCGCACCCGCACGCTAACATGCCCTTCAAATCCAAAGCCCAGTCCCGAGCCTGCTTCGCGTCCAAGGGCTTCGACGGCTCCGTCGATTGCATGAAGTGGGCGAAGTCCACCCAATACAAGAAGTTGCCTGCCCGCGTGAAGAAGCCAAAGAAGAAATAATCTCCTACCATGAAAAACGGTCTACCTAGGTCCAACAACGGTCCCTGCCAGTGCTCACCCCAGAAGGGTGATAGCCTCCAGGGCATTCCCGATCACGTTCAGCGGCCCGCCCGCAAGGAAGTGAGCGTCAAAGCCATCGGCCCCAACATGAAACTGTCCAACGGCGGCTACAAGGTCGTCGAAGTCCGCTCCGGTGGTGAGCCGGTGGGGATGGGAGAGGGCCGGAAGATGCGGAAGCGGGAGATGGACTACGAAGACGACGAGGATTGATCCCTAGCCTGCCATGCTCGATCTACTGACCAATGCCTTGGGTGGTGGTGCGCTGGGCGTCCTGCTCCGCATCGGCAATGGCTTTTTCGAGACATGGCGGGCGGACAAGGAGAGCAAGCTGAAGATCGAGGAGGCGAAGGCCATGGCAGCCATCGCAGCGGATAAGGCGGCTTGGGATGCTTTCACTGCTTCCCAAGCACAGGCGACTCCGCCCTCCAACACGCCCGGCTGGGCAGCCGCCATCCTGACGCTTTTCCGGCCCTTCATCACCCTGTTGCTGCTCATCATCACAGCAGTGATCTTCTTCAACATAACGGGGCAGGAACAGGCGGATATGGTCGATGAGTTCCAGTTCGCCGCCATGAACTGCATCGGCTGGTGGTTCGGTGACCGGATGGTGAGGAAGAAATGAGCATCGAGACCCACATTGAGACGGCCAAGGAGGTGGCGGGTAAGTCGATTGGCCGGTACGGGTTGGCTTACATCACCGGAATTGTCCTGATTGGCGTGGGGGCGTCCGCTTTCCTCCCCGAGTCAGCCATCACCGCCGTGATGACCATGATCGGCGGGGCGCTTGTCGCGCTGATCAACATGATGCAGGGCATCACCGGGACCAAGGACAAGGAGGAGAAGCCCGAGTACAAGATCATCGGTGAACTGATTGAGCGGCTGGAATCCAGCAATGAGCCCATGTCAGTCACGGTGGATGGACACAAAGTGATCGTCCAGAAGGGCGGATCGACTTTCAAGACCCAGAAGCAATGAACATGAAACCCGCTGACTTCATCGCGGCCACGGCTCCAGCCGTATCGGCCACCATTCTGGGGCAGATCAATGATCTGATTGGCATCATTGCTGGCGTTCTCGGCATTGTGTATCTCTTGTGGAGATGGCGCCGGGAGGCTAAACAGGACAAGTGAAGGGTGACCGCAGGTTTGTCGTCGTCTCGGACAACCATGGGGACATGGTTGATGGTACCGCAAAAGCCGCCTTACAGGCCTTTTTGATCGATTTTAAGCCCGAGGTTCGGGTTCACGCTGGAGATAATTGGGACTTCCGCAATTTGAGGCGGGGAGCCACGGATGACGAGCGGGCGGATAGCTTGGTGGATGACTGGGAAGCGGGGACGGAGTTTCTGACCAGCTTCTTTGCCGGCGGGAAGGAGAACTGGTTCCTGCGCGGCAACCATGACGAGCGGCTGTGGATGTTCGCCCATAGCGCCACCGGGCTCCTGCGGGACTACGCCACGGATGGGATCAAGCGTGTTGAAGGTTTAATTCGGAAGTCCCATGCAAAGATGTTGCCTTATGATTCAGCCCTGGGGGTGCTGGATCTGGGCAAGCTACGGGTGCTGCATGGCTACCATACGGGTACCGCCGCCTGCCGGTCCCATGCGAACGTCTACGGCAACTGCCTGTTCGGCCACGTCCACTCCATCGAGTCCGCTGCGGTAGCTTCCTTCCAGCCGGCGGAGGCTAGGAGCATCGGCTGCCTTTGTAAGCGTGACATGGACTATGTAGCTGCTAAAACGGGGAAACTGCGGTGGGGCCATGGCTGGGCTGCTGGCATCCTCCACGGTGACGGAAGCTACACACTCACACAGATCAGGCGTATCAATGACACATTCACCGCACCGACGGCGTTCAAAAGCTATTAGTTGGGCCGCAAAGTTTGCGGAGATGCAGGAGGAACAAACGGGTAGGCCGGAGGAGGGCTTCTACACCACAGTGGAATGGGCGGAGAGGATCCATCGTAGCACCCCGCAAGCCTCTCGGCTCTTGCGGAACGCCATCAGGGATGGGGCGGCGGAGATGCGGGTGTACAAGGTGCAGGTCGGCCGGTGGAAGCGCCCCGTTCCGCATTACCGGCTCATTCAACCCGCTCGATCAAAACGTGGGTGTTCCGGTACGGCTTCTTGACCTGGTACTGGCGGAAGTGGAAGTCGATGGTCGTCGGATCGTCGTCCGGTATCAGACCCTCGTAGCGGATGGCGTCTAGGAGCGGTTTGCAGCCTCCGGCGCCGTTATCGACGTCAAGGGGGCGGGAACCGTAGCGCGTGATGACAACGCGGAAACGAGCGCGTCCCTTGCCTCCTTCTTGAGCTTGGTCAGGATCCAATGGTTTCTGCCCAGCATCGTGTTGAGCGATGGGGTTGTGTAAGCGGGCAGGGTCAAACTTATCGGATACTGGGTCTGGGGATTCCATGGTTTATTGGCGGGCTTGGGTTTCGTTCGCCGCTTTGCGGACCCGGTAGAAGTTGCAGATTTGCCACGCATAACAATGAGATATGTCGAAGAGCCTAGCGATACTGACGCAGGAGACTCCCGACCAGTAAAGCTCCCGCATTCGCTTGACGTGCCACGGGGACGTCCTCGTCCGATACTTCCTCCCGGTCCAATACCGGACTGGGGCTGGGTCTGGCGGGATGTACGGCGGGCGGCTCATTGAGCTTGGCTATGATGTACCTCTGGGCGGAGGCGTCCAGCGCAGACCACGGCTTGTCCGCATGGGAGGGATCGGCGCTATTCTCCCTCACCCAGTCCCGCCAGCCGGCTGGTTCCGCCGGACCTTGGGGCTGGGCGGGGGCAAAGGATGTCTTGCCCGCCCCGGAGTACTGGATGGGGCGGTCAGCCATAGCCTTGTTGAGCCAGTTGATGAAGCGACGCTGGGATACCCCGACGCCACGGACGGATGCCCATGCTTGGGCCTTCCCCAGCTCACGGCGGATGTCGATGCCAGCGTAGGCGGGGTTGGCTTCCAACTCCTCCAGCCAGCCCTCTTCAACCACCTTGGGGGCTGCCTTCTTGGGTTTCGGTTTGTCTGATACCAGCAGACCACCGTGGGGGTAAGAGTCGTAGGCCGCCTGCATGGTATCCAGCCATTCGTCCTTATTCAGCCTCCTGCCCACCTGCTTGGCATGAAGGCAGCAGGCAGCAAAGGCGTGTTCAGCGAAAGTCATGGTCGTAGTACAGGTTGTGGACGTGCTCGGCGTAGCTCCATGGCTCCCTCATCCGCCGCCTCATACCCTCGTAGCCACAGTTCCACCGCAGGGCTAGGAGCCAGACGCTGGGCCTGATCCCATCCCGTTCCATCCGCTGGATGGCTTGGAATAGGGCTTTCCTTGCGATTTGGCGGGCTTTGTCTGGCTGGGAGGCTCGGAGGTAGGGGTCGCTGGAGAATTCGCTCCAAGTGGCCCTAGTGAACTGGAGGGCGCCGCCGGGGCTGGCCCAGCGGGCGCCTTCCCTAGCCTCGATGCACCGGATCAGGCGATCGAGGTCAATCGTCGCTCCATGGCTTGTTGTCACGGGCAAGCATGTAGCCGATGCAGATGCCAATAACCAAAGTGCAAGCAACCGTGGTGAGGTAGGCATAGACGCTCATGGTTAGAAGGTGGTCATGCTCCAGCGGGTGATGATGCGTCCGTGGGCGGTGGGGGACTTGGCTGGCTCGTAAGAGCCGGTAAGCCCGTTCCGTTTTACGAAGGTCCGACAAACGGCCCCGATGGCGTTGGTATGGTTGGGCGGTTGGCCGATCAGCGTGACGACCTCTTCCGCCGTGAATGAGCCGTTGGCCTTCAGTAGGGCGGCTGCCTGCTGTTCAAAGTCTGCCACCCAGCGTTCTGGAGTGTGTTCCAGAACGAGGGCGCAGCCTGCATCTTTCAGTTCCTGACCTGTGGTGTGTGTCATGTTGAGGTGTCAAGGAATCCTTGACTGTTGGATTATCGAAACCGAGCGGTTTTCTTGGCGATCTTGGCGGGCTGCTTCACGAACTGCTTGCCCGCCCGCATTCCCTTCTTCTTGGCCCGGTTGGTCGCCGCCTTCTCGGCTGGAGAGAGCGACTTCCAAGCGGCGGCGGGCAAATACCGTTCACCGGTCTCCAGCGACGGTTTCCCGCTGCTGGTGCGCCAGTTCTGGTTCGTCCAGTCGCGGAGGGACTTCTGGGTGGCCTTCATGATGTGTACCTTCCTCCCTGCCGCTTGTATTCGGCGGCGAGGAATTGTGCTTTCCTAGCGGACCATTGCCCTGGCCGGCCACCCTTACCACCGGCTTTGATGCGTTCAAAGAGCTGCTTACGCATCCCCGGTTTGGTGTAGACGCCTGCTTCGTTGACTCTGGATTTGGTTGGCATGGCTCAAAAGGGAACCGATCCGTCGTCTTCAGCGGGCTGCAAGTCTTCCTCGGCGGGGCCGTCGGGCGGCTCGGCGTTGGGCGTACCCATGACGAACGCTTTGTACTCCTCGGACTCCGCGCAGAGCTTCTCGATCCACGGCGGGAGATCCTCGGGCCAGTTGATGTCCTTGTGGCCCATCTTCTTCGCGTTGGCGATTGCTTCGATGACGTTGAAGTACAATGCGGGGTTTTCGGGCGGCAGCGACTTCATCGACTTCGGCAGCGCAGAGATGCTGCTGATGTTGGCGTAGGTGGCCCCTGCGCGGTCCTGATGGAGCACGGACAGGAGGCAGTTGGCACCGATCAGCTTGCTGACATCAAAGCCGGCAAGCTCTGCTGGTGTGAACGGGCGGCCTCGCCATGACTGGAGGTCTTTGCGGAGGCTGGCCTTCTCGTTGAGCGAGAGCGTGTATCGCTTGGAGATGCCTCGCGGCAAATCCTTGCCTTTGATCTCGATGCGTTCCGACGGGATTTCAAACGCTACGACCACCTTGGGGCGCGGCGTGTACTGTTGGCTGGGCTGGGTGCCGACGGCTACGACTCCGTAGCACACGGCATGATGGGTTCCTGCGGGAACCGGATCGGACTTGGAGCCTGAACTGGCTGATACGTTTATGGGCATGGTTGTTTTGGTTGGACTTACTGGTTGGTTGGACTAACAAAGGGACGCTGTGTGTGTCACACCCCTGCCGGCTGTGTGTCGTCGGCAGGGGTTTTCTCTTACTTGGGTCGGTAGTTCTTGAGATACTGCCAGAGATGGAGGGCGCTGCGGAACGCACCCCATGCCTTGTCGAGCGTGATGTCATCGTAGGTCACGATCTCCACCCGCCCTGGCTCGGTCGTGCTGATGTACACGTTGGCCCCGCAGGCGCCGTACTGGATGCTGTTGAACTTCGCCATGCAGTACGCGGCTATTTGCATGGGCTCGGTCTCCCATGGCTCGCAGGGGTATGTCGGCTTGGTCTTGCGGGACTTGAAGTCGAGGATGCCCTGCTTGCCGTTCAAAACCATCACCGCATCGGTGGTGCCTGCGTAGCCATCAACGGTGTTCACCAGCCGTAGTTCGTGCTGGAGGAGCTTGATGTCAGTCCGCTCCAGCGCACCGACGACGGGCTTGACGTACACCTGCATGTCATCGGGTACGGGCTCACCTTTGAAGTGGGCCTCGATGGCGGCGTGGATCTTGGTGCCAAGGTCAGCAGCCTCACCTACTTGCTCAAACGCCCCGTCGATGATGCGGCGGCTGTACGCACCTACTTCCTCGGCGTCCTGCGGTGGGTTGCTGTAAGCCCGCTCGGCCACCTGCTGGAGCTTCCAGTCGTCTAGTGATGGCTTGGCGAGCACGGAGAGCACCGTGGTGACGGACGGGTAGAGGTTCAGTTTGCGGGCGTCGGCGATGGTAGTCGCACGCATCCCGCCACCTTTGGCTTTCGGCACCTCAAAGACGGCTTTGCCGTCGCGGTCGTACCAATGCTGGGACTTGCTCACGGCTGCTGCTTTCGTGCTGCGTTGATGGCGGCGCGGGCGATTTCCACCATGCGCCATGCCGCCTCGCAATAGTCGGCATACGCCTCCTCTTGATTCATCCAGACAGTATCAATCCGGGAAAGCGCCGCCCGCAGCGCGGCATTCTCCTGTCCGAACTTCCGAGCAACCTCGCCTTCTTTGCGAGCAAACTCCTCCGACTCCGCGATAGCGGCCCGCAGCGCATTGTTGTCGTGACGCAGTGCGGCATTTTCTTGCGCTAGCTCTAGGTTTGCCTCGCGCAAGTTTTCCACGTCCTTTGGCAGGCAGGGCAGACCGTCGGCTAGCTTGTCGGCATAGGCCCGCAGCGCGGCGTTTTCGAGTTCAAGTTCACGGATCTTTCGCGCCGCAGCGTCGGGATTAGCTTTGGCCCATTGCCAAGATATGCTCATGGCTGTGCCTTCCTCGCGGCGTCGATGGCGGCGCGGCTACAAATGTAGGTCGCGCCATACTTCTCAAGCCAGTCCATCCGAAGTTGATCGGCTCGTAGTCGCGCAATTTCTCTTTCGTAAAAGCCCATCTTTACCTTCAGGTCATTGATTTCCTCACATGCAATCCGAAGGTGATTCCGTTTTGCTTCTATCTCTGCTTTAAGTTGCTTTTTGAGGTCATCGCACTCTGCAATGTACCAGTCGATGTCGCGATGGTTTGGTTTCGTCGTTGGTAGTGTCATTTGATGTAATGCTTTGGCGTGTCTGTTGGCTTCTGCGATTAGATGATCGCTCATGTTGGCGTTCCTCCTTCGTTGAGGTGCTGACGCATAATAGCGTCGTCTCCCGCCTCCTTCATTGCGGCGTCGATGGCGGCGCTATCAAATGCAATGCGGTCTTGCTGTTCGGCAATACGCACGGCCTCCAAATAGGTTTTGCCCCAGCACGTTGTTCCGTCGCTTGCTAGGCATAGGAAATCCGCGCCTTGCAATTCCGCCTCCTCGCCGCGTTTCTTTTCCAGCCACGCCAGATAGTCGAACGCATCGGCTTTGATGATCAAAGCGTTCACCAGCCGCCGTGATGATTCCAACTCTTCCCGCAGCGCGGCGTTCTCCTGCTCAAGCTGCTTGAACTTCTCCTCCCGGCAGTCGCAGGCATGATGATGCGTGGTGCATTCCTTGCTCATGGCTTACCCTCCTCGCCCAGCGCGATGTCGATGCCGTGCAGGTCGAGACTGATCTCGGATGCCATCAGCTCGATCTTGTTGGTGACCCTGTACGCATCCCAGTACTTGCCGTCCTTGATTAGCTCGGAGGCTTGGGTCACCTCATCGATGACTTCCAGCAGTTTGGCGCACAACTTGGCGCGGGCCAGCAGCTCGTCACCGGTCACGGGGCGGAACTCGTTATTGATGACCATAACTCACCACCATCCTTTCTCCGACCAGACGTCGGCATTCCAGGTGCCGGTCAGTTCGTGCATGGACTCGCACCATTGCAGGGCGGCGGCTTCGTCGAGGCCGGCGTCAACCGGATTGTTCACTTCGGCCAGATGGTCGAAGAACGCGGACTGCTCGGCATGGTACTCGTAGTAGTCCTTGATGTGACTGTCGTGTGTGTCGGTCATGTTGGTTACTGGTTTGGGTTACTTGCGGGACTTGCGTCCCAGAAACTGGAGGAGGGCTTGCCGGATTACCCAAGAGCGACTGCGGTCGTTCTTGTCGGCATAAGCATTTAGGCGGGCGAACAGCTCGGAATCAAGCTCGGTCGCCACAATGTGTCGGGTGTCTTCCGTGTTGGTGGTGGTGCTGACCATGGCGCAGAGTGGACACCATGCTGCCCATGCCGTCAACAACAAATTAAACATTTTTTACAAATGTTTTTTCTTGCAACCAACCACAACCCCAGCCGTCATTGGGGATAGTTCGCTGTGTCAGCAGCAAACGCCCAGATTTTGGGGGCAACCCTGAAACCCGAGTGGACCGCTGACACGGCCATTCGGGTTTTTCGTTTTCTGCCTCCTAGGGAGCCCGAGTGAGTCATAGAGGGAGTCAGCGTGTAGCTTCCGGCATCCGCGACAGGCGGCCCGATCCAAGAAGTTGAAGGTGCGGGCAGGGCTTCAACCGTTCCCTGCTTAATAACCATCCGTCGAAGCGCAGGCATTTACCATCTTTTGGCCTGCGGGGAGGATCATTTGCACCCGCTGGTTACGAGAACCAACCAAGGCCATTAGGGGTAACGCAGGCCGAGAGCGGGAAGGGTGGCAGGGCCGTAGCCAGCAGCGTCATTGCTGGCCCGATGTTGGAAGCCTTGGGACAGCAAGCCTACCTGCGTGGGCTTGCTATTTGCAGGGATGGCCGAGTTGGAAGCGCGAAACTTGGGACAGCATGAAATACCAAAACTACCTACAAACCGACTACTGGAAAGCAGTGGCACTGGCGGTCAAGAAGCGGGCGGGTTACCGCTGCCAGATATGCAACAGCCAGCATGATTTGCAGGCTCATCACAGATGTTACGACAACCGTGGGCGGGAGCTGGAGCACCTGGACGACCTTACCTGCCTGTGTCGGAGGTGCCACGCGATCTTCCACGGGCAACTGCCAGCAGTGCTGGTCGAGAAAGGCAGGGATCGTCGAATCAAGATGCGGCCCGAGTCAAAACAGGCCGATGCTACTTGGGTGGAAGCAAATCTGCCAGCGGGCGATTTGGTGACCTTGACGGCAGAGCTGGTGATGAAATGCCGCACATCGAGAAATGGGTTTACGAATGCGACGCTGCGGGCGCTGGATGTCAGACCGCCGCTCATCAAGGGATGGGTTGGAAGGCTGGTGGGAAAACAAGTGAGTCGGGAAAGCTATCGGCAGGCTTTGATGGGGCGAACGATCTACAATAGCGGGGCGCTGACGTGAGCTTGCCCCGAGCGGCCCAGTCGCTACCTAGCCAGTGATGAAACAGTTCCTGCGTACCATGTCCCTCCAGAGGGTGGCAGACATCCTTAAGCTGAAACTGGACGGAGTATTGTTCAAGACCCAGAGCAACCTCAACATCCAGAGCGGGCGGAACATCACGTTCAGCCAGACCGACACCAAAGATCTGTCCACCGTGACGGTGACCGCTGGGAAGAACGGGGTCTTGGGGTACTGGGGCAACTTCTACGACACCACCACCCAGACAGTAACCAGCACGACCGAGGCATATGTAATCAACCTCAACTCGGCTGACCCCCAGAATGACGGGGTGGTGGTGACCGAGGGAAACAAGATCTACCCGACGACGCCGGGCGTGTACAACATCAGCTTTTCCGTGCAGGTATCGAACACGGACAGCCAGTTGCACGATGCGAGCTTCTGGTATCGGAAGAACGGGGTGGATGTGCCGTATTCGGCTTCCATCCTGTCCATACCCAACAAGCATGGGTCCGTGAACGGACGGATCATCTTTTACGTGGACATCGTTTTCCGTCTGGAGCCCTCGGACTATGTGCAGCTTGCTTGGAGTGCGACCAACACCGCCTTGTCCTTGGAGACGATCCCAGCAGGGACCATTGCCCCCTCCCCTGTCAGTCCCAGCGTGATCTGCTCCGTGGTCCAGATCTGATGCGGTGGGTGGATGCCAGCTTCCGCTTGCCCGTGGCAGCGAATATGCCCGTGCACGCGATGCTTGCTGACGGGAAGGAGGAAAGGCGGGACACCGTGACAGGCGACTGGCGGCCCGTCGTCCGCTGGCGTACCGTCGTTGACAACGAGCCGAAGCCACGGAAGAAGAAGGCATGAGCGTTACCTATCGCGGCGAAACCTTTTCCGGCTACAACAAACCCAAGCGCACCCCCGGCGGGAAAAAGAAGTCCGCCGTACTGGCGAAGAAGGGCAACAAAGTGAAGCTGGTGCGGTTCGGAGATCCGTCGATGAGCATTAAAAAGGATCAGCCGGCCCGCAAACGGTCGTACTGCGCTAGATCTGCCGGCCAGGGAAATACGACCAACATCTTTTCCCCGAACCATTGGTCGAGGAAAGCCTGGAGCTGCTAACACTTTGAGAACGGCTGGCGGGGTGCGCGGCTTTGGGGGTGTTTTAATGTGTAAGTGGTTGGCTGGTAATGCTTGAAGGGTGCGCGGTACTGAATCGTTAAGGCAACCTCCGCGTCAGTCATAACAGCCGTAATGCGGCTGCGGCGGCCTCCCGGTGGGTAATCCCACCCGCTTCCCAACTGGCTGGCCCGCTAGGAGTCGAACCTAGACCAAGCGAGTCAAAGTCGCTGGTGCTGCCATTACACCACGGGCCAGTTTAAGGCAGGGACGGCTGGGAAAACACCCCAACCTTCTCAAAAAGCGTTGGACACGCTTTCTGCCTGCCACTCGTCACCCGACTCATGCAGTTGACGAGTAAATAGGTGGCCCCGCTCGCCTCGGTTGGTTCTCCCCTATTGCGAGTCGGGGCTGTTGGCAACGGCTACACCGTAGCCTTTTGATTGATCTGGTCAAGCTCCAAGGAGATCCATTCCAAGCGGGCTAACGCGCCTTCCTTGGTCAGCACATGGGGCTGCCGCCTCGGGTCGCCCTTCTCCCATGCTTTTAGCGTGTTGCGAGCGATTTCCAGCCGATTTGCCAGTTGCTGCTGGGTCAGCCCGTAATCCTTCCTAAATCGCGTTAAAACAAAAGGAAAGCCCTGTTCTGGTGTCTCGGTGGTCATGCTTTGGCCCATCGGATGGCGTTGTAGTTGGGCGGGATGCGGCCGCGCTTGTTCCAGAAGTAATGATATCCTTCATCAATAGCTTCGTAAAGCTCTGTGGGAGAAAGATCTGGGAGAGTCTTGGCGTTCTTCTTGGCCTGCCGGTCGTTGGGATCTTTGCGCTTAACGAGTACTTGCTGCCACTTGTTGCTTGGCCGGTGCTCCAGCGCCCAGTTCCGGGGGTATCGCTTTTGTTTCTTCACTCTTCGACCTTCACCATGACGCCACGAATCTCATCACGGACGTAACGAAGCAATTCGTTGACGTCGGTGAACCGCTCGTCGCCATGCTTGAGATAATTTCGCAGGGTCTGGTCAACGTGATGTAGCGTACGGAAAGCCTCGGCGCCATGAATTGCGTGCAAAGCCAACTCGTTTTCGTCGTCTCCAAACTCAAATGTGATCTTCATCCGCGTGCCTCCTTCGCCTGCTTGCGCCAGTAGTACTCGCTCGCGGTTTTGCACGCTAGCTTGCGCTTCAACTCCTTGATCTCCTCGCGGAGGTCAACAAGCTCGGCTTCAAGCTCCAATTTCTTCTCGGAGTAATCGCACAACTGACCTTCCATTTCAGTCAGTTGACGTTGGAGCGATCCAATTTGGAACTCGGCGCTACTTTCGGACAAGCGGGCGCCGGAGCGGATGAGAAGCGTGCTTAACCGCACGCGGAGTTTGTTGATGATGTTCATGGTTATTCGCAGGAGTAAATTTGATCGGCTCGCTTGAGCCCAACGGGCCACGCCATGCCAGTGGTAAAGCTCTTGTCTTCAAAGATCACTCGATCAGTCGGCTGGACGGTGAAACGACCGTTCATCGTTCGGATGAACATAAACTCTTTCGCCTGCTCCGGTACTTCCGAGAATCCGTCCCCAACGGGAGCGACAGTGAAAAGGTATTCCCCCATCACCTCACGGTCGTAGCACTTGGCCCTGCACCGCAGCGACCGCAGGAACGTGTACTCGGTGGCACTCCAGCCGTACCCGTAGCAGTCCCATTGCTGCGCGTGCTCTGGCTGCCATCCGTCTTCGGGGTACCGGTCATGCGCCAGCGCATGGAGTGGCAGCCCCCGGTACACCGCGCCGCTCTCCAGCATCACATTGCAGCCCCACATGCGCCCTGGGTGCGATACCAGCCCAAACCACACGGCAGGGATGAAGCCGATGGCGGCTTTGTGGGTGAAGGATGAGTCTACCCAGACGTATTGATGCTTGGGTAGACTGCCGATCAGTGTGTGCATCTGCTTTGTGGGCCACAACGTAGCCCTCCTTACAAGGCCAAATTGTTTTGGCTGGTATTTTTTCGGGTAAAAACGGTTTTCCGAAATTGGTTTGGCCGTTTTCCCGGAGGCCAAATGGTTTTCTGGGCAGAATTTCCGGGTTAAAAACGAAATCCAAAATTGGATTCCGGAATTTGCCCGCCATTACGGAATGGCGGTTGACCGGATCGGCATCGGGATCGGCAGGCAGGCGGCCCGCGCCGCCCCGGCCCGACCGCCAGCCCGACCGCCCGGCCGCCGGGCTT
>JACCDY010252734.1_pt1 | contig 20337 bp, 16 predicted proteins | sample 7446391 | NCBI WGS metagenome assembly JACCDY01 (sample SAMN15323451, study PRJNA562643) | freshwater metagenome | isolation source: river surface water | place: USA:Blue River Watershed | collected 2017-08-18 | reverse complement strand
GCGCGCCCAAGACGCTGCTGCGCAAGACGGCGACCGCGCCACCATCGACTTCGAAGGCAAGATTGACGGTGAAGTGTTCTCTGGCGGCAAAGCCGACGACTTCCAGTTCATTCTGGGTGATGGCCAGATGCTAAAGGAATTCGAAGACGCGGTTCGCGGCATGAAGTTCGGCGAGAGCAAGACCTTCCCCTTGGCTTTCCCAGCCGACTACCACGGTCAAGATGTGGCGGGTAAAACGGCCGACTTCCTGGTCACCGTCAAGAAAATCGAAGCCGCCCACCTGCCCGAAGTCAATGAGGCCCTGGCCAAGTCCTTGGGCATCGCTGACGCCTCGGTTGAAGGCCTGCGCGCTGACATCCGCAAAAACCTGGAGCGTGAAGTGAAATTCCGCTTGTTGGCCCGCAACAAGCAAGCCGCCATGGACGCTTTGGTGGCCAAGGCCGAGCTGGACCTGCCCCAGTCCATTGTGCAAAATGAAATCGAACGCCTGAAAGAGGGCGCCCGTGCTGACCTGAAGCAGCGCGGTGTCAAGGACGCTGACAAGGCGCCGATTCCCGATGACATCTTCCGCCCCCAAGCCGAGCAGCGCGTGCGACTGGGTCTGGTGGTGGCTGAAGTGGTGCGTGGCAACACCTTGCATGCCAAGCCCGAGCAGATCCAGGCCCACATTCAGGAACTGGCGTCCAGCTACGAGCGTCCCGATGACGTGGTGCGTTGGTACAACAGCGACAACCAGCGCATGGCCGAAGTCGAAGCCGTGGTGATCGAGAGCAATGTGTCAGATTTTGTTCTGGCCCAGGCCAAGGTGGTCGAAAAGGCCATTACTTTCGAAGAGTTGATGGGTCAACAAGCCTGATTCTGGTTTGAATCCCTCAAGAATGGGGCTTGTGCCAGGCTTGCAGTCTGGCTGACAAGCCCCATCTCTTTGGTGGGGTTGAAAACTCAGGTTAAAGTCATTGAGAATTTCTTGGAGAAAAGATGAGCGCACTGGACATCACAAATTTGGGCATGGTGCCCATGGTCATCGAGCAATCGGGCCGTGGCGAACGTGCTTACGACATTTATTCGCGTTTGCTCAAGGAGCGCGTGATCTTTTTGGTGGGCGAGGTCAATGACCACATGGCCAACCTGATCGTGGCCCAGTTGTTGTTTCTGGAGAGTGAAAACCCGGAAAAGGACATTTCGCTGTACATCAACTCACCCGGGGGCTCGGTCAGTGCGGGCATGGCGATTTACGACACCATGAACTTCATCAAGCCCGATGTGTCCACGCTGTGCAACGGCATGGCCGCCAGCATGGGTGCGTTTTTGCTGTCATCCGGGGCCAAAGGCAAGCGTTTTTCACTGCCTAACTCCAAGATCATGATTCATCAGCCTTTGGGTGGAGCACGAGGCCAGGCCACGGAAATCGAGATTGCGGCCCGTGAAATCGTCAAAACGCGTGCACATCTGAACCGTATCCTGTCCGAGAACACCGGGCAGCCGCTGGAGAAGATCGAACTCGACACCGAGCGTGACTATTACCTGTCTGCGACCGAGTCCAAAGAGTACGGCCTCATCGACGAAGTCATTTCGAAACGCTCTTGAGCTTGGCCGGTTCGTCCGGCACCCTGGCAGACGGCGTTGACCTCGAAAGGGTAAACGCCGTTTTTCTTTCGTTATCATTGACGAATTGCGGATTCCGAGGCGACATCTATGGCCGATAAAAAAGGCTCAACTTCTGAGAAAAACCTGTTTTGCTCCTTTTGCGGCAAAAGCCAGCATGAGGTCAAAAAGCTGATCGCTGGGCCCTCGGTCTTCATTTGTGACGAGTGCATCGATTTGTGCAATGACATCGTGCGGGACGAATTGGGCGCTGCGACCGTGGCCGATGCAGCGAAAGAGGGCTTGCCCACGCCGCTGGACATCAAAACCAATCTGGACAATTACGTGATTGGCCAGGAAAAAGCCAAACGCAGTTTGGCGGTGGCGGTGTACAACCACTACAAACGCCTCAAGCACAAAGAGGGTGCCAAAAAAGACGATGTGGAACTGGCCAAGAGCAACATCTTGTTGATCGGCCCTACGGGTTCCGGCAAGACCTTGTTGGCGCAGACGATGGCGCGCATGCTGGATGTGCCTTTTGTCATGGCCGATGCCACCACCTTGACCGAAGCGGGTTATGTGGGTGAAGACGTCGAAAACATTGTGGCCAAGCTCTTGCAGACCTGCAATTACGATGTTGAGCGTGCCCAGCGCGGCATCGTCTACATCGACGAAATTGACAAGATCACCCGCAAGTCCGACAACCCCTCGATCACCCGGGATGTGTCGGGCGAGGGCGTGCAACAGGCCTTGCTCAAGCTGGTTGAAGGCACCATGGCCAGTGTGCCCCCTCAAGGTGGCCGCAAGCATCCCAATCAGGACTTTTTGCAGATCGACACGACCAACATCCTGTTCATTTGCGGCGGAGCTTTCGCCGGCCTTGAAAAAGTGATTGAAAACCGCACCGAATCTGGCGGCATCGGTTTTGCCGCCACCGTCAAGAGCAAAAAGCAGCGCTCGCTCACCGATGTCTTCAATGAGGTTGAACCGGAAGATTTGATCAAATTTGGCCTGATTCCCGAATTGGTGGGGCGTTTGCCTGTTGTGGCCACTTTGGCGGAGCTGAGTGAAGAGGCCTTGGTTCAAATCCTGACCGAACCCAAGAATGCGGTGGTCAAGCAATTCACCAAACTATTGGCCATGGAAGGTGTGGAGCTCGAAGTGCGGCCCAATGCACTCACCGCCATGGCCCGCAAAGCTCTGGCCCGCAAAACCGGTGCCCGTGGTTTGCGTTCGATCATGGAGCAGGCCTTGATCGACACCATGTTTGAACTGCCCAACCAGGCGAACGTTGAAAAGGTGGTGGTGGACGAGTCTGTCATTGACGACAACAAGCCACCGTTGCTGGTTTACCGCGAGTCGGCCAAGCAGGCCTGATCTCCATTCGCGCGACCCGATGAATACCCCTTCGATGCCATGGGTTGAAATTGTGGGCGCAGCATCCATGTGCTGCTGAATTGACTTGAGGGACACACCATGTCTGGACACACACCACTGCCGCCTAATTTGATCGAACTGCCCATGCTGCCGCTGCGCGACGTGGTGGTGTTTCCCCACATGGTCATTCCGCTGTTTGTGGGGCGACCCAAAAGCATCAAGGCACTGGAATCGGCCATGGCCGCAGAACGCCGGATCATGCTGGTGGCCCAAAAAACGGCGGCCAAGGACGAGCCAGCAGTCGACGACATGTTCGATGTGGGTTGCGTCTCGACCATTTTGCAAATGCTGAAGTTGCCCGATGGCACTGTGAAGGTGTTGGTCGAAGGCCAGCAACGTGCCATGGTCAAGTCGATTGTGGACACTGAGGCTCATTTTGTGGCCTCGGTGACACGCGTGGACCCTGTGACAGAGCAGTCGGATGACAGCAGCGAGATCGAGGCCTTGCGCCGTGCCGTGATGCAGCAGTTTGACCAGTACGTCAAACTCAACAAGAAAATCCCGCCAGAGATCCTGACCTCCATTTCCAGCATTGATGACCCAGGTCGTTTGGCCGACACCATCGCGGCCCACCTGCCACTCAAACTTGAAAACAAGCAACAAGTTCTGGACTTGGCCCACATCAAGTCACGACTCGAAAACCTGTTTGCTCAGCTTGAGCACGAGGTGGACATTCTCAATGTGGACAAGCGCATCCGTGGCCGTGTCAAGCGCCAGATGGAAAAGAACCAACGCGACTTTTACCTGAACGAGCAGGTCAAAGCCATCCAGAAAGAACTGGGCGATGGTGAAGAAGGCGCGGACATCGAGGAAATCGAAAAGAAGATCAAGGCCGCCAAGATGTCGGCCGAGGCCCGTAAAAAAGCGGAAGGTGAGCTCAAAAAGCTCAAGCTCATGTCACCCATGTCGGCCGAGGCATCGGTGGTGCGCAACTACCTGGATGTGCTGATCGGTTTGCCTTGGGGCAAAAAGACCAAGCTCAAACATGATTTGGCGAACGCCGAAGACGTGCTCAATCAGGACCACTACGGTTTGGACAAAGTCAAAGACCGTATTCTCGAATACCTTGCGGTGCAGCAGCGTGTGGACAAGGTCAAGGCACCCATCTTGTGCCTGGTGGGGCCACCAGGGGTGGGTAAGACTTCGCTCGGTCAATCTATCGCCAAAGCCACTGGGCGTAAATACGTCCGTATGGCCTTGGGGGGCATGCGCGACGAGGCCGAAATTCGGGGGCACCGCCGCACCTACATTGGGGCTTTGCCCGGCAAGGTCCTGCAAAACCTGAACAAAGTGGGCACCAAGAACCCCTTGTTCTTGCTCGACGAGATTGACAAGCTGGGCACCGATTTCCGGGGTGACCCATCGAGCGCTTTGCTGGAGGTGTTGGACCCTGAGCAAAACCACACCTTTGGCGATCATTACGTCGAAGTGGATTTTGATTTGAGCGATGTCATGTTTGTGGCCACCTCCAATTCCATGAACATTCCATCGGCCTTGCTCGATCGGATGGAGGTGATCCGCTTGTCGGGTTACACCGAAGACGAAAAAACCAGCATCGCCATGAAGTATTTGTTGCCCAAGCAAATGGCCAACAACGGCGTGAAAGAGTCTGAATTGCTGGTCAGCGAGGAAGCTGTTCGCGATGTGGTGCGTTACTACACCCGCGAGGCGGGTGTCCGCTCACTTGAGCGGGAATTGGGCAAGATCTGCCGCAAAGTGGTCAAGGCTTTGCTGCTCAAGCAAATGCAACCTCAGGTGGTGGTAAACGCCGACAATTTGAACGAGTTTTTAGGTGTGCGCAAGTACACCTATGGTCGGGCTGAGCAAAAGAATCAGATCGGCCAGGTGGTCGGATTGGCCTGGACCGAGGTGGGCGGGGACCTGCTGACCATCGAGGCGGCCCTGATGCCGGGCAAGGGGGTGATCACCCGTACCGGCTCACTGGGTGATGTGATGAAAGAGTCTGTCGAAGCAGCTCGCACGGTGGTCCGCAGCCGCTCCCGTCTGTTGGGCATCAAAGACGATGTTTTCGACAAGAAAGACCTTCACATTCATGTGCCTGATGGTGCGACCCCCAAAGATGGCCCCAGTGCTGGTGCCGCCATGACCACGGCCATGGTGTCGGCGATGACCGGTATTCCCGTGCGTGCCGATGTGGCCATGACGGGCGAGATCACCTTGCGCGGAGAGGTGACGGCAATTGGTGGCTTGAAGGAAAAGTTGCTGGCCGCATTGCGCGGAGGGATCAAGACCGTGTTGATCCCGGAGGACAATGTGAAGGACCTTCAGGATATTCCCGGCAATGTCAAAGACGGCCTGGAAATCGTGCCTGTGAAATGGATTGACCAGGTGTTGGACGTTGCCCTGGAAGCCAAGCCCACACCTTTGAGCGAAGAAGAAGTGGCGGCCGCTGCTTTGCCTGCGGTTGCTGCAACAGCCAAGCCGGAGGCCGTGAAACATTGATGCAAATAAACGAGGCTGCGGCGAAATACCCAAGATATTGCGTTACAATGCAGCCCATTGCAAACAACAATGGCCCTCAAGGCCCTTTGTTTGAATTGCGGGAATAGCTCAGTTGGTAGAGCGCAACCTTGCCAAGGTTGAGGTCGCGAGTTCGAGCCTCGTTTCCCGCTCCAGATCTGAAAAGAAGTACCAACATCTTTTCGTAAAAAAGGAAGCGTCAGCTTCCTTTTTTTTGGCCCAAAACTCTGATCGGGCCGATACGATGCGCTTTTGCATACAGCATCATGAGGGGCATCGTTCTGGATGGAGACCCCTCAAGACGGATCAGTTCACCATCACCAATTTGCCTTTCACGCTGCGCGTCCCCATCAACGCGTAGGCTGCTTTGAGTTCACTCATCGGCAGGGTTCTGTCAATCACAGGTTTCACCTTGCCTTGGGCGTACCAATCGGCCAAGGTCCGCATCATGTTTGCGTTGGCTTGGGGTTCTCTTTTGGCAAAGTCTCCCCAAAACACGCCGACCAAGGAGGCCCCCTTGAGCAAGGGCAAATTCAAGGGCAGGGCGGGGATGGGGCCACCTGCAAAACCGACGATCAAATAGCGGCCGCGCCAAGCGATGGAGCGAAATGCGGGCTCTGCGATGTCGCCACCCACGGGGTCATAAACCACATCAGGCCCTTGGCCTGCCGTCAGTGTTTTCAGCGCCTCTCTCAGATTTTCGGTGCTGTAATTGATGACGGCATCGGCCCCGAGTTCTTTGCACAGGGCGCATTTTTCGTCGGTGGATGCCGCTGCAATCACTTTGGCTCCCACGGCTTTGGCAATTTGAATGGCGGCGGTCCCCACGCCACCTGCAGCGCCCAAAACCAAGACGGTTTCCCCAGCCTTCAAGGCTGCCCGATCAACCAGCGCGTGATGCGACGTGGCATAGGTCATGATGAAGGCTGCAGCATCCGTGGCTGGAAAATGCTCCGGCAAAGGCATGCACAATTTGGCAGGTGCCAGGGTGTGCGTGCCAAAACCGCCTGTTCCAGACAGGCAGGCAACGTTTTGACCCATTTTCAGATGAGTCACGCCCTCACCAATGCCTTGAACCGTGCCCGCATACTCTGAGCCAGGCACAAAGGGCAAAGCAGGCTTCATCTGGTATTTGTTTTGCACGATCAACAGATCTGGAAAATTCAGACTGGCGGCTTTGATTTCTATGAGAACCTCGCCAGGACCTGGCTGGGGTGTAGGGACCTCTTTCCATGTGAGCGCTTCAACGCCCGTGGGGTTTTCGCAAAGCCAAGCGTGCATGCTGTTTCTCCAAAGATGCATTTCAAACGAGGGGAGATCTTAGACAGCGCCCCATGGCTCATCATGTCTCGCTAGCGACCAAGCGCTGGCCAGGGGTGTTTCTTCCGTCTGGTTTCGCATCACTTGGGGCATCGTCCTACAATCGGACACCCCTCCAAAAGACCCATGAAAATACTGATTTCCAATGATGATGGCTTTCGTGCCGATGGCATCGTTGCCTTGCACAGTGCACTGCAGACAATTGCGGATGTTGAAGTGGTCGCGCCAGAACACAACAACAGTGCCAAATCCAACGCGCTGACGCTGCACACGCCCTTGTATGTGAATCGCTCAGACAATGGTTTTCGCTATGTCAATGGCACCCCGGCCGACTGCGTCCACATTGCCTTGACCGGCTTGCTGGGGTACCGTCCCGATTTGGTGATTTCGGGCATCAACAACGGTGCCAATATGGGGGACGACACCTTGTATTCGGGCACTGTGGGTGCGGCGATGGAAGGCTATTTGTTTGGGATTCCGGCGATGGCCGTCTCACAAATCGACAAGGGTTGGGCCCATCTGGATGCAGCGGCCCAGACCGTCAAGCGGATGGTTGAGCAAATGATGGCCCAGAATTTGGTGGGCATGCGCCCTTGGTTGTTGAATGTGAACATTCCCAACTTGCCCTTGGACCAGATCAAACCGCCCAAAGTGTGTCGATTGGGGCGCCGTCATGCTGCCGAGCCCGTGATCACGCAGATCGATCCCCGAGGTCAAACCATGTATTGGATTGGCAACGCGGGTGCCGCCATGGATGACAGCTCAGGCACCGATTTCCATGCGGCAGATCTGGGTCATGTGGTGGTGACGCCCTTGAAAGTCGATTTGACGGAGCATGACCACCTGGAGGCTTGGGGGCAGACCTGTGCAAGCCTTTGGCGCCAGGACAGTCCATGAAGCCCAGGCCAAGTTTCCCGGTCAAATTGAGTGTGAAGGACGGCGCCTTGGCTCCGGCTGTCCGTCCAGCGACATCGCAGTCCGTCGCGCGTGCTGACGGGCTCAAGTCGCCTAAAGTTCGCGCGATGCCCGTGTCGATGGGGCTAGGACTGGATTCCAGCGCGGTCAGAGCGCAAATGGTGGCCAAGCTGGCGGCTCAGGGCGTTCAGGATGAACTGGTGCTGAAGGCGATGGGTCTGGTGCATCGGCACCGTTTTGTCGAAACGGCCTTGGCAGGGCAAGCGTACGAAGACACCAGTTTGCCCATTGGCTTTGAACAAACCATCTCCAAACCGAATGTGGTGGCCCGGATGATCGAGTTGCTGCGTCAAGGCGTACAGGGCAAGTTGGGTCGGATCCTCGAAATTGGCACGGGGTGCGGTTACCAGGCAGCGGTGCTCAGCCATGTGGCCACCGAGGTTTACAGCATGGAACGCGTGCGTGGTTTGCATGAAAAGGCCAAAAAAAATCTGTTGCCATTTCGCTTGCCCAACGTCCATCTGATCTTGGGGGATGGCATGCGGGGCTTTGAAAAAGGGGCTCCGTATGCCGGCATCATTTCTGCGGCCGGGGGTGACGAGGTGCCCGTCGCTTGGTTGGATCAATTGGCTGAAGGGGGGCGTTTGGTGGCTCCCACGGTCACGTCGGCAGGACACCAAGCTTTGGTGGTGATTCACAAAACCAGCCAAGGATTTGATCGGCAGGTTTTGGAGCCCGTTCATTTTGTACCTCTAAAATCAGGGCTTGCTTGAAGGATAGAACCCGGATGAAGGCTTGTCACGTTTCCCGTCTTGGCTTGGCTGGCATCTTGCTGGCCTTTTTGGCGGGCTGCAATTCCCCACCTCGCGCTCCTGCGCCGGTTGAAACGCGCGGTGCTGTGGGCCGATCCCCAGCCACGGCCCCTGTCCCTGCACCTGACACCTCTGCAGCCAGTCCTTCATCCAAGGCGATGCCTGGCTCCGAAAACGCAGGCAAGCCTGGTTTTTACACAGTGCAGCGAGGCGATACCTTGACCCGCATTGCGCTGGACCATGGGCAGTCCTGGCGTGATTTGGCCACTTGGAATCAACTGTCCAATGCCCACCTGATCGAAGTGGGGCAGGTTTTGCGTGTGTCGCCCCCGGGTGCAGTGACTGAGCCCAGTGGTGTGGTGGTTCAACCCATTGGCCCCAGTGCACAAGCCGCGCCCAAACCCACGCCACCAGCCAGCCCTCCCGCGCCTGCTGCCAATGACTCGGGCCTTTCTTTTTCTTGGCCAGCCAACGGAACCGTCATTGGCACGTTTGACGAAGTCAAAAACAAAGGCCTGGACATCGCGGGTCAAGCCGGTGATCCCGTCCTGGCGGCTGCAGATGGCCAAGTGGTCTATGCGGGTGCAGGTTTGCGCGGATACGGCAACTTGATCATCCTCAAGCACAACAACACTTTTTTGACCGCATACGCCCACAACCAAAGCTTGCTGGTCAAGGAAGACCAGCAAGTGCGAAGGGGGCAAAAGATCGCTGAGATGGGTAAAACCGATGCCGATAGGGTCAAATTGCATTTTGAAATTCGCCGCCAAGGCAAACCCGTCGATCCCGCCAAGTTTTTGCCTGCCCGTTGAGCTATTGCGCGCCACCATCACTGGCGCAGTGGGGATGCAGAAAAATCCAATCGTCAGCGGCATGCCTCTTTGATTTTTCTGCCGCTCATCCTGAGACAATCGGGTGATGAGCGAACCAGACATTTCCCTTTCCCAAGCCCACGCCGACGATTCCAGCCACTCCAGTGAAGACCTGCCTGCAGGCTTTTTGCGTGTGGGGTCTTTGGACATGGATGCCCAAGGCATCGCCCGCCGACCTGACGGCAAAGTGGTGTTCATCGAAGGCGCTCTGCCCTTTGAAATTGTCTCGGTCAATGTGCACCGCAAAAAGAACAACTGGGAGCAGGGCACGGTCACCGAAATTCACCACGAATCGTCCCAGCGCGTGCGCCCGGGATGCCCCAATTTTGGTTTGCACCCAGGTGCTTGTGGCGGTTGCAAGATGCAGCACCTGGAAGCCTCGGCCCAGGTTGCCATCAAGCAGCGCGTGCTCGAAGACAACCTCTGGCACCTCGGCAAGGTCAAAGCTGAAACCCTGTTGCGCCCGATCGAGGGACCGACTTGGGGCTATCGCTACCGTGCCCGACTGTCGGTGCGCTATGTGATCAAAAAAGGCGAAGTGCTGATCGGTTTCCATGAGCGCAAGAGCCGCTACATTGCCGACATGAAGGTGTGTCCCGTGTTGCCGCCGCATGTCAGCGCCATGCTCATGCCCTTGCGTGGGCTGATTGCTCAAATGGATGCACGCGAGACCGTGCCGCAGATCGAGTTGGCTTGCGGCGACGAGGTCACAGCCTTGGTGCTGCGCCATTTGGAGCCCTTGAGTGATGGCGACAAAGCCTTGCTCCGTACTTTTGCTGCCGAACATCGGGTGCAGTGGTGGTTGCAACCCAAAGGACCCGACACGGTGCATTTGCTGGATGAGGGTGGCGCGCAGCTGAGTTATGGCTTGCCTGACTTTGGCATCACCATGCCGTTTCGGCCGACCGACTTCACCCAGGTCAACCCCTTCATCAACCGCGTGCTGGTGGCGCGAGCGCTGCGTTTGCTGCAAGCGCAAAAGACCGAACGCGTGATCGACTGGTTTTGTGGGCTGGGCAATTTCACCCTCCCCATTGCCACCCAAGCGGCGCAGGTGTTGGGCATTGAGGGCGCTGAAACCCTGGTGGCCCGATCACGCGAGAACTATGCGGTCAACCAAGCCATGCGCCCAGCGGGGTACACCTTGGCCCCCACCGAGTTTGTGGCGCGCAACCTGTTTGACATGACGCCTGCCATGTTGGTGGCCGACGGTACCGCCGACAAATGGTTGGTGGACCCGCCACGTGAGGGTGCTTTCGCTTTGGCCAAGGCCTTGGCTGAACTCTACGAAAACCAGGACTTGCGCCAAGGCTGGACGCCGCCCAAGCGCATTGTGTATGTGAGCTGCAACCCCGCCACGCTGGCACGCGATGCGGGTTTGCTGGTGCACCGGGCGGGTTACCGCTGCCTGAGCGCTGGCGTCGTCAACATGTTTGCCCATACCGCCCATGTGGAAAGCATGGCGGTTTTTGAGTTGGCATGATTGGAGACTGCATGGTGCAGTGGGCCCTCTTGAACGGGAGAAGACCATAAAAAAGGCTCCCGTGGGAGCCTTTTGATGAGGGAAGGTATCGCTCACTCGCGATCGCCGCCCATGATGCCCAAAAGCGCCAACAAGCTTTGGAAGATGTTGAAAACACTCAGGTACAGGGCCAAGGTGGCGCTGATGTAGTTGGTTTCACCGCCGTCCAGGATGCGCTTGAGGTCATACAGCAAGAAGGCGCTGAAGATGCCAATGGCCAGGGTGGAGAGGACCAGCATGCCAGCGGTGGAGCCCACGAACACGTTGATGATGCCGCCCACCATCAGAACCATGGCCCCGACAAACAGCCATTTGCCCATGCCCGACAAGTCACGCTTGATGACGCTGGCCAGGCTGGCCATGACGAAAAACACACCGGCGGTGCCCGCAAAAGCAGTCATGACCAGGTCAGAGCCGTTCTTGAAGCCCAGCACCATGGCGATCATGCGCGAGAGCATCAGGCCCATGAAGAAGGTGAAGGCCAGCAGCACGGGAACGCCCGCGGCTGAGTTTTTGGTTTTTTCGATGGCGAACATGAAGCCGAAAGCGCCAGCCAGGAAAACGATCAGGCCCACACCGCCTGAGAGGGATTGGGTGATGCCGGTGCTCACGCCGATCCAGGCGCCCAGCACGGTAGGCAACATGCTCAGGGCGAGCAACCAGTAGGTGTTGCGCAAAACACGGTTACGTGCTGCGGGGTCTACATGGCCCCAGTCCGTTGAATTGAGGGTGCGTAAGTCGCTCATGGTGTATCTCCTTGAAGTGCTTTGAAACAAAGCGAATCCTATTTTAGGGGTCAAGCCTGGCCGTGGCGAGGGCTGGCCGGAATCCCGTGATGCAATGGGGTTATCTGGTTGATTCAGTTTTGCGCTGGGGTGTGCAATGGGCAGGGCGGCCTGCGTGTATGCTCCAAGTTTTCAACCTTTCTGTATGCCATCCTTATGAAAACTCAAGCCACTTTGGAACTGTCCGATGTCAAAGCCATTGCCGCAGCGGCCGAGGCCGAAGCCCTCAAAAACAACTGGGCGGTGAGCATCGCCATTGTGGATGGGGGTGGTCATTTGCTCCATTTCACCCGTTTGGATGGTGCGCCCCCCGTCTCTGCCCACATCGCGCCCTCCAAGGCCCACACGGCCGCTTTGGGGCGCCGCGAAAGCAAAGTGTACGAAGACGTCATCAACGGCGGTCGGACATCTTTCTTGTCAGCGCCCACCATTGAAGGCATGCTGGAAGGCGGCGTGCCGATCATGAAAGATGGCTTTTGCCTGGGGGCTGTCGGCGTCAGTGGCGTCAAATCCAACGAAGACGCACAGATCGCCAAGGCGGGTATCGCGGCCATTGGTTTGTGATCTTTCTCTTGGAGACTTGCCCAGTGGGGCATGTCCACCCATGAAAAAAGCCACCTTGCGGTGGCTTTTTTCATGGGTGGCGATTTGTGACGGATCAGAACATGTCCAACACGGCGCCTTTGCTGGCACTGGAGGCATTGAAAGCAAACTTCGCTTGCACGCCGCGTGTGTAGCGAGGGGCGGGAGGTGTCCAGCCTGCACGACGCTTGGCCAGTTCGGCTTCGGGCACATGCAGTTCCAAAAGCAGTTTGTGCGCGTCGATGGTGATGCTGTCGCCTTCATTCACAAAGGCAATGTTGCCACCTGCCGCCGCTTCGGGTGCCACATGACCGACCACCATGCCCCAAGTACCACCAGAAAAACGGCCGTCCGTGATCAAGCCAACGCTTTCGCCCAGGCCCGCACCGATCAAGGCGCCTGTAGGGGCCAGCATTTCGGGCATGCCAGGACCCCCTTTGGGGCCCAGATAACGCAAGACCATCACATCGCCTGCCTTGATTTTCCCAGCGAGGATCGCTTCCAAAGCCGATTGCTCGTCATCGAAAACGCGGGCAGGCCCCGTGATGACCGGGTTTTTCAGGCCCGTGATCTTGGCCACAGCGCCTTCAGGTGACAAATTGCCCTTCAAAATGGCCAAGTGACCTTGCTTGTACATGGCTTGGTCCATGGTGTGGATCACGCTTTGCTCTGGCGGAGCATCCGGCACGTCTTTCAAAACTTCAGCAATGGTTTGTCCGGTGATGGTGATGCAGTCACCATGGAGCAAGCCGGCGTTGAGCAAAATCTTCATGACTTGAGGAATACCGCCCGCCTTGTGCAGGTCGACGGCCAAAGCCTTGCCGCTGGGTTTCAGGTCGCACAACACGGGGGTGCGTTGGCGAATGCGCTCGAAATCGTCAATGCTCCATTCCACGCCGGCGCAATGTGCGATGGCCAGGAAGTGCAGCACGGCATTGGTGGAGCCGCCGGTGGCCATGATCACGGCCACAGCGTTCTCGATGGACTTGCGTGTGACGATGTCTTTGGGCTTGATGCCTTTTTGAATGGCCTGAACCAGGACTTTGGCCGAGTCTTTGGCCGACTGGACCTTTTCCTCGTGCACGTTGGCCATGGTGGAGGAGTAGGGCAAAGAGATGCCCAGCGCCTCAAAGGCCGACGACATGGTGTTGGCGGTGTACATGCCCCCGCAGGAGCCTGTGCCGGGGATGGCGCGCTTTTCGATTTCTTTCAAATCATGGTCGCTGAGTTTGCCGGCGGCGTTCTCGCCCACGGCTTCAAAAACGCTCACGATGTTCAGGTCTTTGCCTTGGTAGCGACCTGGCAAGATGGTGCCGCCATAAACGTAGATGGCAGGCACATTGGCGCGCAGCATGCCCATCAGGCCGCCTGGCATGTTCTTGTCGCAACCACCGACCACCAAAACGCCGTCCATCCATTGGCCTTGAACGCAGGTTTCGACGCAGTCGGCAATCACCTCCCGAGAGACCAAAGAATATTTCATGCCTTCGGTGCCCATGGCCATGCCGTCGGAAATGGTGGGCGTGCCAAAGATTTGGGCATTGCCACCGGCTTCTTCGATGCCTTCGACGGCCGCATCGGCCAGCTTTTGCAGGCCGCTGTTGCAGGGGGTGATGGTGCTGTGGCCGTTGGCGACGCCGACCATGGGCTTGACGAAATCGCCCTCTTCGTAGCCCATCGCGTAGTACATCGAGCGGTTGGGTGCGCGGGATTTGCCCGCGGTGATGTTGGCGCTGCGTTCGTTGATGGGTTTGATCGGAATGATTTTGTCGGTCATGGGTGTGTTCCCGTCAGGGCTTAAAAAATTTTGCACATTCTAGCGGCCTTGGTCTGGCAAACAGGTTGGAGGCCGCTGCATTGGACCCGCGGAATCGGGGCCATCAGGCCGGTGCACAATCCAGACATGCTCATTCACCCGCAAATTGATCCTGTCGCCTTGCAACTGGGACCTTTGGCCATCCATTGGTACGGTTTGACCTATTTGGCCGCATTTGGGCTTTTTTACTGGCTGGGCACCCGGCGTCTGGGGCATCTGCCCTTCGCCCACCTGCCGCAATGGCAAAAGCGCGATGTGGAAGACATCCTTTTTCTGGGCGTTTTGGGTGTGGTCCTGGGCGGCCGTGTGGGTTACTGCCTGTTTTACAAACCGGCTTATTACTTGTCCAACCCTCTAGAAATCCTGGCGCTTTGGCAAGGGGGCATGAGTTTTCATGGCGGCTTGCTGGGGGTGATGCTGGCCATGGTCTGGTTTGCCCGCACCCGCCAGCGCCCTTTTTTGCAGGTCATGGATTTCGTGGCACCTTGCGTGCCCACGGGTTTGGCCGCAGGGCGGATGGGCAACTTCATGAACGGTGAGCTTTGGGGCCGCGTGGCCGACCCGTCTTTGCCTTGGGGCATGGTGTTCCGGGGGGCGGGTGATTTGCCGCGCCACCCTTCGCAGCTCTACCAAATCGCGCTGGAAGGCCTGCTGCTGTTTGTGTTGCTGTGGTGGTTCGCCCGCAAAGACCGCCCGATGGGGCAGGTTTCGGGTGCGTTCTTGCTCGGTTATGGTTTTTTCCGCTTCGTGGCCGAGTTTTTCCGCGAACCTGATGCACACCTGGGCTTGTTGAGCCTGGGCATGAGCATGGGGCAGTGGCTGTGCGTGCCCATGATGCTGGGCGGTGTGGTGCTTTGGGGCTGGGGGGCTCGCCAGGCCAACAGGACCTGATCGGCCTGTCGGTGGTCAGCGGTCCAAGGGCAGGACCGTGCTTTCCTTGATTTCTTCCATGACCACATAGCTGTTGGACTGAGCGGGCACCGGAATCTTATCGAGGATGGTGCCCAGCAACTCCCGGTAATCGTTCATGGCGCGCAAGCGGGCCTTGACCAGGTAATCAAAGCTGCCCGAGACCAAGTGGCATTCCAGCACTTCGGGCATCAGGCCCACCTCGCGCCGCACGGTCTCGAACACCTGTGGCGATTTCTGGGACAGTGTGATTTCGATGAAAACCAGCAAGGGCTTGCCCAGCTGCACCGCGTCCACTCGGGCATGGTAGCCGGTGATCAAGCCTTGTCTTTCAAGCCTTTTGATGCGCTCTGAACAAGGCGAGGTCGACAGGCCCACTTGCTCACCGACTTCGGTGACCGACATGCGGCCGTTGCGTTGCAGCAGGTCCAGGATTTTGAGGTCGATGCGGTCGGGTTCGGACATTTTGCGGTGAAGGCCTGAGCAGGGCCCTGGTTTCAGTGGATATTCCTGCCATTAAACCTCAAATCAGAAAAAAATCTTGCAATGAATCCATAACATCACTGAATCTCAAGTCAAAAGCGAGGTCGACATGAAAGTGGTGGTTCTGGGTGGTGGGGTCATCGGGGTGAGCACAGCATGGGCGCTGTTGCGCCAAGGCGCCGATGTGACCTTGGTGGACAGGCAGCCCGATGTGGCGCAGGAAACCAGTTTTGCCAATGCCGGTCAGGTCTCGCCTGGCTATTCAACCCCCTGGGCGGCACCGGGCATCCCCCTCAAAGCGCTCAAATGGCTGTTTCAGTCCCATGCGCCGCTGGCCTTTCGCCCGGATGGCAGCCTGTTTCAGTGGCGCTGGATGGCGGCCATGCTGGCCAATTGCTCGGCCGACCGCTATGCCGTCAACAAGGAACGCATGATGCGACTGTCCGAGTACAGCCGGGATTGCCTGCGTGCCTGGCGTGCGGAAGCCGGACTCGCCTATGACGCACGCACGCAAGGGACTTTGCAGCTGTTTCGCAGCCAAGCCCAATTGGACGCCGCGGCCCGCGATGTGGCTGTGCTGCAAGAATGCGGCGTGCCCTTTGAACTGCTGGACAAGGCCGGGGTCAGCCTTGCAGAGCCAGCACTGGCCAAGGCCGCGGTGCCGATCAGCGGTGGTTTGCGGCTGCCCAACGACGAAACCGGGGACTGCCATTTGTTCACCCGACAGTTGGCGCAGCGCGCCAGCGCTCTGGGTCTGAAGCTGCGCCTGTCTTGTTCGGTCCAATCCTTGGTCCGGGACGGTGATCGCGTCACGGGGCTGCAACTTGCAGGCACAAGCGGCGAAGCAAGCCAGCGCCTGCAAGCCGATGCGGTGGTGCTGGCCGCTGGCAGCTATTCGCGCAACTTGTTGTTGCCGCTCGGGCTCGACATTCCGGTTTACCCGGTCAAGGGCTATTCGCTCACCATGCCGCTGAAGGATGACTCGCTGGCACCGCAGTCGACCGTGTTGGACGAGACCTACAAGATTGCGCTGACGCGTTTGGGTGATCGCCTGCGCGTGGGGGGCATGGCCGAGTTGGCTGGCTTTGACCTGCGTTTGAACCCACGCCGCCGCGCCACGCTCGAAAAAGTCACGCGCGAACTCTTTCCAGGGGGGGACTTGTCGCAGGCCCAGTTCTGGACCGGCTTGCGCCCCATGACGCCTGATGGCACACCCTTGGTGGGGGCCACACCGCTGAAGGGGCTCTACCTCAACACCGGTCACGGCACCTTGGGCTGGACCATGGCCTGCGGCAGCGCGCAGCTCTTGGCCGATGTGATCTCGGGTCGCCAGCCGGCCATCCGCACCGAAGGGTTGGACATCGGCCGCTACGGAGCACGGGGGGCCACAAGCCGCCCGGGTCGGCTGGCGGCAGCCTGAGCAGGGTCAGGGGTGTGCAGGCCGCTGTTGGAGCCATTCGCCTCGCATGGCTTCGTAGGCCGCGGCCACCTGCAGCAAAGCCACATCGCCTTGCGGTTTACCGATCAATTGGATGCCCATGGGCCAGCCGTTTGTGGCGTGAAAGCCCGCAGGCAGGCTGATGGCGGGCAGGCCCGCCAGCGTGGCGTAGATCGTGCTCTCCATCCAGCGGTGGTAAGTGTCCATTCGGCGCGCCCCAATGGCTTGGGGCCAGCGCTCTTGCAGCGCAAATGGCCACGTTTGCGCCACGGGCAAGGCCAACACGTCCACCTCTTTGAACACACCCAACAGGTGTTGATAAAAAGCGCTGCGCGTTTGGCTGGCCTGCATGAAGTCCATGTAGGACAGCTTGACCGAGTTCTCGTGCTCCCACAGGGCCTCGGGTTTGAGCTGGTCTTTGGCGCCCGGAATTTGCAGCAAGGCCGCCACCTTGGGGCCGACCAGCGCACGGCGCCAGACCAGCCAGCACTCCCACAGGGCTTGCACGTCAAAGCCCAGCGCGTGGGGCTCGATCACGGCGCCAGCGCCTTGCATCACGCGCAGCGCGTCTTCGCACACGGCCAGGATGCCGTCCTCCATGGCCAGATGGCCATTCAAATCGCCCAACCAGCCGATGCGCAGCCCGTGCAGTGCATCGGGTGTGTAAGCCATGTGTGACGCATCGATGCTGCCGTTGATCGACAAAGGCTGGCGTGCGTCATGCCCTGACTGCGTGGCCAGCAAACGCGCCAGGTCGCGTACGCTGCGCGCCATAGGGCCTTCGGTGCCCAGTTGGTCCACCCACACATCGGCTCCGGGGCCAAAAGGCACACGTCCTTGCGAGGGGCGCATGCCGAAGATGTGGTTCCAGCCCGCCGGGTTGCGCAGGCTGCCCATGAAATCCGAGCCGTCGGCCACCGGCAACATGCGCTGGGCCAGCGCGACCGCCGCGCCGCCGCTGCTGCCGCCAGCGCTCACCGTGGTGTCCCAAGCGTTGGGGGTGGCCCCAAAGAGGGTGTTGAAGGTGTGCGAGCCCAGGCCCAGCTCGGGCATATTGGTCTTGCCGATCACGATGGCACCTGCGGCCTTCATGCGCTCGGTCATGATGCTGTCTTTGGCGGGCAGGGCCGCTTTCAGCACCGTGCTGCCAAAGGTGGTCGGAAAACCAACGGCGTGCCCGGTGTCCTTGATGGCCTGCGGGATGCCGTGCAGCCAGCCCCGCGACTGACCTTTCGCCAGCTCGGCGTCGCACTGGCGTGCCTGTGCCAACAAAGAGTCGGGCAGGGCCAGGTTGACGATGGCGTTGAAGCGCGGGTTCAGCCGCTCGATGCGTTTGAGGTAAGCCTGCATTACTTCGGTGCAGGACACTTGCCGCTGGTGGATGCGCTTAGACAGTTCGCTGGCGTTGAAGTCGGTAATGTCAGTCAGGTCGGACATGGGCAGGGGAATTTCTGAGGTTCAAGCCAGGTGCGGTGGCGGCACAAAGCCGCACCATTCGGTTTCAAGCCAGCGGGCCATGTTCAGGCACAGCGGATCGGTAAAACTGTTGCCAATGATTTGCGCGCCGACGGGTAAGCCGCCAGGGCTTTGACCGATCGGGATGGCGGTGGCGGGCAGGCCCACCACGCCGGGGTAACCCGCCCAGAACAAACTGTCGGTGTGTGGCTGATCCTGGCCGTTGACCTTCAGCAGGCGCTCCCATCGCTCGCCTTGTTGGTTGTGCAAAAAGGCGGGCGATGTGGCCACCGGGGTGATGAGCAGATCCACCGACTCGAAATAGCTTTGCCATTGCGTTCGCAACACGGCGCGTTGCTGGTCAAACTCGACCCAGTCGCGGTGCGTGAGCGTGCTGCCGCGCCAGACGCGTTCGCGCATGGTGTCGAGCGCCGGGTCGGCTTGCTGGCCCAGGGCATGAAAGCGGGCAAAGGTCGCGTCGTCGAGCCAGGCGCCCGTGGCCGCGCGAAGCAGGTACGAATACACGCGGTGCGACTGTGCGCTGTCCACCGGGCGGTGGTCGTCCAAGACGGTCACGCCCTGGGCGCGTAAAAAGTCGGCCAGCGCGTGCAGTCGGTCTTGAATGCTCCGGTCCACCCGCGCTTCGGGATCGTCGAAGACGATGGCTACGCGGCATTCCCGCAGCGGCTTGGCGTTGCGGCGCCACTGTGCAGCTGTCCAGCCCAGTGGGCCAAACTGCTGCAGCGGTGTGGTCAGCACTTGCATGGCCAGCTGCAGGTCTTGAGCGCTGCGCGCCAGCGGACCGGCCACGGCAATGTCCAGGCTGTCAATGCAGCGCACGCCCGGCAGCTGGTGGCCTTGCATGGGCACCACGCCCCAGGTGGGCTTGTGCCCGTAGACCCCGCAGTAATGCGCCGGGTTGCGGATGGAGGCACCAATGTCGCTGCCCAGCTCCAGCGGCGTCATCCCCGCAGCCAGTGCTGCGCTGGCCCCGCCCGACGATCCGCCGGGCGAGCGGCTCAGGTCCCAGGGGTTATTGGTCGTGCCATAGACCGGGTTGAACGACTGCCAGTCGCCCAAAGCCACCGGCACATTGGTCTTGCCAAACACCACAGCCCCAGCATCCAGCAGCCGCTGCACGGCCACGGCCGGTTGTTGAGAGATGTTGTCCTTGTACTGCGGAAATCCCCAACTGGTGGGCGTGCCCGGCAAATCAAACGACTCTTTCACCGTCATGGGCAGACCGTGCAGCGCCCCCCAGACTTCGCCACGGGCACGCGCCGCGTCGGCTTGGGCAGCGCGGTCGCGGGCGGCGTCAAAGCTGCGCACCACCACCGCGTTGATCGGGCCATCATGCTGCGCCACGCGGGCGATGTGCTGCTCCAGCAGCTGTGTGCTGGTGACTTCGCCTGCGTTCAAGCGGACCATCAGCTCGGTGGCGGTGTTGTAAGTGAAATCGGTCATCTGTAGCCAAGGGGGCTGGAATGAAAAAACCCGGGCATGTCACGAGGGGTGAGCATGTCCCGGGTAGAACGAGAGTCAGCGCTTTTGCGCTGCACACTCAGGGCTTCACTGTGGCTCGACGTTGGCGGCCTTGAACAGCGCGCGGTACCTGCTGACTTCCTGGGTGTAGAAGCGGTCCAGCTCGGCCACGCTCATGCCTGCAGGCACCTGGCTGCCTGTGGTGTTCATGCCTTTGACGAAGGCCTCGGACTTGATGGCCTCGTTCATGGCCTGGTTGAGTTTCTGGACCACGGCGTCGGGTGTGTTTTTGGACACCTGCAGACCGATCCAGATGTCAAAAATAAAGTCGGACATGCCACGCTGAGCGCTGATCGGGGCGGCTTCAGGCAGTTGTGGGTGGGGCGCGGTGGAAGTGATGCCGATGATCTTGAAGCGGTTGTCCTTGACCATGCCGATGATGGG
>JACCDY011241405.1_pt1 | contig 20368 bp, 20 predicted proteins | sample 7446391 | NCBI WGS metagenome assembly JACCDY01 (sample SAMN15323451, study PRJNA562643) | freshwater metagenome | isolation source: river surface water | place: USA:Blue River Watershed | collected 2017-08-18 | reverse complement strand
CCAAAGACACATTACAATGTTGGCTGAATTCAACTGGAAGCGTGGCAGAGTGGTTGAATGCACCGGTCTTGAAAACCGGCGAAGGTGTGAGCCTTCCGTGAGTTCGAATCTCACCGCTTCCGCCAGTTAGTAAGCAAAAACGCCCCTCTCGGGGCGTTTTTCATTCGTACATACCAAAAAACATATCAATAAAATATCGCTCGGCAACTTACGTGCGAGATGATTTGCTGTTATCAGTTGCGGCGATAAAAGAAGTCGCCCCAGCAAGTTGATTCGTTGTTGCTTAAAAAGGGAGGGGGACCCCCTTCAAATTCTGGCCATGGTCACCCCTCCATGCCCCTACCCCCCGCTTTTCAATTTGGGTCCCCCAGGTACTCATGCATACTATTCTTCTTATCTGGCCATGCTGGATTTTCGATAAGATGAAATTATTAATTTTAATTGATAAGTTTTCTTACATACCCGCTAATTTGCTTATGATTAGGCCGTGAAAAACAAACAATGGCTCATTTCTTGGATTGGTAAGGCTGACCACGATGCTTCAGAGCAAGGTGAAGCGTCAGGTCTAGGCCCAATTGCGACGGCATTGCAGGCCGGCTTGCAATTTGATCGCGTTTGTCTTTTGACCAATTTCTCGCATGAGCGCAGTGCAAAGTTCTGCGAATGGCTTGAGAAGAAGTTCGGTTACGCAAGCAACGTGATTGATCTACAAGAGATGGATTTGGTTAGTCCAATTCACTACGCCTCTATTTACGATGAGGTGAGCAAGCATCTCAAAGTATTGGGTTTGCCTCGTGAAGATGTCGATCTAACGTTTCACCTCAGTCCTGGTACGCCGGCGATGGCTGCAATTTGGATCATGTTGGCTAAGACGCGTTTTCCAGCGAAGTTGATCCAGACATCCAAAGAAAACGGTCTCGACTCTGTCGATTTTCAATTCGATTTGGCTAGCGACTTTCTGCCTGAGTATCTACAGCGCAGCGGCCAGCGGATTGAGCGCCTTGCTAATGGGCCGCAAGAGGCGGCGCCACATTTTGGAAAGATCATCCACAAGAGCGCCGCTGTTAAAAGCCAGATTCAATTGGCTCAGCGTATTGCGGCACATGATGTTCCTGTACTGATCTTGGGTGAGACGGGTACGGGCAAGGAGCTTTTTGCTGAAGCGATTCGAGCCGCTAGTGACAGGGCTCAAAAGCCATTCATCACAGTCAACTGCGGTGCGATCGCGCCTGAGTTGGCTAACTCTGAACTCTTTGGTCATGTCAAAGGGGCATTTACTGGAGCAACTGGAACTCGTAAGGGGCACTTTCAAGAGGCTGATGGAGGAACGCTCTTTTTAGATGAAGTGGGCGATTTGCCTCCTGATACGCAGGTGCGGTTGCTTAGAGCTCTTCAGGCAAAAGAAGTTACACCGCTTGGTGATTCAAAAGCCATCAAGGTTGATGTTCGAATCATTGCTGCTACCCATAGAGACTTGGCTGCTGATGTTGCCTCGGGCCGATTCCGCGAAGATTTGTTTCATCGTTTGGCTGTGGGCATTCTTAAGTTGCCACCTTTGCGTGAGCGCGAGAGCGATGTTGACCTGCTGATTGATACTTTTCTTGAGTCAATCAATGCTGACGCGAGGGGGAAACCCGAAGCTCAGGATAAGAAAATTTCCCTCGATGCAAGAAAAATTCTCATTTCTTACCCTTGGCCCGGAAATATTCGAGAGCTCTATCACTCCCTGCTTAGAGCGTCGATATGGTCGGTTGGTGAAGAAATCATGCCTGACGATGTTCGATCTGCATTGCTCCAGGTGCAAAGTCATACAGAGAACGTGATGGGCCGTGCGTTAACGCAAGGCTTTGATTTACAAGCACTTTTGGATGAAATCTCTAGTGATTACATCCTGCGGGCACTCAAGCAAACAGGCGATCGTAAGACGACCGCAGCACATCTATTGGGCTTTACCAATCATCAGACATTGAGCAACTGGATGAAGCGCTTAGATCTGGATCAGGAAGAAAATAAAAACTAAATGGAGGGTGGCACGGTTCTCGCAAAAGAATTGGCATGAATGCCCCGAGAGCCTCCCAAATGTTGATGCAAGATTTGAAATCGCTTAACTTCGAACCACTGCGTGCGGTGTACCCAGAGCTCGCCAATATGGGCGGCTATGCGGAGCACTACGCCTACTCAGATCCTGAGAGTGCATTGGTTAAGTTGCGCAATTTCGCAGAGCGTTTAGTTGATCGCCTTTACATAAAGCTAAAGCTTGAGCGTATGCCGCAATCGAACTTCGTAGATCTGCTTCACAACTCTAGCTTTCAAACTGTGGCACAGCCCCTGGTGCTGGATAAGTTGCACCTGCTTCGTCGTTTGGGAAATCGTGGTGCACATGGTGAAGGTGTGGAAGCTACCGATGCAGTCCGTTGTGTTCAAGAGGCATGGCAGCTTGCACGATGGATGCACGTAACTTTCCTTGGTGGAAAGATTGATGACTTTGCTGCGTTTAAACAGCCGCCCCTAGAAGGTATCGATAGCAAGGCTGAATTCAAGCGAAAGGCAAAAGCGCTCGCTGAAGAGAACAGTCTTAAAGAAGAGCGACTAAAACAAGCGCTGCAAGAGCTCGCTGAATTACGTGCGGCAGACCAAGCCAATAAGTCTGTTGGACTATCAATCACTCCGCCGGCTGCGGAAGCTTTGGCGCACGCGGGCCAAAACTCTGCTGCGGCAGTTAATCAACTTCGCTTCACTGAAGACAACACTCGTAAATGGCTCATTGATCACGATTTGCGAATGGCTGGCTGGAACGTGCCGAATGGCACAGCCAGTAATGAATCCGTCGGTCAAGAAGTTGAAGTGCAGCATCAGGCAACAGCCACCGGCAAGGGTTACTGCGACTATGTGCTTTGGGATGACAACGGAAAGCCGCTGGCAGTAATCGAAGCAAAGAAAACAGTCGTCGATGCGCGTGCAGGCCAAGAGCAAGCAAAGCAATACGCGGACGCGCTTGAAAAGCAGCACAACCAGCGTCCAATGATCTTCTTTACAAACGGTCATGACATCTGGGTCTGGGACGACGCAGCGGGCTATCCACCTCGTTCAATCTACGGCTTCTATTCCAAAGATACGCTTCAATATCGTGTTGGTTTTCAGCGCCGTGAAAAGCTTGATTTGATTAAAGACGTTCGTCCAGATTCCGCAATCGCAGGTCGGATGTATCAAATCGAGAGCATCACTCGAGTCGCGGAACGATTTAGTCAACGCCATCGCCGAGCCCTTGTTGTTCAAGCAACGGGCACTGGTAAAACTCGCGTGGCCATTTCGTTAGCAAAGCTACTCATTGATGCACGCTGGGCGAAGCGAGTGTTGTTCCTGTGTGACCGTAAAGAATTACGCAAACAAGCCAAGCAAGCGTTCAATGACTTTGTAAGTGAACCCATTTACGTCATTGGCCAAGCAAACGACATTGGCAAGATGGATGCGCGTATTTATATCGGCATCTATCAAGGCTTGATCAACGACTACGAATCTTTTGATGTCGGCTTCTTTGATTTGATCATTGCCGATGAATCACATCGTTCCATCTACAACCTATACGGAGACATATTTAAGTATTTCGATGCTTTGCAAATAGGCCTAACTGCAACGCCCGTTGAAATGGTGAGTCGCAGTACTTGCCAGTTGTTTGGCTGTGATTACAAGTTGCCTACCGCTAACTATCCGCTTGAGCAAGCAATCGCTGATCACAACTTAGTGCCGTTTCGCGTAGTTGCTCACACGACAAAATTTTTGCGCGAAGGTATTAAGGCTGCGCATCTATCAGATGAACAGATTGCTCAACTTGAGGATCAAGGAATTGACCCTAATAGCTTGGAGTTCGACGCTAGAGAAATTGATGACGCCGTTTTCAACAAGGACACCAATCGTGTCATCTTGCGCAACCTGATGGACAACGGTTTGCGAGATGCCGATAGTCAACTTCCCGGAAAGAGTATCGTCTTCGCTCGCAACATCGATCACGCCAGACTTCTTGCCGAACTGTTCGATGAGATGTACCCGCAGTTTGCTGGTAAGTTCTGCCGCCTCATCCACTCTAAGGAGCCACGAGCAGAGGAATTGATAGATCAGTTCAAACAGCCAAATAGCGACTTGCGCATTGCTGTCTCGGTAGATATGCTGGACACGGGAATCGACGTGCCCGAGGTGGTTAATCTAGTCTTTGCCAAACCGGTGAAGAGCAAAGTCAAGTTCTGGCAGATGATTGGTCGCGGCACGCGTCTCTGTAAAGGTCTGTTTGGCCCTGGCACGGACAAGAGTGAGTTCTTGATATTTGATCACTGGGGCAACTTTGCCTTCCACGATCTAAACACTGACGAGGTCGAGCTCAAAATTTCCAAGCCCCTAACGCAGAGACGTTATGAGGCTCGCATCGAACTGGCGGCTCTTGCATTGGCCCGCTCTGATCTTCAGGCTTTCGACATGCTGGCCGGGCAACTACAGCAAGATGCATTAGCGTTGCCAGATGGGGCGATTTCTGTTCGCGAAAACTGGCAGGCCGTGCAGCAAGCACGAGACGCAAAACTCATTCATCAATTCGCACCTGTTACCCGACAACTGCTGATTGAGATGGTGGCGCCTTTAATGAGCGCGCTGGACGTTCGCGGTCAGGGTGATTCACTACGCTGGGACCTGCTTCTGTCTAAAGCCCAGGCCTCGGCCATTTCTAGTCCCGACAAGCCCAACCCATATCGTGAAGAAATCATTGAGTGGCTGGGTCGGCTGCCGCCGCACCTTAACCCCGTACGCGCAAAAGCTAATGAGCTCAAGACCATACGCTCTGACGCGTTCTGGCAGCAGCCCACCTTTGGACAGCTGGATGCTATGCGCGTTGATTTGCGAGGCATTGTTGACCTTGCTGATGCGCCCATCAAACCACCACTTCCTCCAACGACTATTCTGGATGTAAGGGAAGATGCAACCGAATACCAGGTCGAGCACCGCTCCACAAACGTCAAGTCGGTTGACTACATCATTTATGGGAAGGCCGTTCAAGCTGCTCTGGAGCCGTTGTTTGCCACCGACCCCGTGTTGCAAAAGGTACGTCGAGGAGAACCTATCACGCAAGAGGAGCTGAACCAGCTCAACAGTTTGCTGCACACCCGTAACCCTGATGTGGACTTGTCTACTTTGCGTGAGTTCTACCCTGACACGGCCGTGCCACTGGCTCACATCCTGCGCGCTATCGTCGGACTCGACCATGAAGCGGTGGATGACAAGTTCACAAGCTTTGCGCAAAACCATGCACTGACCAGTCAGCAACTACGCTTCCTGGCGATGCTCAAAGATCACATTCGCCAGTTTGGTGCTATTGCCGTGGCGCAGCTGTTCGAGGCACCCTTTAACAGCCTTCATGCTGAAGGAGTGGGCGGTGTCTTCCCCAATTCAAGCCAACTTAATGAGCTGGTGGCGCTGGTGCGCGGCTTCGGAGAGCCACTTCAACCGCCAACCGCAAAATAACTATTAAAGAAAACTAGGACACACCATGATTACAGGGCCCCTTAAGAGCCGCATCGACAGCCTCTGGACTGATTTTTGGACCGGTGGTATCACCAACCCGTTGACCGTGATTGAGCAGATCACTTTCCTGATGTACAGCCGTCTGCTGGACATGAAGGAGCGTGCAGACGAAAAGCGTGCCTCATTGACCGGTCAGCCTTTTACTCGTCGCTTCGGTGAGGATGAGCAAGACTGTCGCTGGGAAACCTGGCGCCACTACGGCAGCGAGAAAATGCTGCCCCACGTACGCGACCGCGTGTTCCCCCACTTCCGCCGACTGGCTGAGCGCAGCACCGGTTCTAACAGTATGTTTGCCTCCTTCATGAAGGATGCGCAGTTGATGATCCAGAAGGAGACGCTGCTTTCTAAGGCCGTTGCTGCTGTGGGCGACTTGCCCCTGGAGCGCGGTGATACCAAGGGGGACCTATACGAGTACTTGCTCAGTAAGCTAACCACTGCCGGTATCAACGGCCAGTTTCGAACGCCGCGGCACATCATCCGCCTGATGGTGGAGCTGATGCAGCCCCAGCCCACCGACCGGATCTGCGATCCGTCTTGTGGCACCGCCGGCTTCCTGGTTGAGGCCTACGATTACCTCCTGCGAGAGCACACCAGCGAAGCTGGCATGCACGTAGAGCTTGTGGACGGCGAGGAGCACGTTACATACAGCGGCGATTTGCTAAGCCAGAAAGGCCACCGTATGCACGTGGATAGCGACATGTTCCACGCCTACGACTTCGACGCCACCATGCTGCGCATAGCTAGCATGAACCTGGTGATGCACGGTGTGGGCGAGCCCGACGTGCACTACCAGGACACGTTGAGCCAGAGCTTCGAGGAGCGTCACCCCAAGGGATCCAAGGGCGCGTTCGATCTCATCCTGGCCAACCCACCATTCAAGGGAAGCCTAGATGAGCAGGATGTAGCGCCAGACCTGCTGCGCGTGGTCAAAACCAAGAAGACCGAGCTGCTCTTCATCGCGCTCATCCTGCGCATGCTGAAGGTCGGTGGCCGCAGCGCCACCATCGTTCCGGACGGCGTACTCTTCGGCTCCAGTAAGGCCCATGTGCAACTGCGCCAGCACCTGATCGAAAACAATCAGCTTGAAGCGGTTATTTCGCTGCCCTCTGGCGTTTTTAAGCCTTATGCCGGTGTGTCCACGGCAATCATTGTCTTTACAAAGGGCGGTAATACAGAGAAGGTATTCTTCTACGACCTGCAGTCGGATGGTTACACGCTTGATGATAAGCGTACGCAAATTGGCGATGGCAAGGGTGACTTGCCGGATGTGCTAGCGAAGTATCACCAATGGTGCGGAGGTGCCGACAAACTCAGCGATAGAACTGCCAAAGCCTTTGAAGTTTCTGTTGGTGATATCCGGGCGCAGGGCTATGAGTTGTCTATCAACCGATACCAACAACGAATCCATGCCGTTGAAACGCATGAACCCCCCAAAGTAGTTCTGGCACGCCTAATGGCTCTTGAGGCTGAGATTCAGAAGGAGCTGGCAGACTTGGGGAAACTTCTATGACTCAAGTAGAGCTAGGGGACGTCGTTCAAATCACCTCTGGATTTGCTTTCCCGTCCAGTGGTTTCAGCACTGAGGAAGGCATGCCTCTGGTGAGAATTCGAGATGTCACTCGGGGGATATCGGAAACACGTTATGTCGGTCCGTTCGACGATGACTTCGTCGTAAACGACGGAGATCTTCTTGTCGGGATGGACGGAGAGTTCAATGCTGCTCTTTGGAGAGGAGGGCGCGCTCTACTCAACCAAAGGGTATGTAGGATTGTTCCCGATACATCGCGGTTGGATTTCGGCTTCCTTCGGCATTTACTGCCTCGAGAGCTAAAGGCTATCGAAGAACGTACCCCGTTCGTAACGGTAAAGCATTTGTCCGTTAGGGAGATCCGAGCAATCGTATTGACCTTGCCGCCCCTCGTAGAACAGCGCCGCATCGCCACCATTCTTGACAAGGCCGATAACCTTCGCCGCATGCGACAGGAGGCTATTGGGATAACAGATGATCTTCTGAGGTCCGTATTCATTGATATTTTTGGTGACCCCAGTTCAAACCCAAAAAAATTTGAACTGGGCACCATCCGCGACCTAGTTGCATCTGCGAGCTACGGGACCTCTGAAAAAGCCAGCGAAGAGGGCGGAACGTACCCGATTCTTCGTATGAATAACATCACCTACAAAGGAGGATGGGATTTTTCATCGCTAAAGTACGTGAATCTAGACTCTGCTACTGCGCACAAGTATCTGGCACAGCGCGGTGACTTACTTTTCAACCGAACTAATAGCAAGGAATTGGTTGGCAAGACGGCGGTCTACATGCGAGATGACTCGATGGCCATTGCCGGCTACCTGGTTCGTGTACGAATGAACGAGCGCGGCAATTCGCACTATGTTTCGGGATACCTGAATTCGGCGCATGGTAAGCGTACCTTGGAGGCGCGCGCGAAGAGCATTGTTGGGATGGCAAACATCAATGCTCAGGAGATGCAAGATATTCCACTGCTGCTGCCGCCAATTGAGTTGCAGGATAAGTACGCTCATATCGTTGAGACAGTTCATGATCGCTTGAAGACGCAGGAGGCATCCCTTCGTGAAGCGATTGCAATTCAATCTTCGCTAAGACACAATTTGCTAGAGTTAGTCGGCACCTAGGAGACCGAGATATGCTGACCAGTTTACGAATAAAGAACTTCAAAGGTATTGAAGGCGCGATCGAACTACCGATCAAACCAGTCACTTTGCTTTATGGAGTCAATAGCGCAGGGAAGAGTTCAGTTTTGCATTCCATGCATTTCATGAGGGGGGTGTTGGAGAACTACGACTTAAGTCCAAAGGGCTCACCATACGCTGCCAATGACATTGATCTTGGTGGATTTTTGAACTTGCTTCACAAGCATCGCGTCGGAAGTCGCATGGTGCTTGGGTACAGCATGAATCTAAAGAGCATTGACCTGCCCGAGTACGGCGCTACTTCTGCAATGTCTATTAGTGATAAGCTTAAAGAAGCCTACGTAGAATTTGGCTTCAGTGCGGACGATCAAGATCACTCACCCAAACTTGATTATTATTTTGTCTCTCTGAATGGGACTGATATTGCCTTGGTGATGCCAGATAAAGTACAGGTTACAGCCGGCAGAAAACGGCTCGCGCACATTAATCTTCGGCATCCTCTGCTAGTGTCAGCTGCCAAGAGCAGAGTAATTGAGGCGGATGCGCAAACTGTTGATCTCGATCTGCGTAAACTGATTCCGATGACCGAAGACGACGATGACCTCGATGCTGAGCTTTTAGGTGCCAGTCAAGATGAAATTAACCTTCGGCGGGAAAAGCGTAAGCAGGAGTTGGCTGATGAGTATGCCTTTCATAGCACTCACGTTGACTTACTGACGTATCCAGTTAGTGGATTTTTCAACGGTCTGCCACGTTGGGGTAAGCTGGTTTCATCTCCTGTGTTTGATCAGAGCTCTGATGATGAATCAGAGGGCAATGTCGATGAACTTGAACTTCAAGAGCTGTCGGCAGGTGTCTTGACGGAGGTAATCGTTGGGCCATTAGAGGTGCTGCGCGACCTGTTGGTTGACTCTCGAGCAATTGGTCCTCTGCGAACTATACCTAAGCGACGATTGAATCTGGATACTGAAGCCTGCGAGGCCGATTGGTACGGTGGGTTAGCAGCTTGGTATCACCTTCAAGGGTGCTCCCAAAGCCAACTAGCCGAAGTGAATGCTTGGCTTTTTGACGCAAATCGTTTGGGAACCGGGTATGGACTAGAGAGAGAGGAGTCTAGAGATGTTCCGCTCAAATACCTTGATGCGGCACGTACAGGGACGAATGCAGGATATGACCTAAATTGGGCGATTGTCGATGCACTGCCAGTTAACCGTCGACTATGGCTGATAGATGCAAAGAACAATGTGAAAGTAACGCCACACGACGTGGGAGTTGGACTCTCGCAGCTAATACCAGTGGTAACGGCATCTGTTGATCAGCACGGTTCATTGTTACTAATAGAGCAGCCTGAACTGCACATTCATCCCCGCGTACAAGTAGGTCTTGGTGACTTGTACCTACAGGCATCAAGGAAGTTTGGGCGCAACTTTTTGATTGAGACTCACAGCGAGGCCTTGCTGCTTCGTATGCTGAAACGTATCCGCCAAACGCAAGATGGTGAGCTTCCAGAGGGAGTACCACCCGCAAGTGCAGACGACATTGCTGTCTACTTGATTCAGAACGAAGGTAAAGGCGTCACTGTCATCCAAATGCGCATGAATGATCGAGGTGAATTCCTAAAACCATGGCCTAGAGGTCTTTTTGAAGAAGCTCTTCAAGAGACCTTCTAAATATGCTGTACGAATTCGCTTTCAGCCCAGATGTATTCTTCCCGGAGGCCTTTGGTGTCAAAGCAGCCAACGGGGAAGTCATTGCAGCGGAAAACCATGGGCATTTAGCACTTTCGACTCTTTGGAAGGGTATAGAGCGCTTTGGGGTCATTCGCGACCTCGCTGCTGGAAGTTGGGGTAAGAATTTGGAAGCCCGTCGAGAGGGTCTCCATGCTAGGTCACGAGAACTTCTAAAGAAGCTCCGGTCGGATGGGAGAATTGTCTCGTCGTGCGCACATTACTCGAGCCTACCCCAGAATGAAATGGATTGGCTAAATGAGGCGATGGCTTCACACAAATCGGAGCCACAACTCGCACAGTTTTTCGGTACGGACGATTTTTGCAGTTCGCTAAAAGCGAATGATTATTTGCAACTTCCAAAAGGTATTTCGAAAATTCCGTTTTGTCCTCCATTTTCTGGCGGGGGGTGCTCCCTCAAAGTGGAGCGAAACGTAGAGGCATACATCATTGCTCTCCGATCTTTGATTAAACACAGTCGCTCTTTGATGTTCATTGACCCATACCTAGATTTAAAAGCTGATAACTATCAAGGCTTCCTAAAGCTTCTAAGAGAGATCGCGTCAATTAATCCGAGTATTGAAATTGAGTTGCATCGGCAGATTAAAACTGCGTATGGGGAGCAATTCATGTCAGCAACTGACTGGAGGCTGCGATTTGAAGATGCCATTGCTTCAATTCAATCCCTAAAGAAACTAAATATCAATGTGTTTATTTGGGATGAGTTCCATGATCGCTATCTCATATCAAACTTGATGGGTGTCTCTGTCCCCTACGGCTTTGACACTACTAACAAAAGCGATGCGACGCGGTGGACGATGCTTTCTCCACAAGATACTGATGATGTCAGACAGGAGTTTTCCGAGGGTGACCCTCAGCGACGTAGGAAGCTTTGGAGGACTTAACCCACAAAGCTTTTTTCGCAATTCAGTAATTGCAGCTCGAATTGCGCAGATCAAAGCCTCAGCATATACGGCGTAATTTTGAATTTAAAGTTTGATATGCATCTCTCCATTCTGGGTTTGACTCAACCAATAGTTGACTGCACATATTACGCATGACGTTGATTTCTTCTTGGGTAAACCAAATTCCTGGCAATCGCTTTCTGTCGTAGCTTTGATCAAGCTTGTATGCGCCAACATCTCGGTCATAGACGATAGGAACATCGAAACGCTCACGTAAAACTGCTAAGTCACGTTTGAATGTTGCATTCGAAATCTCCATCACTGTCATGAATTCTGACGCCGTGATGAAACGCTTACCTTCAAGCAGGTCCATGTACTTGTACATGCGTTCTATATCAATCATTTCATAATTGCCTTTTCAATCAGTTGCTTTCCGTCCCAATGCAGACGAATAAAGCTGACGCTATTGCGCAGCATGTGGGCTTGAAAATCACGTTTGTTTTCCCAGAAGACTCTTTTGTCTTCCTTGTCGTAAATGATCAGTACGGTCTTTGTAGACAGACCTTTTTTGGCATCTGCACAGCAGATCAAATGACGACGTAGTTGCTGCATCACTTGGCCTAAACCACCCCTTCCACGAGAGCCATGTGCGATGGCAATAGCCAGGTTGCAACATATGAATATTCCAGTTGGGTTGCTGGGAATGACATTGACCATGGCAGTTGGATGAATGGATGGCAATGAGCCATCCTTACTTTCATTTGTAAGTTGCTGCTGCGTCGCTTTCATGCCTTTCTCCAATAGAAGCTTTTCAATAGCAGCGATCAAAGGCGCCAAGGCCGCAGATGCAGCTCTTGGGTCATATGTTTCACTCATCTCAATTCCTATTCATGTGAGGACGGATGCGGAGCACACGGCGGTATGTTCGCTCGATGTACTTCTGAGCGAGCTCTGGATTCTCGCGACGGAACTTCGAAGCATCGAAGCGATCAACATTCATTCCAGAGAATGACGCCCAGCCGGCAACTCCATCGCATGCACCGATTCGGACCATCAACATTTCAGTCAAGACTGCGTCCAAACACTCAAGGGTTTTGATTTGCGCGCGAATTTGCACCAGCTCTTGAAACATATTCACCTCCTCTGGAGTTGGTGAACGTGCCTCGGCAAGGTCAGAGATTGATCGAACGGTATCTACCTCCTCATCAGAAGGTTTCTGAGACAAGAGATTGAGAATCGACTCAATCTCTGAAATTGCGATTACCGAGTTCACCTCGAAGAACTCACCTGATTTACGGTGCTTTACTAGCTTCGAGTGAACGTAAGCCTCTACTGTCGAGTCATCGTCCGTCTCGAACCATTGAACCAACTCCAGTCGCGGATTCGCGGTGCGTAGATTGGATAAGCGCTCTTTGAGATTGGTCGCGCGACCAATCTTCAGCAGGTTTGTTTCGCTATCTTTCAAAACGTAAACGCCAGACATATTTACCCCTTCGATTCCAATATTGTTTTTAAGTGCCCAAGAACTTCTTCTGGCATTACTTTTAAGAGCTTGATCAATCGAGCATCACCACTTTGCAGAATGGCAGCACGAACGTGATCTGCCATTCCTTCTGCTTGAACAACCTCAAGCTCGGGAATGTCCATGCCGCGAATGATTGCGCCAGTGCGCAGTGCTTCATCAAGCTTCAGGTTGAACTCGCCATCAAATGAGTGACCGCACATGCAGCACTTTTTTGCACCTGGCGGGTTGTCAGTTCCGCAGCTGGGGCAAGGTTTAAGACGTGGAGATGCCTTTGGAAACTCATGGTCACAAGCACTGCAATGAGCAGCGCCAAGCGCGTTTTCATGGTTACAAATCGGACACTTCTTTGTTTTTGCTTCTTTGTCCTTGCCTTTGTGATGAGGGATTTCCTCCTCAACGCGGCGTGCGTATTGTTCAAACGCTTCTAGCGTTGGAATCACAACATATGCACGCGTGTCATCGTCAGGGCTTGATGTCCTAACAACGCGCCCCACAGCCTGTCTAAAAGCAAGCTCAGTACGAGCATTTGGTAAATAGACGAGCACACGCAAGCGTGGGATGTCGACACCTTCCGAAACCATGGCAACTGAAACAAGCCATTTTTTTGAACTATTTCGGAATGCTGCAATACGACTCTCAGCGTTTGGCAGTTGACTGTGTACCAACATGGGGGCTTCACCCTCCATGATTTCAATCAGTTCGACGAAGTACTTCGCCATCTCAATGGATGGAGCGATAACAAGACCGCCAGCTTTAGGCATCCTGTTGCGCAGATCGTCGAGTTTGATCATTGCGGCTTCAAGCATCGTTGCTTGGTAACCTGTCATCAATGGGCTTGTTGTCCCTTTGATGTATTGGGGTGTGCAAGTGAGCTTGTAGTAATCCAGCGCTCGTTGAAGCCCAGGAATCTTCTTCAGGTTCTTAGGCAATTCTGTTTTTTCATTGCCTGATACTTGAGTTGACTCACCTGTGTCTAACTCAACAGTAAACCTCCCTTCGTGACGGTGGAAAGTAATTGGGCGGCAATAGCCGAGATCCACCGCTTGACCGTACGTCAATGTGTATGTTCCCTCGGTGGGGTGAGATATAGCGCCAGAGTCGTGATAAGCGAGCCATACAGACTGTGCGCCATCCGAACGAATAGGCGTCCCAGTCAATACCAGTACAAAACTAGCGTTTGTGAACGCGCTGTCTGCGCTGTCACCCCATGCGGCTTCAACAGCTGCGTGGTGGTGCTCATCGCAAATGACCAGCGTTCGGTTTTTATTGCAAAGGTCATGAAAGCCGGACTCAAGCCCTTGAATGGCCGACCATGTTGCGCATACATCGATGCCCAAATAGTCGATATTGCCGTCGACACCAGTCACCTTAGACATGGGTCGTTGTGTGACTAAGTTGAAATCTTTAGACCACTGATTGACCACCTCGGAGCGAGGCGCGATAACGATGACGCGATCGATTTCATCGCGATCAAAAAGTTCGCGCGCAATCGTGCATGCGGCGATTGTTTTGCCGGCACCAGGTGCAGCGTTCAGCAGAAAGTGTTTGTCCTTTCTGTCTTTCAGCAGCCAGTTGATGGCTTTAGTGGTGGCTTCTTCCTGCCAGGGGCGTAACTTGATCATCTTTAGCTTTCTTATTTGCTGATCCAGTACTCAGTGAAAAGAATTTCACGAATAGGAAGGTTGGAGGGAGGCGTTAGTTGCGCATATTGATTGACGCGAACAAGCACGGCGGCGTATGTGCAACTTTGTGACTTGATGACGTACCCCTCTTGTCGCATTCGTGAAATCAGTCGCGAAAGAAGGCCAACACCAAAAAGTAGTGATGCTTCAAAGTTGGTTACCTTATTGCCAGCGAGTAGGTACTCTCTGCAAGCTGTTTCACCAATAGTCTTTTGTTTCATGCTGCGTACTCCATCAAATATTTGGCTTGTTGGAAGGCGTCTTCATAGCGCTCCTCCTCCATCTCGAACACTTCCAACACGCAGCGCTCTTCGCATACCAGTCGCCATGGGTGATCGTTCATTGCGATATCCGACGACCATTCGTCAAATGGGCGACTGCCAATGCGCAGGTCGAAGTTGGGCTCGTTAGCCGAACCATCGAATAGGTCCACCAAGCTGGAGGCGTCTGCTAACAACTGACCATGGCTCGCATAGCCGTCGGGCGCATTTGCGTTCAATAGCGCAAAGATTTGATGAACTTTTTTGGCCTTAGACATAGTCATCTCCTTAGTGGAAAGTCGCGTTCGATACCTCGCAAAGATCGACCTCGATCTCGGCGTTTTGTTGTTCCGCTTCATAAGCGGCGTGTGCATGTGCAGCTTGAGACATTGAGTCCAGCAAAATTGGCACGACACAAAGCTTGTTGCCTGCAAGTTGGAGTGACATCTCAACAGCTGAGTAAGTCATTGCCTCTGCGATTTGTTGGGGGCCTAAACCTTGTTGAAGCAGGCTGGTCACAAACTCACGAACTTGATCGCGAGCAGTTGCTTGAGCAACGTTTTCCAATTCAACTTGTGAGTCTTTTTCCATTTTTCGCAGAACCTTTTTAAGATGGTTACTACATTGCAACTGGTGTGCCAGACTCGTAAAAAGTGAATTAATCTATATAAATCAACAACTTATAAAATACCAGGTTAAAAATAAACTGAATAAATTGCAAAATAAATTACATAAAAGTAAGAAAAATATTATTCGTCAGAGAAAAGCCTATCCATCCCGACCGCCGCCTGCTCTTTCTTGGAGTGCTTGCGGATAAGTACTTTTGAACCGTACTCAATGGCAATCCAATGAACCAGGTGAACAGGCTGAACAGTTTCAAAACTGACGGGGGAGGGAGTTCTAGAGCTCAGCTTTCCCCATACAACCGTCGCATGTAAAACAACAAAATAAAGAAGGATGCGAGAGATCATTGCTCCCACTCTCCGATTTGGGACATCTCAGTCTTGTGAACTGGGCATAGCGGCGGGCCAAACGGTAGAAACTTCTTCAGCATTGGCACTTGATATCCGCACTGAAGGCAACGAGCTCTTGGGCGTGACGCGCGAATGATTTTTCTGTGCGTTACTTTCAATTTCCCGTGAGGGTAAGCGCCAAGTGACTGAGCAATTGATACAAGTCGCAGTTTCAGTTGCGGTCCTGCCCCTGCAGATCGCATGGGGCCTTGCATACCAATTTTTAAAGCAATTTTTTTAAACTCTTTACCGTGCTTATGCTGGCAGTCATCAACAGCGTGAACAAGTTCGTGGACTAGTGTGTCAAGAACTTCAAAAGGATCGTCTAAAGCTGGAGAAATAAATAGCTGGTTTAGATTGATGCTGCAATATGACCTAGGCCAGCACTGCCCGATGTGTCCGCTGCGAAGACCAGTACTAGCAAAGCCACATGAGACTAGCAAGTCTTTTGGTACATCTAACCCATGTTCAAAGAAGATGGGGCGTAGTTTTTCAACTGCCGCAACTAGCCATTGCTCACGTGTTTTGTATTTCATTTATCTGCATCCAGTTGTTGGGCATGGAAGTGTGCAGACACCGAAGCTCATTAGATGAGCTAGCGAAACAGATTTTTAGGTATGAGCTGTTCAAGCTCATGTCTTGAGCTTGATGTCTGTGAAACTCTTGAAAAACAACGAGAGGAAAAAGATATGTCAGATTTAGCGAAATCGTTAGCCATCATGGGTTTGGCTTGGGCTTCAAACTGCGAGGCGAAATATGAGCCTCCATACACGATCGTGAAGGATTTGGTCTCTGTTCATGTGATGGCCGACGGTTCATCAACAGAGGCGGTTGAATACTGCATTCGAATCGAAACGCAGGCAGGCGTCAACATCATGGGAGAGCAACGAATCTCTTACGTCAGTACCTTGGAGGATGTTGTGGTTACGGAGGCATATACCTTGCAACCTGATGGTTCACGGGTGCTAGTTACCGAGGACCGCATTCGAACTGTTGATGAAACTGGTGGCGCAGGTGAGTTGATTTACAGCGATGCCAAGGTGAAGGTCATCATCTTTCCGCAAGTGCAGGTTGGCAGCATGCTGTGCTACAAGGCCAGCACCAAACAACATACGCCATACTTTAAGAACCATTACTTTTACACACGCCACTTCAGTCCACATGGCCGCTACGAGAATTTCCAGCTCAAGCTTTCCCATGATCCAAAAATAAACTTAAGCATTGATACGGATCGTGTGAATGGTGGCAAGGTGAAGACACCATCAAAGGATAGTCTTGTTCACTACGAGTTTGATTACAAACAGTTAGAGGCATATCCGTCAGAGCCAAACCAAGCTGAGATTTACGACTATGCGCCGCGTATAGCAATTACAAGCTTCTTGAGCTACGAGCAAATGGCAAAAGCGTATTACGAAGTGGCTGAAGAAAAAGCTAAGGTGACGGAAGGCGTGCGAGTGCTTGCGAAAGAATTAACCAAAGGTGCAAAGGACCGCAAAGATAAAGTTCGCCGGCTATACAACTGGGTGAGCGTAAACATTCGCTACTTAGGTATCTACATGGGTGATGGTGGTTATGTGCCACATGACGCGCAAAGCATTTTGGATAACCACTATGGCGACTGTAAAGACCATGTGGTGCTGCTTGAGGCCCTTCTCAAGGCTGTAGGCATCGACTCAACTCCTGCGCTGATCAACATGGGGTTTGCCTACAAGCTGCCTAAGCTGCCAACGGTTACGCCTTTTAACCACGTCATCACTTACGTGCCAGAGTTCGACTTGTATCTGGATTCCACAGCGCAATTTGCACCTATGGGTGTGTTGCCCCGTGAGGATTCTGCAAAGCCAGTGATCCTGACTTCAACAGGTGAGATTCGCTACACGCCAAGTACCAGCCCATTGAAAGATTGGAGCGAAACCAAGGTGGTGATGAAGCTCATGAGCGATGGTCGGATTCAAGGGTTTAGCAATATCAAGACGCGTGGCTACTACGAGGTGGATTCACGCATGACTCGTTTCTATGAAAACGGGCGTGATCAAGAACGATTGGTGTCTAAGTACCTCTCGCGCTTCATGGAGTCTGGAAAGGGTGAGATTGCAAATCAGAATGCGCTTGACCTTGATTCCAAGTGGAAGGATGAAGCTTTCTTTGAGCTCAATCCAGTCGTCAACATTCCAGGACCAAGTGCGATGGCAATTCCGGTGGGCATTGCCCCTGGCTACTTAAAGATGATGACCAAAGCCCAAGCGCCGAAGAGCCGTCGATTCCAAGCATATTGCTTCTCAAGCAAGCATGTAGAGGATGTTGAGCTTGAGTTTCCAGCTGAGGTGCAGATCACGCGGATACCCAAAGATGTGTCATTTGATAACGGGCTTATTCGATATTCAGCTCGGTATGAGCTTGTGAATAAAACCTTAAAGGTTCAGCGAACCTACCAAGCAAAGAGCAATAGTCCAATTTGCGGCGCGCATGAGGATGTGCTTTGGCAGCAGTTCCATGAGGTGTTGACGCGCGATATGCGCTCACAAGTGTTTTTTGATTGATGCCGTAAAGGCTCACGTGTTGAGCCTTTGTACTGTCAGACTAGCGGACATTGAATAGAGGGATAAACAAATGACAGCTCAAGCAGCAGAGGTCTTGATACATAAAGGCGAGAAGCTTTCGCTTTGCACCAATCCACTAGGTGCATACCTTAAAAGTGCGTGCAATCCAGTTCGTTTCACAGCAACCTCAACAGCTCTATGGCGGGGCTATGTTGGCACATGGGCAATTGAGGGTGGGCGCTTGTATTTGGTCAAGCTGCGAGGCTATATAAACAAGGGGGACTTCGATGGACCAGTTGAAGAGGTCGATTTGTCTTACGTGTTTCCCGATTTTCCAGATGGTGTTTTTGCACATTGGTATACCGGTGAATTGCGCTGTCCTATGGGCGAGCTTTTGAACTATGTCCACGGTGGCTATGGCAGTACTTATGAGCAAGACTTATTTATTGAGGTTGAGAACGGCGTTGTTGTAAACGAGCGCGTTGAGGGTAATGGTGTCGGCACTGGTAAAGGCGGTAATGGCTACAGCGTTGGCGCAATGACTGTATTTGGGAGAGGCTGATATGCCTGAAACCTATCTAGATTGGTGCTTGATTTATCTGGGCATTGGTGCAATTACTTTTCCAGTGCTGAGGCTACTTGTCTATGTGTTTCACAGAAAAGAAAGCCCCTCTGTCTGGGTTCAAGAGGTGACCAAGGCGCTAGAGGAGGAAAAGACTCTAGGAGACCGATTTAAGAAAACCTTGATGTGGTTTGGTACGGTCATGATGTTTTGCCTAATCTGGCCAATTGCACTCGTGATCGCTGCTCATGCAACATTTGTTGACACGCCTGCGCCGCAGTTCGGCTCAGATGAGCCAAGTTTTACTTGCCAAAAAGATAGCTTGATAAAGCAAGTCATTCCCCTTGAAGTAGAGAAGGCAAGCTACGTTTCTGACCCATTAGGTCGAGTGCCAAATTTGCCTTTTGGTCATCTTCATCAAGGCTGGATTAATTTGTTGGCGCAATTGGAGCCTGCAGATCAGCTTTGGTCGTTCAGTACAAAAGGATGGTCAATGAAGAAAGGCCATTCGCCAAAGTATTCAAGGCCTTGCAATGTCTATTCAGGCTTTGCAATTGTTAGAAATAAAAAAGTGGTTGCAGAGTTCATCTGTAGCTGGGACTGAGGTAGCTGGAAATGAAAATTGAAGTCGTCGTAGGCAACATCGTGATGCAGCCGGATGTGGATGCTTTAGTCAATTCTGCCAATGCAAACCTAAGGCTAGGTTCAGGCGTAGCAGGTGCTATACATACAGCAGCAGGTCCTGATCTTGAAAATTTTTGTCGGCCTTTTGCTCCCCTAGAGCTTGGTGCTGCATTGATCACGCCAGGCTTCAACTTGGCAAATCCTTGGATCATTCATGTGCGAGCAGCTCATTACATATTGAACACTGAGCCAGAGAGGTACATGGCCTTTGCTATGTTTTCAATGCTCAATACAGCACGTGATAACGGAATAAAGTCTCTGGCTATGCCAGCAATTGGTACAGGAGTATTCAAGTTTCCAGCGATGCTCGCAGCTCGCATCATTGCTAAGGCGCTCAAAGAGTTTGAGAAGAAGTCTGATGCGATTGAGTTGGTTCGAATTTGTGTCGTTAGCGAAGACATGAAAAAGCTCTTTGAATCTGCAATTTCCTTGGAGTGAGTCATCCTCAGGCTTTTTTGCTTGTGAACAAAGATTACGCTTGTAGTTATACGAAGTGTGAATTTGGGGAACACCACACATCGCCTAAAGCTTGAACAACGGCAACACATTGCCGTTTTAGCTTTGGCACACCTTATGCATATGTGCCAGAAATTGGACTACCCAATTGCCGCAACAAGGAACACACAGAAATGACCTGAACTTCTTGAAGGAGCTTGCTATGGAATCCACAAGCATGATGCGTGTCAACGCCCATCCCGGCAGCTATGGTGGGCACGGCAGTACGCCGCAAGATCGGCAGCAGCAGAGGCGTCAAAAAATACTGGCGCTGTTTGACGCGGTCGAGCACGGCCACTTAGACGCTTCCAAGCTTGCCCTCAAGGTGTTGATGAATTTCGACCACGCGCTCAGCACCGATGCGCAGTTTGTGCGTCTATCTAAAGCGCTAGACGCTGGCAGTGTGTATGTGGCGCAGCAAGTTGTGCGCGAGATCAAGACCAAGTTCATCAACGCGACGCCTTTGGCGGGGCATGCAGCGCACGCGATGCCTGCTTCGCATCCTACATCGCGGCCTCATCAAGCGGATGGCATGCATTTTGTGGATACGCGGGCTTGAGGGCTTGTATTTCAGCGTGTCTTGGCCCTGCAGGCCGCTTGCATATCGCGGTCACGAATAAAGCCGCATTGGCTGCTGCCACCCCCTGTTTCAGCACGACACATGGCCTGTAGGTCGCTGTCGCGGATGAATCCGCATTGGCTCGTTCCGCCGCCCGATGTGGCGCGGCAATAGGCTTGCT
>JACCDY010455604.1_pt1 | contig 20373 bp, 14 predicted proteins | sample 7446391 | NCBI WGS metagenome assembly JACCDY01 (sample SAMN15323451, study PRJNA562643) | freshwater metagenome | isolation source: river surface water | place: USA:Blue River Watershed | collected 2017-08-18 | reverse complement strand
GGTGAGGAGGTGGTTAGGTTTGGTGTGTGGAAAGTGGTGGAGCCCCCGACTGGATTTGAACCAGCGACCTCGTCCTTACCAAGGACGCGCTCTGCCAACTGAGCTACAGGGGCGAACCGTCGACGTACTTAAGACGCGAAGGGAAGGGTTTGAATGACCATCGAAAACCCCATCGTCAAGCGGATTTTTGCAAGGGTTTTACACCCCCGCAGATGGCTCAAGGGCCGACGATCAACCGGTAGTGCCCCGGGGGTAGTTTCTGGTGCCAAGCCACCCCCTCCGCCCATCGGGCAATGACCCCATCGAGCTCCGGGGAGCCCGTTCGCTTGGAGATAGCACCTAATGGGGCTTTCCCCAGCGAGTCTACGGTCAAAAGAATCTCAAAAGTACCCTCAAAAGGGGTCTTTTCTTTGCTTAAAGGCTTAATTTCGCCTTTTATTTGATTAAAGTGGGTAATTTTCCCACTAATAATTGGTTTATTAGCCCCACTTTGCTGGTATATTTCATAAAAACCAGCCCTCGGCTCGATGGGAGATTCGCGAAATGACTGCATTCCGAAGGTGGCAAAGGGGTCCTGGCTTGCCAAAGGTGCGCCTTGGGCGGGCAGAGGCATCGTCTGAACCGGAACTTGGAGGCCCGAGCCCCTGCTAAGCGGGCGAGCCGGGTCAAACTGCAGAATGGGGGCCGGGCGGTCAAAAGGGGTGTCTTCAGGTTGGCCGAGACGCCCCTGCCCCGCCCCTTCGACTTTCGGACGCTGCGGAATATAGACGGCCGAAGAATCCAACAGGATGATGCTCTCGGTCCGAACGTCCCCGGAAGGGATGAGTCGGACCGCATTGGTCAGAGGCTGGGCCGCCGGGCGTGGCGTCGCCCCGGGAGCGAAAAGGAGCAAGGCCAAGATGAAGACGCCCAAGGCGCTGATGAGCGCCGTGCGCGTCAACGGGGGAAGCCGGCCGCCGGCCAGGTTACGGAATGTGGAAAGAGCACCCATCGCTCAACGGTCCGCAGGGCGCTCCGCCACGGCGACGCGGGCCAGCGCCCCCCGCCCGTCCCGCAGATAGTTCAGGGTGAGGACTTCGCCGGGGCGGCGGCGGGAGATCGCCAAGCGCAGCTCATTCCAGTTTTCGATCGGTTTGCCATCGAGCCCCACGATGACATCACCCTCGCGCAGGCCGGCCTTGGCGGCCGGCAGCCCTTCGCTCACGACGGTCAGCCGGACGGCTCCGGCCTTGCCGACGGACAGCTTGGCCGACTCGGCGACCGACAGGTCCTCGCCTTGCACGCCGATGAGGCCGCGGACGACGCGGCCGTCCTTGGCGAGGTCGCTGGCCACGGAGAGGATCAGATTGGCCGGGATGGCGTACCCCAGGCCGACGCTGCCGCCGGTGCGGGACTTGATGGCGGTGTTCATCCCCAGGAGACGTCCTTGGAAGTCGATCAGAGGCCCGCCGCTGTTGCCGGGATTGATCGCCGCATCGGTCTGGATGAAGTCTTCGAAGGCCATCCCCATGCCGAGCTTGCCCGAACGGCTCAGCGCCGAGACGATGCCGGAGGTGACCGTCATGCCCGCGTCGAGGGGATTGCCGATGGCGAAGACCACGTCGCCGACCCGGGCTTTCTCGCTGTCGGCGAAGCGCGCGTAGGGCAGCCCTTCCCCGTCGATCTTCAATACGGCGATGTCCGTCCCCGCGTCGACGCCGAGGACCTTGGCCCGGAATTCCCGTCGGTCGGCCAGCTGGACGATGACCGTCTTGGCCACGTTACGACGGTCCTCGGCCAGCACGACGTGGCGGTTGGTGATGACATAGCCGGAGGGATGGATGATGGTCCCGGAGCCCAGGCCGGTCGGCAGCAGGACCTCCCCGGTCTTCTCATCCTGGAGGACTTTGTCCGGGTCGATCCGGCCGCGATAACGGTTGAGCACCGCCGGCGGGATGACTTCGGCGGTCCGGATGCTCACGACGGCGGGCATGATGCGGGCGAGCATGTCCGCGTAACTGGACCCGGGCGCGGCCCGGTCCACCGGACGAGGGTCGGTCTCGAAGGTTACGCCGGCGAGCGCCAAGGCCGGCAAGAGGACAAGCGCGGAGATTTGACGGAGCATGACGCCGCCAACCTAACCCGCCGGCCCGCTTTGGCAAGCGACCTCAGCGAGCCATCGTGAACCCCGCGCCCGGCTGGTTCGGCTCGGCCTCGTCGCGCTCCTTGTTGAAGCGCATCGAGAAGAGGCGGGTGACCCCCTTCTCCTGCATGGTCGCCCCGAAGATCGCGTCCGCCGCCGAGACGGTGCGCTTGTTGTGGGTGATCACCAGGAACTGGGAGAAACGGGTGAACTCGCGGATGATGTCCGTGAAACGGCTCACGTTGGCGTCGTCCAACGGCGCGTCGAGCTCGTCGAGCACGCACAAGGGCGAGGGCTTCACCATGTAGATCGCGAAGAGCAGCGCGACGGCCGTCATGGTACGCTGGCCGCCGGAAAGCAGGGAGATGCCGCGCAGCTTGGTGCCGGGAGGCTGGGCGATGATCTCGATCCCGCTCTCGAGGGGATCCTCGGCCTGCACCATCGTGAGGTCGGCGGTGCCGCCGACGAAGAGCCGCTCGAAGGTGAACTTGAAGTTCTTGCGGACCTGCTCGAACGTCTCGGTGAAGAGCTTGAGGGAGGTCTCGTTGAGTTCTTCGATCGCCTTGGTGAGCTCGCCCTTGGCCTTCCAGAGGTCGTCGCTCTGCTTCGTGAGGAAGTCGTGGCGCTCGCGCAGGGAGGAATATTCCTCGACGGCGACGAGGTTGACGGAGCCCATGCCGGCCATGCGGTCGCGGAGTTCGGCGATCTCGCGGACCAGCGGCGGCCAGTCGGCGGAAGCCATCCCCGCGAGGTCCTCGGCGGTGGGCTCGCCGCGGCGGACCACGGCCTTCGGCGCCGGACGGGCGGCTTCCTCGTCCGCGTCCTCGAGGTCGTCGTAGCTGGCCACGCCTTCGGGCTCGCCGTCGGCGAGCCACAGCTGCAGGCGCCAATCGACGTCGGCGACGTCGAGCTGGTGGTCGGCCTGCACCTTTTCGACGATGAACCCGCACTGCGAAGTCTGTTCGGCCAGGGCGACCTCGAGGCCCTTGAGCCGGCCGTCGGCGAGCCGCAGGCGGTCGCGGTCGACGGAGAGCACGCGGTCTTCGGACTCCACGCCGGCGTCGAGTCCGGTGAGCTCGCCGCGGGAGACGTCGAGGTTCGCGGCCGCGGTCTCGATCTCGCCGGCCATCCGGACGGAAGCGTCCCGGGCTTCGACGGCCTTGGCCTTCAGTTCCGCGATCAGTTTCTCGTTCTGGCCCGCCTCGATGCGGCGGGAGTTGAGCCGGGCGACGGCCTCGGCCCGACGTGATTCCAGTTCGGCCACCTCACGACCGACGAGCTCCAGCCGCTGCCGCTGTTCGGCGTGCGCGAGACGCGCCTCGCCGAGGGCGTTACGACGGAGGTCGGATTCGGCGCGGGCCGCTTCCAGGGCGCCTTCGCCGGAAGCGATGGTGGCCCGGAGCGCGGCGACCTGGGCGTCTTTCGCCGCGAGCGTCTCCTGGGCCCGGTCACGTCGCTTCAACGCCTCGACCTTCGAGTTCTCGATCTCCGCGAGCTGCCGCTCCTCCCGGGCGATGCGGTCATCCGCGGCGGTGAGCGTCTGGCGGGCGGACCGCTCGTCGGCCTGCGCCACCGAAAGTTCCTGGGCGGCGAACTGCGTGGCGTCGCGCGCGGCGGAGACGTCGAGCTCGTTGGCGTCGATCGCGGCCTGCAACCCGAGCGCCTTCTCGTTCAAGGTCGTCAGCTGGTCGTTCTCGGTCTCCAGCGCGGCGCGGACGGTGCGGATCTCGCTTTCACGGGAGAACACGCCGGAGCCCGCGTTCGCGGCGGCCTTGCGGGGCTTGCCCGCATAGACGAGACCGCGGCGGTCGACGAGGTCGCCATCGGTCGTCGCGACGAGGAAGAATTCGAAGCCGGGGTTGGCCCGCCACCATTGGATGAAGTCTCCGAGCGAAGGGCAGACGAAGCAACCGTCGAAGAGATTGGCGACCAATCGGGCGTGCTCCGGGGACTTCGAACGGACGGCCGCCGAGGCCGGCCGCAGCCAATCCGGGGCGCTCGAACCCGAGCGGGAAGCCGGCGGGGCTTCGACTTGGAACACCGCCCGGCCCAGCTGACGTTCGCCCATCTTGGCGACGATGCCCGGCAGGAACTCGGCGGAGTCGAGGGCGACGGCCTCCGAGGCCGTGCCGAGGATGTTCTCGAGGGCCGCCGCCACGGTGACGTCGACGACGGTGACGAGGTCGGCCAAGGCCGCGGCCTTGCCGGCGGGCAGCTCGGCCGAGAATTCGCCGCGGAGGACCGCCTTGGCGGCCTCGGAGAAACCCTCGAGCCGGGATTGCATCTGCTCGAGCAGGCCGAGCTGGGCCGAGAGCTTGGCGACCTTGCGGTCCTGCTCCGAAATGGCCTGCTGCATGGCCCGGAACTCACCGAGGAGTTCCCGGCCTTTCTCGGCGGCCTCCTGCTCCGCCGCGCGGGCGGCCTGCGACTCGGCATGGCGGGTCGTGACGACGGCGCCGGACTCGGCCACGCGGCGCTCGAGGGCCTCGCGTTCCTGCTTGGCCTGGCTCAACGACGCCGAAAGGTCGACGTGGCGCGACTGGTAGCCGCGGAGATCCACCTCCAGGTTGGTGACGTCGGCGCGGGCGCGCGTCATCTCGCCCTCGGAGACGAGGATGTCCTGACGGGCCCGGCGGAGGACGTTCTCCGCCTCCACGACCGCCCGGGCGGCTTCCTCGACCTGCGCGGTCTTCTCGCGGTAGGCCGCATCGGTGGCGGAAACCGAACCCGCCGCGCTGGTCTTGGCGTCGGAACTGCCGCGCAGACGCATCTCGAACTCGGCGATGGACAATTCCGCCTCCTGGGCCTCGCGGCGGACTTCGGAAAGACGCGAGGCGAGGTCGTCGGAGCGGAGGTCGGCCGTGCGGGCTTCGTTCTCCGCGTTCTCGCGCTGCGTACGCAGTTCGAACAACGCCTGCTGGGCGAGCTGGACCTGCTCGGCGAGCTCTGCCCGCCGGGCGCGGGCCTGGAGCAAGGCGGCCTCGCGGTCGCGGAGCCCTTCCGTCAGGGCCGCGACCTCGAGACGGCAGGCCGCCGCGTCCGTCTCCAACGCGGCCACCTGGGCGCGACGGTCGCCGAACTGCTTCGCATGCCAGGCGAGGTCGAGGTGCGTGAAGCGGTGACGCAGACGCCGGTAGCGCAAGGCCTTGGCCGCCTGACGGCGCAGGGTCGCGATCTGCCGGCCGACTTCGCTGACGACGTCGGTGATGCGGGCGAGATTGGCGTCGACGCCGCTGAGCTTGTTCAGGGCTTCGCGACGCTGGGACTTGTAACGGGTGATGCCGGCGGCCTCCTCGAACAGGTAACGGCGTTCGGCCGGGTTGGCGGAGAGGATCTGGTCGATCTGTCCCTGCACCATGAAGGAGTAGGACATGCGGCCGATGCCGGTGTCCATGAAGAGCCGCTGGATGTCCTTGAGGCGGGAAGGCTTGCCATTGATGAAATAGTCGCTCGCCCCTTCGCGATGGAGGCGACGCATGACGGAGACTTCGGCGAAGGCGGTCCCGAGCTCCTTTTCGCAATCCGCGAAGATCAGCTCGACCTCGCACTGCGGCAGCGGCTTCCGGCGGTCGGTTCCGGCGAAAATGACGTCCTGCATCGCCGGGGCGCGGAGGGATTTCGCGGACTGCTCCCCGAGGACCCAGCGGATGGCGTCCACGATGTTCGACTTGCCGCAGCCGTTGGGTCCGACCACGGCGGTCACCCCCGGGCGGAGCTCAATGCGGGTCCGGTCGGCGAAGCTCTTAAATCCGTTGGCGACGATTTCCTTGAGGTACATCGAGGGGTGAGCCGGGACGATTGCCCTGCCCTCCCCCTGTCGCAAGCGTCTAGTGCCCGCCCGGCAGGCCACTTATTCACGGTTACGTTCCCCGAGGATTCGGGGTTGACGAACGGCCTCCCCCCTTGTTCTTTCGACCCTCCAAACGCTCACATGTCCGTAGAAATCAAGATTCGCAAAGGCGAGACCGTCGACAAGGCTCTCCGCCGCCTCAAGAAGAAGATCGACCGCGAAGGCATCATCAAAGACGCCCGCGCCAAGCGAGGCTTTGAGAAGCCGGCCGAACGCCGTCGTCGCAAGAAGAAGGTGAAGAACTTCGGCGCCTACCTGCGCAAGAAGTGGGACAACGCCTGAGCGTCGTCCATCGCCCTCAGCCCGAAGGCCCGTCGACATGACGGGCCTTCTGCTTTGCCGGGGTCGCCGGCCGGGCCGGCCGACAAAAAGGGCCGAACCCGGAGGTTCGGCCCTTGATCACGGCGAAGCCGGTCAGGCTTAGCGGAGGAACAGCAGCTCCTGGTAGGACGGCAGCGGCCAGTACTCGTCGGCGACGATCTCCTCGAGGGCGTCGGCGGCGGCGCGGACCTTGAGCATGGCCGGCAGGACCTTGTCGCAGGAATGCTTGGCCTGGGCGTGCGTGTCGGACTTGCTGACCTCACGGGCCGCGTCGAGGGCGTCGATGGCCGCGGCGAGCTCGTCGGCGAGGCCGACGACTTCCTTGCGCAGCTTGCCGCCGGACTTGGTCTTCTCGACCGGGGTCAGGTCGGCGGCGTACTTGAGGGCGGCCGGGAGGAGGAGCGTCTTGGCGATGTCGGAGACGAGCTTCGACTCGGTATTGACGGCGAGCACGTAGGAGTGCGTGTACATCTCTTCGCGGGACTCGAGTTCGGCCTTGGAAAGGACGCCCTGGCGCTCGAAGACCTCGATCGTCGACTTGGCGACGATCTCGGGGAGGGCGTCGGGGGTCGTGCGGTGGTTCTTGAGTCCGCGCTTGGCGGCTTCCTTGTGCCACTCTTCGGAGTAACCGTTGCCGTTGAAGATGATCCGGCCGTGCTTGGTCAGGATGTCCTTGAGGACGCCCTGGAGCGCGGAGTTGAAGTCGGCGTTCTTCTTGCGGGCGGCGGCGAGTTCGTCGGCGCGCTTGTCGAGGGAGTCGGCCATGATCGTGTTGAGCACGGTCAGGGGACCGGCGACCGAGAAGGCGGAGCCCACGGCGCGGAACTCGAACTTGTTGCCGGTGAAGGCGAACGGGCTGGTGCGATTGCGGTCGCCGGCGTCCTTCGGCAGGACGGGCAGCGTGTCGACGCCGAGGGTCATGTGGCCGCCCTTGCGCGAGCTGGAAGCGGAACCGCTCTTCTTCACCTGCTCGATGACTTCGTTGAGCATGTCGCCCAGGTAGATCGAGATGATGGCGGGCGGGGCTTCGTTGGCGCCGAGGCGGTGGTCATTGCCGGCGGAGGCGACGGAGGCGCGGAGCAGTCCCTGGTGGAGGTCGACGGCGCGGATGACGGCGGAGCAGAAGGCGAGGAACTGGGCGTTCTCGTGCGGGTTGTGGCCGGGCTCGAGGAGATTGCCGACGCCGGAACCGCCGATGGACCAGTTGACGTGCTTGCCGGAGCCGTTGACGCCCGCGAAAGGCTTCTCGGCGAGGAGGCAGACGAAACCGTGCTTGGCGGCGACGCGGCGGAGCAGCGTCATCGTGAGCATCTGATGGTCGTGCGCGACGTTGGCGGATTCGTAGATGGGAGCCACTTCGTACTGGGCCGGGGCGACTTCGTTGTGGCGGGTCTTGATCGGGATGCCCAGCTTGAAGCACTCGCGCTCGGTCTCCATCATGCAGGCGAGCACGCGGTCAGGGATGGTGCCGAAGTACTGGTCTTCGAACTCCTGGCCCTTGGCCGGCTTGGCGCCGAACAGGGAGCGACCGCAGGTGTAGAGGTCGGGACGGAGGTGGAAGAGACGGGAGTCGATCAGGAAGTACTCCTGCTCGGGACCGCAGGACGCGGAGATGAAGCCGTGCTTCTTGCCGAAGAGGGCGAGGACGCGCGAGGCGGCCTTGTTGACGGCCGCCATCGAGCGCAGCAGCGGGGTCTTCTTGTCGAGGGCCTCGCCCTTCCAGGACACGAACGCGGTCGGGATGCAGAGGGTGGAGCCGTTCTCGGTGTCGAAGATGTAGGCCGGAGAGGTGACGTCCCAAGCGGTGTAACCACGGGCTTCGAAGGTGGAGCGGAGGCCGCCGTTCGGGAAAGAAGAGGCGTCGGGTTCGGCCTGGATCAGCGCCTTGCCGGAGAACTGGGCGAGGGTGCCGTTGCCGTTAGGCTCGAAGAAGGTGTCATGTTTTTCGGCGGTGAAGCCGGTGAGCGGGTAGAACACGTGCGCGTAGTGCGTGGCGCCGCGCTCGAGGGCCCAGTCCTTGATGGCGGCGGCGACGACGTCGGCCGCGGCGGCGTCCAGCTTGGTGCCGGACTCGATGCTGGCCTTGAGGGACTTGAAGACGTCCTTCGGCAGGCGCTTTTCCATCTTATCGAGGGAGAAGACGTTCTGGCCATAGATCAGGTCGATCTTCTCGTTGCGGAAGTCGAAGCTGCCCTGAAGGCGAGGCTGGGAGGCGATCGCTTCGATGGCGTTGCGACGGGCTGGGTTGGTGCTCATGGATGGGGGTGTGAAAATTGGTTAATTACGAACAAACTGAAAGCATCCCTTGTGCCACGGTTCAACAGGTAACCATTCACAGGGGGTATTGGTCATTTTTAAGCATTTATGCTTATTTTTAGTCAAAACATATCTGCTTACTTCCAAACATAGGTGGTCCGGAGGAAGTAAGCGGTGTCCGCTTTGACCTGCGTCGGCAAAGGCTTGGAGCGGAAGTCATTGGCGACCCCGACCCTCAAGGAGAGAGGCCCCGCATTCCGGAGGACCGTCAGCCCGCTCTCATGCCGGACGTAATAATCACCCGTGACCTGAAAAGACGGGACCAGACTCACGGAGGTATCCCAGGCCGCCCAGCCGAGTTCCCGGCTCAGGACGAGTCCGAAGTCCGCGGAAGGGGCGGAACGATCTTCTTGGTCGCCGGAAAACAGTTCGAAGCGATGCGCCAGACCGGCGCGGGCGTCGACCTTGCCTTTCGCGTCGGTATGCAGCCGGAAGCCGACCCCACCGGCGTTGACCGAAAAGAAATCGATCTGCCGGGCGTTGTCGTAGCCGGTGTCGGTGCGGAGATACCAGTACGTCACGCCCGTGGGATTGGTCTCGTATGACAAGGTGGCGTGCAGGTCGTCGGCGGAGATCTGGTCGGCCGCTTCGGCGCGCATGAAGCGCAGGCCGCCGTGGACGGTATCAGCCTTGGTCTCTCCCTTGGCCAGGAAACCGACGCTGAAGCCCGAACCTGAGACCACGCCGCTGCGGCCCGACAGATCCGCATCCGCCTGCGTGACCCATCGCCGCTCCGTGCCTGCTTCCGAAGGCCGTAAGGCCGGATCGCGCCAAAGTTCCAGCGCGGGGCCGTGGCCGTTCACCTCGACGCCGCCGCGGACGACCACCCGGCCGGCCGCCGACGCGGCCGCTCCTTTCGAGACCGCCCCGCCGGAGCTCACCGCCACCTCCTCGTCGGTCTCGAAGGCTTCGACCTGCGCGAGCTCGAGGCGGAGCAGGTTGGCCTGCCCGAGCGAAGGCGCGCGCATCTCCAGCACGCCTTCCGTGATGCGCTCGATGCGTCCGCGCAGGAAAGTACCGTCCTTCATCGTCACGGTGTCGGCCAGACAGGCGAACGGGAGCAGGAAAACGAAAAGCCTCATGCCACGCAGACACCACGACGGACGCAGGGTTGCCAACCTGACGATTCAAGTCAGTCTCCGGGCCATGTTGCTCGACGCGGTCATCCTCGGAGCCGGCCCCGCCGGCCTGGCCGTCGCCAACGCCCTCAGCCGGCGGGGCGGCTCGACCCGGGTCATCGAACCATCGCTGCGCGTCGGTGGTTCGATCCGGACCGTCCGGGACGATGGCTGGCTCGTCGAGACCGGCCCGAACACCCTGCAGCTCGAAGGAGCGGAAGACCTGGAACTGCTGGCCGCCTACGGGCTCGCCGGGCAGGTGCAATCCGCGGACATGCGGGCGGCCCGGCGCTTCATCTTCGCCCGCGGCAAGCTCCATGGCCTCGGGGCGAATCCGCTTTCGCTCTTCACCTCCGACCTCCTGAGCTGGCGCGGCCGGCTGCGGCTCCTCGCCGAACCTTTCGTGCGGCGCGGAGGCGCTCCCGGCGAAACCGTCGAAGCCTTCGCGACGCGACGGTTCGGACCCGAGGCGGCGGCGATGCTCATGGACCCCGTGGTCTCGGGCGTGCACGCAGGCGATCCCGCGCGTCTCGTGATGTCGGCCTGCTTCCCCCGCGTGCAGGCGATGGAAACGGACCATGGTTCGGTGTTCCGCGGCCTCCTGCGGGGGCCTCGCGCCGAGCGGCAGGTCGTGGGCTTTCCGCAGGGCATGCAGCAACTGGCCGAAGCGATGGCCTCGCCGTTGCGGGCGGAGTCGCTCCGCCTGGGCTGCATGACGACTTCGTTGCGCCGCGATCGCCACGGCTGGCAGGTGGCCTGGCGCCGCGCCGACGGCACCGAAGAAGGGGCCACGGCCCGCCATCTCGTGGTGACGGCGCCCTCCTGGCAATGGGCTTCGCTCCCGTTCGACGAAACCGTCGCGCCTTTCCTCCGCGCCTGGGAGGACGGTTCCGCTCCGCCGGTGACAGTCGTGGCCCGCGGCTACGCCCGCGCCGACGTGCCCCATCCCTTGGACGGCTTCGGCTACCTGACGCCGGGCGGCGAAGGCCGTGAAGTGCTGGGCTGCCTGTTCCCCTCATCGGTGCTGCCGGCACGCGCCCCGGACGACGCGGTGCTGCTGTGCTGCTTCATCGGCGGCGCCCGCCGGCCGGAACTCGCGCGCCGCCCGGACGCGGAACTCCGCGCGCTGGTCGACCGGGAGCTCGCCGAGACGCTCGGCGTGCGTTCGGCGCCGCGCAAGGAATGGATCCAACGCTGGGATCCGGCGATCCCGCAATACGACGCGGGCCAAGCCCGGCGTGAAGAAGCGCTCGGCCGCGCCGAAGCATCCCATCCCGGGTTGCGGTTCCACGGCGCCTTCCGCGGCGGCATCTCGCTGATGCACGCGATCCGAGGCGGCGACGCCTTGGGCCGGGAACTCGCCGGAGGTTAGGACGACTCAGGCCTCGGCCCGGCCCGACTCGGGATCGGGGAGCCCGCGGATGATCCAGATCGCCGGCAGCATCAGGAGCGCGCCGCCGAGGTAGACCCAGAAATGGGAGCCGAAGTGAAAGTAGAGCAACGCGGCGGAGACGGGTCCGATCACCCGCGCCAGCGAACCGGCGGAACGCAGGATGCCGAGGTTACGCCCTTGCTCCGAGGCGTCGGAGTAAAGCGAGACGAGCGCGGAGACGCTCGGCAGGATCAGGCCCGTCGCGAAAGAGATCAGGCCGAGTCCGAGGTAGAAGGAAGTCTTCGAACCATCTCCGTCCGCCGCCAACGTCGGCGGGATCTGCGCCACCCAGAGGAAAGCCGCCGCGGCGACGACCATCCCGAGCATCACGACCTTGCGCTGGCCCAGGCGCTTCACCAACGGACGCGCCAGACCTTGGGCGAAGATCATGCAGGCTCCGTTGAAAAGGAAGAGCCAGGCGTTGTCCCGCGGGCTGTAGGCGAACAAGGCCAAGGTCAGGAAGACGATGGTGTTCTCCATGCCGGTGAAGGCCACCTGGTAGACGAGGTTGGCGAACGACGTACGCCGCACCGCGGCGGAACGTACCGTGGCCAGGTCGAAGACCGAAGGCCTCCGGGCGTCGGCGAGCGCGCGGCGCCCGACCGGCAAGGTCTCCGGGAAATAACGGGCCACCAGCAGGTAGTTGAGCAACGCCATCGCGGCGGCGATGGCGGCCGGGACGGAGAAGGGATTGAGGCCGAAGGAGCCGCCCGTGGCTTCGTAGGTGAACCGCACGCCGGCCGCCAACCCACCGATGACGGGTCCGAAGACGAACCCGAGGCCGATGGCCACGCCGACCACCGCCATCCCCTTGGTGCGCTCTTTCTCATCGGTGACGTCGGCGGCGGCCGCGCTTGCGACCGCGATGTTGCCGGCCAGCATGCCCGAGACGAGCCGGGTCAGGACGACCACCCAGAACTGCGCGGCGAAGATCCAGAGGAGATAGGACAAAGCGTTGCCCGCCAGCGTGATGGTCAGGATGCGGCGACGTCCGAGCCGATCCGACATCGCCCCCCAGATCGGGGAGAAGACGAACTGCAGCAGGGAATACAGGGTGCTCAGCAGGCCGCCGAACAGCACGGTCTTCTTGAAGACCGTGTCTCCGCCCATCCACTCCGCCGCCCCGTTGAGGGCGCCGATCAACGTCCCTGCCGCGCCTTCGCTCCGGATGTAATGGTCCAGGAGATGCGGGAACAGCGGGATGATGATGCTGAACCCCACGATATCCATGAAGACCGTCAGGAAGATGAGTCCGAGGATGCGGCGCTGGGGGAGGACGGCGGGGGCGGACATGGACGCCACGATGGGTCCTCCCCTGATGTTCGCAAACAAAACAGCGGCTTGCGGTGGCGGGCCTCCGGATGGAAGATGACGCCATGCGCTTCTTCGCCGCCCTCGCCTGGACAGTCCTGGGCTCCGCCGTCCTGTCAGGCGCGACGGACCCCAAGCTGCTGCTCATCGAGCAGAAGCTCGCCGGCTTCGGGGATCAGGATTACGCCCCGGCCATCGAGCAGACCCTGGCCGAGTTCGAATCACGGACCGGCGTGCTCCTGCGCCCCTCGGAGCTCCGACGCTGCGGCCTCAAGCTTTCCTCCGAAGGCGGCGCGGGCCTGTCGACGCCGAAACCGCTGGTGCGCGCGATCACCGCGGCCCTGATGCGGCGAGGCTTCGCCCAGCAGGCCATCACGCTCTGCGACGCCAAACCCGAGAGCCTGCGGCAGGCGGGCTTCCTGCCGCCGCTGTCGAACGAACGGCAGCAGTTCGAAGGCTTCCCCGTCCTGGCCTGGGAAACCCTGGCGCCGGCCTGGGCCGCGGAGAACCAGCTCCGCTACGAGAACCAGGTCATGCCTCGGCCGGGCGCCCAGAACGTGCCCTGGGGCGACGCCCGGGTGAGCGTGCTGCCCAAGACGCTCGTCGATGAGGTCGATTTCTGGATCAACCTTCCCGTGCTCAGCGACAGCAAGTCCCTCGGCGTGCATGGCGCGATGGCCGCGGCCTCGCTGGGCAACATGGCCAACGCCGAACGCTTCCTGGACAACCCGTTCAACGCCTCCAAGGCCGCGGTGGAAGTCTGCGCCATCCCGAAGCTCGCCAAGCGCAACGTGCTCACCCTGCTCTCGCTCGAGCGTTTCCAGGTGCTCGGAGGGCCGGGGTTCGACGCCGGCTGGTGCCGCTCGGAGAAGACGCTCCTCGGCAGCGCCAACCCCGTCATCATCGACTTCATCGGGCTGCAAAAGATCAACGCCGGCCGGAAGGCCAGCGGCATCGCCACTATTCACCCTGAACCGCCCATCTTCAGCGCCGCCAACGCCGGCGAGATCCGCCTCGGGACCTGCCGTCCGGCCGACATCACGCTCGTCCGCCTGGGCGCTCCCTGACCGGCGGGCGACCGGGCTGGTCCCGGGGCGCGGTCCGGACACGAAAAAGCGGCGAGGGAAGTCCCTCGCCGCTTTCAGTTCCGTCGGGCCGAGCTCAGAGCTTCAGGCCGAGGGCCTCCGAGGCGGTGGCGCGCTCTTCGAGCAGCTCCTTCTCGGTGATCGCGATCTTCTCCTTGGAGAAGGCGTCCAAGGGAAGGCCCTGCACGATCTCCCATGAGCCGTCCGCCTTGGTGCGGAGCGGGTAGCCGAACATGATGCCGGGCGAGATGCCGTACTCGCCCTTGGACAGGACGGCGACGGAGTGCCAGTCGCCGGCCGGCGTCGGGAAATGGAGGCTGCGCAGGGTGTCGAGCGCCGCGTTGGCGGCGGAGGCGGCCGAGGAGGCGCCGCGGGCCTTGATGACGGCGGCGCCGCGCTTCTGGACGTCGGGCACGAAGGTCTCCTTGAGCCAGGCGTGGTCGGTGATGACCTGCGTCGCGGGGCGGCCGCCGATGGTGGCGTTGGTGAAGTCCGGATACTGCGTCGAGGAGTGGTTGCCCCAGATGGCGACGTTCTTCACGACGGAGTTGTGCGCGCCGGCCTTGCCGGCGAGCTGCGACTTGGCGCGGTTCTCGTCCAGCCGGGTCATGGCGAAGAAGTTCTCCGCGGGCAGGCTGCCGGCGGAACGGAGCGCGATGAGGGCGTTGGTGTTGCAGGGATTACCCACGACCAAGACCTTGACGCTCTGCTTGGCGTTGCGCGCGATGGCCTCGCCCTGGCCGATGAAGATCTTGCCGTTGATGCCGAGGAGGTCCTTGCGCTCCATGCCGTCCTTGCGGGGCACGGCGCCGATGAGCAGGCACCAGTCGGCGTCCTTGAAGCCTTCGTTGAGGTCGCCCGTCGCGACGACGTCGGTGAGCAGCGGGAAGGCGCAGTCCTGGAGTTCCATCACGACCCCCGCGAGGGCGTTGAGACCGGGCCCGACCTCGATCAGATTGAGGGCGACGGGCTGGTCGGGGCCGAAGACGGCGCCCGAGGCGAGCCGGAAGATGGCGGCGTAACCGATGTTGCCGGCGGCGCCGGTGACCGCGACGCGGATAGGAGACTTGGTGGCCATAAGGGAACCTATCTAGGTAGGACGACCAGCCAGAGTGAAGCGGAAACTAGAGTCCCAGCTCGCCTTGCATGAGGTCATCAGCCGCCGACGCGGTGAGGCTGTCGCGGACTAATCGTGACAGGGGCGCGGCGGACCGTCCCTCCTGCCCGCAGAGGGCCCGCAAGACCAAGGCCGCCGCCAAGGCGTCATAGAGGGCGCAATGGTAACGACGGCGCCCCGGAGGGCAGTGCTCCGAGGCCAGGGCCTCGAGACGCGGACCGAGCCGCAGGACCGCGACCAAGGAGGACAGTCGGTAGTCGCCCAAGGTCGGCGCCCACGCCCGGGCGAGCCGGCAGGTATCCACCCACGGACCCCATTCCGCGACGGACGTGGTTTCGCCCACGAAGGAAGGCACGGCCGACGGGCGCGGCCAGGTGCCCCGCAGCAGGCCGGCTTCCACGGTCGCGTTGTGCGCGGCGAAAAGGCCGGACCGACGCAGGGAGACCCAATGCTCCCAGGCGGCTTCGAAAGGTTGCAGCCCCCGGAGGTCGCGCTCCCCGAGGCCATGGCATTGCGTGTCGATCGCCGGGATGGGCGACCGCGGAGCGTGCAGGGACGTGGAGGCGCCGACCACCTCTCCGCCCAGCAACGTGGCCACGCCGAATTCGACCACGCCGGTGCGCGGACTTCCCTCGAAGTCCACGACGTGGATCGGGCAGGCGGACCATGGCGCGGAGGACGGATTCATCGGTCAGCGCCACTCATGCTTGGGGTAACGGCCACGCAGCTCCTTCTTCACGCCTTCGTAGGAGCCCTTCCAGAAAGCGTCCAGGTCGGTGGTGCGCTGCTGGGTGCGTCGGGCGGGCGACTGGATGCAGACGACCAAGGGCACCTTGCCGAGGCAGACGCGCAGCTTGCTGCCGGGGAAGTCATAGAGCTCCTGCACCGTGGCCTCGACCTCGGCCTGGCCGTCTTCGGTGTATTCGATCCGCGCGGGGTGCTTCTTGCGCGGGAGCACGATCTTCTCGGGGCAGTAGGATTCCAACGCCATCGCCTGCTCATGGGACAGCCACCCGCGGACGACCCCGAAGACGGGGCGCTCCCGGATGTCGCGGTACGACACGGCGCCGGCGCAGACTTCCTCGATCACCATCCGCCGGGCGGCGGCGTCGAAAGGCGGGATGCCCAGCTCCGGACAATGCTTCGCGAGGAAGTTGACGCGACGGATCCAGGCGTCGACGGGGGCGTCCCATTTCTCCAGTTCGAGCCGGCCGGCGGCGACTTCTTCCGCGAGCAGACGGCTGGCGGCGTCCGACGGCGCGTCATCCCGTTCCTTCGCCTCGAGCACGAGGTCGCGGAAACGCCGTTCGACGCGCGTGACGACGCGACGCTGCGAGGCGTCGTAACGGACCTGATGGACCGTCGAGAATTCCGCCGGGAAGAGTTCCTGCAGCCAGGCTTCTTCGACGGCGGTCGCGAGCGAGAGGTAGGTCGTGACGCCGCCGCGCGCCTGGATCTCATCGATCTCCGCCGCGACGAGGAGCCTGGCGCCGCGGATGGAAGATTCGCGGCGCAGTTCGCCGGAGCGGCCATGGACCAGGGCGCAGCGCAACGTGCCGGCGTCGAGCCGCACGGCGAGCCGGTCCGAGAAGCCCAGCAGCAGGCAGCGGCGGACCGCCGCCGGATCGGCGACCTGGTCGCTGACCGGAAGCCCCTGCCCTTCGGCGAGGCGCAGGAACTGCCGGGCGGCCTGATCGGCCTGCCGCGCGGCCTGACCGTGCACGCCGAAGCGGTCGCAGGCGTCGGCGTCGAACTTCATCTCGGCCGCCCGCCGCAGCAGCGCCAGCCGGGGGAAGAAATCGGAGCCGTCTTCCTGTTCGACGGAATCACGGGCGTTCTCGGTCCGGTCATCGACCTTGCGGAAAAGGATGTCGCGACCCTGGGCGAGGCCGGCGATCCGGCAGACCTCGCGGACGCAGCCGAGTTCGCCCGCCGCGAGCAGCATGCGGGCGTATCGCGGATGGGCGGGGAAGACCGACATCCGTCGTCCGAGGGACGTGAGCCGGCCTTGCGCGTCGACGGCGCCGAGATCGCCGAGGACGGTCAGCGCGCGCCGCAGGGCCTTGTCGTCCGGCTTCTCATACCAAGGGAAGTCCGCGGCTTCGCCCCAGCCGGAGGCGAGCAGGAGCAAGATCGTCTCCGAAAGGTCGACCCGCCTGATCTCCGGGACTTCGCGCAACGGGCGCGCCTCGTGATCCGTCTGGGACCAGAGTCGGATGCAACGCCCGGGGCCCGTGCGTCCTGCTCGGCCGGCGCGCTGTTCGGCGGAAGCCTGCGAGATCGGTTCGACGAGCAAGGTGTCGATCCCGCGATGCGGGTCGAAACGCGCGACGCGGGCCAGGCCGGCGTCGACCACCGCGCGGACGCCCGGAATGGTCAGCGACGTCTCGGCCACGTTCGTCGCCACGATTACCTTGCGGCCCGGGCCCGGCTTGACCGCCCGGTCCTGTTCTTCCGGCGGCAGTTCCCCGTAGAGCGGCAGGATGTCGACGCCGCCGGACTCGGGCAGGTTACGCACGGCCCCGATGGTCCGCATGATCTCGTACGACCCCGGCATGAAGACCAGCACGTCGCCGTCGCTTTCCTCGCGCAGCACCCGGCGGACCTGTTCCGCCGCGGCGTCCCAGACCGGACGGCTGGAATTACGCGGCTGATGCGTGTATTCGACCTGCACCGGGTAGGCGCGCCCGTCGGCCGCCAGCGTCTCGGCGGAGCCGAGCCACTTCGCGACGCCCTCGGTGTCGAGGGTCGCGGACATGGCCATGATCAGCAGGTCCGGGCGGTGGGTCTCCTGCAGGCGGCGGGCAAGCGCCAGGGCGACGTCGGAATGCAGGTTGCGCTCGTGGAACTCGTCGAAGACCACCGCGCCGACGCCTTTGAGTCCCGGGTCGGAGGCCATCTGCCTGAGCAGCAGCGCCTCCGTCACGAATTTGATCCGCGTCTCGGCCGACTCCATGCGCTCGAAGCGGATCTGGTAGCCGACTTCCCCGCCCAGACGGACGTCGCGTTCCTGCGCGATGCGGGCGGCGAGCAGGCGGGCCGCGATCCGGCGGGGCTGGAGCACGACGATCTGGCCTTGGACCAGCCCGAGGTCGAGGAGCATCTGCGGGATGCGCGTCGACTTGCCTGAGCCCGTGGGGGCGCGCAGGACCAGCCGGCGTGCGCGACCGCAGGCGGCGACCAGCCCGGCCTGGAGCGCATCGATGGGCAACGGTTGCTTCATGGCACGTCGAGGGGGATGAGGCGGGCGCTCGCCCTGCCCTGCCGCACCGTAATCCGGGCGACCGTCACGGGAAGGTTAAAGCGTCGCGGTCCGGCGCTGCCGGGATTGATCCGCAGCAGGCCGTCTTCCTGGTCGATCCGGGGGAGATGCGTGTGCCCCGTGATCACGACGTCCGGCCGGAACGCGGCCTCATCGACGCGCAGATGGCCGTGATGCACCAGCACCCGTAGTCCGGCCACGACCTGCAGGCAGGTCAGCGGCAAGGAGGGATCGTCGTCGCAGTTGCCGGCGACGGCGTGGCACGGCGCCAGCTCGGCGAGCTGGGCGACGACCGACGGCCCACCGACGTCCCCGGCATGGAAGATCGTGTCGCAGCCTTCCAAGGCGAGGATGGCTTCGGCACGCAGGCGCCCGTGCGTGTCGGAGATGACGCCGATCTCGAACGACGGCTCCACGGTCAGAGCGGACGGCGGAGCTTGCCGGCAGGGACGGGACGCAAGGACGTGAAGTCGGCGCCGATCGTGTCCTTGAGCTTCTGCCTGAGCCCGGGCGGCAGCGCGTCGACGGCCTCCTGGAACTCCCGGTCCCCGGGGAACGCCGTCTTGCCCACTTCGGCGACCGGCAGGCCCGCCTGGTCGGATTCCGGGAAGGCGAAGTCCTCGCGGCGCGCCGCCTGCATGGCCTCGGCTTCGGCCGCCTCGGTGTCGAGCGGCGGAAGGGAATCCTCGAAGGCGGGCGTATCTTCGACGGGCACGTCGACGACGCGGACAGGCTCCGGCGGACGCTCGGCGGACGGTCCGGCCGGCGGCGTCGCCGAAGTCTCCGGACCGGTCGGTGCGGCCGGCGAAACCCTTATTTTTTTTTGGCCGGGCTCCCGAGGGAGACCAGCTGCGGCGGCGGCGATGTCTTTGATCAGGAGGTCTATCGACCTCGACCGGCTTTGCTCGATCGCCTTCAGGAGCGTGACCTCGAAATTCGCCCGGGGGGAGAGTCCCTGGCGGATGCCGCTCTCGCCCTCCTGCAGGCACTCCAACAAACGGACCAGCTGTTCGGTCGCGAGCGGCGCGCCCAGCTGGGCGGAGACTCCGCCGGAACGGACGGAATCGAGGGTGGCCGCGCGCACGCGGACCTGGAGGTCGGCGAGCACGCGGAGCAGGTCCAGGCCTTCGGCGTGGAAGACGTCGCAGAGCCCGAGGACTTTCTTGCCGTCGCCGGTGGCGATGCCCTGGCAGAGGTCCGTGACCTGCTGCGCCGAGGCTAGCCCGTAGATGGAAAGCACGTCGGCTTCGGTGATCGACTTCCCGGAGAAGGAGATGACCTGGTCGAGGATGGACTGGGAGTCGCGCATCCCGCCGGCGGCCAGGCGGGCGATGGCCGTCAGCGCGTGCTGGTCGGCCGTGACGCCGTCGGCCTTGACGATCCGGGCGAGCTGGGCGGCGATGACCTCCTCGGAGATCGGGTGGAATTCGAGGCGCTGGCAGCGCGAGGTGATGGTGGGCAGCACCTTGTCGGCCTCGGTCGTCGCCAGGATGAACTTCACCCAGGGCGGCGGCTCTTCGAGCGTCTTCAGGAGGGCGTTGAAGGCGTCCTTCGTGAGCTGGTGGACCTCGTCGATGATGAACACCTTGAAGGGGCAGCTCGTCGGCGAGAACTGGCACTCGTCGCGGATCTTCTTGGCGTCTTCGATCGAACGGTTGGAGGCCGCGTCGATCTCGACCACGTCGAGGCAGCTGCCTTGCTCGATGGCGAGGCAGACCGGATCGTCCAGGGAGAAGTCGGGCTTCGGGCCGCCGGCGCAGTTCAACGCCTTGGCGAGGATGCGCGCCGTGGTGGTCTTGCCGGTCCCGCGGGGGCCGACGAAAAGATAGGCGTGGGCCATCCGCTTCGTCTCGAGGGCGTTGCGGAGCGTCTTGACGATATGTTCCTGCCCGACCAGTTCGTCGAAGCGGCGGGGGCGCCAGCGGCGCGCGATGACCTGGAAGCCGGGATCAGACACTGGCGACTAGGTAAGGTCGGGCCGAAGGGGTGTCAACGGGGCAAACCCCGGCTTATTCCCATTCGATGGTCGCCGGCGGCTTCGACGAGACGTCGTAGACCACGCGGTTGATGCCCTTCACCTCGTTGATGATGCGGGTCGAAGCGCGCTGGAGGACGTCGTAAGGCAGGCGGGCCCAGTCGGCGGTCATGGCGTCGGAGGAAGTCACGGCGCGCAGCGCGCAGACGTTGTCGTAGGTGCGGCCGTCGCCCATCACGCCGACGCTGCGGACCGGCAGGAAGACCGCGAAGGCCTGCCAGACCTTGGCGTACTGGCCGGAGGCGCGGAGCTCGTTGATGAAGATGTCGTCGGCCTTGCGCAGCACCTCGAGGCGCTCCTTGGTGATGTCGCCGCAGACGCGGACGGCCAGGCCGGGGCCCGGGAACGGGTGGCGCCAGACCATGTCGTGCGGCAGGCCGAGGGCTTCGCCGAGGGCGCGGACC
>JACCDY010988365.1_pt1 | contig 20383 bp, 22 predicted proteins | sample 7446391 | NCBI WGS metagenome assembly JACCDY01 (sample SAMN15323451, study PRJNA562643) | freshwater metagenome | isolation source: river surface water | place: USA:Blue River Watershed | collected 2017-08-18 | reverse complement strand
TTTGTTCAGCATTGAACCTCCTAAGAATGGACTCTTGGCTAAAGAGTAGCCCTGAGATTCCCGAGAAACAGCAGATTCTCGTAACGAAATTATCACGAAAAGACAAAAAAGAAACAAAAACGACAAACCGAAGGTGATTTTCCTGGAGGTATTTGGATCAGGACAGGCCAGTAACCGCATAAACTCAGGCCATGCAGCACTATGACGTGGTGATTATCGGTGGGGGTCACAATGCCCTCGTTTCGGCGGCCTACCTATCGAAGGCGGGCAAAAAAGTGCTGCTGCTAGAAAAACTCGATTACCTGGGTGGGGCGGCAACCTCGAGCTACACGTTTGAGGGTATTGATGCCAAGCTCTCCCGCTACAGCTATCTGGTCAGCCTGCTGCCAAAGCAGATCATTGATGATCTTGGTCTTGAAATAAAACTTGCACCCAGGCGCTACTCCTCATACACGCCTCTCCCAGGTAACAACCAAGGACTCCTGGTCGATAAAGAAGACCCCACTGCTACCAGAGAGTCGTTTAGGTCAGTTGGTGCGGAGTCAGACTTCGAATCCTGGAATCGCTTCTATGCCAGAACCGAGCACCTGGCCCAAGAACTGTTTCCAACTGTCTTGCAACCTTTGAAAACTAGATCGGAAGTGAGAGCCGCCATAGGTTCCGACTTTGCTGATTTCTTCGAACGGCCAATCGGCGAGGTGGTAGCCGAGAACTTTGAATCAGATTTGGTGCGGGGCGTGGTGATGACTGACGCACTCATTGGCACTTTCGCTTCAAACCGAGACGATGCTCTAGATGCCAACCGCTGCTTTTTGTATCACGTGATTGGTGGTGGAACTGGAGACTGGAACATACCTGTTGGGGGCATGGGGCAGGTCTCAGGATCCATTGCCCAAGCAGCAAAACGCTTTGGAGCAGAGCTACTAACCAACGCTCAGGTGCAATCGGTGACAACCGATAGAACGGTCACCTACTCCCACTACGGTGAGACCAAGTCGGTCACTGCTGACTTTGTACTGAGTGGAATAGCGAGGAATCAGCTCGCAAAACTGATGCCTGAGATGCAACCCGAACCGGTTCAGGGAGCTCAGGTAAAGGTGAACATGCTGCTTCGCAGACTGCCAAGACTAAAAGACTCAAGTCTTTCCCCCGAGGCTGCCTTTGGTGGCACCTTCCACATCAACGAAACCTTTGACCAACTGCAAGCTGCATACGAGCAAGCGTCTCGAGGAGAACTCCCCGACCCGTTGCCCTGTGAGATTTACTGTCACTCACTGACCGACCCAAGCATCCTGGGCGAAGACCTGCAAGCAGCTGGGGCGCAGACTCTCACCGTATTTGCTCTTCACGCCCCGCACAGCCTCATTGCCAAACTTGGAAACGATGAGCTTCGAGATCAAGCCGAGCAGGCCGTATTGAAATCACTGAACTCGGTTCTTGCAGAACCTATTGAGGACCTGATTTATGTTGGACCAGATGGTCAACGCTGCATCGAAACCAAAACCACTCAGGACCTTGAGGATGCTCTGGGTTTGCCTGGGGGAAACATCTTCCATTCCCCGCTGAGCTGGCCATTCGCTGAAGACGATGAGGACCTGTCCAAGCCAGAGAACAAATGGGGCGTTAGCACCGGACTGGATCGCATCTTCTTCTGCGGTTCAAGCGCGAAGCGCGGTGGTGCGGTGAGCGGCATTGGTGGTCACAATGCAGCTATGGCTGTTTTAGAGAGCTAGACCCAAACATCCTCTACGGCCAACAACTCCTGCACTCGAGGCACAACCTTGGTTGCGTAAAGCTCAATCGAGTGCATCAGCTTGGAGTGCGAAAGTGGTCCATTTGAGTACTTGAGGTCAAAGCGCTCCGCTCCAACTGACCTGATTGCATAGGCGATCTTCTGTGCGACGGTCTCAACCGAGCCAACATACAAAGATCCGTGGTGCACTTCCTGCAGGTAGTGAGCCTTGGTGGTTGGACCCCAACCACGCTCCCGTCCAATACGGCCGAACATTGCCTCGTAGTGCGGCCAGAGTTCTTCGATTGCCTGCTCATCTGAGTCGGCGATGTGACCCGGGGAGTGGATCGAAATTGGAAGCGCTGCTTTTCCAAACTTCTCGAGCGAGTCCTTATATAGCCTTGCGAATGGGGCAAACCGCGCAGGGTCACCACCAATGATTGCCAGCGCCATCGGGATGCCGAGCCTTGCAGCTCGAACCACTGATTCCGGTGATCCACCAACACCAACTCGAAGCGGAATCGCGCCGCGTTCGGTCTTTGGATAAACCTCTTGATTTTGAAGCCCAGCTCTGGTCGTTCCACTCCAGGTGACAGGCTGCTCTTTGAGGAGCTCAACCAACAGCTCGAGCTTCTCCTCGAAGAGCACGTGGTAGTCGGAGAGTTCGTAACCAAAGAGGGGGAACGATTCGATGAATGAACCACGGCCTGCTGTGATCTCGGCACGACCATTGGAAAGCGCGTCGATGGTTGCAAAGCGCTGATAGACCCTTACCGGGTCTTCGGAAGAGAGAACCGTTACTCCGGTTCCAAGTTTGATGTCCTTTGTCACGGTCGCAATGCCAGCGAGCACAGTGTCTGGTGCAGAGACAGCAAAGTCGTCACGGTGATGTTCACCAACATTGATTGAGTTCAGACCGAGCTCGTCTGCGAGAACCGCTTGATCGACAAGATCTCTAATTACCTGGCCGGCAGATTTTGGTTTACCGCTTTCATCAACGGTCATGTCTCCGAAGGTGTCTAAACCAAATTTGATTTCAGTCATGTAGTTAGTCTAGGGGGTCTAGACAAATATGGCTAGTTTTCTGTTGCAGCCAATTGACCACACGCGCCATCGATCTCTTTGCCTCTGGTGTCGCGAAGTGTGGTTGGAATACCTGCATCCTCCAGAGTCTCGAGGAAGATCTGCATCTGCTCCTTGGTGGAGGAGGTCCAGACTGAACCCGGAGTTGGGTTGAGAGGAATGGGATTAACGTGAACCCAGCCTCTGCCGCGCTCATTTAGCTTTTGAGCTAACAGCTCTGCACGCCACTTGTGATCGTTCATGTCTTTGATAAGCGCATATTCGATCGAGACTCGACGACCAGTCTTATCAAAGTAGGCCTTGGCCGCATCCAAAGCCTCATCGACCTTCCACTTCGAGTTCACCGGAATTAGCTCATCTCGAAGCTGGTCATCAGGGGCATGCAGCGAGAGGGCGAAGGTTAGCGGGAGTTCCTCCTGAGCAAGCTTCTCAATACCTGGAACCAAACCAACAGTTGAAACAGTGATGTGCCTGGCGCTCATGCCCAGACCATTTGGTTGCGGTTCAACCATGGTGCGGATAGCACTCATTAGCTTGGGGTAGTTAGCAAGCGGCTCACCCATGCCCATAAAGACGATGTTGCTAACGCGCTCATCTTCGTGACGCATCGGACCAAGCTCACCGGCACGAATAGCTTCGTTGGCGCGAATGACCTGATCCACAATTTCAGCCGCCGACATATTTCTGGTGAGGCCTGCCTGGCCTGTGGCACAAAATGGGCAGTTCATCCCACAGCCCGCCTGAGATGAAATACAGAGCGTTATGCGGTTGGAGTAGCGCATCAATACCGACTCGACTAGCGCGCCATCAAATAGTCTCCAAAGAAACTTGATTGTGTCGCCCTTATCAGTCTTTAGACGCTTGACCTCTGTGAGAAGCGGTGGCAAAACCCTCTGCACCAACTCTTCACGGCCTTCCTTGGGAAGGTCGGTCATCTTCTCTGGGTCTTGGGTGTAGTGAGTGAAGTAGTGAGTCGAAATCTGCTTTGCCCTGAAACCTGGGATGCCCAGTTCTTTGATGCGCTCGGTACGTTCTTCAATGGTGAGATCGGCTAGGTGAACAGGTGGCTTGCCACGCTTGACCTCGTTGAACTGCAGGAGCGGTTTACCACTCTCGTCCTTGCGCTGAGTCCAGCCCTCGGTGCGGGGCTTAACCTGACGGATCTCTGTCATTGGACTCCTAAGACCAGATAAGTCTAGGTTCTAGAGAACTGAGCGTAGGCTGGTCAGGTGCTAAGACGCCTAATTGAAATCTCTCGCCCGGTGCTTTGGATCAACACCATTGGCACCACCGTGGTGGGTATGTGGCTAGCCGGCTACCTGTGGGATTGGCGCGTACTACCGATTCTGATCTGGGTAACCTTCCCGTTCAATCTTTTGATCTATGGCATCAACGACATCTTTGATCAGGAGACCGACAACATAAACGCTCGCAAGGGTGGTTATGAGGGTGCACACATCTTCCCGAATGAAGTGAAGCCGATTTGGATTACGACGGTTTTGACCAATGTCCCGTTTCTGATCTACTTCGCGCTAACCCTGCCATGGCAGGCAACCGCCTGGATGGTTGCTTACTCGCTGTTCTTCACTTTCTACTCAGCTCCACCGCTTCGCTTCAAGGCCAGGAAATACCTGGACGCTCTCTCCAACACCGACTACGCATTCCCACTAGCTTTCGTCCCATTGGCCCTCGGGGTTGAGCCGAACTGGTGGCTGGTGATTGGCCTGATGGCTTGGAGTGTTGCCAAGCATGCCTATGACGCGATTCAAGATATTCCGCAGGACAGCGATACCGGAATCGTTACTACCGCCGTTCACCTAGGTGTCAAAAAGACCGCCATCTGGTCGACGATCTGGTGGAGCATTGCAATCGTTCTCTTCGCAGTTGTGAACATCCCGGTCGCCCTTGCCAACGCTGTGATTGCATACCTTCTGGTGGCTCCACTATTTAAGGAGCCGACTCCGGAGAAGGCGCATTCGCTCTATAAATACTCAATTGCCTTCCCCTATGTTGCTGGAGCAGTGGGTGGATTCCAGTTGGTGGTGGGACTGGTATTCGGGCTCTACCCATGAAGCACGTAGTTGTCCTGGGAGCTGGACTATCCGGTCTAGCGAGCGCCGCACTCATCGCTCAAGCCGGCCACAAAGTCACCGTTATCGAGAGAAACAATTGGCTAGGTGGAAAATCCCGCAGGGTTGAGGTTCTAGGTCAACGCATGGACACCGGTCCCGCGCTGGTTACCTTCCCTGGTGTACTCAAAAAGCTCTACGCGGAATATGACTCATTGGGTGGCAATGCCGATGAGATCGCCCCGCTAATGCTCAGCCAACTAAATGAGATTGGCGAATACTTCTATCGTCAACACCGGGTAACACTTCCTGTGCCCGAAGGTCACCCCTGGCATGCGCAGTGGCAGCGGTTCGAGACTGAGCATGCTGACCTGGCTGTTGAGATTACAAACCTTCTTACTGCCTCACCATTCAGCGCTCAGAGCCTGCCGTCTGTCAGCAAGATTTTCTCCAGGTATGGCCTGAACCTCACCACTGATAAATACCTAGAGTCCCTGGATTGGATGGATCAAGACCTCAAAGAGGTAATCGCCATCCACACCCTCAATGCCGGCATTGCTCCTAGGGACACCATCTCGCTGTATGCCTCGATCACCGCGATCATGGCATCCGAGGGAATCTGGGTTCCCGAGGGCGGGGTGAACGAGATTGCTCAGTCCCTAGCCAAGCTCGCGCAGGCGGCTGGGGCGGAGATTCGTCTGGGTGAGACGGTCACCTCATTGCGAGGTAGGCGAGTAACCACGAACCAGGGGGAATATCGCCCGGATGTGGTGGTTTCAAGCCTGGATCCCGAGCAACTCAGAGTGATCATGGGCAAGCGGCCCAAGCCTTGGCCCAAGAGGTCGTGCTCGGGTGTTGCAATTTACGCGGTTTTGAAAAAACCACTCCCCGAGAATTTTGTGACTCACTCGGTTGTGATGCCAGACAGTGGCGATGAGCTCCATGACTCACTATCTCGATCTGTCCCACCGAGACAGACCATGGCTTTCCTGAACTACTACAAACCGGGCGAGATTTACCCGAATGAAAAACCAACTGTTGCGGTTCTGCTGACTGCCCCCGCCGATGGCAAACACTATGACCTCAATAGTGAGTGGGTAAGGGCAGAGCTTGATCGAATCAGCGATGTTGTTGGTCTAGACCAACCCATAGACGAGTTGTTCGAAGATTATCTGACCCTAACCCCCGAGTACTTCTCGGCGTGGGGTGGCCCCGGTGGAGCGCTCTATGGGAGGACCCGGAAGCTGTGGCAATCTGGACCATTCCACACCCCGAGCTACCGCTCGCTATTTAGACCTTGGCTCTACAGAGTTGGAGCTTCAGTTCATCCCGGCGGTGGCATCCCAGCAGTGCTGGGTGGAGCCATGAATGTTGCTCGAATGGTTAGAAGGTCACTCAGCTAACAACTGTTCGCGCTTATAGGTTGTCCTTAGATTGCTGCTAACTTCTAAATAGGAGGCAGCCATGGCAAGAGGACTGAAGCTTCTCTACGTAGAGAATGATGAAGCTCTGCTGGGACTCCTAGGAAACTCTCTGGCTGTTCACCCGGCGATACTCTCAATTTCCAGCGCTAGCTCATCCGACGAAGCTTTCGCTCTTGCCGCTGGGCAATCTTTTGATGCCGCATTGATTGACATCTCGCTGGGACAGGCCTCCATCTCAGGCTTAGATTTGGCCATCGCGCTCAGAGAAAAGAATGAGCATCTCGGAATTGTTTTGTTGTCTCAGCACATTTCGGCTAACTATTTGAGCTCGCTTCCAGTCCAGCTTGGCTATGGCTGGTCCGCTATTCAAAAGTCCGCAACGCTCTCAATCGATTATCTGATTCAGGTCCTGCAGGCAACAGCAATGGGACTAAACGTCTCAGATCCAAATGCGGTATTTGAATCAAACGTCAGTGACAACTTGGCGAGTCAACTAACCTCGCGGCAAAGACAGGTGATCGGCCTCGCTGCAACCGGTCTGGACGCAACCGAGATAGCAAAACAACTTGGACTCGCATCTGTAACCGTGAGGCAAGAGCTTTCCAAGTGCTACAAGATCCTGATCCCGAACCCAAGACCTGGAACAGACCTTAGAACTGCCGCAGTCTTGCGCTACCTAAGAGAGACCAGGAGCCTGGACTGATGCTTGAGGCATTTCGCCAACTAGACAAACTTTTTAGACCATGGCCGATTAGGCCGCTACCGATGGCTGTCTTTTTGACCCTGTTTCAACTTCTTGTGAACTTCGCAGTCTTGATTGCGATTGCTCGAGCCCAAGGTCAATTTGTTACTCCGGCGGAGTTATTGGCGACATTGCCTTCTTTGGTCTTAGCTTTTGTCTTTGCCCTGCTGTCTCTTTGGGGGCTCAAGAAACTCCAACAGCTTAGGCCTCAGTTCTCTTCGCTGATCTACCTCATGGCGCCGTTTGTGTTTGGAGCGGCCATGGCCGCAGCACGCAAGCTTGCGACCAACGACTTCACGCCAGATTACTGGCGGGATCCGAGTTCGCTGGTAAGAGTTTTTGCAGTCTCAATTCTGCTTTTCCTCACTGTGCATGTAACCCTCGGCGTGACCAGCCTGCGTCTCGAGGAACAGGTGCGGCAGGCCCAGGCCGCCAAGGCTTCGCTGGAAATTCAACGAGGAAAACTAATCTCCGCACAGGAGGATGTGCGTCGGCAAATCGCTGATTTTCTACATGACAAACTCCAGTCAGATCTGGTGCTACTTGGTATGCAGATGCAAAGGTCGGTCGAGAAACTAGGAGAACAAGAGCGCTCGATCGCCCAGGCCTACATCGATGAGATTGAGCGAATTAGACAATTCGATGTTCGGAATGTTTCAAGGCAACTAGTTCCCGAACTCGATGGTCTTTCGCTAAAACCCGCTCTGGACGACTTGTTCAGTCGATACTCCAAGGTATTCAAGGTGAGTCTTGCAATTTTCGAAACTGGAGAACTCGATACAGCGGAGAAATTGGCCTGCTATCGAATCATTGAGCAAGCTCTTCTCAATGCAGCCAAACACGCAAATCCCGAAAACGTTGAGGTTCGGGTTTCGGAAGGACAAGCTCAGACTGAGATTGTCGTGCGAAACGATGGAAAGCCGCTACCTGAAGTGCCGACTGCGGGTGCAGGTTTTGCAATCATTGACGAGTGGGTAAGGCAATTCCATGGAGAGTGGTCTATCACCTCAGATGCTGGATTCACCGAACTTCGGGTGTTACTTGCCGGACTGTAAGCGTTAACAGAAGCGCTATTCTTGGCTAAGAATTTCCACACGGAGGAATCATGTCAGGAACCAGCATCCTGGTTTATGCCGAGCGCGTTGGCGGCAACCTTGGAGAAATCGAAAAGCTACTCAAAGGACCGCTCAAAGATTTTGACGGCATTCACGTGCTGCCTTTCTTCCACCCCTATGACGGTGATGACGCGGGTTTTGACCCCATCGATCACACCATCGTTGATCCTCGACTGGGCACCTGGGCAGATTTCAAGCGCATCTCTGAAACTCATGAGCTAACCGCAGACCTAATCGTTAACCACGCTTCGAATCTCTCCCCGGAGTTTTTGGACTGGCAGGAAAAGGGAGATGCCTCCGAGTACAACGGACTGTTTCTAACCTTTGACACCGTTTTCCCAAACGGTGGCACCGAGGAGATGATCACCTCCTTCTACCGACCAAGGCCTGGTTTCCCTTTCACCGCCTACGAGGTTGCCGGAAAGCGCAGACTGGTGTGGACCACGTTTATGCCAAGCCAGGTAGATGTCGACATCAAGCACGAGCAGGGAATGGCTTACCTCAAGCGCATTCTTGAGGCTCTCAAATCTGGTGGAGTAAAGGTTGTCCGCTTGGATGCTGTCGGCTACGCGGTAAAGACCCCGGGCACCGACTCATTCATGACCAAGGAAACTCTTGAATTCGTGAAGGAGATCACTGACCTCATTCACTCCTATGACATGCGAGTTTTGGTTGAGGTCCACGCTCACTACACCCAGCAGCTCGACATTGCTCCGCTGGTTGATTTGATTTACGACTTCCAGACTGCTCCGCTACTCCTGCACTCCTTCTTCACCGGCACCGTTGACCGCCTGGACAACTGGTTCAAACTTCGCCCCAGCAACTGCCTGAATGTCTTGGACACCCACGATGGTTATGGAGTTATTGATGGCGGTCCAATCGGTGGAAGACCGGGTCTTATTACCCAGGAGGAGATGGCGAACATCTTCAAGGTTGCGGAAAAGAACACCGGTGGCCACTCAGCAATCGCGAGCGTTATCCCGCAGTGGTTCTCGCTGCCTCACCAGATCAACGCGACCCTGCCAAACATTGTTGCCAATGACACCGCCTACGTGATCATGCGTGCGGTCCAGTTCTTCCTACCGGGAGAGCCACAGGTTTACTACGTTGGCCTCTTCAACGGCATGGATGACCAGGAGCTATTCAGAAAGACCGCACAGGGTCGTGACACCAACCGTCATCACTACACCCCGGCGGAGATCGAACAAGCTTTGGCGCAGCCGGTAACGAAGGCAATCATCGCGCTGGCTCGAGTCCGCAAGCACCCGGCATTTGAAGGTGACTTCTCTTGGAAGGTGACCGGTGAGGACAGCATGCAGCTGAGCTGGGCTAATGGTGCTAATGCTCTTGAGCTAAGTTTCGAATTCAAGAATCCGAACTTCAAAATCACTTCAACCCAGGCTGGAGTCAGATCGGTGTTTGAGGGTGTAGAGGGATTGGCGAGCTACTAGTTCTTCTCTTTGAGCATTTTGTGGACTTCTTGAGTGAGCTGCTCGATACGAAGCGATAGCTCATGAACCTGCTTGGTTAGTTCCAGGTTTTCTTGATCAACCTGGAAGGTGTGGACAGCAAGTTCGGAGTTGATCTGATCTTCACGCTTGGCTGCAATCAACAAGATCGCTCCCTGCAGAGCCGCGACGCAGGAGAGCACAAGATTGAGCAGAATGAATGGGAACGGATCAAAGCCACCATCCTGATTGAAATACATCCAGATCCCCAAAAAGACCAGCGATGCGAAGACAAAGGTCCAAGACCCCATGCCGTTTCTGATTGCATCAGCCGCACGCTCACCTAATGAGCGCTCAACCTTGCCATAGCGCTTGGTGGCTGGGTGTTCATGCCAACTGGTCATCTTGCTCCTTCGAGATCTCCAACTAGTATTTCGCTAAATCCCATTACCCCTAGGCTTAGCGCATGCGCTTTGTGATTTTCGTGATCGATGGTGATGTGAATACCGCAGTCTCAGATGAAATGGCTGCTATCGATAACTTCAACCAAATGCTTCAAGACAATGGCCACTTCATCTTCGCCGCCGGCATTGCCAGGCCAGCTGAAGCAATGGTGATTGACAACCGACATGATGCAGATCAGGTTTCGGTCGGATCGCTCTTCAGTGACCAGCAGTTCTACTCTGGCTTCTGGCTTATCAACGCCTCGTCTATGGAAGAGGCGAAATCGCTTGCGAAGGCGGGTTCGAAGGCATGCAATCGCAGGGTCGAGTTGAGAGGTTTTCTCGGTCAGTAGATGAGCAACACCAAAACTAAATTCAGCCCTTCGTTTCAAAAACTTTGGTCCTCGAGTGCCGCCAGCAACGTTTCGGATGGTCTTCTAAAAACTGCGGTGCCCCTGCTGGCAACCACCCTCACTACCGACCCCTTCTGGATCTCTACCATCGCAGCGATTGTGATGCTGCCGTGGTTGCTGTTCGCAATTCCGGTTGGAGGTCTGGTTGACCGAATCAATCGCCGTCAGATGTTGGCGCTTGCCAACACCGTGAGACTCTCGGCAGCACTGCTGTTGGCCTTCGCGGTTGGTCTGGAATTCATAACTCTGCCGCTACTACTACTAACCACATTTATGTTCGGTATCGGTGAGGTCATCTATGACACCACATTGCAATCGATGATCCCTCAGGTTCTAGAGAAGGATCAACTGGAGCAGGGAAATGCCCGATTGCAGGTGACCTCAGTAACCCTCGGTGAGTTTGTGGGTGCTCCACTTAGTGGTTTGCTCTATGCGATCTCGATCACACTTCCGTTTTTGTTTGGAGCCATCGGTGTTGTGGTCGCGGTTTTGCTGGTTCTCACAATCCCGCTGAAGTACGCAAATAATCTCGAAGACCACAAGCCGGTTGAGAAAAAGAACTTCTGGGCCGATGTGCGGTTTGGGATTCGCTACCTGTATGAGCACAAGACTTTGCTCAAGCTCGTGCTTCTAACCTCTTCGATTGGCTTTTTCTTCTCAGCTTCAAGTTCAACCATGGTGCTGTTTCTCACCCAAACACTGAAGGTCCCAACGGCTCTGTTTGGCTTCCTACTGGCCATGCCGGCAATCGGAGCACTGCTCGGATCGGTGCTCTCACACCGAATCTCAAAGCGGCTGGGAAGAACCACAGTCATGGCCTGGGCAATGGCGAGTTCATCGCTACTTGTAATCCTGCAGGGCTTCTCCCCCAACTACATCGTGTTGGCAATCTTGGTTACTGCTGGAACAGCAATCATCACGATGTGGAATGTGCTGCTGATGGCCACCTACCACCAAATCATTCCAACGGAATTGTTTGGCCGTATTCACGGAACCAGAAGAACTCTGGTCTGGGGTTTGATGCCAATCGGTTCCTTGCTCGGTGGGTTGATTGCAACCATCGATCTAAGGATGCCGTTTTTTGTAGGTGGGGCAATTTGCTTTGCTATTGCCCTAGTCGGCTTCAGATTCATCGTTTCACTCAAAAATCTGATCGCTGAATCTGAGTAGTTAGCTAGCCGCCCTAGAAAGGCGATCTCTAATGGCTACCGCCAGACCTTCCCCCGCAGGGGTGAGGGCGACAACTCGCGAGAGCTTTAGTTCATCCGCTTTTCTAAGCGCCGCATAAAGCTCTTTCGCATACTCTGCCAAGGTCTCTGGAGAGGCGAGCCTCACCACGCCAGCCGGTGATTGCTCACCGCTCATGGCGATAAGGCCATCTCCGGGCCTGGCGGTTTCATCCAAAACTACCTTGGCCGCGGGTGCATAGTGGCTCTTTAGAGAACCACTGACGCGGATGTTTGAGCCGGATTCAACAACCGCAAGCCCGGTGGCTTGCTCAATCATTTCGCTCGTGATTGCACCTGGTCTGAGAACCCTTGGGTTAGAGCCGGTGCAGTCGATGATGGTTGATTCAAGCCCCACCTGCGACTCTCCGCCATCAACGATCACATCTTCATCGTCTAGGTAATCGCTTAGCTCCGCCGACACCGCCTGCGCAGTGGTGGGTGAGACCCTGCCGAATCGGTTAGCACTTGGAGCAGCCACCCCGAGTCCCCCGCTAGCTTCGAATGAGGACAGGATTTCCAGAGCAACCTGGTGACCAGGAATACGCAACGCAACTGTGTCCTGAGAGCCTGTTATGAAATCCTTTGCCAGTTCGGTTCTCTTTAGAACCAGCGTCATCGGTCCGGGCCAAAAGTTATTGGCAAGCAATCTCGCATAACTTGGAATGGCTGAAGCCCAGCTATCCAAGAGATCTACGGTTGAAATGTGGACGATTAGGGGGTGGTCGCTGGGACGACCCTTAACTGAGTAGATTCTTGCAACCGCTTCAGGGTTGGTGGCATCGGCAGCAAGCCCATAGACGGTCTCAGTTGGTAATGCGACCAGGTGACCGGACAGCAAGGCCTTGGCAGCCTTAGAAATCTCACTCAATTCGGCACTCTCTAAATTGGCTTATCGAGGTCAATTACCTCGCAATCGAATGGAGCTCGCGCACTCCAGCCAAGTTCATTCTCGATTCTAAACCGCATGCGATCACTCGCCGATGGCTCTCCGTGGGTGACATAGGTCTGCTTTGGGGGTCTAGGCGCGGTCTTCATCCAGGCGATTAATTCAGCTGCGTCAGCATGCCCAGAGAGAGTTTCCAATTGGAAGACCTCCGCCTTGATTGGAACGTCTTGGCCAAAAATGCGAAGTGAGGTTGCACCCTCTGCCAGGAGTCTCCCTCGGGTTCCGCCCGCCTGATAGCCGGAGATCAGAATGGCATTCTTTGGATCCTGGCCATACGCGACGACGTGATGCAAGACTCGACCACCGGTCATCATGCCGCTTGCGGCAATAATGATTTTGGCTCCCCTGCGGTCGTTAAGTTCCTTGGACTCTTCTACGCTGTGGACCATCTTGGCGACTGAATACATAGCATCGAACTCTTCTAGGTCGATGCGATGCTCCTCCTTGTGCCGGTGATACATCGAGGTGACATTCTCAGCCATGGGGCTGTTAACGAAGATCGGAACCTCGGGTATCTCACCGCGCTTCATAAGGCGATAGGTGTGGAGCATCAGAGCCTGAGTCCTGCCAACCGCAAATGCTGGGATCACCACTGTTCCGCCGCGCTCCAGAACCTTTTTCAAGATCGGCTTTAGCTCTAACTCGGGGTCAACCCTCGGATGTGTTTTATCGCCGTAGGTCGACTCAGTAACCAAGATGTCGCACGCCTCGAGGGCTGCCGGAGGATTCAATAACGGATCTGATTCTCTTCCAAGATCGCCGGAGAAGTGGACTACTTTTCCGTTTATGGTGAGCTGCAGCTGTGCGGCGCCAAGGATGTGTCCGGCATGAATGAACTTTGCTCGGATACCGCCGGTGATCTCGACTTCCTTGTCGAATTGAACTGTGTTTACTCGATCCAATGCTCGTTCAACATCGTCTTGGTTATAGAGCGGCTTTGCTGGCTTATGTTTTGAATAACCCTTTCGATTCGCCCGCTCGGCTTCTTCCTCCAGAAGATGTGCGCTGTCTCGCCACATGATTTCGCAAAGCTCCGCGGTTCCAGTGGTCATCAATACTTTGCCCCGAAAACCATGCTTCACAAGCGCTGGGACATATCCCGAATGATCAAGGTGTGCGTGAGTAATCAGCACGAAGTCAATGGTGTCTGGAGGAACTGGAAACTCTTGCCAGTTCTTAAGGCGCAGGTTTTTATAACCCTGGAATAAGCCGCAATCAACCAGTACTCGCTTGCCGGCAGATTCGATTAGGTAACGACTGCCGGTAACCGTCTCGGTTGCTCCTAGGAAGCTGAGTGAGTTCTGGGGTCTTTCCATACTCAAAGCATAGGACCGAGGTAACTACAGCTACTCGAACCGCAGTGCATCGATGGGTTCAAGCCTGGATGCAGTTCTAGCTGGCCAGACTCCAAACAGCACACCAACCGCAAGGCTAAATCCAAGGGCCAGGGTTACCGTGTCCATTCGGATAGCGAATTCCCAGTCGCCGATGATGGCCAAGAAAAATGCTGCAATCTCACCAAGCACCAAACCAACCAAACCTCCGGCGAGCGAGAGCACGACTGCTTCGATCAGGAACTGAGTGAGGATGTCTCTTTGCTTTGCACCAATCGCTCTGCGGACACCTATCTCCCTGGTGCGCTCACGAACCGAGACCAGCATGATGTTCATGATTCCAATGCCGCCGACGATCAGGCTGATTGCAGCAATACCGGTCAGCAATAGCCCCAGGGTATCTGTGATGCTGCTAACTGCAGAAAGTAGCGAAGCCTGGTTGGTAACTGTGTAGCGAGCCTCGGTATCGGCACCAAGGCCGTAGCGCTCCCTAAGCAATCGATCAACCGCAAGCTGCAAAGCGTCGACACCCTCAGACGTCTGAGCCTGAACCACGATCGAAGAAACGTATGGGTACTGGCTGAAGAGCTTTCTAGCAACATCAAGATTTACGTAGACACGACCCGCGGTGCCAAAACCAGCTTGATCATCTAGAACCCCAACGAGTCGGAAATCTTGGCCGTTGAGTTTTACGCTCTTGCCGAGCATCTCATTGGTGAGGCCAAGATCGTTTGCGGCATCCGCGCCAAAGACAACATCCCTAGAACCGAGCGCGCTGGGATTTTTGGATAGATAAGAACCCATAGCTAGTTCGGGCTTAACCGCATCGAAGTAATCAGCGGAGACGCCCACCAATCGAGCATTCACGCGCTTATCCACGGTTGCGATGGTGCCCTCGTTTTGAGACTGCATAAACAGCACTGCAACCCCATCCAGCTTCGCCATGGCTTCAGCATCTTGTTCAGTCAGGGCATCAGGTGCCATGGCGGTGATGTTGAGTTGGTTGGTGCCAAGTGTTGCCAATGATTTGTTGATGCCCTGGGAAGCGCCATCAACAATCGAGGTGAGAGCCACGATTGCCGCAACACCAATCACTACCCCCAGCATGGTGAGAAGCGACCTGGTCTTCGTTGCCCAAATTCGGTTGAGAGCTAGACGTGCGGTGCCGAGAAGATTCACCTCACACCTCGCTCGTCCCGCTCAATTTTTCCATCACGCAAGAAAACCCTGCGAGGAGCATTGGCTGCAATGTCGAGGTCGTGGGTGATCAGAACGATGGTTCTGCCCTGTCGATGTAGTTGCTGAAAAAGTTCAATTACCTGAGCACCGGTTTTTGAATCCAAAGCTCCTGTGGGCTCATCTGCCAAAACAATGTCTGGCTCTGAGACCAGTGCTCGAGCGATTGCTACACGCTGTTGCTGCCCGCCGGATAGTCGGTTCCTATCGAAGTTCAATCGCTCACCAAGACCTAGCTGCTCGAGCATGGAAGCGGCACGTTGCCTGGCCAGCTTTGCGGAGATGCCCTGGTAAAGAAGCGGCGCCATTACATTTTCAATTGCGGTGGTATTTGGAAGCAGTTGGAATTGTTGAAACACGAAGCCAATTGATTTTGATCGCAACCTTGTGAGCTCGTCATCATTCAATTGATTGGTTGCCGCACCAGCAATTTCCACAACTCCAGAGCTTGGCCTATCCAGACACCCAATCAGGTTCATCATGGTTGATTTGCCAGATCCAGATGGGCCAACAATGGCTGCGTACTCTCCGGTCGCGATCTCGAGATCAACGCCATCTAAAGCAACTGTGACCTGATCACCGACGAGATACTCTCGCCTAACTTCTTGGAGCCGAACTACGGGGTTAGCCACCTTGTCTTGCCCCCGGTGGAGGTCCGAAATTCACCGGGGCGGGTATTGAACCAGAGACACCCGTAACAACCAGGTCTCCCTCGCCAAGTCCACTTAGTACTTCGGCGAAGCTGTCGCCAATCAGCCCCAATTCGATGATCTTTCTAGAAACAGTCTGGTTGCCGTCGGCATCCTCGATCAGGATGTCGACTTGAGCTTCATCCTCACCCACCAGAGCGCTCAGCGGTACTGCCAGAATCTCGGTCTTCTTCTCCACCTCGATTTCGGCCGTGGCACTCATTCCGAATCTTGCACCACCTGGTAGTTCACGGACCTCAAGCAAAACCTCGTACTGTTTGATGCCACTAACTGATTGAGCCACCTGACCGATTCGCAACACCTCACCGTTGAAAGAGGCGTTGATTGCATCCAACTCAACTGTTGCAACCTGACCCAGGGACACCAGGTCGGCATCGTATTCACTAACAAACACAGAGACGATGGGTTGGTCGGTGCCGATCGTCAATACAGAGCCAGCGGTCCTCAGGCCAACTGTGGTGTCTATCGACCGAACCACGCCGTCGGAAATGGCCTCGACATCAATCTCTCGACCGAGTTGATCGCGATAGGTGTAAAGCGCATCCCCGGCCTCTACCTTCTGCCCAAGCTCAACAAATATCTCCCGAACCTCAAGGCTGACTCCAAACTGAGCGACGCCAGTAACAGCGCCGTTGGACCCAACCTGCACTGGCTCAACCGCTGGGCCATAGGCGAGTAGTTGAGTCTCTGCAAGTTGCCCATTAGCCGAAACCGTCTTGATCACCTCGGTGCTCTCGACAGTGTAGGTCTCATACTGTGGCTTGGGCGTGAGTGCTGGGGCAACAAAGACTGCAGCTCCTGCGACAAGGGCCACTACTACTCCAAGAACTATCGGCCAGCGCTTTTTTCGCATTGTGCCCTCTCTTGCGCAGTCAAGCGCTCATTGGTCTCAACACCAGAAGATAGATCGAGATTCCTGTGATTTGACCCAGAGATCTAGTGCCCGCCGGTGAAGTTATCGAGTGAGCCTCCGGCGAGTGCTGCGCTCTCGAACGCAGGAAGGTGAGACTCAAGTGATGCCCTGCGCAAATTGCCAAGCACCTTGGTCAGTTGAGGGTCATCGGTTGCTGCTAGCAAGTTGTCATAGAGTTCCACATTCAGAATCTCGCCCTCGGCCCATGCCTCCGCCGCCGCTTGCAGATTTGAAGGTGCATCGATTTCTCCAAGGTATGGATTCTCGGGCACTGCCACGCCTAATCTTTCGAGCTGTCTCTGAAGGGCCGAAATGTGCCTCAGCTCGGCCTGATAGATGGTGGCATATGGCTCTACCGCACCGTACTCTTCGATCACAGCAAGGTAGCTTGCAGCTGCTGCATATTCGCCATCTGGCCCCATTAGTGCAGCCATAACGATGTCAACATCAGTCATAGGCTCATCCGCCTGCACCGCAACAGATTCGTCACTCTGAGGCTCTGTTGCTGCTTCAGGTTCATCAGCTACCTCGGGCTGGGCAGCAGAGCTGGTCTGAGGTTGTGCCTCATCCAAGCTAGAAACAACCTCTGGTGTCGCTGAGCTTTGGGATTCCTGCTCCTCTACGACCGCGGTGCATCCGGCCATTAGAAGTGTTGTCACAGTGAGTGCGGTGACCGCCTTTAGCTTGATCATCAGATCTCCTTTGTTGGATATCCTCAGATTATTAGACATAGTCCTATAAATAGAACTGCATCAGGCAACTCTCAGACTTAACTCAGACAACTCTCTAAATTGGTCCAATCAATGGGCTGGCCAAAGGAGCAGAACCACCCTGTTACGGATTGCAGCTCAGACACTGCTCTGGTTGAGCTGCATCAGGTGTAAGTGCATCGATGACTTGATAGTTGCAGCTGATACAGCCGTGAATCACAGCCCGGGAAAGGTGAGTGTTTTCAAATCCGCAGACTCGACAAACCAACCCAAATTCGTGGCCCTTAACACCCCAGCCAAAGTAGTTGCAAGCCGGACAAAGCGTTGAAAGTCTCTCGGCCGCTAGCCGAGCACAAGCCTCGATGTTTCGTTGTCTTGAAGGCGAATGCATCGCCCTAAAGTCACTCTCTACAATCGCTTTGTCAAAGCCAGGCTTCGCAACCAGATCTGCAAGAATCTTTGCGGCTTCGGTGGCTGAGGTAATGCCCTTATGGACGATTTCTTCCTGAGGCAACAGCGCTTTGATTATCAGTGCATGATTCGGCAGGTCAAACAAGGCATCAAGATCAGGCAACTCGCCATCCTTTGACAGCTCAAGCCTCGCCGCAAAGATCGTCGGTGAGACATGCGACACCACCAACTCGGTGCCAAGCTCAAGATCCACAAAGCCAATCAATTCGTGATCAGAAGTACTCAGTGGATAGCTTGGGTGATGTCCAATTGTTCCCTCACTGGCCAACCCAAATCGCGTTCCCAAAAACTCTGCTCCGGCCCTTGCCTTAGCTAAAACCGTTTCTTTGGGCGAATGCAGTCTTGGTGTCGAACCGTCGAAAGTTCCAAATTCATCGGTATCGATGTCGGCAAGCACCACTTCCCAGCCAAGACGTTCTGCAAACGCCGGAGCTATCTGCGCGAGCTTGCCATGTTTGGTAGCTAACGACGTCTGGACTTTGGTCACGTTTGAAATCCTAAAGCGAGTCAACTTCTAGACTGTCCCAATGGTTAAGCCGCAGCCGAGAAAACGTTATGTCCCGATAGACATGACCGAGTATGAAAGCTTGGACGGCGAGTGGCGGAAGATCGGACTAACTGCCCCTGCCAGAAAAGCCTTGGTTGATGCCAAGCTCTATAAAGTCAGTGACCTCAGAAAGATATCGCTCTCGGAGCTGACTGAACTTGAGGGCATTTCCAAGTCCTCTATTGCTCGCATCAAAGTCATCATGAATGCGAAGAAGATCAGCTTTCGTCCCTAAAACTTCAGGACCTAGGGCTGAAGTCGCTGGATCTGCCATGCAGTAGATTCGCCATCTCCTAGTTCGCGAAAATACTCGATCCGATCATGCATGCGGTTTGAGCGCCCCTTCCAGAATTCAATTCTGGTTGGAACAATCAGATAACCTCCCCAGTGGCTGGGTCTTGGAACCTCTTCACCGGGGAAGCGCTCGAGGGCAGTTTCAAATTGCTGGTCTAGAGCTGCACGAGACTCAATGGGCTGCGACTGGTTAGAAGACCAGGCAGCAACCTTGGATTCTCTAGGTCTTGAATTGAAATAGTCATCGGAATCTTGTGCGCTTACCTTTTGAGCAACACCTTGTACTAGCACCTGCCGATACATCGAATACCAACCAAATACTCCGCTGACATTTGGATTGACATCGAGTGCTTCGCCCTTGCGCGAAAGGTAATTGCTAGCAAAGAAGAAGCCCTCTGCGCTAACACCTTTGAGCAAGACAGTCCTGGAGCGAGGTTTGTGAAATTCGTCAACTGTTCCCAACACAAATGCATTGGGTTCATAGATGTTTTCGCGTTCGGCATCCTGCAGCCAGAGCTTGAACTGCTCTATCGGATCTTGAAGCAAATGGGACTCGTCCAGCAACTCCTGGCCGTAATCTTCGTGACGATCTAGAGAATCCATGGTGACATTTTGTCACTTGGCTGAATCTTGGTCAGGCGAGCTTCGCGCGATCTGCATCGGTTCCGCTGATTACAAAGTCGACTTGCAGGCTTCGGGCCAACTTGATAAGTGTGGCGAGACGGGGTGAGTAAACTCCCTTTTCAATCCGAGAGAGCTCACTTTGAGTTATACCGGCCTTCGCCGCCAACTGACTCTGTGTGAGGCCGGCATGTCTTCTGGATGACCGGAGGTCGATTGCCAGCTTGATAGTGGAAACGTCTTGAGAGACAGCGTTCTCAACTGTCTTCAGGATTGCAGGACTAGCGTCCGCAACCAGCTTCTTGTGAATCTCGTAGAAGTCCTGCTTCATGACTGTCTCCAAAATATATAAGTTCTTACATAATTATGCACTTAGCATCCTTAGCCTTGCAATGGCAATTTCTTGCTGTTGGCGCTTCTTAGAAGGATCAGACCCCTTGTCATAAGCGCCCAAAAGCATAATGACTCGGCGTTTTTTGTAGGTGAAGAAGACTCGAACAAGCGCTCCAGAACTAGAGATCCGGAACTCAAAGAGGCCGGCCTTCAAGGGCTTGATCCAAGACTTTGGGGCCCTCTTCAAATCTGTGAGTTGGGCTACCTGGTAGATAAACATTGACACTGCCAAAGCGTGCTGCGGACTAAGGTCGCTGAGAAAACTGGCGTAATCAAATGCTTCATGAATCTCGATTTGCCATGCTTGAGCCGCCATTTATAAACCCTGGCATCGCCCTCTGACTTTTTAGGCAGCGGTGGTGTTTGAATCGGTTTATAAAAAGAAAAACCCGAGAAGTTGTGAAGTCTTCTCGGGTTTTGCGCGCTCGGAGGGACTCGAACCCCCAACCTTCTGATCCGTAGTCAGATGCTCTATCCGTTGAGCTACGAGCGCTGGGCAACGATGGAAGA
>JACCDY010150798.1_pt1 | contig 20396 bp, 22 predicted proteins | sample 7446391 | NCBI WGS metagenome assembly JACCDY01 (sample SAMN15323451, study PRJNA562643) | freshwater metagenome | isolation source: river surface water | place: USA:Blue River Watershed | collected 2017-08-18 | reverse complement strand
GTTTCTCCAGTCCGATACTCCCACTTGAGACCCTTCATGATCTTCTCGACCACTGTCTCTTCGACGGTATTCTCCGGACGAATGCGGAGATACTTGCAAGCAGCCTCGTGGTTGCGTGCAAAGTCTTCTGCGCGCGCCTGAAGGCTTCGAACATTGCTGGTATTCATTCTTGTTCTCCTGGTTAACACTCGTTGTGGATTACGTATGTGGCCAAAGCCACCTTGCTACCGCGTCTGCATTGCTGCAGCTCGAAGAAATCCGTTGACCGGATGTCTTCATTGAAAAACAACCATGCATCGTACGCCGGATGTTGATCCTTCTGAACTTCGATAGCATGGGTTAACGAAGTAAGAAAACGTGCATCGTTAAGAACGATCTCATCCACTGTTTCCTTCATAGCTCCAATCTGCTGGAGCTTATTAATGCGCAAGCTACACCAGAAAGAAACCATTTGGGTGACGTCTTTATGTTGCTTCGTCAGCTTTACGCACTGAATGTTCCGCCGCCGCCCCGTCAATTGCTTAACATTAGCGCCTGATGCTTTCAAAAGACCGAGCATCAAGTGCCTACCGATAAACGATAGAGTTCCCTCCGGTAAAGTTAATTGCATATTTCCTCCTACAAAGAAAAACTACCTTCTATTCGGGAGAAGGAGCTTACGCCCCTTCTCCCGAAATAACTTAGTAATGACTAAGTACTTAAGAAGGGAATGCATAGCGAAATTGCTAGCATTATTCAAGTTGGTAATATGTGTTTGAAAATTATTTTATTTGAACAAAGATAAATAACGGCATAATCGAGAGGAGGCAGATGCCTCCTCTCGCTCTTATGTTGCTGGTTTTTCGATAGTTACTGACTTACGACTGAAGTAGATGTAGTGCGCGCTCTCTACTGGACTATCTCGTTCAGTCTTTACAGAAACTTTAGCAAGAATCTGAGGCTGTGGCTTGTTGTCATTTCCAGATCGTTCGTTACCATCAACGATAATAAAAACTTGAACACCGATACTTGCCTTAATGTCAAGTTTCTTACACCGATCTAGAGCATACGTGAGACTGTGTCTGATGCAATCTAGCAGATACTGCTGAATCTGTTCTCTGCTATTATCCATACAGCCCCAGCCATTTTGCCCCATAGCACCAATGACCTCGTCGATCAAAGGAACTATCGAGTTAATGCTAATCTCAAGATCCTTGAGCTTACGCCAGCGACCATCTTTGTATTCGCTCAAGTAGCAGTTACTGCTATTGCCAATCTCTCCAGTTTTATCGAGCTGCATACCCAATGAAAGATTAATGCGAACTGGAGTATTCTTCTTTCTGGATAGAGAGATGAGCGTGTGACTAATCGTAATGCAAGCGCCTGCATTATCGATAGGTTCTTTTAACTGCTCGAAATATGAATGGATGTCAGTAAAGCGAAGTGGCTCCGCTTTTGACAGAGTCTCTTTCGTTATAATTACTGACTTTAGTTGCTCGGTCGTTTTCTTCTCATTCTTCTTTCTGGGAAGTATGAAGCTTCCTATCGTAAGCAAGAAAAGACCTATGAATTTTCGAATTGTATTCATGGATCTTCCTTCAGCGATTATCGCTAAAAGTAAAACTGGATTGTGTGATTATCGATTTCACGATGCCTATCGTCCTGATTGTGAATACGCATACAGATGTATCCGTGACAACCAGGGCAATTCTCTTTAGCCCACGCACTGGTTATCTTTTCAAATCCGATGTAGTCACAAAACCATAAGCGGTCATCGTGATCGCCAAATTTCGTTTTGGCATAACCGTTAAGGTAGAAGAACTCAGTGGTTAGGACATCAAAGATATTGCCACGCACACCACTAAGATCAGGATTGGAGTCGCACCAATTAACCAATAGGACAGCTGCTATCAAACGAAGGTTATCCCACATCTCAGCTTGTGTCTGAGCTCTTCCAATGGCATACAGCAATGTGCGTGTATAGACTTGCGGGCTTGGAGCAACGACAATTAAAACAGCCATGGTGACTTATCCCTTGGAAACAACATCGAGTGACATAAAGCCGGTTGCTGTGAAACGACCTTCATCTTCCATTACGCTTTGCGCCCTGATCCATTTGACGCCAATTGGAGTGACGCCGTCAGAATCAAGCCTACGATAGGCATAGGCTGGTTCTCCAGTAGCCTCAATTCGATACTCGTCTGGCAAACCAGTAACGACATAGTAGTCGTTATTTCGATGGATAATGAGCTGTCCTCGTTGAAACTTAAATGGGAGAGTCGGCGCGGCTAGTTCTTTAGAGGACATGGCTGTAAAAGAAAAAGAAAATGGTTATTACCCCTAGACGGCATTAGCCGTCTAGGGGATTTATGTCAGTCGGCAAGAACCTTACCGAAGAATTCAGGCGGCACTTCGATCTGCATTTGTAGCAGCCGCTTCTTGAAGTGCTCGATGTCGGGAGCCATTCCGTTGCGACCAGGAACTTCCTTGTCGTCGAGGTTGCTGTAGATCATGCCGGTTTCTTCATCGGCATCGGGATTATCTTCGTCGACTGGTTCAACTGTCATGAAGTAACCCTGTAGCGGCTCATCCCAGCCCATGGCTACGACGACCGGTCGCTTATTGTAAATGGCTTTTTGCGTATGACGCATCTTTCTCCCCCTAATGCTGAAGGAAATAAAAAAGAGGAAAGGGCGAAAGCCCTCTCCTCTTCGCACTTGATGTCGGGCATCGGTTAATACTTACCAATAATACCACTCATCGCCGGAAGGCGACTCGCAGACCATCGGGTCGTAATCGGCATTGCGAGTGAAACGGTGAAGCTCACGCCGGGTGTGATACCGGTGCTGACGCTCAAGTTCATTCCTGAACCACCAAGGTACTCCGCCATTGCAAGAACGACGCGAATAGCTATCACCGAGATTGCGACGAGCCTTAGCGTAATCCCTTGCGGGAAGAATCCTTTTGGCTTCTTTCCAACCGCCGTTGCTCAGCCAGAAGTGACAGCGCTCATCACCGACGTAGTAGACGATGTGTTCGCGCTTGTCTTTGTTGTTGGTACGAAAGGTTCGGGCCATGCGTTTTCTCCTTGTAGAAAAGTTCTACAATGAGGGGTTGCATGCCAGCGTGTGAGGATGTGTGGTTTCATGATATTCCTTAAGCTTAAGCGATGCAGCGCTTGAGCATGGGGTTGGACAGCAGTCGGCCTTTCAGCTTGTAAGGCTCGCCCTTCGCTGCATTACGATGAGCGTCGATCACAGAGCTTGCGCCAAGCAATACCACGTACTTGCCTTCATACTTGGCAAAGACCGGAGTACGGTTCATCAGTTCAGGCGGCAAACCAGGTGTTGTCTGAACCATAGAGATGAAGTTATCGTGCAGCTCATCACTGCCGATTTCGATCATGGGACCGCTGCTACTCTGATGGGAGATCTGATCGGCGGAGTATTTGTTATCTTTGAACCGCACGATGATTTGCTTATCGAGGGCGAGGGGCATTTTGACGTATGTCTCCTTGACAATTAGGATACGAAATGAGGTTCATCTGAAAGAGATAAACCTCATAATGAAAGGAACGAGGTAATTTACTGCTTGTTGAATTCGAACTTCATAACCAGGATCTTCGTACCATGCATCCGATACTCAACCCTCCAACCACACTGCTGCTGCGTAATTTGCAACCGCACAGCCACATCATCACCTCGCGGTGCTAGCGACTTGTACAGAGCCCTGAACGCCTTCAGAGCAATCTTGTCAAAATGTGGACAAGCCTTGAATAGCTTCTCCGCTTCGAACCAGTAAATGCCAGAAGCAGGAACATCAGCCTTACCTGGCTCTGGTTTCACTTCTTCAGTAATGACGTTTGAGCTGACGGCAATGCTTGCGTTTCGCACAAACAACACCAGGAACACACTAACGTCTTCCTTCAGCGTCGAGTGTATCGTGACGATCAAAACACTACCGTGCAACGGATTAGGTTCAGACTTGGTGGTGAAGTACGACTTGCTATCATCAGCACCCACAATGCTCTTGAGTTCTGCAAACTTATTCCAGACCATTCGCATCACCAACGAATTGTCGAACTCATCGGTAAAACCAGCTTGTTGGATGGCATGCATGAAATCCATGATGCCGTCAAAACGTTGCCCATCAAGAGCATTCAGAACAGTAGAGGACATTTGTTCACCCAATCAATTCATTAGCCCCAAGGATGCCAATTAGCATCCCGCTCCTTTTTCTCTTCAGCAACCAATGCCTTTAGTTCTTCAAACTTCCAAGGCAGGTTGCAGTCGTCATCGTGGCGAATAGTGCTATCCCACGGCTCCTCGCTAGAGTGACGCTCATGACGATAAGGGTGGCGAGAGTCATTGATGTAACCGTGATCCGTTGTAAACTCAAAACCGCGTTCTTCTTTGAATTCATCGTTCACAAAACAGATAACACGCTCGACGCTACTTTCCTCGTAAACGCTGCGTAGAAGAATGTCGCCATCTTCCAATACGAGATTTTCACGAATGCCGGAGAGCAGTGAGATGAAAGTATCGAGGTCCCAATCGGTCGAGCTGGCGCGGCTCTCATAAAGCCAGAAGTCGCCTTTGTCTTCTTTGACGCGCCATTCCCAGCATTCGAAATAAGCCGAACCATTAACAAGCATGCGGCGGACCATATTGATCGCTTCACTCAAGCTGGCTTGTTCTTGATTCTTCGGCTCCGGTTGTTCCGTCTGATTGCTACCAACCTGATAGAGGAAATCGAGAAAATCAAACAAGCGCTTTTCAGCAGTTTTCTTTACTCGCAAACGAGTTGCAATACCGGTATAGTGGCCCATGATTTCCTCAGATCTATTAGGTTATTACTAAGCTCGTTATATGTGGTTGAAAAGTATTTTGTTTTATGCCGGCATAAAAGAGAAGGCGAACCTCCTCTTTTAGCTGTCTTTACATCAACGGTGATAGTTGCTACTAACAACATTCACATTGTCTGCTTTTTCGAGCAACGTAAACTCAAGTGGCTTCTCATCCGGTAGGAAGATACTTTCAAAATACGAAAATAGCTTTTCATCTTTCAGAGTGTCCACCACTTCCGTATCACCGTCTGCATTCATGAACGCAGCCACGAGTACCTCATTCGTAATGTGGAACATACGCTTTTGTTCTTCAGCATAGTTTACAGTTACGATGATGTTACCGTATGCTCGCGCTACTTCCTTATTGGAAGAGAAAGATACAGCTCGTCCAGGAGTATCCGTAAACTTCTCACCAACAGACATATCGAAGAGAGCAGCACGGTCAAGTCCATGAGTCTGCTGACCACTACTGGTTTGAAAGCCACGATAAAGAACATCGCTGTGCTTAGGTGGTTTCTGAATCTTTTCAAAAACCTTTTTGGCTTCGATAAGGCTAGGCAACTGACCTTTGTTGTTATTCTCAATCCAGTCGTGAATCACTTTCAATAATTCAGGATGTTTGAGCATCTCTTCAATGGCGGGAATATCAAGTTCGCACTGCTTGAAGAAAACATAAGGCACATAGCCAAGCTTCTCCATTAGAAACTTAGCAGAGCGCCACATGTGTCGAGACAAAACAGTTTTGGTTTGCGTAAACTCCGCAAAGGTTGGTTCGGTAAGTTCTTCCAATCCTAAACCAAAACCATTTAGACTATTTAGGTTGAGTAGTTTCATAGTAGTGTCTTGAATGTTAGCTATACAATTTGGCGGCATAAAAAAGAAGAGGAGACGCCCAGTCTCCTCTTCGTCAGTATAGTGAGCGTGGGGAGAGGGACTAGGCCCATCTACCTTCATTACCTCTCCCCACAACCTCAGCCGGCCACCATCAAACCGGTGAGAAGATGCGGATATACCCGCTCACTACCATTATCGTTCCCCGGCCTAAACACCTAAGTGTCTATCCACTGGGTCAGCTCCCAGCTCAATAATGGAACCGCGCTCGTTCTAACGCAGCTGTGCTTTTTGCTACCCACTGCAACGGTAGCGTTTAATCAACCTCAGTCGGGCAGTCCTTCGAGGTTTCGCAAATACAGTTGTTAAACCATGATTACATGAATTACCAACCGTTGTCGGATATGGTAAATTTCGGGGGCGACTACTACCCATAGAATAGGTGTATTTTTTACCCTTACCCTTATCTTTATCTAAAAGTTTTGTAATTTCTCATAACGTATCCGATTGCTTGATTAACAAGTGACTCCCAGCGTTTAAAGCCAGTACACTGAGTTTTCATACGACAAGGATTATCTCGATCAGCTGGAAATTTACATCCGCTTTTCTTGGTTGCCTTTGTGTACTCACAGCTATCGCAAATCTTGCACGGAAAACCCATGGCTACTGCCCATTAGGCCAAGTTACTGCATCTGCCCGGCCAGTGAATACAAGCCACGTAGCTTTAAGACGATGGATGATGCCAAAAGCACCAATCGGTCGAGCCGGAACCCACTTACCTTTTTCAACTTCAGTAGAAAGTTCGTTCGCTGAAATGATGAGATCTTTTAATCTCCAGATAACCGGACAGCTTTTGATAATGGTTGGAAACTTTTTCACGTTGTTCTCACTTGATTAAAAAAATAGCGGCATAAAAAATTTTATCTATGTAGGAGCCAGAGCAGTTGAGGCTAACCCGTCCCCAATTGCTCTGGCTTCCCTCCCACATAGTCGTGTGCGCATGTCAATAGGACGCGACTTCACGACAATGATTCACCACGCCTAGGGCTGCAATTCGCAGGCGACAGCTGTGGTGAAACAAGTAGAAAGTTAGCAGAACACACCGCATACCAATGAATTTTAGGGCTGCTGATGGAGGCTAATACTTTCTACTATCTGCATCACCGAGTCTCTCATTCTCGGCTAACAGATTCCTTACTGCTTCTATGAAAATATACTCCAAGGAGCAGGTACAGTGAAGATCGTGCATGAGCTTAGATCTTTCCGCGCTGCTCTATGGGCTATAGTTTCAGTGCTAATGATTCCATAACTTGGAAGGGGCTTTCTAGAAAAGTTGATGGCGATCCGCAGACCGCCCCTTCCCTACGCTTTAGCAAAGATTATCAGCCTTCGCAACTAGTGGCAAGCCGAGAGTCACCAATAAGGCGCAATCGAATATTCGTAGGATATAGTGGTAGCTGCCTCTATCATCCCCGAAGGAGTGTCTGAGATATAGCGTGAGTCTCTCAACATCAAATGATTGATAACTGTATTTTTTTACTTAAATCACAACGCTAGCGTTATAGACTGCGATAATTTTATGTCTTATTTTTCTGCAATAAAACAATTATGAATCTCATTCGTTTTATTTTGACAAAAGGTTTGAATCGCACGAGCGTAGAAATTGTCCTCGACTTGATCTACGCGGTATCAGATTTATTATTTCCAGCTGAAAAAATTACTTTTGGTCAACCGGTTAAAATCGATATCCATCCAGATATCGAAAATGATGTAAACACTTTCATTCCAGTAAGCGTCGCTGGTGAATATGATAATCGTTTTACTGGACCAAAGAAGGATAATTTCCACTATCAGAACGATCGTATCGATGGGTTTCTATACCGCAGGATACCTTTATCATTACTCACCCCTGACGGTAACGTTATCTTTGAAAAACCACAGATCTATCCATTTAAAGTACATGATGTTTTAGATAACATCAATGTTAAGTTGAATTCTAAACTGACAGTGGACGACATAATCAATGACGTTTATGAGTCACCAACTGAACACATAACGTTACGTGCTTCCGAGCACTCATTAGCATGGATAGATGAACTCGAACTATTTTTCGATGTTCTAGGTGGTCGCATTCTGGAGGATGGCTCTCTTCGAATAACTGAGGATAACAGAGTGCGAGACTTGGAACCAGGATTTGAACTAACCTAATAACGCTTTTAAAGAGTGATTAACATGGATGTGTTAAAAGTAAAGATTTCTGAGTTACCAGTTGCTGATGCACTAACTGGTAATGAAATGATAGAAATTGTTCAAGGCGGTACTAACAAAAAAGCACTAACCGGCGAATTGTTTAGGGCTGGATCTGATGGACGATCCGCATATCAGGTAGCTGTTGACAATGGTTTCACCGGCACTGAATATGATTGGCTCCTCAGCATAAGGGGAGCACAAGGCATTGCTGGTAAGGCAGCATACATTAGCGCTCGCGACAATGGCTTTGTTGGTACTGAGGCAGAGTGGGTCGAGTCTCTTAAAGGTAAAGACGGAGTTGTTGGTACGGACGGCAGAGACGGCATTAACGGCATCGATGGAACTAATGGTGTCGATGGTATGTCTGCTTATGAAATAGCCTTAGAAAATGGCTATATTGGTACAGAGGTTGAATGGCTTGCTTCTCTCAAAGGCGCTGATGGTGCCGATGGCAGAGATGGTGCTAAAGGTAAAGATGGTGTAGACGGTATTGATGGGAAATCCGCCTATGACATAGCACTAGATGTTGGATTTACTGGAACACAGGTCGAATGGATTATTAGTTTAAAAGGCCAGCAAGGTGTGCCTGGTAAGGCAGCTTATACCAGTGCTCGAGATAGTGGTTTTGTTGGCACTGAAGCTGAATGGGTGGCGTCGTTAAAAGGCACTGATGGTACTAGTGGTACTGATGGTGTCGATGGTATGTCTGCTTATCACGTCGCAGTGGCTTCTGGTTATATCGGAACTGAAGATCAATGGTTATTATCTCTTAAGGGCGATAAGGGTGATGGTGGTAGCACAGGCTCCGACGGTATAAATGGTATCGACGGACAGAATGGTAAATCAGCTTACCAGCTCGCTGCTGATGCTGGCTTTGTTGGTACTGAGGCGGAATGGTTAACATCTTTACAAGGTGCTCAAGGTCCTATTGGACCATCGCCAACAATTTTTCCATACGACATTACGTTTTCAGCTTTTGAACAAATAGCTCCAAGTATGACTCTTGGCGCGGTAGTTCTAGCGCGACCACTTCATCTCGTTAAAGACTTGGCTAAGTCACAAGCCTACTGCGATACACCACCTATATCTAGTCCATCAAGATTTGATCTTTCAATTGAAGATGCAGATAGCGGTGATGTGACTCAGATTGGTACGGTTACATTTATGCCTGGAAATAAGAGAGGCGTATGGGCAATGGCTGCTAATGCAGATATTGCTGTTGGTCAAGTTCTTCGGTGCAAGACGGCCGCACCGGCAGATTTTGATACATCTATCCTTGGTGTCCAATTAACCATTGTTGGTACAGCTGATATCGGTGGAGTCTAATTATGTCAATGATTTCTTCATCTACAGATGCTCGTAGACGACGCTATCGAGTCGCTATAGCGAGCACACAGATCATCTTAGAACAAGTGATGCTGGTTGCGTGTAATGACATCATTACACTAAATGCGCGCGTCATGGATACCTCTGATCAACCACACACATACTTCTGGGAACAAATAAGCGGTACGCCAGTACAATGGTTGGAAGATCAGCATCAGCTTATGGTGATGTGGCGCCAACCTACAGATACTAGTGAGAAGGTATTCCGTTTTTGGTTGGATCGCGGAACAGCTTTTGAAAAGTATCAGGACGTTCTTGTCACTACGCTTAATCGCGATCCAATTAATTTACCTACTCTTGGCGATGAGGTGGTTGTAAGGCAAAACTGGAGCGATTCACAAATCATTGCTGATTCCAGCATCAGTGCAATGCCAGCACCTCGTATGGATAAACCGAACGGAGTTGTCGTCAATGCACCGATTCGAGCATTGAGTTGGACTAATCCAAGTAATTTACAATACGCCGATTCCATCGAACTAAATGTGTGGAATGATGGGGTAGAAGCTCAAATTGCTATACTGCAGCCAAAAACAGCCGGTGTTCGCCAATATTACTCTGGTATTCAAGATGATGTTCTCTATCGACTTACTAACATCAACAACCAGTTTGGCATCATCACTAGGATGGAAGGTAATTATCACCTTTACTCCCGCAGCGGAAAACTCGAACTAGATACCTTTGAGGATATTCAGGTTAAGCTTGCAATAGGTGATTTTGATTTTGTGACTAATGTAATCGAACGCTCTTTGGTTCAGTTCGGCTTAATGCCTGGCTACAACATCCCTTCAGATGACTTTATTGGTCGTGCTGGAAATGATAGTTTAGGTATGGTATTTACTAGGGCTGTAATTGAGCGTTCATTACTTGAAAATGAGCCTATATCTGATACTTTTAGCGGCGTTGTTGTGACTGGTGATGTGTTTTTCACTAGATCCGTTACAGCTCGCGACGGCGTCATTCCAATTGGTTAATAAAAAAAGAGGCAAGTAAATGTTAAGAGGCGAAATTGAAGTTCATATCCGCGATGCGGAAACTGATGAAATTGTGGAAAAGCGTAAGCAAAAGAACATGGTTGTTAACAACATGTTCTCGCTCCTTTCTGGTTCACTGGCATGGACTATGCCTAAGGTTATTGTCGTTTCAACAAAACGATTTTCTACTAACCGTAATTCTGGCAGAATACCAACTGCCGATAATGCTTGGACTACCAGCGTTGGTAGCGCTATTCCGGGACGCTCTAGTCCGGAATGGTTCGATAAAAATGGCGATACGCCAATGTTTATCCAATGGTCTACTCGAATTGATGTCCCGGTACAAAACCGACAGATTAATACGATTTTCTTAACCGACGCGGCCGATCCCGCATATCTGTCTGCAAATACTACAAGGTATGGTAAGGCAGATAATACTGGTGGTGATGCATATGCGTATGCTAAATTAGCAGAGCCGTGCAATCAGAGTACAACGCAGATTATGGATGTATTCTATCGTATTTATTTTCCAGAATCGTCAATGACTGCGTTACCGAAAAATAACTTTACAGAAATTGCTAAACGATGGGGTGGTTTTTACGGCGCCAGCGCTGGTATTTATAGTGGTGTTTATAGCTCTCAATTTCGGTTACCTATTCTTAAATATGGTGATGAAAATAAAGTTACCATGCACGGGCGTGGTTATTACAGAAACAATTCTTATTTAGCAGACAATACTTCTTTTAGCACTGTAAGCTTTTATAAGCGTCGTTATTCACATAGCTGGCCGTTACTATGGGGTGTGGGAATGATCTTTGCTGATCTTGGTATTTTAACCCAGGATGCAAACGCTAATGCTTTAAGTCCGATAACTGGTAATATTCGACTTCCAAACACTGCTGGTAAAATTCAAAATGTCTTTGGACGTAAAGCCTTCAGCGGTCATGTGTGGTTGGATGTGGATAACTTACCACTCGGTTCCGGTAGAGTAGTACCTTCAGGAGTTTGGCAAAACGCCGATACACCTAAAGCAGAAGGATTATACTACAGTGGTAAATGGCCTTCACAAGTTTATATTTCTATTACTAATGATGGCCAGACTGGGGTAGCAAAATACAAGGTTAAGAAACGACCGTATTTTGGTCAGGAAGGCAGTGCTATGGCTGGTGGTGGTTATAACACTCTATTTGCGCATGTGCCTGCATTGTGTTCTGGTCGAAATGCACAATTTAATTTCTTAGGCGATATGAACAAGTTTGGTGTGCGCCAAATGTCGTCGATAGTCAAATATGACGATGTTAGTGTAGTTATCCCGCTTCAAAACCAGATAATGCTTTACAATCTGGCTTGTTCTGACTACTGGCGCTACAATGCAGCATGGTCAAACATTGGACAGGTGGCTGTTGTTAATGAAAAGATTTATGTTGCTTGTCGCGATACTGGCTTATGGGTAATAGATCCTAAAAACAGCAATGACGTAGTGTCGCTGGCTGCTCCGGGCAATGGGATTGATTTATCGCGTTGCTATGGCGTAGCTAGAGGTTATGATGACTGCGTCTGGGCAGTGGCTGCAAATGGTGTTGTTAATCTGGATAAAAACGGTATTTGGTCGCTGTATAACGAAGCATCAACACCGGCATTTAACTTTGCAGGTATCAGCAATGCTAAATGGAACAACGTCGAATACCTCAAAGCCAATGCATCTACAGCAGCCGGTGAATTGTTCTTGGTGCGCACTAAAGATGCTGACGCAGATAATAACGTTGTTGGTCTGTGGTGGTCTTTAGCTGGAGTGGCTTCCAATGGTCCGAGTGGTGGTTTTGGTAATGGCACAACCAATGTAGGTCACTTACGTGTTAACCGTTCTCATCTGGGTTGTTCACGCAACGGTCAGTGGATTGGTACGCATGCATCACAGTGGCGGGCTATGACATTTGGCTCAACAGCACTTGGTGTAAATATCCAAACGTACGGTGGTGCTATTGGTAATGATGTTAGTACGGCCTTCGCCAGTGTCTTGTTTGAGAAGAATGCGGCTGGTGTAGATAAACTATTGGCGATATCTAAACTTAGTGTCCTCAATGGTAGCTACTATGGTCACGGCCAAGCGATAATGCGTAATGCCGATAACACCATCGATTCCAGAATTGATGAAACTACGACATATCGCAATGCGCTTCGGATTCCAAATTATCCGTACGAAACCATGTATGATACGGCTCAGTCCAGCGGAGTGGTTGGAGGTAGTTACGACTACAACGTAACGATCAATATGGGAAATGGTATTCTGTTTACCATGGGCTTCTGGGAGAAACAGACTGGCCAAAACTGGGGTGAGTTATTTACTTCGCTTTGGCAGTATTCGATGGATCGGAACATGCACGAGGGTCCGTGGGCACACATTCACATGCAACAATACGGATGGGATGCTGCTCAGCAGAAGTGGGTGCTTGGTAATACTGGTGACAAAACGGTACATACTGACGAACAGCCTCTATTTGATGGATTGTTGATTTCTTTTACAGATGGAGCTGCTGGTACATCTTTTCGTAGTGGAGAAACCTACAACTTTGCACTTTGTGAAGGGATCGCCAAGGACAATGCTACGACAAATACCATTGAAGTTCCATTCTATTACAAGAAAGTTTATCAGAATGTAACTGAGCTGACATCCAATACTGTTCCTTTGTCAACAGTTAGGACTGACACTGGACAAGTTGGTTTGGATATTGGTAAATCTTCTTCGACGGATATGGTGTTCAATGCTGATGGCACCATCACATTCCCAGATGAAGGTCCTCTGTGTGCGGTTGGCGATAAACAAGTAGCGGGTGATTTTGAAGTTCGCTATGATTTATCTAATACTACCGATATGCGTGATGTGTTCTTTGGATTAGGTTACAATAATGCAAATTACATAGGACCATACTGGTCGATTGATAATGCTGGTAATCTCACCATGGTGTATGTCGACCAGGCCGGCACTGCACGAGCCTATTCAACTAAAACCGGTGGCACTCCTATTGGCACAACCGATACTATTGCAAACGTATCGATTAAACGCGTTGGTACAACATGGCAATTCCTGGCTAATGGTGTACAAGTTACACCAAACGTTACTGGAACTTTATTACCGGGAGCGATGGGAGCGCCGGGCCGCGATTTGTGGGATCTTGTTTGTGGTACGGAAAATGTATGGCAGGCTTCTCGTCAAGTAGCTAATCGCAAAACACCTAAAGCAACTATCGTTTCTAATGGTTCCAGCAATTTAGTTAAAGCTGGTAATCCATTAGCCGGAACTGGTGTGTTTAATCCGAAGTTCTTTGCAATTGATAGTGGGTTGAAGAATGGCATTGTTGCAACCATCGACGGTGCCCCTGCTGCTGTTCGCACCGACTATGCTGCTCCAGGACCGATGGAAGTAACGGTTGATCCGTATGCTGGTACATTTGTATTTAATGCGGCTGATGAGGGTAAAGCTTTGTCTATTCGTTATACGTACATGACTCACGAGTAAGCACACTAGGAAAGGAATCCTTAATCGGATTCCTTTCCTTATTTTAGGAAAATAAAATGCTGTTACGCTTGAGAAACGATGGCCGGCTTTTGGAAGAAGCTGAGTTTCGCCAACTATTCACCGAAAATCCTGTTCCTGAAGTAATTACAAAAGAGATAGCCAGCGATCTTGGCGCTGACATTGTAATTGTAAATCCAGAACCAGAATCTGCTCCTTTTTTCAAAATTACTAGTGAAATAGTAATGGATGAAATGGGATGCTGGCGAAAGGTATGGTCGGTAATAGAAATTTCTGATCATGATGAGCGGGTTGCTATTCAGGCTGTATTTGAAGAACAATTTGCTAAGGATGTAAAAGTAGCAATTCAGAAGTTGTTAGATGAAGAAGCACAAAAGAGTGAATATGATAACATTCATTCTGCTGCCTTACGTGCTGCATACCCTGGTCCATTTCATGAAGAAGGAGTTCGTTACGCTACTTGGATGGATGCGTGTTGGGATAAACGCAATGAAATTTTAAGGAATGTGAGTGCAAAGAAACGACCAATTCCTACTGTAGAAGAAGTGCTGGCTGAAATGCCGGTATTTTCTTCCTACTAAGTTCTATCTCGGCAAAAAAATAAATGCATAAAGTGAGAGAGGCATAAAGCCTCTCTCACTTTTTAACTCCTTATTTAAACCAGCTAATAAACCTATTCCAGAGTCGCATTATGCGGCTTTGATTATTATTATTATTATTATTATTTACAGTCTTAACAATGGTTGGACTGCGAACATAATCAACTGGCGCTTCAATGTTGGTATCAACTGCTTCGAAACGAGCTGCGTTTGCGACAGTGCTCACCTCTTCATCTCCCTCTTCATAAACGTCGACGGATTCATTCTGAACCCAGTTATAGGAGCCATGGAAGCCAGCTAGAATATCAAGCCACCATACCCTTGCGTTCGGAGAAGGAGTGATAGCTATCTGGTGCTCCACACCATTAGCATCAGAAATAATGAGTACCGGCATGGCAAGCCACGGATACTTTTCCATGACTAGTTTGCTCTTGTGGCGCATTGCAATTTTGATTCCACGCGGTTTCAAAAAGCTCGATTCAAAAGCTTTGTTGATCTTGAGAGTCTTGAAGACAGCCTCGTAATCTTTGTCCTGCAATGCATCCTTGGAATAGAGACACGAGATTCCGAGATTGACAACCGCATCACAGAAGACAAACCAACGATTGAAACGAGTTGAAAATTCAGCTACGTTGATCTTGTCCTTTCGGAGGGCGGAGAGTTGATCATTGATGATGTTATCGCACGCCTCGACAAACTCGGCTGCATCGAAAATATATTTGTCAATGACCTTTTGCTCATCATCGATTTTGACAATGATGTCTTCAAGGGTTTCCAAGATACGTTCGTGGTTTTCATCAACCGGCCCGGCTTCTAATGCTCTTTCGAACATTGCCTTGCCTGCATTGATTTCTTTTTGAACATCGGCCGGAATGTGATTTTTCATGATGTTTTGGGTAGTGAGAGAGATGGTTAAACGGCATAAGCCCAGAGACGCCATATCAATGCGTCTCTGGGTATAAATGCACCTTATGCTGCTGATTCAACTGCAAGGTCAAACGAAAAAACACGAACAGTAAAGCTAGTCTTTACGTAAGGCTGGCATTCCTGCCTGACAAGCTCTAATCCAGTCCTGTGGCAGAATAAGAGTAGTGCACTCATCTTTAATGCCTTTGTTACAGGCTCGATGAATGCATCTCTCATTGCTTCCATGAGATGGACTTTCTTCTTAGAAAAATGAATGCCTTGTAGACATTCTTTTACTTCGCGCGCAACAACAGTGGGTTCGCACGAATAATTGCATTGCCCGCACTTCGCAGTTAACTCAGAATCCATTTCATCAATTAACTGAATGCACAGGCGCTGTGCATCATCCATTCTTATTCTCCTATCTGACAAAACGTCATAGGATACGAAGGATGACAAGCGAGTCAGACGTCACCAGAGATAAGACTTTGCTGGATTCTTATTTGACAAATGTTGAGATGCCAAATCTAGCGCTTTGATGCGCATGGCGTTGAATTCTGATTCTGGTCCATGTTTGATTCTGTGGACCGCTTCCGGAATAGTCAGCCACTCGTATTCGTAACCATCACCATGGGTGTTAAAGAGGCGACGGTCTTCATTAAGGTATTGCGCCATGTAGTAGAAGTCTTTACTACCACTATACTTCTTCGCCCAATCTCCCCAGAAGTTTTGTACTCCGTGTCGTTCATCAATCAGATTCAATGAAACAATATTCGTGACATTGATTCCGACTTCTTCCAGACATTCTGCTTTCACCGCTGCTTGGTGATCTTGGTGTGCCTCGATGCCTCCGCCAGGAAAAGCGTAGCACGCAAACTTACCATCGTCGGTTTGTTTGCAAAGACAGATGTGCTCTCCTTTAGTAACGATGACTCTAACTGCAGGGCGTAATGGTAGTTGTTTCATTTTCTATCTCTGTAATCGGATACACACCATTGACGGCATAAGGAGTGGGTTTTCACCCACTCCTCAAAACTTACACGATCGGGTTTTGAGTCCCGATTTGCTTGTCGTACTTGCCACCACGATCTTTGTAACTTACCGTGCATTCGGCATCGGTACGATTGAAGATCAGCTGGGCAATGCCCTGGTCGATGTAGACCTTGGCATGGGTAGCGGTCGAGTTGACAATCTCAACCACCAGGTTGCCTTCCCAGGTAGGCTCCAGAGGAGTAACAAGCGGGAAGACACCGACGCGAGCATACGTGCTCTTACCGAGACACGTTACCAGAATGTCACGCGGAATCTTGAAGTATTCCAGAGTGTGACCGAGAAGCATGCCGTTAGGAGGCAGCACGACGTATTCCAAACCGTCTTCATCCACACAGATCTTCGGTTCAGTGTAGACGTCGGCGTGCAGATTACGCGGATCTGCCAGCACGCCATTCAGGTTGGTAAACAACTTCAGCTCTTTGCGCGAAAGGCGGATATCGTAGCCGTACGAAGAAACGCCGTACGACAGGATTTTCTTGAGTCCCTTCGAGGTATTCATGGTCTTTACCGATTCTGCAACGAACGGAAAGATCATGCCTTCTTTTTCACATCTTTCGATGATTTGGTGATCTGCCAGAATTGACATATGTTAACCTTCAGTGTGGATTGAGCGTACAAACGATCTGAAAGGAAAGTAAATTTCCACCAGCCATATGCCTGATACCAGATCCTACGTAGTAATATGTCGCTAAAGATTTTTAGATTTTGACAACATAAAGCCAGGGGATCACCCCCTGGCCAATGTTTCATATTTCAATAGCCGCCGTAAACATCAAGTCTAAAATCTTGAGAGTGTGTAACGGCTTGTGGATCTGGAGCATATGCTATCTCGAATCTAAAATCAAGCCAGTTCGTTGGAACCACAGCTCCTTCTTCTCCAGTGGCCACCTGAACATAAACTTCAAGCACTGCTTGTCCATCTTGTACGTTGACCCATGGTGAAGCAAATGGTAATGCTGGATTTATTTGACTATTTGCAGTAGGACCACCTGAAAATCTCAAACAATCAGTATCTTCACTAATCCGTCCGGTGTCTGGATAGAATGTAGATGTTCCTAGAATAGTTAATCTAGCATATTGATCTGCGATATCCCAGGTTTCTTGTATAGTGCCGTTTACGAGCAAATCCCATTCTGTAAGTCGAATTGAAATATCATCGATATTTGCTCCAGTACGATGGATTTCGAAATTACCAGCAGCCGCTGTGGCTGGTAGGAATATCGGTACTTGTTGAGTACCTTTAGCTCCACCAAGAAAATTTCTCAGTCTAATGGCGCCAGTCGTCGGAATAGTTCCCTGCGGATTTTGTTTAACATAGGCACCATTGAGATAATAATCCTTTAGCCTAGTCGGGCTAGGACCACCATACTCAGCCTGTATATCTGAAAGCTTAATTATGCCAGTTAATGGAAGAGCCATGTTTTATCCTTTATTTCTCAACAGCATAAAGTACCAAAGTGTCTGGGCCAAGCTTTTATCTGACCCAGACGCTTTAGTTTAAATTATGCCGTTTTGTTTTCCAACGCAACGACACGCGCGATTAGTTCTTGAATCATTTCAGACTGCTGAGCAATCAGTGCATCTTTACGCACAGCGTCAGCAGCAAGTTCAACAGCAGAAACCATGGCGGCGTTAGCATAGGCAAACGTCAGCTTACCATCAGGTCCTTCGTGAACAGCATGCTCAAGATCAGGGATCTCGCGAAGAATCGACTGTGCAGATACACCAACCTGAGTTGCTTCAATATCGACACGATCGTAAATACCACACTGAACTTTAGCTAGGCGCTTGATGAAGTCGCTATTGAAATTTCTCCAGTTAGTTTTCAGTGTTTCATCCGAAGACGAACCAACATCGTTCTTTGCCAAGAAGAGACCGGTATTATCGCAAGTCCACAGATCACCAGTTCCTGAACGCCAGTAGCTGTGAATAGAACCGTTATCGCGCAACGATCCGCCGCCAGCAATACCGGTAAAGTTAATACCTGCATAACCACCGACAACACTGGAGATGTTGAGAGAACCATAGGTTCCTGGTTTGCTGATGCCAAGATTAGTGAATTGTGCTTGTAGCTTGCCGATACCGGTGAGTACACTGTCGAGACTTGAAACAGCCGATATATCGACTGTAGATAACCCATTCAGAGTTACAATTCTAACTGCGCTAGCCAAGTCTTGCCATGACTTATCACCGCGATAATATTTATCAGTCGTGCTGGTAGCGAGCGCCGGTTCTTTAAAGCTAAGGCTCGAAGCATTCCAATCGACCTGCTTCTGTAGTTTGCCAATAGCGGCGAGCAACGTATCTGTTGCCAGCACCGTCGAATTAACAGATACGTTTAAACCAGTTAATACTGCACCACGTACATCGGTAGCGAAATCTCTCCAGGATTTATCGCCGCGGAAATATTGGTCAGTCGTTCCTGATATAAAGCTATTTTCCTTACCTGTTACAGTGCTAGCTAAATCAGTAATCTGCTTTTGCAACTTGCCAAGAGCAGACAATACAGTATCTGTGGCAGCAATAGCCACATTTGTTACCAGTGAAAGACCGGTAAGAATTGTAGCCCGAACACGATTCTCAGTGAAATAAAGGCGGGTAGCTCCTTCGGTAACTTCATCAGTGGAACCAGGCGAAGTCGGAATACGAGTAAAGACACTACCCGACCAGCGATATTGCTCTGTAGCATTATTGCGGGTCTCGTCTGCCAGAACTAAATAAATCTTGCCAGAATCTCCAGTAGCTGGTAATGCTGACTTAGTAGCGTATTCAATAACATCATCCACATAGCTGGGAAGTTGTGCGGAAGGTACTTTGGAATCAGAACCAAGGGTAGCTACGCCATTGGCAGCCCCCTTTTCAGTATTGTTAATTTTGCCGCCAAGAGCAGTAGACATAGCCGTCGAAACTGGCTTATCGGCATCGCTAGTGTTATCTACGTTGCTAAGACCAACAGCAGATTTATTCATAGTCTGCCAAGTCTTGTCTCCGCGCATGTATTGAGAAGTAGTGCCTGGTGCTATGGCGGGTTCTTTAATAGACAAATCTAAAGCATGGGTAGCACTCGATACTAGTGATTTGTCTTTGATTGCAGGAAAAGTCATGTTAAATTAACCTATTGTAAATGCCGTATTTTAATAGCAGCAGTCCGGCGAATATCTAACCATAAATAGAAAATATCATCTAAACGCATTCTTCGCTGAAGCCATTCATAAAAAGACGATATAAACCTACACACGATCAACATTTCGACATAAAAGCCAGGAGGGTTTCCTCTCCTGGCTTTTATGCTGTTATTACAGTGCCGTAACAGAACCATTGATCTCTAAGCGGTATTGTGCACCATCAACCGTGCTGGTAATGATTCGAGGCGAGCCAAAGAAATCTTGCATTTTCAGACCGGTGATTGCTTGAATCGATCCGTTCTTATAAGCATAAACCGTATTGGTTGAACCATCGATAATAACAGTACCGGGAGTAGCAGCGGATGCAGAAACGGCTGCTGTAGTCAGAGCTGTAGTTTTATAAATACGTGCAGACAATGATGTTACAGTTTGCAATCTGTTGAAAGTGAAGTCTCTCAAAAAAGAAGCATTGTTTGCTTTAGATATTTTCTGCTTTTTTAAGCTGACTGGTAGATAGTCGCTAATAGCGTTATACATTTTTAACAACATACCATTCATGCCAGTGATGCCGTACATAGAGCGGTCATCCTTTACCAACTCATTCAATGCAATGCTTTTATTGAGTTTTGTTGGTTCTACTCTGTTTGCAGTCAAAGACTTTGAATAGCTAAAAGGAATGCTTATCGCTATTTGCAACGTATCGGAATTACGGACCGGAGTATTGGCAGCACTACCAGCATACCAGTAAATGTTTGAAATTCCACCGCTGTAATATACTTCACCAATTCGTTTCCCTTGCAGTAGAATCTCTCCCCACACTGTTCCTAAAGTAGAGCCATCAATATTCGGTAAAATACTTGCCTTCCCTGCAAGGTCAGTCCAACAAACACCAGCATTTATTTCTTCAATGCTGGT
>JACCDY010695819.1_pt1 | contig 20399 bp, 27 predicted proteins | sample 7446391 | NCBI WGS metagenome assembly JACCDY01 (sample SAMN15323451, study PRJNA562643) | freshwater metagenome | isolation source: river surface water | place: USA:Blue River Watershed | collected 2017-08-18 | reverse complement strand
CGCTAACTGGGTTTAACTCTATAAGACGTATACGCGTAAGATCTTGGACGGCCTGGGGTGTTCGTAGAACTATAAGCGCGGGCAGCGTATCTTTATCAGATGTTGATTTTGCAGATATTATTGCTACAGGTACAGCTACTTGGACTGGTACAAGAGTTGGTGATGGTCGGAATAATACAGGTATAACGTTTGCAACTCCGAAAAATGTATACTGGAATCACCCAACTAGTAGTGGAAGTTTTGGGCAATTTACGTCAACTGTTAGTTGGGCCATAGCACCAGGTTCTAGTGCACCGACATCGGCAGATAACTTTCCACTACCACAAGATACTATCATATTTCAAGCAGACACAGCCACGCTGCCAGATAACGCTACCATTACCATGAATATGGCCGGAGTGTGGTACGGTAATATCGATACATCTGCTAGAAACACTACTTCAAACAGGATGAGTTTAGCAATTGGTAGTCAAGGCGACCAGATCATACTAGGCAACCTTATTAAGGGCGACCAAGCTTCACTTGGATCAAGCAGTAACAATTATGCTGTTTTCCTAGGAGTTAGTGAGCAAACTATATATGCTGATCCAGCTGGAGCTAACTTTAATTGGCCTATTTCTGTTGGAACAGCAACTGGAGCAGCATCACGCAGAGGTTCAACTGTTAAACTATTGACTGATCTAACTTTTGCTGGCGGTGGTGTAAAACGTTTGTACGTATACGGATTCTCCACCTTAGACCTAAATAATAAAAATTTAAATATAAATGAATTGTACTTGTCGCAACCTATTTCTGCTGAGTTTACCGCAAGAGCAATAAACTGTGATAACAGTACTTTTTATTTAACAGCTAATAACCCAATAACAGTAGACACAAACGCTTTTATAGAAGGCACGCCATCATTAGTAATAGCAGACGCATCAGTAAGTCAGGGCATAAGTTTAGGAAACTGTACTTATAGTAAGATAACTATAACTGGTTCTAACACTGCTAAAACACTAAGCATAAATACAGGTGGAAACTGTGTTGTAGGAGAGTTCGCTTCAACAAAAACAGTAGCTTATACAATTAGTTTTAACAGTAACTTAACTGTAGGTACTTGGACAGCTAGCGGTAGTGCTGGAGCAGCTATAACTATAACCGGTAATACTAGAACTCTGACGTTATGTAAAGCTACAGAAAACTTAGATTACATCAATATTAGTAATTTAAATATTCGTGGTGCTGAAATGTATGTAGGGGTTAACGGCACAGGAGGTACTGCATCTACCAATAAACCTGCTGCGCGTACTCTTTACTGGGTAGGTGGTGGTGGCGAATGGTGGACTAATGCAAGATGGTCTCTAACAAGCGGAGGCACGGGCGGCGAAGCGCTTCCTAGATCTTTTGATACCGTTGTGTTCGATGCCAATTCTAGCACCGGTACGTATACCGTATACTTTAGAGGAGTAGACGCTATTGTAGTAGTTCCTACTATGATTATAGGCAGTCCGGCTAGTGGCGTAGTAGAGTTTGGTGTTCAAGGCGGATTTAGCATATACTTTACTGGAAGTATAAGTACTACGGCAACTAATACGCTGTTTCCGTACATGACTTCTGCCTGTAATTTTTATTTTGTAGGATATAATTCTACATATACAATAGCTATAAGCGGTACCAATCTTTCTACTGCAGGAGCTAACTCGTACGGTTACTTTGTAGGTTACAACACTACCTGGAGGCTACAAAGTGCGTTTGCTATACCAGGCGTTCGTACCGTTCAATTAATTAATGGCATCTTAGACACAAATGGTTACAGTTTTACGTGTGCAGGCATAGCTTCTGACTACGGCAGTAAAAGAGGTTTATCTCTTGGCAATTCAAGTGTATCGTTTACATTGTATAATCCCGTAACCATAAATCGTGGATATCATCGAAACTTTACCCTAAATCCTGGCACAAGTACTATTACATGTTCTGGTAGCAGCCAAGGTAGTGTAGTACAGTTTAGAGCACACAACTTAACATTTAACAACGTTGTTTTTTCAGGTACAGAGCCTGCTATTGGCCCTAATCTTTATGGAAACATTACGTTTAATAATTTAACTTTTGCTTGTCCTGCAGCAAACAATACATGCGCAGTACAATTTGAAGACGGTATAACTATTACTGTAAATGGAGCTTTAGCTACCAGTGGCGGTACGGTTGCTAGACGTAAATGGTTTAAACCTTTAAGTTCTTTTTATGGTACTGTAAGTATAATTGCTGCAAATACCACTAACTTAGCTTATGCTGACTTTACTAGTATTGCAGCTTCTGGCACCGCTACTTGGTCTGGCACTAGTTTAGGAGATGCTGGATTTAATACAGGTATTACTTTTGATTCTCCAAGAACACTTTATCTAGTTACTGGCGGTGGGATGGCTTATGATGCAGCGTTTTACGCTACGTCTAGTGGTGGGGCTGGGTCAGCGTCTAATAGACCGTTACCTCAAGATACTTTAATTATTGATAATAACAGCTCGGCCGTTATTAGTACACGTAGTGGTAGTTTTGATGGAAGATTATTATCATCTATCAATGCACTGAACAGAACAACGTCATTTACTTTATCTACAGACTCAACTGCGCCATATAGTGGGACAGCGTCTAGAACATACGTTTGTGGTAGCCTACAATTAAGTTCTAGTTGCGCGCTACAAGACCAAAATGGTGCTGGACTATACTTATTAGCAAGTAAAAATATTACTTTAAATATTAGTGGAGCTGATATAAGAATACCTATTGTCGTTGACAATAGAGGTTATAGCACAACTCTAACAAGTAGTTATACCACTAATGGAGCTTTTGCTACGCTTTCTATAGTTGGCGGCACATTTAGTACTGCTAATTATACTGTAACACTAGGTAGCGGCTTTACGGCCACTGATCCAGCTATAATTCAGTTAGGTACTTCTACTATTAATCAAAATTACAACTACTTTATTGGCAACTCAAATATGAGTGCTGCTAACGCTACTATAAACTTTAGTGGATCTGTTGGATCGTTAAGTAGATACTTACAATCTAATGGTGATGCTACTTACGGTACTGTTATTTTTAGTGGCAGTAGTACTGGTAACAATGATATTATTGTTTCTGCGGGCAAAGAAGTTACTGTTAACAGTTTAATAGACACTAACGCCGTAGCACATAGCACCGGTTTTAGTGGCCAAGGTATTATAAAGCTAGGTAGCATATCTATAAGTTCCAGTAGTTCAAAAACTGTTACACTAGGCACTGTCAGCGGGTACACAAGTAATGCAACAGTTGTATACACTGGAAGCCAAGATTACATAAGTGATGGGTATTTATACATAAGAAACACTCTATTTGATATAGATACTTCTGCTAAGCTGTACGCCAGAACAACCAGTACACAACTTTTAAGTGGTGGCTGGACATTTTCAAACCCTCCTCCTGTATATGCGGTAACATACAGTCCGGCATTTTTAACCTTTCAATAAGGAATTAAATGAGTTTCCCACAAGTAACCCTAAACACCGAGCACGTAGCGCAGGAGCGCTATGCGGCTCAGGTAGTACACATCTTACAAATCGACGACAGTGTTGAAAGCAAGAGCTTACGAGCTTTCGTACAGCTAGGTGACAATCAAAATTTTAAATACTGGGTCACTGTTCAGCAAGGCGATGCTTACAGCACTAACTGGACTAATGACGATGTAACAAACGCAGTTAAACAGCACTTCCAACAATGAAAACTTGGCTAGCCACTATCACGCTAGCCGTTTCCTTATCCGCCGTGGCTCAGCAGAACTACACCAGTGGCAACACCACGGTGGATAATCTTTCTAATAACCAACAGGGTACTAACGTTGCTAATAATAGTAACAATCAAAGTACCACTAACTCAACAACTTACAATGGTAATGCACCAGGTTCTACACCACCTCCCAGTGCCATAAGTCCCGCATTTATGTCTGGCGGAAACGACAGCTGCTTAATTGGGTACGGAGGATCGGTTTCAAGTTCTGTAATTGGCATTAGCGCGGGTAGCTATAAACGCGACCCACAGTGCGAGTTACTAAAACTAGCAAAAACACTAAACGAGTTTGGACTAAAGATTGCTGCAGTTGCAGTGCTTTGTCAAGACGCTCGTGTTTTTGAAGCTATGGCCATGGCTGGGACACCTTGTCCCTACCTAGGTACCATAGGAAAGCAAGCTACCTTAGGGTGGCAACAAAATCCACAACGGAGACCCGATTATGACGCAAACAAAGAACTTAAGCCTATCTCGCAAAGTGCTGCTAGCGCTAGCGATGATGGTACCAGTCTTTCTGACCGTTTCAGGGCCAGCAAGCGCTCAAACGCTGCTAATCAGCAACCAACAACAGGTAGTGACCAATCTGGCAAACAGCAGTAATGCTCTAAAGCAACAGATTACAATTGGTATCACAGCTGCTAACGTCGCTGCCAGCGGAGCAAACGCCGGTCAGATACTACAACCCAACACACTAGACAACTTTACCATTACCGAACAACAGCGCCAAGACTACAACACCAGCTTGAATACCTACAAGAATACTAACTTTAGTACTGCTCAGCAGTTTCTTGTAGACCAAGCTAACCTAGCCAAAGCGCAAATGCAAGGTGCAATTGATCAACTAGCAGCCGCTGCAGTAGACCTGCAAAAGGTAACGCAAGTTAATCAGTTAATGGCAACAGTTCAAGATGTGCCTACTGCATCAGCAGCCAAGCAAATCTTACAAAACAGTGGTATGGGCACAGAGGTAACCACACAGCAAGTAGCGGCTTACAACCAAAGCTTAGCAAGTGTTGGTGAGTACGCAACCAAAACAGGTGCATTCTTCGCAGCTGCTAATAACCAGCAAATTGTGTCTAACCTAGACATGACTGCTGCTAACTACAACCGCGATCTTTACGCCGCTACAGCCGCTTACAGCTACAACAGCGATGTGCTAACAGTCCAGTTTACTGAATCAGTAAACATGACGTTTGAAGGCTTTATGACACAGCAGCAACAGTCGACAGCTGCGTTCATGAACCAAACAGCATTTCAAGGTTATGTAAGATAATGGCTAAGCTAGACTTAGAATCCACCGAACTAAGTGTTGGTGGTGTAAAACTAAAAGGTGTTTACATCGCAGTGGTACTAAGTTTTGCTTCTACGATTGCTGGTGGCATATTTGCCGCCAGCAAATTTATCAATAGAATTGATAACTTAGAGCAACGAGTAGGCGAAATAAAAATGCCAGATGGCGAGCCAGTAGTAAAGTTGATTGAGAACGTAGACTTTTTAACCAATGAGGTTAAGGGACTACAAAACAAGCAAAAAGAAAACGAGGAACGGCTAGGCAAGCAGGACGTAGCACTAAAAGAGCTACAAACGCAAATAGCTAGCAATGACGTTGCAAAACTGCAAGGTACTATTGCTAGAATACAAACCACTATGGAGTCTGTTACTGGCGGATTGCGTGATGTACAACAAATTGGCAAAGACGTGGCACAAACACGTGAGCGAATGGTTGGCATAGAACGTGATATGCAAGTACTGAAAAAAGACGTAGACTCACAGTGGAACGCAATCGACACCCTTGGTGCAGGAAGTTTAAAGGGTAAATAATTTTACACCTTTGGGAACTTTTTTATGTTTTTATTAAAATTTGTCCCGGCTTGGTTTCCGGCAGTCTTAGTACTAGCCGGAATATTAGGCTATTTATTGTTGGAAACTAAACCGGGTTTTCTTTACCAAAAGCTGATGAAAATGGTGGCCCTCACTACCACAGCTTTGGGTTTTTTCATTTTTGGCATGGTATACGTTGACCACCACTGGCGTCGTGAAGCGGAAACTTTGCTGGCCAGAGCCACAGCTGCTGAGGCATCTGCTAAAGTGGTTAATACCGAAATAAAGGAAAAAGTAATAGTAAAGCGCGAGTACTATAAAACTCGTGGTCGTGATATAGTTGAGTATGTAGACAGGGAGATTGTAAAGTACGATAATCGCTGCGAAATACCAAACGAATTTGTAGAAGCTCATAATAAGGCAGCAACACGATGAAATATTTACTAGTGCTATTAACAGTGATGTTGGTGGGCTGTAGCACACCAGTTGCCGTAAAAATGCCGTTTCCAGAACCCCCAGGCAAGCTAAGCAGTGAGCCTTGTCCTGACTTGCAAAAGCTCCAAAAGGACGCTAAGCTAAGCGACGTAGGTAAAACAGTAGCTGTGAACTACAACACCTACTATACGTGCGCAATTAAGCTAGACAGCTGGATTGAGTGGTATGCAAAGCAAAAAATTATTTACGAAGGGGTAAAGTAATGCAACTAACAAAAGCGCAGCTAAAGCAGCTGCTGCCTAAAAATCCGTACATTGACCAGTGGCATAGTGCACTAAGCCAGCTGCTGCCCGATTACGAGATCAATACTCCACAGCGTATTGCTGCATTCATAGCTCAGTGCTCGCACGAGTCTGCTGGGTTTACAGCACTACGAGAAAACTTAAACTACCGTTGGCAAAGTCTACGTAAGATATTTCCTAAATATTTTCCAACTGATGAACTAGCGCAAGAGTATGCAAATAAGCCAAACAAACAAGAAGCGATTGCTAATCGCGTTTACGCTAACCGCATGGGCAATGGCCCTGAGTCTAGTGGCGACGGCTGGCGTTTTTGTGGTCGGGGTCTTATCCAGTTAACTGGTCGTGACAACTACAGCTGGTTTGCGGCTAGCCTTGGAATTCCAGTAGAAGAAGCCAGCGAGTACTTGCAAACCTTTGAAGGTGCTGCACAGTCAGCATGCTGGTTTTGGGAGACAAACGGCTTAAACCGCTGGGCTGATGCTGGCGATATTTTGACCTTGACCAAGCGAATCAATGGTGGTACAATAGGACTTGACGATCGCATAAAGCACTACAACCACGCACTGCACGTGCTAGGAGTAGACCATGCATGATACCAAACTTGTAAAGTGGGTGATAGTAATTTTACTAGCACTACCAGTTACACTGCTATTACTAAGCAAAGACACGTTTAGGTATCCATGCCAGAATCCAGAAAACTGGGACACACCACAGTGTCAAAAGCCACTGTGTGACGTAACCAGAACTTGTCCTGAACATGTATTCAAAGGCCAACGTGACCCACGCTTAGGTCCGCCACCAGAAACCACTCCGCAAATACCACAAAAAGGAGCAGTTAACTGTGGAAAATAATCAAACCTTCTTATACACAGAAGAACAGTTAATGGCTAGACTAAAGTTCTTTATTGGAATTTGTCTAGCACTTACACTAACTGGCATTGTGTTTGTTGTGTTATATTCACTTATATTCGTAACACAGCCGCTAAATGCTATTTCACCGATCGATCAAAAGTTTTTTGAACTTATTGTTCCAATTGCCACTTTCTTAACAGGTACGCTTAGCGGCATTATGCTTGCAGGACGCAGTAAGGAGGAAGTAGATGCTACACTGGCAATGATGAAGCAGGCAAACGAAAACGTTAAAACTGCAAAAGTGCCAAGCGTGCCTAGTGCACCCACAATTGGTCAGCGTGTAGATCAGCAGCTACAAACCAGCGGCTACTATGACCAGCCTGCTCAGCCGCAAGTGATCTTGATAAACGGCAAGCCAGCCCCACAACCAGCGCCTCAACCGGAGATTTAAATGCGTAATATTTTATTAGCAGTTTTTATTAGCCTTTTTGGCGCCACCGCGGTTTTTGCTGAACCTGAAACCAAAAAGGTTTGTATTGAGCAAAACGACCCTAAAACGGGAAAAGCTAAAGAAGTTTGCAAAACAGTAAAAGTTCATAAAAAGCTTGAAGGTACAAAGGTACCAGACAAGAAATGAATGCAAACATTATAAGACTGTTGCTAGTGCTTGGTATTGCACTAGCAACTTTTATCTCACTACTATACCCTGTGGCCTTAACCATGCCATACAAATTACTGATGGCCGCAGGTGTTTTAATTACCGCAAAAGAATTACTATTTAGCTACGTAGATTTAAGACTAGTCTACAAAAAAGCTCGTGAAACTGCGACCGGTGCAGGCATGCTTTGTATAGCAGCCAGCATCATGTTCCTAGCAGTTCTCAATTTCTTAAACTAACCAGGAACCTTTATGGCAAGTTCATCGGGAAAGAAAGCTCGCAAGCAGCAAACGCAACCAAATCCAATCGAGTTTGGTTTTCGTGACGTTAAACCACTAAACTTTATTCAAGGCGAGTACTTGGAAGCTATTAAAAATAGCGAAGTTATTTTTGGTATTGGCAGCGCAGGTACAGGCAAAACATATGTTGCCGCCAGCTATGCCGCAGGCGAACTATTCCACCGTCGTATTCAAAAAATCATCTTAACCCGTCCAAACGTAGAAACTGGCAGAGGCCTTGGCTTCTTACCAGGTGAGCTAGACGAGAAGTATGCTCCTTACCTAGACCCGTTTGACAGTGTGTTTCAACGTACACTGGGCAAAGGATTTTATGAATACGCACTAAAAAGCAAGGATATAGAACCTAAACCGCTAGGTTTTATGCGAGGCAGTAGTTTTGATAACGCAATTATCCTAGTAGACGAAGTTCAAAACATGACAAAAACAGAGTTTAAAATGTTGTTGTCACGTATTGGTAAAAACTGTAAAGTTATTCTTAGTGGAGACCCCGATCAAACCGACATACAAGATAGCGGTTTAAAAGATGCTGTACACAGGCTAGAAGGTTTAGAAGGCATATCTGTTATTAGATTCCTAGACTCGGATATTGTACGCAGCAAGATGTGTAAACAAATTATTATGGCATACAAGGATTAAATATGAAGGATCTAATCGCAGTTCCATTGGCTTATCCAGAGATTAATTTAGCCAATCACCTAAACTGCATACTATACGCTAAACTGGGTCCTGCCGATCCACGCGAACCAAGTACAGAGTACTGGAAGGCAAAAATGGATAAGTGGCAGGTAACTGAAGGCGAAGCACGAACACGCCTTTGCATGAATTGTGCTCACTACGACAACAGCAAAGAAATCATGGAAGCGCTACCAACAGCTCCAGGAGCGCAGCTAAAAGCAAGTGCACTACCAGTTACTCCAAAGTGGGCAGATATTGAAGGTATGCCAAGCGCAGTGTGTACTCGTTGGGCAATTACTTGCAGCGCACTACGTACATGTGATGACTGGGAAGCCCCTTGGGAGGATCCTGATAATGCTAATGTATTATTTGTAACGCCCGAGGAAGAAGACGAGGATTAATATGGCAAAAACTTATAAACCAACTAGTGGCATGGCCAGTGCAGCCAAAAGGGCACTAAAGTGGAAAGACGAAGGCAAGCCTGGTGGTACACTGGTAGGATTAGCACGAGCAAATCAGCTAAAAGACCGTGACCCGCTATCGGCTAGCACAGTACTACGAATGTACAGCTTTTTCTCTCGTCACGAACCAGACAAGCAAGCTACCGGATTTTACGCAGGACAAGAAGGCTACCCATCCAAGGGTCGCGTTGCTTGGGACTTGTGGGGTGGTGACGGCGGCTATTCGTGGAGCCGTGCAAAGCGCAATCAGATCATGCGCGAGCGCGAAGGCAAAGCACTGCGCCTAGTAAACATTACCAAGCAGCAGATTCCGCACATGATGCTGATGGCTGCTGCACAAATGCTAGAGGACTATGCTAATGAAAATATTAGTGAAGAATTAGATGCATTTGGTCAGTTTATGTATCATGCACAGCTGCTACGTAACAACCACTTGGACGTATACTTAATGGATCTACACCTAGTAGACCAACCATACCGCGATATACTAGTAATGGTATTTAGCGAGTTGAGTATGGATGACGAAGATTCTGATACCGAAGTAGACGACGAAGACAGCGACGAAGATACTCCAGACTAAAAACAAAAAAGCCCCTAACTAGCAATAGTTAGGGGCTTTTTTATTACTCAGCCGCTGGTTCTGCTGGCTCTAGCTGTTCCTTGGCTTGAGCTTGCAGCTTTTGCGTTAAGGGATTAGCTAGTTTGGCGGGCAGCTCCTGAATTGCGTTCAGGATCATATTGGCTTCGTCAATGGTAAGGGTAAATTTGATCTCTTGCATGATTTTAAATTAACGGATTGGGCAGGCACCGGTAGCGCACTCTTCACCCATGATTTCATCGAAACTGTTAGCGTTTTCTAGGTTAACAGGCTTTAAGTCTTGCACGTAGGTTAGGTACGTGTGTTCATCTACAACTTCTTGCGGCAGGTACAGATAACCCAAGTCTTTAGCAGTTTTGCTAGGATCGGTACGGTAAATGAAACTCACACCAACATAGCAGTCCCAGTTGTCTAGCAGCCAGTCGATAATGCCAGGCACTTCTTCTGGGCTGTAGCTTATAGTAACTGACGTGTTTTGCTGATTCCAGCTGGTTTGAATCAACTTGTAACGTTCAAGCTGGTCGATTGCACTTTCCAAGTTAACCTCCTTGCCGTCTACAACATCAAACGGTACGCCGTCCCACTTCACAGGGAAGGTGATTAGCACGCCGCTGTCGTCGGTGGGGTGGTTAAACACACGGTAGCCGGCATCGCGTAGGACTTCAACAATAGGATCGTGCTTGCTAAACTGCACATTGTTGAAAATATACTTGCCAAGCGGCTTGTGCACACCCTCAGTCGTATCCATGATCTTGCTCAGCGTACCAGACGGCTTAACGCAAGTAACGTTCTTGGGGCGAGGTAAACCAAGTTCATCAGCCATACCAATTGCAGCACTAGTAGCAGTACGCTTCAAGTATTCATAGTCGTAACCGTTAAGGTCAGGACGCATTGCAATACCAGTCAAGCCTACGCCGCACAGTCGCATAAAGTAGTTGTTTAAGTGCCACGACTCTTGCAGGATACCGTCTTGCAGGTTAACGCAAGTTTGACGGTAGTTGGCACGAGCAGCTAGTCGGATAGCTTCGTGTAGGCCAGCGTTATCGCCACGGAACTTGGCAATGTCTGTTTCGGTTAAGTTACAGAACGACTTGTTGCCCAACAAGATTTCTACGCAAGGGTTAGCACCCTTAAACCACGGTGCTCGACGCAGTGCTTCAACTTCGTTGATAAAGCCAGGTTCACTACCACCAGCTTCTTGCATCAACTGGAAAATATACTTTAGATCTTCGTAAAGTGGCTTTTCCTTGAATACCAGTGAGTTGTTAGACTGAGTGCGGTGTGCATTGTTATACAACCACCAGTCTTTCTTGGCTACTGCGAATTCCTTCCACTCCGGTTGACCGTAGTCAAAAAGAGCGATCTCAGCGCTTCGGCGGGAACTGAGAATAGTACCCAGATGGTTAACAATGTCCAGTATGTCCATCCGAGTAAGTAAACTGTCAGCACGACCATTAAGAATATTGGCAATAGCAACATAAGCAGTGCTAATTGCGCTATCACCAGAACTAATCCAGCCATAACCTTTTAATCTTTCACCAGCAGGGCGTAGCTGTGAAAAATCAAGTACCAGAGTATTAGCAGGATACTTACCCGCAAGCAACTTGCCAATAGACTTTGCCCAAGCTTCTGCACTGTCTCCAACTTGAATAGTCCAAGTCTTTGTTTCACTGTCCCAAGTTTCAACATTATGCTCCAACCCGCCTTTTGCAGTACGTTCACTACGCACAACACGGATATTTTTAATAGGCTTGGCAAAACCGTTTAGTGTTCCTACAACAGGCTTAAATCCAACGCCACAACCTTGTAGTAGCAGCCATAACACGTCTACTACATCATACACAGTTTCTACGTTAGTAAAACTGCAATTAAATTGACTGGCTTCGCGCATCTTGGCTACGTTAGTACCGCCTAGCCACAGTGTACGTCCACTCATAGAAACTTTACGATCCAGCATCAGCTGTTCAAGATCATACAGTTCTCCATATTCTAGGTCGTTTAAGTCACGACCAACTGCTCGTTGCCACAACCACTCTTGGTGGTCAATAACGCGGGCAACGGTTTCTGCCCAAGTTTCAAATTGTTTTCCGTCGTCTGAAATGGGTCTGTTATAGGTGCGACGTGTAATAACCTGTGCTCGTGTTGAAACTGCCATACTTTCCTTTAGATTTTACAGTATGGTAGAGATACGATTCGTACTCCACCATTGGGTTGTTTTTGTTGTTCGGCTAGTTTTTCACTTAGAGCCAAACAAGCATAATATGCTTTACGATCCTCAGCACGGTGATAGGTGGCAAATGCTACTACTACAAGTAGGACTGATAGCATTATTGCCCAAACAATAGCTACTTGTTTCATTTGCCGGTGCTTCCAAAGCCACCAGTACCGCGTGCGGTGTCATTCCAGGTGTCCACAAAGTTGCATAGCAATATCGGCATGATTACCAGCTGTGCAATTCGGTCACCCACTTCAATTTTGTAAGGATCTTCACTTAAATTACGAAGAATCACTTTAATGTTGCCGCGATAGTCACTATCAATTACACCAACACTGTGTGGAATAGTGATACCGCGTTTGCCTTGAGAACTACGATTAAATACAAAGCCTGCGTAGTTTTTAGGGATTTTAACTGCTACACCACAGTCTACCAGCTTCTGCTCGCCGGGATAGATTTCCACGGTTTGAGCGGATTTTAAGTCTGCACCAGCATCTGTGGGATTTGCACGCTGTGGTAGAAACTCTGGACTTTGTGCTAGGCATGGTAGCTGCGGTAGCGGATTGCTCATCACATGAGAGTAATAAGTACTAGAGTCGATAATTGTTGTATTAAATTGCTTGCTCATACAAGGTATAGTTGTAGTGTGTTGTTGATTTCTTGAAGATTTGCGTCACCAATGGCTTCTTGGCAGTGTGTAACCAAGTCCATTAGCTGATAGTTTAGCTGCAGCTGATCTTTGTGTTGATTCAGTGCTTCAATGTATTTATAGCGCCCACTAAGAGGAATATTAGCAATAATATCCCAAGTGCTACCGTACTCAGCAACAAGACTGGCAGCACGCTTAGGCCCAACACCAGGCACACCAGGCACATTATCCCCAGTGTCACCAGTAAGACACTTAATCGAAATATAATCTTCTGGCAACCACTCATAGTGTGTATCCCAGTTGTCAATGGTAACTTCTTTGCGAGTTACATAACTGAAACGACTAACGCCAGGCTGCACAAGCAAGTCCCAGTCACGATCACTGGAGATTAGCCAAACATCGCCGACGGGATACTTCTCACGCTGTGAGACGATATACGCAGCAATGTCGTCGGCTTCTACGCCTTGAAACTTAAGCACTGGGTAGCTGCTGTTTTCTTGGATATACTGAATAGTCTTTTGAAATTCTTCAAAGAACAACTCAAACGCAGCTTTTTCAGCTTCAGTCTGCTCGTCAAACTTGTCTTTACGATTTTGCTTGTAGTCAGGGTAAATGCTTTTACGATAGCTGCTACTGCCTTGGTCACAAGCAATAATTACCTTGCTGGCCTTATAGCTGCGACGTAGACTGTCTACTGTACGCAGGTAATCTTCAGCAAAGTCAGTTGCACCGCTGTGTTTGTAGCGAAACGCCAGGTTAAGTGCGTCTACAATCATCAGCGTATTGGTTTGTGTGGTGACTTGATTAAATGTTTTACTCATGGTATGTTAGGGTTTAATATGTTATTATACACTTTTCAACCCGGATAATCAAGCTATAAATTTTGGTTGTTCGTGTTGTAGCCACTGCTCTAGCTGTGCTACATAAAACTCATGTCCTTCAGCACATATAAACATCCAGCGATACTCTGTAGTGCTTGGCATGTCCTCAAAAGCTACAAAAATTTTACTGCGATCAAACTTAAATGCGAGTAGCGGTCGTTTCTTTACTTGCTGGCCTTGACGAACGGCTTGCTTCCAAAACTGTAACAGTTGAGGGTCTTTGCTGGTTAATATGGCACTAGTAAGGTGATCGTCTGCGTAGCCTTTTGCTTCAACACAATACAGGTTGTTAGCGTTAGGTACGTATAAGTCACCTTTTAATCCGTGTTTTTCGTCAAGAGCACCACTACCAGGAACACGCTCCCACTGCAGGTTAGTATGCAGTCGCAGCATGTCACGGATAACGGTTTCTGTTCTAGCACCCTTTGCTCTGGAATCTACCATTACTTATTACGTTTTGGAAACACAATAGTTGGTTGTGCTGGAGCAGGTGCAGGTTCTGGTTGTGGGGCGTGTTTTGTTTCTAACTTACCTTCTGTAGTGCTAAACAGCACACTTCCAGCTTCAACAACCGCCGTCTTGTATTGTTGGTCGTCTAGTAGTAGCCCTGGAAGAAGCAAAACTTTTGTTTCTTCTTTGATGGCATAACCCTTACCACCATTTAGTAGTTTTTCTACTTTATTCATATCATGCCTCTATTTGAGAAACATTGTTGCGCTTTACCACATTTACTTTTTCTAGTAGTGGATGCGTAAAGCCGTGTGAAACTAAGAAGGTGTTAAGATGTTCTTCGCGCAACAGCACTTCTACTAGTCGCTCTTTACCTTCTACATCAAGCGTTTCCACCGTTTCGTCTAAGATCAATAAGTTGATTCTAGACGAACTTAGTGTCTGCATTAGCTTGCGAATACCAAGTAGCGTAGCTACGTTTACACGAGCACGCTCACCGCCGCTTAGTGCTGCCATTTCAATATCGCGACCGTTATCAGTAATAACAACATTAAGTTTGTCACTAGCGCTGATCTTGAAACTGATCTGGAATCTGCCGTCACTTAAGTCTACCAGGTATCGGTTTGTGACTTCTTCTAAGTCTTTGACCAAACACTCAATCTTGTAAGCTACTAAACCTGTTGTGCTAAACGTTTTGTTAAGCACAGCCATAATGCTCATGCGATTGTTTAACTGGTGTAGCTGCTCAGCATAAGTTTCCAGTTCCTCACGCATTTCTAGTAACTGCTTGCTAATCAACTCTACTTTAGAGTTGTGAGCAGTGGCTCTAGCATTGTGTGCTTCTGCAGCAGCAATTTTATCTCGTACTGCTTGAATGCTACTCTGCAAGCTGGCAAGCTCCGCTTGCAATTGTTGCTTGTCTAGTTGCTGCTCTGGCAGCTCAGTACTAATAAGCTGATGATACTTTTCCCAGCTTTCGTGATCTTTTTGCGACTGCTGCCACAGTTGTAGCTCGGCTTGGTATACCTTAGCTTGACGATTTAGTTCGTCTAGTGTACCAGCAGCTTCAGCGTATTTTGCAGACAGCTCTTGTTGCAGCTGCTGTTGCTCGGCGATTAAGTCACCCAACTTATGCTGGTCAATAGGTTGCAAACAAGTAGGGCACGTACCACTTAAGCCGTTAATCTTTTTAACAAAGGCTCTGGAATCTTCCATGCCTTTTTTAGCTTCAATAGCCAGCTTATTGGCTAGTGCTGAACGAGCACTTAAGCTGGCGTCTTCTACCGGCTTGTCTGGCAGAGGTAGCAGTTTAATACCAGCTTGCAGCTGCTTGTAGGTATTGTTCTGCGAAATCTTTTTGTTGGTTTGCTCGATATTTTGCAGGGTCTGTTGCAGCTCACCAGACTTTTGCACTAAACTGTCGTCTAGGTGTGGCAGTTCTTGTAGCGGCTTGGGGTTTAGATCTGTACTTTCGTACTTTTCTAGCCATGCTTTAACTGTGTTTACCTTGCTTTGCGTACTAGCAATGTCTTTGCCTAGTTCTGCTGCCGCTTCTTTGAAAACTTCTTGGGCACGTGTATACTTGCCTAAGTTTAGGATTTCAATAAGAAACTTTTTACGAGCCGTATCAGCAGCAGTTAAAAACTCTAAGCTACTAGCATTGCTTTGATAAACAATTTGTGCAAATGTTTTGTGGTCAAAGCCTAGCACTTCTTCAATAATCTTGTAGGTTTGCGTAGCTGTGTGTGCACTAATGTCTACACCGCCTTTAAACAGTTTAACCGTTTGAGCAGTACCACGTTGCGTTTCTACTACGTACTCTGTACCATCACGATCAAACACTACACGAATATTGTACTGCTTTTCTTTGATGTATCTGTTTAAGATGTCTGCTTTTTTAATGCCCTTGCTGTTCTTATTAAACAGTGCTTCTTCTAAGATAAGGGCAATAGAACTTTTACCGTGACCGTTCTTACCAACAAGCTGTGTTAGTGGAGCAGCAACAAAGTCAATCTTATTGTCCTTGCCGTAGCTAAATGCGTTACTCCACTGCAGTTGTTTAATTGTTATCATATTCCTGTAGCTTTGCTTTTAATTCGTTTAGTCCGCCGATGTATTCGCCGTTTAAAAAGATTTGCGGTACACTGCGTGCAGTAGGAACTTTATCAATCAAGTCTTTTTTGGTGTAGCCGTTAATGCCTATCATACACTCAGCGTACTGAATGTGATATGCATCTAGCAGTCGTTTAGACTGTGTGCAGGCGGGGCAGTTGGGTTGAGACCATACTTCGGCTTTAATGTGTGTCAAACTTTTCGGCATGATTTTGTAGTTCCTTTAACACGTCTGCTACTGTATCTTCAGGCAGCTCTAGGATATAGGTAAGATATTCGCGGACTTCTTCGGTTAGCGACATTTCAGGGTCTAAGATAAGTGCCGAGTCCGTATCGCGGCGAATTACCTTGCTGGCTACTAGCTCACTGTCTTCCAACATGCCCAGCTCTTGCATGTCACCCTCAACCTCATAGATTGTGTGATCCCAACTAGTTGGGGTAGGTGTTTCACCTGCTGCAATAGTCTTTTTAATCAGCTGCGGCAAGTCAAACTTTAGCCACTGGTGTTCCAGAGTGTCCACATCAAGAAGAATAGCGCCAGTATCCACACGATGTCTATGAAAGCTAGTAGTATAAGGACTACCAGGATAAAGAATATTGCGTTGGCAGTTATCATAACTATGCAAGTCTCCGGCTAACACTACCTGCCAGCGGTTAAACAAGTCCAAGTTGACTTCTGGCTTAACGTGTGGAGGAATTTCACCACGTACATGTGTGCATAAGATACGGCCGTTAAAGTCATAGTCTTGGTAACTATCTGCCCACTGCTTAAGGTGAGTGTACGGAATAATGTCTATATCACCACCTAGTAGATCACTGCGAATTTCATCACATACGGTGACCAGTGGGTTTATGCGATTAGTAGTCTTTTTTAGGTTGGTTAAGAAAGTGGTGTCTTTCTTAAGCATTTCGTGATTGCCTGGGTATATAATGGTAGGCTTATGAAAGCTCATAACAAAGTCAAAGTAGAGTTCAACTTCGTCCATTGTAGGCAGTCTGTCAAATACATCGCCGCCAACTACTACTATATCAGCGGATTCTTGCATTTTGCTGAATTGGTCAACGAACAGTTTAAACCTGTTTTTAGACCAATCAACTGGTACGTTCTTCTGACCTAGCTTAATGTGTACGTCAGCAGTAAATAGTATTTTCATTATGTTACAGACAAAATAGCCCGCAAGCTTTTTAGGATTGCGGGCTATGTAATTAACCTAGGTCTTTTACAGCTTCACGTTCGGCGTCGGTAGTATCACCTTCGTCTTCGGTGTTGCTTGTGATCTTTTCCAGCAGTGCACGAACTTCGTCGGGCGTAGGACGAGGATACTTCTCGTCAATGCTCTTTGCACTGTCGGCTAGTGCACGTTCGGCTTCGCTAAGCGCACGGGGCTTGCAACGCAGAACCTGCAGCTGATATTCAACGTTGAACGCTAGTGGCCCGGTCTTTACTCGCTTGAACACAACATCCCAACCAGTGTCATAATCAGTAGGATCGCCAAGATCCTCAGCAGCGGTTACGATTTGCTCAAACAGTTTCTTTTTCAGGTTAAGTGCCTTGACTTTGCCATCTTTAGGGTCAATGCAGTTAACGGTGTAGCTCCAGCTGCACTTGGCTTCTGGAAAGAACTCGGGAACGTGGTCAACTTCAAGGTTGTCGAACTTTTCTTTATCACGGCTAAAAGCCAGGCACTCAACAGGAATATCCTTGTTGTTAGAACCCTTTAGCCAGTAGATGTAACGTGGCAAGACGCCACCAACAAGACGAACACTGTTTTCGCCGTCTTTGTATTCGTAAGCTTCGACTTTGTTAGATTGTGCTTTACCTTTGGTATTTTTAAAGCTGAGTGCCATTTGTGTTTTCCTCGTATTTGAAGTAAATTTTGTTTTCTGTTATTGTTAGCAGCGGATTGTGTTTTAGTTTCTCTGTGTCCAGATCAGCAAAGTAGCTGAGATCTAGGTATTTAGTACCGTAGTATTTGTAACTACCGTAATCACGTCTACCCGCTAACTGAATGTATTGTGACTTAAAGATTACGTCTGTTGTCTTGTCGTCAAAGAAGTTGCTTGGATTAACCAAAAAGCTGTTGCCAAATAAATTCTTAATGGGCTTAATGCTCTGGGTGTGGTTTTTTGGTATTAGCTTTTTGGTATAATGCAAGCGAAGTTGTTCAACCATTTTCACTGGGTCACAGTTAGTTTCGCGTTCTAAAAGGTGAATGTCAAAGAAAAGGGTCATTTTTGAACAACATGCAGTTATTATATCACTTTTGACAGGCTACAGCAAGCCAATTTTTCTAAATGGTGGTTACTTGCCAGCTTTTGCGTAGATAAAGGCCTAAGCGATCATTATTTTGTTTTTTGTCGGCATAGCCGGCAAAGTTAATGTCAACCACAACTGGCTCGGGCTTGCCAGGGAACTGTCGCATTATTCGACCCACAAGCTGTTCTAGCAGTGAATCGTTACTCATTGGTACGGCCAGTATTAGGCACGATAACCTGTTAATAGAAATGCCTTCTGAGAAGATTTGCCTAGAACCTGCAATTGCCAGCTTTTCTCCACTAAGGATTTGTTCTTTGGCTTGTTGCCGATCTTCAAAGGTTGTTTCACCAGTAACCAGCAAACAGGTTTCTCCAACATATTCTTTAACTTTCTGTAAAAATTCTACTCGGTCAGCGACTACTAGGACGCTGTGACCATTTGCAATTTCAAGTTGTGTTAGTTCAGCAACAAAGCGCTGATAGTTAGGGCGTTCGGTTAGATCGTTGATCTTTTCTACCCATGTAGCTCCTGGCTTTAGTGTAATACCACTTTGTATTACCTGAATCTTAGGAGCCATTGTATTGGCCAGTGCTGGCTTAAATATCTTGGTGCCAAAGTAGTCTGGAAACAACACGTGCTTTTTGTCTTTGCGCTGCATTGTTCCGGACAGTGCTAGACGGTAGCGTGCACCAAAGCTGTCTACAGTTTGTGAGAATGTAGTAGCAGGACAGTGGTGTGCTTCGTCTAGGATAACCGTGCCAAACTCTTTGCTTAGTTCAGTTAGGTACTTTACCACACTTTGGATATTGCCTACAACAATAGCATGATCTTCTATGTCGTAAACTCCGCCACCTATTACACCTGGACGAATACCAAATAGCTGCTCTACTTCTTCACACCACTGATCGCGCAGTGCAGCAGTGTGTGTGATTACTAGCGTACGCTGTGCCCACTTGTGTGCGATGTGTAGTGCAGTAAATGTTTTGCCCCAGCCTGGTAGTGCATTTACAAAGCAAGTATCATCAGCACCTTGCCACACTTCCAGCTGATCGTCGCGTAGGTGGATTTTAGGGTCTGGAAACGGCACTGGGTAGAGCACACGCTTGTCGATGATTTCGTAGCCTTCAGGAATCAAGTCTTGCCGGCCCTGTGGTATGCTAATCACACCTTTAGGTAAGAGCTTGTAGTTGCGAATAGTCTCAATAGCCTGAAAGTGCTTGTTACCAGTGTCTTTTTTGATCTTGTAGGTAAGTTCTTGCATGATCTTTTTTACATGCTCTTTACCTGGATCGTCCATGTATATGCGATTTGATAAGATTGCTTTTGCCATTACACTAGCCTCCAGCTTGGTGGTCGTGGTGTGTCACTTAAACCGTATAGTATGTGCACAAGCCCTAGTTGTAAGACTACTGCATACTGTTCAGTTTTGGGTCGTATCATCACTTTAAAGCGCTGTGCTAGACCCTCAATTTCCAACACACACCCTATGCCCTGCGCAGGTAACACTTGTTTAATCTTCTTTGTTGTCAGTTTGGCGCGCGTGTGTTTTTTGTACTGGAAAACACGCCCGCTACTGTCTATAAACCAAGTGCTGGCCTTCGCAAGTTTAATTAAATCAGCTAGTAAGTAAATAGCCGTGCGTAGTGGGTGTAACCGTACTTGCTCGGTTTCCCGCAGTTGAAGACGACGCCTGCCTAGCGTAGTGCCAGGCAGGTTTTTATCGTCTACTATTTTTAGTGAATAACTACTTTGTTCTAGTTCGTCAACGTATTCGCTGCTAAAGAACACCACACCATCACGTTGTTGTGGCGGTTTTTCAGCTATTCTGTACACGGGCCAAACCAGTTCCCGTAACAGTGTAGAATTCGTCCCATTTTCCAAAACTGTAGTCATCTCCAACTTCTTGGTCAACGCCGATTGGGAATCCAGGAAT
>JACCDY010602559.1_pt1 | contig 20402 bp, 20 predicted proteins | sample 7446391 | NCBI WGS metagenome assembly JACCDY01 (sample SAMN15323451, study PRJNA562643) | freshwater metagenome | isolation source: river surface water | place: USA:Blue River Watershed | collected 2017-08-18 | reverse complement strand
TGCGCCAGCCATTTACGATGAAGATCCAACCTTTAATTCATTGTTTGGTGGTTTTGAGAGTGCTGATAGTGGTAGTAATACTGCTGACTTTATGCGCCTTCGTGCTGGTAACGTCTTGCGTGCGCATGGCGGTACTTTGTTGCTACATTTGCGTGATATTAATGCAGACCAACAAAGTGGCAGTCAGATATTAGAAAAGCTCCATCGCTTCTTACGTAACGGCACCTTGCAAATTGAAGAGCAGAGCGGTGCACCAGGGCAAAGTATGAGTAGCCATTTTGCGCCAGAAGCGCTTGCGGCAGATGTGAAGTTGATATTGATTGCGACACGAGAAGAATACTACGCCTTGCAGGCAGAGCTTCCTGAATTTGCTCGTTACTTCCAGATTAAGGTCGATTTTGTAGAGAGTATGCCTGCGAGTGCTGAGGCGTATCAAGAAATTGCAGGTTTAATAGCAAGATGGTGTGAGCAATATCAATTGCCACACGTCGCGAGTGATGCTTTGGTGAGCTTTGTCAAATTCATGCAACGTCATATTGATGACCAAACCCGCATTAGTACCCAGTTTTCATTGCTTGAGCGATTGCTGCTGGAGTCCGCGGTCATTGCTCAAGCGAGAAATGCTAATTTAATTCAAGCGATGGATGTTAAAGCAGCCATCGATGCGCGGTATTCGCGACATAATTGTCCAGAGCGTCAATTACGTGAATCGATTGTGGATGGCGAAGTGATGATTAATATCACTGGTGCTGAAGTGGGGCAGATTAACGGGCTCACACATATTGATTTGGGTGATATGAGTTTTGGATCACCAGTGCGTATTTCCGCACGTTGTTTTGCTGGCGATGAAGGCGTGATTAATATTGATCGTGAAGTTGCGATGACAGGCCCTAACCACGATAAAGGTTTGATGATTTTGCGTAGCTGGTTGTCAGCAACTTTCACTAAACTCACGCCGCTATCGCTTAACGCATCACTGGTGTTTGAGCAGGAATATCACGGTGTAGAGGGTGATTCTGCATCATGTGCCGAACTCTACTCACTTCTCTCTGCGCTTTCAGGTATCCCAATTAAGCAGGGGATTGCTGTCACAGGTGCCATGAACCAACACGGAGAAGTGATGGCCATTGGTGGCGTGAATGAGAAGATTGAAGGCTACTTCCGTATCTGCCAAAACATGGGCTTAGATGGGACGCAAGGCGTGATTATCCCTAGCCGCAATCTTGCGCACTTGTTGTTAGATGATGAAGTAGTCAGTGCTGTAGAAAAGGGCTTATTCCATATCTATGCAGTAAGTAATGTTGCTGAAGGCATGGCCTTGCTCACAGGTGTTGCTGCTGGTCAATTGCAAAACGGCGATTATGAACAAGGCACGGTGCTCGGTGCGGCCCAGCAGCATCTAGAAACCTTCCGTCTGTCTTATCAGCAAAATCAACCGATTCAGCTGGTATCTCCAACACACTAATGCAAGCCATGGCTGATGACTTAAAAGATGGCAAATGTCGCTTAGATAAATGGCTTTGGGCTGCCCGCTTTTTTAAAACACGCAGCCTCGCAACCGATGCGATTGATGGCGGCAAGGTTTATGTAGATGGCGACCGAGTAAAGCCTGCAAAGGAAGTCCGTGTGGGGCAAGTGCTCTACATTCGTAGAAAAGAATTTGATATTGAAGTCACAGTGAAGGCGCTATCGGTAACACGTAAAGGCGCGCCTGAAGCCACATTGCTTTATGATGAAACGCCTGAGAGTGCAGCTAAGCGAGAAAACGCAGTAGTGACGAAAGAAGCCGACCATGCCAAACGTGAACGCGGGGCAGGGCGTCCGACCAAGCGGCAGCTGAGAGACATTAAGAAATTCACTGGAATAAGTAGTTTTTGATTGATGTCTCAGTAAAAGAATGGTCGATCTGCTCCCAAATTACCATCATCTGTCACCCCGCACTTGATGCGGGGTCCATTTTTAAATTAAGTTAAAGATGGATGCCGCATCAGGTGCGGCATGACAGTCTAAGCGAGGCAGGTGAAGTAAGTGCGGCATGATTGCTGTATTAATTGTTATAATTTAAATAAATGATAATCGAAAGTAAGTAATGATTTTAGTTACAGGCGGTGCGGGCTTTATCGGCTCTAACTTTGTACTGGACTGGCTTGCACAGTCTGATGAACCTGTCGTCAATCTAGACCTCCTCACCTACGCCGGTAACCTAGAAAACTTATCATCGCTCTCCAACGACCCAAGACATATATTTGTGAAGGGTGATATCGGCGACACCAAGCTCGTTCCTCAGCTGCTTCAGAAATATAAACCACGTGCAGTACTTAATTTTGCGGCTGAGAGTCATGTGGATCGTTCTATCCATGGCCCCGAGGATTTTATTCAGACTAACGTAGTGGGTACTTTCCATCTACTCGAGTCTGTACGCGCTTATTGGAATAACTTAGAAGAAAAAACCAGGTCGGAGTTTCGATTTTTACACGTTTCAACTGACGAGGTTTATGGCACATTAGGTGCTAATGATCCTGCGTTTACCGAAGCAACGCCTTACGCACCGAATAGCCCTTACTCGGCCTCTAAGGCTGCTTCCGATCACCTAGTTCGTGCCTATCATCATACTTATGGTTTGCCTGTATTAACGACGAACTGTTCAAATAACTATGGCCCATATCACTTTCCTGAAAAGCTGATTCCGCTTTGCTTGCTCAACGCCGTAAATGGCAAATCATTACCAATCTATGGTGATGGTCAGCAGATTCGTGATTGGTTGTTTGTGAAAGATCACTGCAGTGCGATTCGTGCTGTGTTGGCTCAAGGCAAGTTAGGTGAGACTTATAACGTAGGTGGCTGTAATGAAAAGGCAAACCTTGATGTTGTGAATACGCTATGTACGATATTGGATGAGCTTAAGCCGCGTGCTGATGGTGCAAGCTATAGCACCCAAATTACCTTTGTTAAAGACCGTCCAGGCCATGACAGACGTTATGCGATTGATGCAAGCAAGATTGAGCGTGAACTTGGCTGGAAGCCACAAGAAACTTTCGAGACGGGTATTCGTAAGACAGTGGCATGGTATTTAGAGAATCAAGCTTGGGTAGAGAATGTGGTCAGTGGTGATTATCGCCAATGGCTCAATAAACAATACAACTAAGTGTATACAATTAGGACTCCTATGAAAATTTTAGTCACAGGTAAGAACGGTCAGGTCGGTCATGAATTGATGCGTAGCCTTGCACCTTTGGGTGAAGTAGTAGGGGTGGACGTTGATGAGTGTGACCTTACTAAGCCGGCAGCTATCGAGCGACTTCTTGCCCATGTAAAGCCTGACCTAATCGTGAACCCTGCGGCTTATACTGCGGTAGATAAAGCGGAGTCTGAAGCGAACTTAGCGCACGCGGTTAACGCAGCAGCGCCTGAGGTATTAGCTAAGTATGCTGCAGCCAAGAATATCCCCATCATTCACTATTCTACTGACTATGTATTTGATGGCACCAAGGATGGGTTATACGTCGAGACGGACAAGGCCAACCCAAAATCTGTGTATGGTAAGACCAAGTATTTAGGTGAGGCAGCTGTGCGTAATAATGCACCCAAGCATGTGATCCTTAGAACGAGCTGGGTGTTCGGTAGCCACGGTGTTAACTTTCTAAAGACCATGCTCAAGCTCGCGCAAGAGCGCGATAAGCTAAGTGTGGTTGCGGACCAAGTAGGCTCACCAACATCAGCCGCGATGCTTGCTGATGCGACAGCCGTGATTGCAAAGCAATTATTTGAGCCGGGCGCGACACGCAAGTATGGGACCTATCATTTGGTGGCGGATGGCGAGACGAGCTGGCATGGCTATGCACAGTGTGTGGTGAACAAGGCCAATGCCTTGGGCCTGAAGACCAAGATCGCGCCAGATGCCATTCGTCCGATTACCACCAAAGAATACCCGATGCCGGCACCAAGACCAGCTAACTCTAGGCTAGACACCAGTAAGGTCATGTCGACCTTCATGCTAACATTGCCATCATGGCGTGATGAGGTTGCGCAGGTATTGAAAGCGCTGATTAATGCAGATGGAACGGTTAAACAATAATGGCTAAAAATCGTAAAGGAATCATCCTAGCGGGTGGGTCTGGCACCAGGCTCTATCCCGCAACACTAGCCGTGTCTAAGCAGCTATTGCCAGTGTTCGATAAGCCAATGATCTACTACCCGTTAACCACCCTGATGCTCGCTGGTATCCGTGACATTTTAGTCATCTCAACGCCGCAGGATACCCCACGCTTTGAGCAGCTCCTTGGTGACGGAAGCCAGTGGGGGCTCAATATTTCTTATGCGGTGCAGGCAAGCCCTGATGGCTTAGCGCAGGCATTTATTATTGGTGAGGATTTTATCGGCGATGACCTCTCGGCCTTGGTATTGGGGGACAATATCTTCTACGGCCACGACTTCCACCACCTGCTAGCCAATGCAAAAGCGAAAGAAGAGGGGGCCTCTGTATTTGCTTACCACGTGCACGACCCCGAGCGCTATGGCGTTGTGGACTTTGACAAGGATAACAAGGCCATCAGCATCGAAGAAAAACCTTCTCAACCAAAATCCAACTACGCGGTGACGGGGCTCTATTTCTATGATCAAAACGTGACCCAAATTGCCAAGTCATTAAAGCCATCAAAGCGCGGTGAGCTCGAGATCACGGACCTCAACCGGGTTTATTTGGAGGAGGGTAAGCTTGACGTTGAGATCATGGGGCGTGGTTACGCTTGGCTAGATACAGGCACGCACGAATCACTGCTCGAGGCTGGGCAGTTCATTGCCACGATTGAAAACCGTCAGGGTCTCAAAGTAGCCTGCCCGGAAGAGATCGCCTACCGCCAAAAGTGGATTAGTGCCGAGCAACTACAAAAGCTTGCCGAGCCGCTCGCCAAGAACGGCTATGGCCAGTACCTCCAGAACATCCTAAAAGAAAAGATATTTTAAAGTCTTTTCAATTTATCACCCCTAATCACAGCCTGTCACCCTGGCCATCACACTTTACTTGCCATTTTAATGGCATAGTAAATTGGGGATGACCGATGCGGTTACGAGCCGGGGTCTATTTTGAAGTTTTTAAGAACTGCTATTCTTTTTCGCATGTTAAAATCTTAACATTATGAAAGCTACTCCTCTTGCCATCCCTGATGTGTATCTAATTGAACCACATGTGTTCGGTGACGACCGTGGTTTTTTCTTTGAGAGTTTTAACCATGCCAAATTTGAACAAGCCATCGGCCATAAGGTGCAGTTTGTTCAGGATAACCACTCAAAGTCCTCTAAGGGCGTCTTAAGGGGCCTGCACTATCAAACCCAACAGCCACAAGGTAAGCTGGTGCGTGTAACGCAGGGTGAGGTGTTTGATGTTGCTGTGGATATTCGACCTAAATCACCAACCTATGGCAAGTGGGTGGGAGAAATATTATCTGCGGATAACAAGAAACAACTTTGGGTGCCCGAGGGACTGGCGCACGGCTTCCTGGTGCTGTCAGATACCGCAGAGTTCTTATATAAGACTACGGACTACTATGCGCCGCAGTATGAGCAGTGCATCGCCTGGGGCGATCCTACCTTGGCTATCCAGTGGCCGCTCGATGCTGCGCCCAAGCTTTCGCCCAAGGACCAGCAGGGCATTCCCTTTAATACGCTAAAATAATCATTGTGATCACGATTGTGTGTGGTTTACAATAAGCGTTCAGATTCGAACGGCTTGTTAGATTACACACATCAATGGACGCCATGACCCGCCAAAAGCAGCTGCAGGAAGACACCCACTTCAGGGTGCTGAGCCTGCTCGAGCAAAACCCTGACATGAGTCAGCGCGACCTGGCGAAGGCCCTCGGTGTTAGCTTAGGGGGGCTGAACTACTCGCTAAAGGCTCTCATGGAGCGTGGCATGGTTAAGGCGCAGAACTTCTCCAAGAGCGAGCGTAAGCTAGCCTACGCCTACGTGCTAACCCCGCAGGGCCTGGCTGAGAAGACCAAGCTCACGGCAAGCTTCCTAAAACGCAAGATGGCAGAGTACGATGCGCTCAAGGCCGAGATTGACTCCCTGCAGCACGCCTTGAACGGTAAGCGTCAGTCAACATTTATGTTCGATAACGAGCATTAGCATGCAGAACTCCTCACATATCAAGATAACGCCAGTGATCCTCTGTGGGGGCTCTGGAACACGCCTTTGGCCGCTCTCGCGTTCAGGTTTCCCTAAACAGTTTCTAGTGCTCTCTGGAACGACGAGCTTATTTCAGCAGGCCATTGATAGAGTCAATAACATCTCTTCTGATGATATTTCAGTTGGGGAAACCTTGGTATTGACGGGCGAAGAGCACCGCTTTATTGCACTGGAGCAACTAAGAGAAATCCCATCACTTTCCGCAAAATTAATACTAGAGCCAGAAGGCAAAAATACGGCACCAGCGCTTACGCTTGCTGCGTTGCAGGCATTGAAAAGTGGCGATGATCCGGTCTTGGTTGTGACCCCAGCTGATCAGACTGTGCAGAATACAGAAGCCTTTATTTGTGCAATACAGAGAGCCGTTACGGTTGCTGATTCTGGAGCAATAGCGATCTTAGGGATTAAACCAACAGGTCCAGAAACTGGTTTTGGATACATTAAGCAATCTGGCGCTGCCTCTGATCTGGGTGACTTTAATGTTGATAAATTTGTTGAGAAGCCTGACATTGAGACTGCGCGAGTCTTTATTGATAGCGGCGACTATAGTTGGAACGGTGGTATGTTTGTCGTTCGTGCTAGCGTCTGGATTAAAGCACTTAGCGTCTTTAGGAAAGACATTCTTGTTGCAACAGAAAATGCTTTTAACCAATCAACAGTCGATCAGAACTTTATAAGGCCGAATAATCAATTATTTGTCGAGATCCCAAGCGAGTCTGTTGATTATGCTGTGATAGAGAAGTGTCCTGGCTCTGAATTTGAAATTAAGGTGATTCCGCTTGATGCGGGCTGGAATGACTTGGGTGCTTGGGATGCTGTCTGGCAGGTTGGTGAAAAAGATGAAAACGGCAACTTGATTCAAGGTGATGCCCTTGTCGAGGCCTCTGAAAATAATTTAATTCATTCTAGCCATCGCCTCGTCAGCGCGGTTGGTGTTAATAACCTAGTGATTATCGAAACCGCTGATGCGGTGATGGTGGCAGATAAAAGTCAAAGTCAATTTGTTAAAAAGATAGTAAGCCAATTATCGGATCAAGCTCGTGAAGAGCACGTGCTTCATCGCAAGGTATCTCGTCCATGGGGTTGGTATGACACGATTGATGTGGGTGATCGATTTAAAGTTAAGCGTATCCAGGTAAATCCTGGTGCAAGTTTGAGTCTTCAAAAACATGCTAAAAGGGCTGAGCATTGGGTGGTAGTGAAGGGGACCGCTCAGGTGACCTGTGGAGAACAGATTGTCACCTTGAATGAGAATGAATCGACGTTTATTCCTTTAGGTGAACAACATCGATTATCAAATCCATCAACTGATATTCTTGAGATTATTGAGGTGCAGTCAGGTACTTATCTCGGTGAGGATGATATCGTTCGTATTGATGACGGGTATGGTAGGAATTAAGGATGAATAAAACGCCTAAAATATATGTGGCAGGTCATCGCGGCATGGTCGGCTCAGCCATTGTGAGGAAGCTCCAAGCGGATGGGTATAACAACATCGTTGTTCGTACCCATGCCGAGCTCGACCTCACCAACCAAGAGGATGTTAATTCGTTTTTTAAAGAAGAACGTCCGGATCAGGTCTACTTAGCTGCAGCAAAAGTAGGGGGCATCCATGCAAATAATACTTACCCAGCAGAGTTCATTTATAAGAACCTAATGATGGAGGCGAACGTCATTAATGCTGCCTGGAAATTCGGTGTTCAAAAGCTTTTATTCTTGGGCTCAAGCTGCATCTATCCTAAATTGATCGAACAACCGATGCGCGAGGATGCCTTATTAACCGCGACATTAGAGCCAACCAATGAGCCGTACGCGATTGCTAAGATTGCCGGGATTAAGCTCTGTGAGAGTTACAACAGGCAGTACGGCGTCGACTATCGCAGTGTTATGCCAACGAACTTGTATGGCCCTGGCGACAACTACCATACAGAAAACTCGCACGTCATTCCGGCCCTCATCAGGAGATTCCACGAAGCCAAGCTACTAAATAAGCCTGACGTGATTATTTGGGGAACCGGAACGCCAAGACGAGAGTTTCTTTACGTTGATGACATGGCGATCGCTAGTGTTCATGTCATGAATCTAGATAAACTGGTTTATGACAAATATACATTCCCTATGCAAAGCCATATTAATGTGGGTTACGGTGACGACGTTACCATCGCCGACTTAGCTTATGCAGTAGGCGAAGCTGTCGGATACTCCGGAGAAATTAAATTCGATGCCAGCAAGCCTGACGGTACACCGCGTAAGTTAATGGATAGTGAGAGATTGAATTCATTAGGATGGAAACCACAGGTTGATCTAAATATTGGACTTAAAAAAGCTTACGCAGATTTTTTAGCGCATGCTGATAGTTTAAGAATGAAATAGGAATTTAAGATATGACAAAAAAAGTAGCATTGATTACAGGTATTACTGGTCAGGACGGATCTTACTTAGCAGAGTTCTTGTTAGAAAAGGGTTATGTTGTCCATGGGATTAAGCGTCGCGCGAGTTCTTTTAACACGCAGCGTATTGATCATATCTACCAAGATCCGCACATCGAGAACGCTAACTTTAAACTCCATTATGGTGACCTGACAGACACGAGTAACTTGGTGAGAATTATCCAGGAAACGCAGCCTGATGAAATTTATAACTTGGGTGCTCAGAGTCATGTGGCTGTGAGTTTTGAGAGTCCTGAATATACCGCAGATGTTGATGCTATGGGGACACTTCGAATCCTTGAAGCTATTCGCATCCTAGGCCTAGAAAAAAAGACACGATTTTATCAGGCATCGACCTCTGAGCTTTATGGCTTGGTGCAAGAGACCCCGCAAAAAGAAACAACCCCATTTTATCCAAGAAGTCCTTATGCAGTAGCTAAAATGTATGCCTATTGGATTACGGTGAACTATCGTGAAGCTTATGGTATTTATGCATGCAATGGCATTCTCTTTAATCATGAGAGTCCACGCCGAGGTGAGACATTTGTTACAAGGAAAATTACGAGAGGTCTTTGTAATATTGCTCAGGGTTTGGAAACATGCCTTTACATGGGCAATATCGATGCACTCCGCGATTGGGGTCATGCGAGAGATTATGTGCGTATGCAATGGATGATGCTTCAGCAAGAACAGCCAGAAGATTTTGTGATTGCAACTGGTGTGCAGTTTACTGTTCGTCAATTCATTGAGTGGTCAGCTGGTGAGCTTGGGATTACTTTAAAGTTTGAGGGTGATGGAGTAGATCAAAAAGCGATCGTTGCTGAAATAGAAAGTGATAAAGCACCTGCATTAAAGCTTGGTGATGTTGTGATGCAGATTGATCCACGTTACTTCCGTCCAACTGAGGTTGAGACTTTGTTAGGTGACCCAACAAAAGCAAAACTGAAACTAGGATGGGTGCCTGAGATCACCGTGCAGGAAATGTGTGCAGAGATGGTAGCTGCAGACCTGTTAGAAGCAAAACAGCATGCGCTTCTTAAGGCTAATGGCTATAACGTTAGTGTTAGTGCTGAGAGGATCTAAAATTAATAGATACGTTGTAAATGTTGTTGGTGGTTTAGGTAATCAACTTTTTCAGTATGCATTTGGAGAAATCTTACAAAAAAAACTAGGATATTCTGTTTTTTTTGATGTATCTGATTATTATAGTTATAAGAGGCATGAAGGTTTAGCTATAGAAAAATATTTTGATTTAAAATTGCAGCCGGTTGAATTTAGATCAATCACCATGAGGTTTTTTAGTTCTTACTGGGTTAAACGAATTTTTTCTAAATTAAGTTTTTGTAAGTTTATTTACACAGGGTTTAAAACAGATGATTTTGATTTATATGGCAATGAAAAAGTAAATTCCTTTTGCTATTTCTATGGATATTGGCAGTCCCAAAAATATACAACAAATGATTTGAAATTTGTAATTAGGAATTTAAATTTTAGAGATTATTTGGAGAGTTCTGCAGATAATGTTTTTCGTTTAATAAACCCAAATTTCAATAAAGCTGCTGCAATACATATAAGAAGGGGTGATTATATTAATGCTAAAAAATTTGATCCGCAGTATGTCTTGCCAATAAATTACTATTTAAAATCTATGGATTACATGAACAATACAGCTGGAGTGGACGAATTCTATTTTTTCTCAGATGATATAGAATGGGTAAAAAACAATTTTAAGTCAGATAAATACAAACTTTTTTTTGTGGATAAAAAAATTTCAATCTCTGCAGGCTTTGATATGTGTTTAATGACAAGATTTAATAATTTGATTTTATCAAATAGTACATTCTCATGGTGGTCTGCATATCTTCGAAAAGCAGCCGGAGGTAATGTTTTATATCCTAAGCAATGGGTTAAGGCCAAGTTTAAAAATAAGCATCATTACACAATTCATATTCCGTCTGACTGGACATCAATAGATGTATTTGAATAAGTTTTCTAATACAATTTTTAGTTTTTTAAATACACTAGAAAAAAACTACATAAGTGGAGTTTTTAGCGGATGTTTATTTGTTGGGGGCTTATTTTTCAAGTTTCTGATGATTTTTTTTGCAATTCACTTTTGGGTGGCTACAAAGCCAAGGTGCGACAAAGCTGTAATAAGAATAATAGGATTATTTATAGTTATTCTTTCACTAGTTTCCATGAAATTTTATTTTTTAGGAACTTACAAATATTCATACTTAGTTCAGTTATATCCCTTAATTGTTTTAACTCTGACCTTTACTAGACGAATTGATTTGAATTGGATTCAAGGATTTTTCTTACCTATTTTTATTTTGTTTTCGGTTGATTTTTTATTTAATTTATCAACATTGCTCTTAGGATTTGATCTTATTGGGCGAGTTCCAGGAACTCGTATCGACGGTGTGAGGCTAGGTGGTGTGTTTGGTCACTCTTTTTATAGTTTATCGATTTCATCAGCGGTATTACTACTTAGCATTTTTTTAAAGAAAAGTAATTTTTTTCTTTATTTTGCACTGTTGAATTTTTTGTGGCTTGGCACCTTAAGGTCTTTTGTTTATTTATTCGGATTTGCTACTTTTTATATTTTTAGAAAGAAAAGTTTAAAATTTCATTTTTTTCTTTCAATCACTGTAGCAGCATTAACGGTTTTCGCCACTTATATGTCATTAAGGCTTGGCTTTTCAGAGGTTGGGTCTGGCAATTACTTTAGAACATATGCTTGGGAAGCTGCAATAGAAAATATATCAAGTAATTTTTTTTGGGGTTGCTCCAAATTTTTTAGTGATTTTAATTCTAATATGGGTATTTCCAAAGAGACTATTTTAGCTTCTGGCATCACTGAGTCTCCATTGCTAACAGACTGGTTGCATTGGGGATTGCTTTTTGTTTTGATTAAGGTTTTATTTATTACTTATTTGGGTAATTTTGCAATTAAGTCAACATATAAAGAAATTTCCTTTTACTCATTTATTTACTATATTATTTTCTTAGACTATTTTATCAGCGGATTATTAGGGAATATGCTACTTGGATTCACTGTGGCATTGCTTTTTTCATCTTTTGAAATAGGATTCGATAATAAAAATTACAAATCATTTAGAGGGAATAATGAGCTCAATAATTAGAAGGATTTCTTTAGTAGTAATTTCCTGGGGAATAGACCCTAGAAAATTCTTTTTTAGCATAATTTCAACACCTCGTTATTTCATCGATATTGTTAAGTATGCATTGTCCGATGGTAAGAATTTTAAATTCAAGTTTGCTCCAATATTGTCAGATAGGCTTATGCCCAGCGGTGTCGCCAAAGGACACTATTTCCATCAGGATTTATGGGCTGCAAGAAAAATTTATAACTCTAGATTAGCCAAACATTTGGATGTAGGTTCAAGAGTGGATGGGTTTGTTGCCCATTTATTGGTATTTATGGAGATTGATGTTTTTGATATTAGATATATCGACTCAAAAGTAAGAGGTTTGCATTTTAAGCAAGTTGATATTATGGATCATAAGTTAAGTTTAACCGAATTGTATGACTCAATATCATGTCTACATGCATTAGAACACTTTGGTTTAGGAAGGTATGGCGATCCAATTAATAAAAATGGATGGCTAATAGCGATTGAAAAATTAGTGAAGCTGTTAAAAAAAGGGGGGAGATTATATATATCTGTTCCTGTTGGTGAAGATGTAGTTGAATTTAATGCGCACAGGATTTTCAATCCTCAAACTATATTGTTAATTGCTGAATCACTAAGCTTGAGACTGGTTGAATTTTCTTATATCAATGATGATGGTGATTTTGTTGAAAATGTAACTTTGAGCAATTTTAATAAATGTGACTATGGTTGTGGTTGTTTTGAATTTGAGTTGACTTAATTAATGAGACCAAAATTAAATATTGTTATTCCAGCTTTTGAGTATGCATTTGGTGTAAAGCGGATGCTTAAGATATTAAGTGAAAATTCCAATGCTGAATTTGAAATTATAATTTCTGATGATAGTAATAGTAATGATGTTTGGGAAACAGTTAGCTGGTTTATAAAAGAAACTGATTTATCTATAAGATACGTTAAAACATTTGTTAAAACTGGTGCGGTAGATAATTGGAATTATCTGTTAGATATATCTTCAGCAGAATATGTATGGTTGATGCATCATGATGACTTCATTTTAAATGATGACAGTTTTTCGCTTTTATTGGAAAGCCTTAGTCATGATAATAGTTCTGATGTGTTCATTTCAAATTGTTTAACTTTTGATGTAATTACTAAATCAACAAGACCTGAGGTTCCTAGGTTTATTAAGAAAGCTATTTTACAAAGTTATCCTGAGTATTTATTTAAAAGAAATTTTATAGGTCCCCCTTCTTGCTTAATATTTAAAAGAAACATTAATTTTAAATATGATAGTAATTTGTTGTTACTTGTAGATGTTGACTTTTTCTATCGGGTAATTAAAGCGTTTCCAAATATAACTTTTCTAGATATTACTGTTGTTTCAAGTGAAAACTTAAAAGGGCAAATTACTAGTTTAATTAAAAATTCACGAAAAGATTTGGAAAAAACAGAATTACGATACTTGGTTGATTCCAAGAAAATATTATTATTGAATTTCTTTCTGAGGAAAAACTTAACCTCAATTTTATTCAGGGCCTTTGAGATATGCCTTTGGTCTAATATTAAATTTATAACCAAAGCTAAAAGTCTATTTAAAATGAAAAATGACTATAATTTTTATGATTAATAAAATTATTTCTCAGTTTTCACTTCATTTGTTGGGTCGTATAGGATCAGCATTAATTAACATTTTTGTTTTTTCTTATATAGCAAAAAGTTACAGTGAAAGTTACTCTGTTAAGGCCTTCTTTTTTAATTTTATATTTGGTTTTCTTCTGGTTAGCTATAGACAGATATATTCCACATATCTTAATGACACTTATCATCTTAGCAAATACAGAAAATTTCTTAAGCTTAAGGAGGCTTCAACATTAAGTTCAAATTTATATGTTTATTTTGCTTTTATTATTTTTATTATTGTATTTAACATAACTAATAATTTTTGGATTTCATTTTTATCTATCTTAATTGCTTATTTTGCTAAATTTGATTTGGATAGTTATAGGGGGTTGGTGAGCAAAGCTAGCTTGTTGTCAATTTTGTTTGCCATGGGTAATTTACTCACATTGACAATTCTTTATATATTCCCAAAAGAACTAAATTTTTTATTTTTCGCACTTATATGTCAATGGATTCCAATATGTTTGGCTAATTCGATTGTGATGCTTAGGTTGAAATCATTAAGGGTTGCAACTCAAAAAATAAAAGTTGGTTTCTCTGGCGTTCTGTTTTTAAGTATTTATGATGGATTGATTCTAAATGCACCATATTTTTTTGATAGTGAGAAAATGGCTCCTGCAGAAGGAATGGTAATTTCTTTGGTTAATAGATTTTTCATTTCATCTCTTCCAATGCTATCCCTCTTGGGACATTGGTTAAATTCGCCATCCGTAATTAGATACCTAAGTAATTTCAATTTCATTAACATTAAAAAAATATATAGATTTGTTTTATTTTTAAGTGGTGTTTTATTTGCATTTTCTTTTGGATTAATCTATTCGTATATATCGAAGAAAGAAATTCCCTTGATTGTGATACCTCTCTATTTTGTTATATTTATTAGCTACTCTTTTTACATAAGTGAGTTTAAGTTTTCAGATATTTTAGCAACTAAGAAAAATAAACTTATAAAGTTATTTTACGTAGTTTCCATCTGTTATTTAATAGCACTTTTTTTTATTATAAAGTTTAGTCAGAGTCCCGCATTACAGATAATTTTGTTACAAGTTTGTATCCTTGTGTTTTCAGGTTTAATGTTTCGAAAAATTAACATTTCAAACAATTTAAAAAATAGTCGTGATGAAAAAAAGTAAAATAACATTTTCTGTCTTGATGGCGGTTTTTTATAAAGACGATCCATATTTATTTAATAAAGCAATTGAAAGTGTATTTAATAACTCTGTACTTCCAGATGAGCTTATTTTAGTTCTTGATGGACCTGTAACAACAGAACTTGAAAATATAATTAAAAAATTCGATGCTCTTGAAAATCTGCCTTTGTCTGTTTATCGAATGCCTGAAAATAAAGGCCTTTCATACGCTCTTAATTTTGGATTGCAATATGTAAAAACTGATTATGTAGCTAGAGCTGATGCAGATGATATTAATCAATTTAATAGATTTGAAAAGCAGCTCGGCTATGCTAATTTGGGTTTTGATTTAATCGGTTCTTCAATAGAAGAGGTGGATGTTATTTTAGATAGAAGTTTTGGATTTAGATGCCCACCTTTAAATCATGCTGATATATTGAAATTTGCTAAATATAGAAACCCATTTAATCATATGACTGTTTTTTTAAAAACAGATGTTGTAAAGAAAGTGGGAGGATACCCACATCTTGATTTAAGAGAAGATTACGGCTTGTGGACAAATATGATAGAAGGAGGCGCTAGATGTATTAATATTGATGAGAATTTGGTCTTAGCAAATACAGGTCGAAACTTTTATAAGAGAAGAGGGGGACTTAGATCAGTCAAGTCCGAAATGGAAATGCAAAAGTTTCTAGTATTGAAAGGCGTTAAAAGTCCTTGGCTTGCTTTAGTAGAGCTTTTTATAAAGGCTATTATTTTAATTGCGCCAAGTTCAATTAGACAATTTTTTTATAAAATTTTTTTGAGAAAACATTAGCGATTTCTTATTTTTCTGAGTAATGCGCCAACGCCCCAGGGGGGGCTAGGATCAAAGTAATGAGCTAAAAACGTCAACCTAAAGCTACTGGCCTTTTCAGATACTTCCTTATTTGTGTGGTAATTGGTATTGCCAAGAAAAAGAAGTGGTCTGCTTTCCTCAAAAGACTCTATAAAATTTTTTCTGTTTTCTGATAATTTATCAAGCCCTTTCTTTGAAGAGAATTGATGAAACCACAATTTACCCATGAAGTTTTCAAGTTCATTATTTGGATGTTTTCTTATATTGGGGAAGTAAACAAGATCTCCTATGTTGCCATCAATGACAGGTTCTGGAATTTTGATTGGTAAGACCAAAGTAAATAAATGGGAATCGAAGTGACCTCTATACAGTTCAGTCTTATTGCCCGGTGACACTCTACGTGCAATGTGGTATTGGTTTGATATTTCACCTTGGTAATTAAATTCTTTTTGAGCTAACTTGAAAAGTTTAGGTGCTAAAACTTCATTTAATTGTATCTTTTTTATAAATTTTTCATGAGGTGAGCAAAGCTCAATAAACGACTTGCCCTTCATGATATTATTAACTGTGAATGATAGTTCGTCTAAATCTTTTTTATCAAATATTGAGGTTAGTGGTTGGAGTTTGCAACTTCCATTTTCCATGAGAGTTTCTAAGTTTGAATCTAAATTTTTCCAATAATTTTTCATTCTTATTTTCTCATTATGTTGAAATGGTTGTTTTAAATTCAATTAAAAAGTCATTGTGAATCTTAGAGAAGAAACTAATTAACTAATTTGGTTTTGCTATCAAGTCATAATACTATAACATCAATAACCCTAACTCAAAAAATGACATATAGTAAAAGCTGAAATTGTAATTGCATAAGGTATGTAAATTATATAAAACGGAGTATTTTACGGTAAATTATTTTAAGGTTTTATTTATGAGTAGTATTTTTAAAAAATCATTAACTTTTACGCAACTAGTATTAGTTATTTTTTTGCCTCCGCTAATCACTGTATTTTTGGGGTTGGATTTGTATGCTCAATTAAATCCAGTGATAAATACTAGTCTTATTAATGGGTTTTCTTTCGTTATTGCACTTTGGATATTTAAAAAACTTAAATTGCATCCTCAAAAAAGACCATCATTATTTATATTGCCCATTACATTAACCGTATACGCATTTTTTTTAGCAATTCTTGTTTTTTTTAGATTTCATTATTCTTTAAAGATTTTGTCAATCGGTTTTTTGATAACACCATTATTTTTGGCAATATTTTATGTCTTTGATACCCATCGTATTTTAAGATTATTTTATGTTCCATTTGGTGAGGTTGAAAATCTAAAAAGTAATCGTTTTATAAAGTTCAAACCACTCTATGAGCCTGTTTTACCAAAAACATTTTTTGATGGTGTTGTCGTTGATTTTAAAGCGTATATATTATCTCCGGAATGGGAAAGATTCTTATCTGAATGCGCATTGAAAAAAATACATATATATAACTACTTGCAGTTACAAGAGGCTATTACAGGGCAAGTAAATGTTAAACATCTTGCAGAAAATAATTTTGGTGAATTAGCACCTTCTGAGTTCGTGATGTTAGTAAAGCGTATCATTGATATATGTTTTCTGATTTTAACAGCGCCACTTGTTATACCTTTGATGGTGGTAATCGGTATATTTGTAGTGATTGAAACTAATGGTGGTGTTTTTTACATTCAAGAGCGCATGGGCCTTGGGGGCAGTTATTTCAAATTAATTAAATTCAGAAGTATGACCATTGATAATCAAGATTCCTCTAGTGCAATTCGTGATGAGACTCAACGGATTACAAATGTAGGTAAATTTATTCGTAGGTATCGACTGGATGAACTCCCCCAATTTTGGAATGTGTTGAGAGGGGAAATGAGTTTGATTGGCCCTCGACCAGAGTCGGTTAAATTGGCTCAATGGTACCAGAAAGATATTCCTTTTTTTATGTATAGACATGTGGTGAGGCCGGGAATCTCCGGATGGGCACAAGTGATGCATGGATATGCTTTAGGCATTGATGAAACGAAAGAAAAAATTTCTTATGATTTCTATTACATTAAGCACTTTTCACTATGGCTTGATCTATTAATTTGGTACAAGACGATAAAGACAGTGTTTACGGGATTTGGCTCGCGCTAGCTTTCTCTAATACCTCTTACATCAAATCAATCATCACATGCTAAATTTAGTCGCTATTTGATGGCGTGCTAGAATGTTTTATTGATTTAAATTCTATTTGCTAAGACTTATGAATAAACGCTCCGTGCTAGTTTTTATCTTTTCGCTGCTCATTGCGTCAGTTTGGATTGTTTTTGATCAGCATGGCGTGATTAACAACGATGGCGTGCTTTATCTTCGGCAGGCGAATCTTTTTGCTCAAGGTGACCTTGAGGGTGCCAAGGCAATTTATTCTTGGCCATTTTTCTCCTACTTGATAGCACAGGTACACCAGCTTTCAGGAATCTCACTTCTTTATTCTGCACAGCTCATTAATATTTTGCTCTTTGTGGTTGCTAGCTTTTTCTTCTTAAAAACTCTGTTGATATTGTCAAAAGACCATACTGTTTTGTTGGCGGGCTTCTTGGCTATTATGACCTCTATTCCTATTCTGGATGATTACATGCCTATGCTCATGCGGGATAACGGCATGTGGGCTGGGTTTACTGCAGGTCTGTATTTTTATTTACGTTGGCATAAGGCGCCGAGCGTATTAAATGCCTTGCTTTTTCAGGTTTGTTTTATCTTGGGCGCCGCTTTTAGGCCAGAGATCATTATCTTAAATCTACTCATTCCAATCGCTAGTTTTTGGGTAAAGCCAAAGGACATTACTAAAACACGAGCTTTTATGATGTCTGGTTTGTTCTTGTGGCTTGGGGTTTTTCTTGGTTTTGTTTATCTAGGCTATTACGCGATGAGTGGTGATTTAGCTCATGTGAATACAGGTCGTTTATTAGAACTTTATGAGCGTCCTAAGGCCGTGCTTGAGAATCTACTCTCGCCATTACCGATGGGCATTACAACTGACTATCACTATTTGCATGTAATGATAGATGACCACGCGCTAGCATTGAAATATCTTTTTATCACTTATGTAGTGGCTTATAAGTGGGTGGCTGTGCTTGGTTTTTTTCATTTAGCTGCGGCTTATATCGGTATTAAACGTCGCTTGATTCGACCTCAATTCATTAAGCCATTATTGTTAGTTTTCTTGATTAGCTTTTTGATTACTGCCATTAATTTACCAACGTATTACGTACTTTCTAGACGCTATTGGGTGATGAACCTTTGGGTTGTTTACTTGGTGAGCGCATTAGGGCTTGGGTTTGTTATTCGTGAGTTGTTCATAGGGGCATGGAAGCGCTTTTGGTGGGCCAAGATTGCTCTTGTGTTTTTGGTATTGGGGTACATGGCGGTTGTGCTTTTTGATTCACATCGTAAAAATCCTGATATGGAAGTGGTGGCTTGGCTCAAACAACATCAGGTGGATGTGTCTAAGACGTATATTGATAATAAGCGTGTCTGTTTTTATATGGGTAGCTTTGATTGTGAAAGCATTGGACTCGATCAGGCTAAGCAAGCAGCCTATCCTTACCTAGTGTTGTACTTTAATCGCTACCAAGAGGCGGTTGAGGTTGATGGCTATCAAGTAGTTAAAAAAGTTTTTGATCATGACAGACCTGCCTTTGTGGTTTATCAAAAACAATAATGACTCAAGATCCTCATTATCTCTATACGAATTCTGACGAGATTTATTCGGCTGCTGATGTTTCAGTAGCGATTAATAAGCTAGCCTCAGAAATCACTGAAGCGTTGAGTGAATCTAATCCAATTGTCATGAGCGTGATGGGTGGAGCGGTCGTATTCACTGGCCAATTATTACCAAAGCTTAATTTCCCATTAGAGTTTGATTTCGTGCAGGCCAATCGCTATCACGGCACATTTGGCCATGATTTAGTTTGGCGGGTTGAGCCAAGCGACAAGATCAAGGGCAGGGTGGTCTTGCTCTTGGATGACATCTTGGATGAGGGCATTACCTTGGCCGAGATTAAGGCTAAGTGTTTAGCCATGGGGGCTAAGCAAGTGCTGGTCGCTGTATTAAGTGAAAAAATATTAGATCAAGCAAAACCGATTAAAGCAGATTTTGTGGGGCTAAAGCTCCCTAATCGCTATGTGTTTGGTTGCGGCATGGATGCTTACGGTTGGTGGCGTAATTTACCCTGCATACGAGCACTTAAGGATGTTTAGGTTCTTTTGATTTGTATCAACACGAATCAATAACTTGGGCGTATATTAGTGATTAGAATGTTTGTGATGAGAGGATAAATCATGGCTAAAGTACAAAAGACAACACCTGCTGAGGTGAGTAAAGAACAATTAATTGCGGACTTTAAACTGGTGATTGCTGATGCCGAGGCTTTAATTAAAGCAACGACAGATCAGGGCGATGTTGCATTGGCTAATTTGCGCTCACAGGCTGAGTCATCGCTCGCTAATGCTAAAGGTAAGCTTGCAGAGGCACAGGGCGATTTGATTGAAAAAGGTAAGGCTGCAGCAAAGTCTGCGGATGAGTATGTGCACGAGAACCCATGGAAGGCGATTGGTGTCGCTGCCGGGGTTGGATTGCTTGTTGGCTTGCTCATTGGTAAGCGTTAATCTCAAAGGGGACGATGTTGGCAGAACCATCTGATCATCAAGCCTCTGGCGAAGGTTTACTCGATTCACTCAAAACGCTGACCGCAACCGTTGTGGCGATGGCATACAATCGCCTGCATTTGCTTTCTGCGGATATTGAGATTGCACGTGAGCGTATTTTTTCGCTCTTAATTACTTTCATCGTTTCACTCTTTTTCTTATGCTTTGGCGTTCTGCTGTTAAGCATTTTTATTGTGGTGATTTTTTGGGATACCCATCGATTACTTGCCCTGGGCACAGTGACTGGGTTGTTCTTGGGTGTTGGCGGTTTGTTACTAATACGTGCAATCA
>JACCDY010066123.1_pt1 | contig 20403 bp, 18 predicted proteins | sample 7446391 | NCBI WGS metagenome assembly JACCDY01 (sample SAMN15323451, study PRJNA562643) | freshwater metagenome | isolation source: river surface water | place: USA:Blue River Watershed | collected 2017-08-18 | reverse complement strand
CCGCGCTTGATACCTTTCCAACGTGGGTTTGTATCCCAATCTTTTTGCAATGCATCGATTTCTTGTTGACGTGTTGACATGTTTCTCTCCCGTTAAATAACAAAAATATGTGCCCATAAGACATATAGATATCAATTTCTGTGTCTTATGTCTTATATAAGAGTGTATGTACTTGTGAACAAGATTGCAAGGATTAATTTGACTAGGACAAAGAATATATATTCTAATAAAATTAATAACTTAGGAAGTTAATTTTACATTGTGGAATGCTAAATCATCAGTTGCAATGACATGCAACACTTAGAAAATTTACATAAATCAGTTAATCAAGGGGTCTATCTGCAACCAATACCCCATCCTGATCCACATAAATCATGTCGCCAGGTTTGACCGTTGTGCCTGCCATATCAATGGTCAGGTCACGCTCACCTATATTGCGTTTGACGCTTTTCTGAGGATGCACGGCCAATGCATTGATGCCTACTTTGGCTTGGGCCAGCTCCAATGTGTCACGCACGCAGCCATTGACCAGAATGCCTGCCCAGTTATTTTTCTCTGCCAATACGCCTAAATTACCGCCAACCAAGGCACAACGCATGGAGCCACCACCATCGATGACTAATACTCTTCCCTGACCAGGCTCATCTAGGATCGTTCTGACCCAGGTATTGTCTTCAAACACCTTGAGAGTGACAGCTGGACCCTTGAACTTAGATAAGCCACCAAATGCACGAAAACCTGGGGCACAAACACGCAGTACACCAGTTCCAATCAAATCTTCATTAGCATCACATAGATCAGTGGTGGCAAAACTCATGGCTCTCTCCAAAAATATCTTTAAGCTTTTTTTAATTCTACAGAGCGATTATTTTCACCTACACGGTAGGCAGTGAGCAAAGTCAACATTAAAAAAACAGCAATTAAAATAAAGACTCCAGGAACCATCTTCCAGTCCATTAATAAACCAAAAATTAATGGCCCAATAGCCAAGCCTGAATCCAGTCCCGAATAAACCGTGCCAAAGACACGGCCAGAAGCCTCCTTGGGTGTTGCTGAACGAATCATCAAATCTCTAGAAGGGCCAGAAATGCCCACACAGAAACCCATCACCGTAAACAAACTCATCATGGTTGATCCAGAAACGATGGTCATCGCAATTAAAACCGAAATTAGACTGCCCACAGTAAAAGCAATGGCAATGACTCTTTCTGGGAAACGTGCTCGGGCTGCAATAAAGCCCCCTAAGAATATACCCACTGCACTGGCCAACATGTATGAGGAAGACGCAGCAGTTGTCAAAGCAATTGGTAATTCATAAAGTAACTGCATAGCAGTTGGTGCAAAACTTTGAACCCCGCTCAAAGCTAAAGCGCTCAAAAAGAAAAATCCCCAACACATCCACACCATTGGCAACTTCAAATAGTCAAAAGAGAATGCTGATGAATTTTTTCTAGCACTTTCTTCAAGATCGCGCTCATCCTGAGAGCCCATCAAGATATGACGTCTCCAGTAAAAAATAGCTAATATCGTCCATGCGATGGCTGATGCAACTAAGAGAGCTTCTCGCCAACCTGCAAAAGTAGTAACAGTTACCAGCACTGCTGGAGAAACTGCCCAACCAAGAGCTCCTGAGACGCCATGCATTGAATAAGCATGAGCTAAACGCTTGGGAGAAACCCGACGATTAATCAAGGTGTAATCAGCCGGATGAAACACTCCGTTACCAAGGCCGGCCAAGCAGGCGCCAAATAACAAACTCCAATAGCCTGTTGAAAACGACAGAACCAGGGCTGAGATCGCCAGAGTTGCAACGCCAAAGAAAAGAACTTTTAAAGGGCCGGAATGATCCACCCAAAAACCAGCAGCAGCTTGCATGATGGTTGAGACAACAAAAAACATCGTCATCAAGAATCCAAGCTCAGCATAACTGAGCCCAAATTCAATTTTTAGCCATGGAAATAATGGCGCAAGTATTAAATGATAAAAATGGGAGGTGCCATGGGCCACACTGACAAGGCCAATAACCTCCGCGTCTCTGCGAATAGTCATTGGCCGATGTTACTACTGATTGAATCAGACTGCTAGATTTTGCTCAGAGTCTCGGGTAAGTTCAGTGAACAACCCGATCAAACATAAAAGCTCCATTTTTATCAACATCTACAGGCACAATGGCCTTAGGACCAAACTTGCCTTCCAGGATTAATCGAGCCACTGGATTTTCAATGTATTGTTGAATCGCTCTCTTCAGCGGTCTTGCCCCAAAGACTGGGTCATAACCTGCCTCAGATACTCGTGCAAGAGCAGCATCACTGACCTCCAGCAACATGTCCATCTTCGCCAAACGATCACGCAAGCGTTGCAACTGAATCTTGGCAATCGCAGCAATATTCTTTTGGTCTAATCCATGGAACACAACTATTTCATCAATGCGATTTAAAAACTCAGGTCGGAAATGTTCTTTTACATCTCCCATTACGGCTTCTTTGAGCTTCTCTTGTGGCTGGCCACTCATCGATTGAATCATTTGCGAACCTAAATTGCTGGTCATCACGATCACAGTATTTTTAAAGTCCACAGTGCGACCTTGTCCATCCGTCATGCGACCATCGTCCAAGACCTGCAACAAGACGTTGAACACATCAGGGTGAGCCTTCTCAACCTCATCCAACAAGATGACGCTATAAGGCTTGCGACGAACGAGTTCAGTTAAATAACCACCTTCTTCGTAACCAACATAACCAGGAGGGGCTCCAATCAAACGAGCCACACTGTGCTTTTCCATGAATTCACTCATGTCAATACGAATCAAGTGCTCATCACTGTCAAATAAGAACTCAGCCAGCGCTTTGCAAAGCTCTGTTTTACCAACACCTGTTGGCCCTAGGAATAGGAATGAACCGTAAGGTTTGCCTTCATCAGAGAGACCAGCACGTGAGCGTCGAATCGCATCAGAGACGGCTGAAATAGCCTCTTCTTGACCAATCACTCGATTGTGCAAATAGTCTTCCATTTGCAATAATTTGTCACGCTCTCCTTGCATCATTTTTGATACAGGAATACCCGTGGCTCTAGAAACTACCTCGGCAATTTCCTCAGCACCCACTTGAGTGCGCAATAATTTGTGTTTAGAGGTAGAACCTTTGGCCTCAGCGACAGCAGCTGATTTCAATTTACCTTCCAGTTCCGGCAACTTGCCATACTGCAGCTCAGCAACTTTTTCTAATTTGCCATCACGTTGTAATTTGACGATTTCAGATTTGACTTTATCAATCTCTTCTTTGATTGAAGCTGTACCTTGAGCAGCACCCTTTTCTGCTTTCCAGATTTCTTCAAGGTCTGCATACTCTTTACCCAAACGCTTGATCTCTTCTTCAATCAGCGCCAATCGCTTTTGTGAAGCCTCATCTTTTTCCTTCTTCACCGCTTCACGTTCAATCTTCAATTGAATCAAGCGACGATCTAATTTATCCATCACTTCAGGCTTTGAATCAATCTCCATTCTGATGCGAGATGCAGCCTCATCGATCAAATCAATCGCTTTGTCTGGTAAGAATCGATCGGTGATGTATCGATGAGATAACTCAGCAGCTGCAACAATTGCAGGATCTGTGATTTCTACACCGTGATGCAATTCATACTTTTCTTGTAAGCCACGCAAGATAGCGATCGTGTCTTCAACACTTGGCTCACCAACCATGACTTTTTGGAAGCGACGTTCTAACGCTGCGTCTTTCTCAATGTACTTACGGTACTCATCCAATGTTGTGGCACCAATGCAATGCAACTCTCCACGAGCCAAGGCTGGCTTCAACATATTGCCTGCATCCATGGCACCTTCAGATTTGCCTGCGCCGACCATGGTGTGTATTTCATCGATGAAAACAATCGTCTGCCCTTCATCTTTGGCAACATCACTCAAAACGGCTTTTAGACGCTCTTCAAATTCTCCGCGGTATTTAGCGCCGGCCAATAGTAAGGCCATATCTAAAACTAGAACGCGTTTATTTTTTAGAGTTTCAGGAACCTCGCCATCAATGATTCTTTGGGCCAAGCCTTCAACAATCGCTGTCTTACCAACACCTGGTTCACCAATCAATACAGGATTATTCTTGGTGCGGCGTTGCAAAATTTGAATCGCGCGACGAATTTCATCATCGCGACCAATGACAGGATCTAATTTACCCAAGCGCGCACGCTCAGTTAAATCGAGGGTGTATTTTTTTAAAGCTTCGCGTTGATTTTCAGCATCAGCACTATTCACAGACTGTCCTCCACGAACTGCCTCAATGGCAGCTTCTAAAGTTTTACGAGTAATACCAGCAGCCTTGATCGCTTTGCCAAGGTCACCCTTTTCGTCACTTAAGACCAATAAGAAAAGTTCACCTGCAATGAAATCATCACCACGCTTGGTAGCTTCCTTTTCAGTTAAGTTCAAATGAGCAGCCAAAGATCGGCCAATTTGAACATCACCCCCCGTGCCCTGCACTTGAGGTAACTTAGCAAGCAAGGCTTGGCATGCCTTTTCCAAAGCAAGGGCGTTACCACCGGTTCGGTTAATGAGTGATTTGGCGGTGCTATCAGATTGCTGCAACATCGCCAATAAGACATGCTCGGACTCGATGTATTGGTTATCAGCGTTCAAAGCCAGGCTTTGGGCTTCGCCCAGAGCTTCTTGGAATTTACTGGTTAATTTATCTAATCTCATGGATATCTCCCATTATCTATGCCCAGTATGTGGGTACATTTGCCTAAATTTCAAGTGATTTAGATCAAATAAATTGCTGGCTTTATCATAGAGGGATGTCATGGTGTTTATATCTCTTGGAATGTTCTGATGGAAGCTACTACGCTGGCATCACCAATGACCTGGAGAACCGTATTAACGCTCATAACAATGGCACAGGCGCCAAGTACACCCGAGGTAGAAGTCCGGTCAAATTGATCGCCCAGCAGGCCTTTGAAAACCGCTCTGAGGCGTCTAAAGCTGAAAGCCAGATCAAAAAGCTCCCTAAAAACCTCAAACCAGGATTTTTTGCGTGAGTAACGAGCACCTAAAAGACATTCAGGAAAAGATCGAAGAGTTTTATCAAGCGGTCCAGGCCAATTGGCTAGGCTTTAAGACTCGCGTTGGCCAAGAACAGATGTTTGCTCATATTGCTCAAACTTTGAGTCAGGCCAAAAGCGCCAAAGACATCCGGGACGGCGATAACATCTTGGTGGTTGAAGGTAAAACAGGCGTGGGTAAAACGCTTGGTTACCTCATTCCAGCGATTGTGTTCAGCAAATTACTCAATAAACGCGTGATCATCAGCACCGGCACTGTCGCACTCCAAGAGCAGCTCATGCAAAAAGATTTGCCTAATTTGGCAAATCTATCCCCGATTTCATTTGAATATGCCCTGGCCAAAGGCCGCAGTCGTTATGTGTGCAACATCCGCTTGGAACAAGTCAGTGGTAAAACAAAACAAACAGCACTGTTTGAAGACGCCAACTGGGACGGTCCTCCAAAAGAACAAGATAAAGATATTTTTGCAGACGCACTGCTTAGCTTAAATGATGGTTCTTGGAATGGTGACAAAGACACCGCCCCTCCAGAAATCACCGACAGCATGTGGGCCAGAATTGCTGCAGAGAGAAGTTCATGCTTGGGCAGACACTGCCAACGCTTCAACGTCTGCCCTTATTTCAATGCCAGACGTGATCTGGTCAAAGCAGATGTGATCATCGCTAATCATGATTTAGTGATTTCGACAATTGCCTCAGGGTCCAAGATACTTCCAGATCCATCTGAAACACTCTATATCTTTGATGAAGCCCACAATCTTCCTCAAGTAGGTATCAAGCACTTTGCATCATCGGTAGGCTTGATTGCCAGTACCCGGTGGTTAGAAAAAATCATGGCAGCGGTTTTGCGCGCAGATGCTCTATTGCCAGACTCTTCAGGGAAAACCGTGGAAGAGGTCCACGCTTATGTTGAGGATTTGATCATGCACACCAAGCAAATGATCAACTCATTGAGGTTGGCTAATTTTGTGACCCATGAGCAAGCCATACAACGCTTTAAAAATGGTGAGCTGAGTCCTGAGTTCAGCAGTTATGCCGAAACCATTGGGCCCTTGGCAATTGCCCTGAATAATCGAATCAATAAAATTTTGCAGCAACTCAACGATCAAAGAAATAACAGCATTGATAAAGATTCTTTCAGTCCTGCTATTTTAGAAATTGGTAGCTATCAATCAAAAACTGAAAACCTATCAAACACCTGGCATCTCATGCAAGCCGATGCAAATCCTCCGATTGCAAAATGGGTGGAATGGCAAGACTTAGGATCTACCTTTGATTTCAAGCTTCATGCCTCCCCCATCAGTGCGGCTCAAAATTTAGCTCAGACACTGTGGTCCACCAGTTCCGCAGCAGTCTTGACCTCTGCGACACTCAGAACCATGGGTGATTTTCAGTATTTCTTGGGGCAAACTGGTTTGAACTGGTTCCCAAAAACCAATAAGCTTGAGGCTGAATCGCCCTTCAATTACGAAGAACAAGGCACCTTCATCGTCCCAGAAATGATCAACTGCCCCAGTGCGAACGCTCAAGGGCATACCGATGAACTATCAGAAGAAATCCCCAAGCAACTAAAAGATTTAAAACATGGTGCTTTGGTATTGTTCACATCCAAAAAACAGATGAAGCAGGTTCATGAAGACTTGTCTGATGATTTTTTACAAGACGTCTTGATGCAAGGCGATATGCCACGCAATAAATTAATCAGTCAGCATGAGTCACGCATCAAAGATGGTCATCGCAGCATTTTGTTTGGTATGCAAAGCTTCGGCGAAGGCTTAGATCTTCCTGGAAAATTGTGCGAGACCGTTCTTATTACCAAGTTACCTTTTGCCCCACCGGATTCACCGGTTGAAGAAGCTAAATCAGAATGGTTAGAAAAGAATCAAGGCAATCCTTTTTATGAAATCAGTGTGCCTGCGGTGGCTTTGAAGCTTCAACAATGGGTGGGACGTGGCATCAGAACAGAAACTGATCATGCGACCATCATCGTTTTAGATAAACGACTAAAAACAAAACCTTATGGCAAAAAGATTTTGGCAGGCTTACCGCCATTTAAACGCTTGATGTAATTTCTTTGAGTATTTGGAAGGATTGGTATTACTGCCACTTCTTCAGAGCTTCATCATCGCTCAGGCGTGCATCCACCCAGCGAGCTCCTTCAGGGGTATCTTCTTTTTTCCAGAATGGCGCTAGGGTCTTGAGGTAGTCCATGACATATTCGCAAGCAGCAAACGCTTCGCCACGATGAGCACTGGTCACCGCCGTTAAAACGATTTGATCTTCAATGTTCAATGGACCTACGCGATGAATGATCAACACATCAAAAATATCCCAACGAGCTTTGGCTTTTTCAATGATTTCTTCAAGAGACTTTTCGGTCATACCTGGGTAATGCTCTAGAGTCATTGCAGCAACTTCAGAACCATCATTGCGATCACGCACCGTGCCCACAAAAGTGGCTACCGCACCAACTCGTGCATCACCGGCTCTTAATTGCTTGATCTCTTGCGAGAGATCAAAGTCTTGGGTTTGAATGCGTACTGGCATATTTATCCGCCCGTCACTGGAGGAAAGAAAGCCACTTCAGCTTGATCAATCAGTGCTGTATCACCTTCAACCATTTGGTGGTTCAAAGCCATGCGCACGGCCTTACCCTCGGCCAATGCTTCAGACCATGATTCGCCTCTGCCCATCAAATGATGACGCAACTCAGTCAAGGTTTTCACCGGGGCAGGAACATCGAACTGCTCTTCTGATGTTTTCAAGGTCTCACGCAAAGATGCGAAGAATTTAATCGTTATTTTCATAGTGATAGCTTAAATCATTCCTGAAAAAGGCATGTACTTCACCATGTCACCAGGCTTAATGGTTTGTAGCGGTGGGTTATCAACCAAACCATCAGCCCATGATGCGCTGGTCAAAACGCCTGAGCTTTGGTTGGGGAATAAATCTAAGCCGCCTTGTGCATTGATGCGCACACGCAAAAATTCATTGCGACGATCAGCCTTTGGCCAATCAAAATCTGCACGCATCATGATCACAGGAGCGTTTGAATGAGATCTTCCTTGTAGCTTCGCGATGAATGGTCGAACAAATAATAAGAAAGTGACAAAACTAGACACCGGATTGCCAGGCAATCCCATGAACCAAGTTTCTAAATGCTCAGCGCCCTGCTTTTTGACAGCGCCAAATGCCAAGGGCTTACCTGGCTTGATGGCGATTTGCCACATATCCAAACGACCTTCAGCACTCACGGCTGGCTTGATGTGATCTTCCTCACCAACTGACACGCCACCAGAAGTGATGATCAAATCGTGATCTTTGCTCGCGCGCCGCAAAGCGTCTCGGGTCGCCTCCAAAGTATCTGGCACGATGCCCAAATCGGTTGCTTCACAACCGAGTGAACGAATGCATGCCAAGAGAGTATCTCTGTTGGAGTTATAAATAGCTCCAGGCTTGAGTGGCTGACCTGGCAAAGTTAATTCATCACCAGTGAAAAAAGCAGCCACTTTGATTTTTTTGATAACTGGCAATTGATCATATCCAGCAGAAGCAGCAACACCCAACTCTTGAGCCCTCAGATAAGTGCCCTTACTCAAAGCCACACCCCCGGCTTTTAAATCTTCGCCCTGTAAACGAATCCATTGACCTTGCTTAGGAACTTCTTGAATAGTGACCTGATCACCGTTCACCACGCAGTCTTCTTGCATCACGACTGCATCGGCACCAAGTGGAATAGTCGCACCAGTGAAAATTCTGGCAATCGTCCCAGACGAAAGCTCTGTACCAACATGCCCCGCTGGAATGCGCTGAGAAACTACAAAACTTTGTCCCGCTGCTTGAACGTCCGCAACACGAACAGCATAACCATCCATTTGGGTGTTGTTCATAGGGGGCACATCGACTTGACTCAGTATGTCACTGGCCAGAATTCTGCCCAAAGCATCTTGAGTGCTGACAACTTCCACGCCAGCTTCAGACCTCGCTTGAGCCAATAAATGCTCAAGCGCCTCAGCAGCAGTTTTCATGGGGGGTTTGGTCATGGCTTGCGACATCGTCTAAGTCTAATGGTTTTAAGCTTATTTTGCTAAAACACCAGCGATTGAAAGGACTCGCTGAGCCACTTCTTCAATATTATTCAAATCAAGCACAGGAATATCTCTTGTTAAATCTGGCTTGTTCACCGCATCGATACCGCCAGGATAAGCAATCGCTTGAATAAAGTTATCTTGATTGGCTTTAACTGGATTTGCTACGCACTCATCGTGCTCATGGCGCCACAATTCAATTTTAGGAATTTTGGCATCCTTGAAACCTTCAACAATGACCAAGTCACAAGGAGATAATTTACTCAACTGCTCTTCCATGGTCGGCTCGGCAGATTGCCTTAGCTCATGCATCAACACCCAACGTTGATCAGAGACCATCAGAACCTCAGACGCACCCGCTTCGCGGTGACGATAAGAGTCTTTGCCTGGTTTATCAATATCAAAGTGATGATGCGTGTGCTTAATGACTGAAACCTTATAGGCGCAATCGGTCAAATATGTGATCAACTGCTCGATCAAAGTTGTTTTACCAGTCCCAGAATAAGCAACGAACCCAACGACTGGCCAAGGACTCTTGGCCATTGCTGGAGAATTTTCTTGAGTCTGACTTTGGCTCATCAATCACAAACCCGTGTGGGCAGCAACAAAGTCTTTCACTTGATGAACATCCGCTTTCATATCAACAACACGCTGTGGCTTATTTTCAATGCCAATGAATGATGCTGGGCGATCAGGTGTTCGGCCAATCGCTTCTTCGATTGTCTCTGCAAATTTGATTGGCAACGCTGTTTCTAAAACCAACATAGGAACATTGCTTTGTAGATTTTCACGAGCAACTTTGACGCCATCCGCTGTGTGCGTATCAATCAAAACCTTGTACTTGGCATGAATGTCTCTGATCGTATCTAGACGATTGAGATGGGTACTCTTGCCAGAAACAAAGCCATATTGAGCAATATTTTTATACGCAGGGTCTTGTGACAAATCAAAACCGCCTTTGGTCTCAACATCCTTGAACATTTGAGCAGTTTTTGCAGCATCACGACCCATCAGGTCATAAATGAAGCGTTCAAAGTTACTTGCCTTGGAAATATCCATCGATGGGCTGGTGGTATGGAAAGTCTCAGCTGATTTACGAGCTCTATAAACACCAGTTTTAAAGAACTCGTCTAAAACATCGTTCTCATTCGTGGCCACAACCAACTTTTCAATCGGTAAACCCATCATGCGGGCAATATGGCCAGCACAAACGTTACCAAAGTTGCCCGAAGGAACGCAGAATGAAACTTTTTCAGTGCTGTTTTTGGTGGCCAATAAATAACCTTGGAAGTAATAAACAACCTGAGCCACGACGCGAGCCCAATTGATTGAATTCACAGTACCAATTTTTTGACGGGCTTTGAATTCATGATCATTGCTCACCGCTTTAACAATGTCTTGAGCGTCATCAAAAACACCATCAATGGCAATGTTGTAAATATTTTCGTCTTGCAAGGAATACATCTGAGCTACTTGGAATGCGCTCATCTTGCCCTTTGGCGAGAGCATGAAAACACGCACGCCTTTTTTACCGCGCATCGCGTACTCAGCTGCACTGCCGGTGTCACCAGAGGTTGCGCCCAAGATATTCAATTCTTGACCTTGCTTATTCAAGGTGTACTCAAATAAGTTGCCCAATAATTGCATGGCCATGTCTTTGAATGCCAATGTCGGACCGTTAGACAAACTCAATAAACCTAAGCGAGTTCCCTGCTCATCACCCAACCAATGAATTGGCGTGACATCTTTGGCTAAATCATCAGCACGGCCATTGCAATAGACTTCAGCCGTGTAGGTTTTTCTGACCAAAGCTCTGAGGTCTTCTTGAGGGATGTCATCACAATAGAGGCTCAAAACTTCGAATGCCAAATCAGCGTATGACAAACCACGCCAAGCATCTAGCTGTGCTGGTGTGACCTGAGGATACTTGACAGGCAAATACAAGCCTCCGTCAGCGGCCAAGCCGCCTAGAAGGATTTCTGAAAACGTTTGATGGGCGTTATGACCACGGGTTGAAATGTAGTGCATTGCGTAATTAAATTAACTTAAGTTTTCTAAACGAATTTTTGTGACTGAACCTTCAACTGTTTTCAAAGCCTCAACCTTGGCAATAGCAGCCAAGATATTTTTCTCTTTGGTCTCATGTGTCAACATGATGAGATCAGTTTGGTTTTCACCATCACCTGCTTCACGTTGCAACATGGCATCAATTGAAATACTGTTATCAGCCAAAATACGTGTGATATCGGCCAAGACACCTGTCACGTCTGCAACACGCAAACGCAAATAGTAGCTAGTGGTGATCTCGCCCATTGGCATGATGGCTGTATTGACCATTGAGCCTGGCTGGAAAGCCAAATGCGGCACACGATGCTCAGGATCTGCTGTTTGTAAACGAGCCACATCAACCAAATCTGCAATCACAGCAGAAGCCGTTGGCTCTGCACCCGCGCCTTTACCGTAATAAAGAGTTGTTCCTACGGCATCACCCATCACCTGAACGGCGTTCATAGCGCCTTCAACGTTTGCAATCAGACGTTTTGTTGGAATCAAGGTTGGATGAACACGCAACTCAATGCCATCTTTGGTTTTTTTGGTAATACCCAATAACTTGATGCGATAACCTAATTGCTCAGCATATTTAATATCGATGGCTGAAAGCTTGGTAATACCTTCAACGTGAGCTTTGTCAAATTGCATCGGGATACCAAACGCGATGGCACTCATGATGGTGGCTTTATGAGCAGCATCAACACCTTCGATATCAAATGTTGGATCAGCTTCTGCGTAACCTAAACGTTGAGCTTCTTTTAATACAACGTCAAAGTCCAAGCCTTTGTCGCGCATTTCAGACAAAATGAAATTGGTGGTGCCGTTGATGATGCCAGCAATCCATTCAATGCGGTTGGCAGTCAAACCTTCACGCAAAGCTTTGATGATTGGAATACCGCCAGCAACAGCTGCTTCAAAGTTAACCGTCACGCCCTTGGCTTGAGCAGCAGCAAAAATCTCGTTTCCATGAACGGCTAAGAGTGCTTTGTTTGCGGTCACCACGTGCTTGCCATTATTGATAGCAGCCAACACCAATTCTTTAGCAATGCCATAGCCGCCAATCAACTCAACGACCACGTCAATTTCAGGATCATTCACAACCTGCTTAGCATCGCCCACAACTTTGGCACGCCCCTTGACCAACTCTTCAGCACGCTTGGTATCAAGGTCAGCAACCGTGTGGATCTGAATGCCACGACCAGCACGACGAGTGATTTCTTCTTGGTTGCGATCAAGCACATTGAACACACCACCACCAACAGTACCGATGCCTAGAAGGCCAACTTGAATAGGTTTCATAACTAAAAACTCTTACTTAATTAAAGGTGAAAATAAAATTTACTGCTGCTTATTTGTTACTGCTGATATTTGCAAGAAATTGGCTTACTTTTTGCCGTACTTTTGGCGATAACGCTCCAAGAACTTAGCAAGCCTTGCAATTGCCTCACGCAGGACATCTTCATGCGGCAAGAAAACAATTCTGAAATGGTCTGGCTTCGGCCAATTAAAGCCACTGCCTTGCACCAATAAAACTTTTTCTTCGCGCAATAACGTTGCAATGAACTCTTGATCATTCTCAATTGGATACATTTCAGGATCCAACTTAGGGAATAAATACAAAGCTGCTTTTGGCTTAACGCAAGTCACACCAGGTATCTTTGTGACCAACTCCCAAGCAAGATCTCTTTGACGGCGCAAACGACCACCCTCCGCTACCAAGTCATCAATGCTTTGATATCCGCCCAACGCCGTTTGAATCGCATTTTGACCAGGGACGTTTGCGCACAAGCGCATGGACGAAAGCATGTTCAAGCCTTCGATGTAATCTTTGGCACCGCTTTTATCGCCTGATACAACCATCCAGCCAGAACGATAGCCACAAGCACGGTAGTTCTTTGACAAGCCATTGAATGTCACCGTCACAACATCGTTTGATAAAGCACCAATGGATGTGTGCTTTTCGCCATCAAACAAAGTCTTGTCGTAAATCTCATCAGCAAAGATGATCAAGCCATGTTCGCGAGCCAAGGCAATGATCTCCTTAAGAACATCGTCCCCATACAAAGCACCGGTTGGATTGTTCGGATTGATCACCACAATTGCTTTGGTCTTAGGCGTGATCTTTGCTTTGATATCAGCAATGTCTGGAGACCAATCTTGAGCCTCATCACACAAGTAATGCTTAGGCGTTCCGCCTGAAAGGCTGACCGCTGCTGTCCATAGAGGATAGTCAGGCGCTGGCACCAAAACTTCATCACCAACGTTTAACAAAGCATTCATGGCTAAAACGATTAATTCCGAAACGCCATTGCCTGTATAAATGTCATCCAGGGTCACGCCTTGAATGCCTTTTTCTTGGCAGTAATGCATGATCGCTTTGCGTGCTGAGAAAATTCCCTTGGAATCTGAGTAAGCCGCTGAATTCGGTAGATTGCGAATCATGTCCAACTGAATCTCTTCAGGAGGGTCAAAGCCAAAAACGCCCACATTACCAATATTCAACTTGATAATTTTCTGGCCCTCTTCCTCCATCTGTTGAGCGAGCTCAAGAACGGGTCCACGGATGTCGTAACAAACGTTATTTAATTTGGAGGATTTTTTAATTTCTTTCACAATAATCACTTAGAGACCAATAGGAATACTATAAAGTCTTAATTTATCTATAATTTTGTAATTATGACAGAGCCTGAGGCGATTTAACGTGAAACTACAACCGGATAAGCAGCCTTCTCTGAACACGGTTTCAGCCTATGGCCCCGATTACATCGAAATCAACGCTCAGCGTTACACAAATTCTTTGCTTTTATCCCCAGAAAGCCCAGTGATTGAATGGTCTTGCACCCGTTTTGAAGACATCAAAATCGAGGATTTTGAACAAATTGCCAAGTTAGAGCCCGCAGTGGTTATTTTCGGCAGTGGCCAGCGCATTCGTTTCCCCCAACCAGCCCTGATTGCCCCCTTGATTGCGCGCAATATTGGTCTAGAGACCATGGATTTACAAGCTGCCTGTCGCACTTATAACGTCCTCATGGCTGAGGGCAGAAAAGTAGTGGCGGCTTTGCTGATTGAAAAGTAAGCAAAAAGATCGACTTTTTGAATAAGTCTGATATAAATATGCTTAAAAGCAGCATAAATAATAAAAACTGGAGACTTAATGAGCGTAGCACTTGGTAAACCAATCCCTTACTTTGAGATTCCAGCAACCAGCGGTCTGGTTTTCACACCTACTGCATGTCAGGGACGCAAAGTGGTCATGTATTTCTATCCTAAAGACTCAACCCCAGGTTGTACTGTTGAATCCATGGAATTCAGAGATGCGATTGATGATTTCACCAAAGCCAATACTTTGATTGTTGGAATCTCAAGAGATAACCTCAAGTCACACGAGAACTTCAAGAGAAAAATTGAGCTTCCTTTTGAGTTGCTTGCCGACACCGAAGAAACCATGTGCCAAATGTTCGGCGTGATGAAAATGAAGAACATGTATGGCAAGCAAGTTCGTGGCATTGAACGCAGTACATTCTTGATTGATGAAGAAGGTGTTTTACGTCACGAATGGCGTGGACTTAAGATTCCAGGACACGTTCAAGATGTTTTGAAAGCTGCCATCGATTTATGATTGCAATGTCATAAAAATTAGGATAAGTTATCACTTAGATGCATAAAAATACATTTACCTTATCGACCGCCCAACCACCAGGTAGGCGGTTTTTTCTTTTTTAGGAGACCTCCGGAATGCCTCTGCCACCCATCCCCACACAAGCAGCAGATAAAGTAAACATCAGCCGTCAACCAAAAGCAGAGTTAAAGAAACGTCCCAAAAGAATTGAAATTGAAGAAGTAGATGAAGTAACAGAATTAGTCGAGAGTTCTGTCAACCTAGATCTAGACACAGATGACTCTCAATCATTGGCGGATATTGCTATTGAAAAAATGCGTGCGCCAAGTAAATCCAGCAAGAAATCATCAGCACCGATTGCGAAGAGTGCAACGCGCGTTAGAAAAATCCCCGACGACGGCATCATCCGTCTTTTTGTTCTTGATACAAACGTGCTAATGCATGACCCTTCAGCTCTCTTCCGCTTCGAAGAGCATGACGTTTATCTGCCAATGATGACACTTGAAGAGTTGGATAACCACAAGAAAGGCATGAGCGAAGTTGCTCGCAATGCCCGTACTGTGAGCCGCTCTTTGGATCAGTTGGTAGCAAATACCAGCGGTGTTTTGGAGGACGGCATTCCTCTCAATAAATTAGGCAATAAGGATGCGACAGGCAGCCTTTACTTCCAAATTCAACTCAATCACATCACCCTGCCCGATGGCCTACCAACAGGCAAAGCGGACAACATGATTTTGGGCGTTGTTAGAGAGCTTCAGCAAAGCCGTAAAGACCGACAAGTCGTGTTGGTATCAAAAGATATCAACATGCGCATCAAGGCCCGCGCCTTAGGTTTGCCTGCAGAAGATTACTTCAATGACCAAGTACTTGAAGATCGCGACTTGATGTACGCAGGAATACTTCAGCTACCAGTAGATTTTTGGCCGAAGCATGGCAAAGACATGGAAAGCTGGAGTGATGCAAAGTCAGGCACGATGTTTTATCGAGTCACTGGCCCAACAGTCGCTCATATGATGGTCAATCAATTTGTCTATCAAGAGAACTCTGATGGTGGCACGCCTTTTTATGCTCAAGTCCGCGAAGTACAAGGAAGAACTGCACTGCTGCAAACCTTGCGAGATTTTTCTCACCAAAAGAACAATGTTTGGAGCATCACCGCACGCAATCGCGAACAGAATTTTGCGATGAACTTGCTCATGAATCCTGATATTGATTTTGTGACTTTGCTGGGTCAAGCTGGTACAGGTAAAACTTTGTTGGCTCTGGCGGCAGCTCTTGAGCAAGTGTTGGATAGCAAGCGCTATAACGAAATCATCATCACCCGTGCGACTGTACCAGTTGGTGAAGACATTGGATTCTTGCCAGGCACTGAAGAAGAAAAAATGCAGCCATGGATGGGCGCTTTTGATGACAACTTAGAAGTGCTTCATCGCAATGAAGATGGTGCTGGCGAATGGGGTCGCGCTGCGACACAGGAGTTGATTCGCTCTAGAATCAAAGTGAAGAGTATGAACTTCATGCGTGGTCGTACATTTGTGAGCAAGTTCTTGATCATCGATGAAGCGCAGAATTTAACGCCTAAACAAATGAAGACCCTGGTGACTCGTGCAGGCCCAGGAACAAAAATCGTTTGCTTGGGCAATATCGCTCAAATTGACACCCCTTACCTCACAGAAGGTTCGTCAGGTCTGACTTATGTGGTCGATCGCTTCAAAGGTTGGCGTCACAGTGGTCACGTCACCTTGGCCCGCGGCGAGCGTTCACGTTTAGCGGATCATGCTGCAGACGCTCTTTAATCCAAGATGGCTTAAGAAGGCGAGGAAGTTCTCGCCTTCTTTTTCATTGCGCTTTGAGCAAAGCAAAAGATCATTATTGATCTTGGGCAGCTGCAGCATCTTGACTGCGTGTGCCAGCCTACCAAGATTTTCATCACTTCCTGACTTTGATAAAGAGGTCAGCGCTGGGCTTGAAGATATTTCGATTGCAGCAATTGGTTTGGTTGGCATTCCCTACCGTTATGGTGGCAACACCCCTAAAAGTGGTTTTGATTGCAGCGGACTGATTGGCTATGTATACAAGAATGCCGCCAACCAACAAATGCCACGCACCACGGATGAGATTGGCAAAGTCGGTCAATCGCTTGGCAATGCAACGCCCGCTCCAGGTGATTTGGTATTTTTTAATACGCAAGGTGGTCCACATTCGCATGTTGGTATTTATGTGGGTAAAGGACGTTTTGTGCATGCCCCTTCCAAAGGTGGCACTGTGCGCCTAGAGAAAATCACATCGTCTTACTGGTCCAATCGATACACCGAAGCCAGACGAGTCGTACAAAGATAATTAGTGTCATTAATAAAAAAGCCTGATCATCAATCAGGCTTTTTTATTTTGTTTACTTGATTATTTTTTATTAATCAAATAATTGATGGTTTTGTAATCTTAGAGGATTTGTTTACCGATCCACCATGCAGCAGCAGCCATCAAGCCTGATGCTGGAATTGTCAAAACCCAGGCCCAAACAATGCTGCCAGCCAATCCCCAACGGACAGATGACATACGGCGCGCAGAACCTACACCAACAATTGCACCAGTGATCGTGTGCGTGGTTGATACTGGAATACCTAAAGCACCTGCCATGAATAAAGTCATAGCGCCGCCAGTTTCAGCACAGAATCCACCAAATGGTTTTAGTTTAGTAATTTTTTGACCCATGGTCTTAACAATGCGCCAGCCACCAAACAAAGTACCCAAACCAATCGCCACATAACAAGACACGATCACCCAAGTTGGAGGTGATGAATCAGTTGTTGACATGTATCCACCAGTCAGCAATAGCAACCAAATAATACCGATGGTTTTCTGAGCATCATTGCCACCATGACCTAAGCTGTACATGGATGCGGAAACTAATTGCAATCTCCTGAACCAACGATCAACGTGGGCTGGCGACATTCTGAAACAGAGCCAGGAGAACAACAGCATCAACAAGGCACCCAATATAAAACCCATCAAAGGTGAAACCAAGATAAATGCAACTGTTTTAAGCACGCCAGCACTGATTAATGCTGTTGGACCAGACTTTGCTAATGCTGCACCGACCAAGCCACCAATCAAAGCGTGAGATGAGCTTGAAGGAATACCACCCCACCATGTGATGATGTTCCAGGCAATTGCTCCTACCAAGGCCCCAAAAATCACATAGTGATCAACAATTGATGGATCAATCGTGCCCTTGCCGACTGTGGCAGCAACCTTAAGTTGAAATACCAGGATAGCAATGAAGTTAAAAAATGCGGCCATAGCAACTGCATGCTGTGGCTTTAAAACCCCAGTTGATACAACTGTTGCAATTGAATTGGCAGCATCATGGAAGCCATTCATAAAATCGAATAGCAAGGCCAAGCCCACCAATAAGGCCACAACCCAAATACTCATTTCCACTGGAGTCATTACGCGTTTTCCAGAACGATGCCTTCAAGGATGTTTGCTACATCCTCACATTTATCAGTGATGGTTTCCAGCAATTCGTAAACTGCCTTGAGCTTCATCAAGCGTTTGAAATCATTTTCATCACGGAATAACTGAGATAAAGCAGCACGCATCACGCGGTCAGCATCAGATTCAAGCATGTCGATTTCGGTAGCTATACGCAAAATATCTTTGGCGTTTTTCATGTCATGCAGCTTGGTTACTGCAGCATTAACTCTTTCGCAACACGCTTCACAAATACGGGCTAATTCAACAGCCTCTGGTGTAACTTGAGTTACATCATATAGCTGAATAACTTCAGCCACATCTTCCATCAAGTCCAAAATATCATCCATCGTGGTGATCAGCTTATGGATTTCATCTCGATCCAATGGAGTGATGAAAGTCTTGTGGAGCAAATCAATGGTTTCGTGGGTAATTTTGTCGGCTTTTTTCTCAGATGCCTGAATAGCACGAGCGTGCTCTGGGGCATTTGGTAAGTCGTTGATGAGTTTATAAAGGTCTTTAGACCCCTGAACGCAAAGCGCAATGTGTTCGTTGAATAACTCGAAGAAATTCTCTTCTTTAGGCATGAATCGACCGAGCATAAACATCCTTATATGACATGACACAAAAGTGTCATCATTTTAGTCTATTTGATTCGGTGAACCAGAAAAAGAGTTAGAAGGGTTCGTATCCGCCGGAGGACTGTCCCTGACCCAAAGCCAAGTTATCAAACTTGGTGAATTGGCCCTGCCAGCTGAGCTTCACGGTACCAATCGGACCATTACGCTGCTTGGCGCAAATGATCTCAGCGATACCCTTGTCCGTTGTTGTATCAGCGTGATAAACCTCATCACGATAAATGAACAAAATCACGTCGGCATCTTGCTCAATAGCACCAGATTCGCGCAAATCAGACATGATTGGGCGCTTATTTGGACGTTGCTCTAAGCCACGATTTAACTGAGATAAAGCAATCACTGGGCATTGCAACTCTTTGGCCAATGATTTTAAAGATCTAGAGATTTCTGAGATTTCGGTGGCACGGTTTTCAGAACTGCTACCGCCACTGTTACCGCTCATCAACTGCAAATAGTCGACCACGATCAATCCTAAAGTACCGCACTTGCGGGCAATACGTCGGGCACGGGCACGAAGCTCGAGACTGCTCAAGGCACCAGTTTCATCAATCATGATGCTAGCTTCATTCAAACGAGAAATAGCTTCAGTGATCTTAGGCCATTCATCTTCTGATAACTTACCTGTTCTCATGCGCGACTGATCGATGCGCCCTACTGAGCCCAGAATACGAGAAGCTAATTGAGAGGCGCCCATCTCCATTGAGAAAATCAAAACAGGCAAACCTTCTTTGAGAGCAACGTTCTCAGCAATATTGACCGCGAAACTTGTTTTACCCATCGAAGGACGACCCGCCACAATGATCAAGTCACCCTTTTGCAGGCCGCTGGTTTGACGATCTAAATCCACAAAGCTGGTTGCCACACCTGTGACGTCGGTTGAACCTTGACGGTGATAAAGCTCATCAATGCGGCTCACCACTTCAGTCAACAATGGGGCAATTTCAAAATAGTCTGTTTTACCGCGATTACCTTCTTCACCAATCGCCAAGATCCTGGATTCTGCTTCATCTAAGATGGTTCTGACTGAACGACCCTCAGGGCTAAATGCAGTTCCAGCGATTTGGTCCGAAGTTTGAATCAAGCGACGTAGAACACTGCGATCGCGCACAATTTCAGCGTAGCCACGAATATTTGAAGCGCTGGGCGTTGATTGAGCCAATGCATTGAGGTAATCAATACCAATTGACTCGCCACCACCCTGGGTTTTCATCGCTTCAGCGACCGTGATCACGTCTGCTGGCATACCTTCACTGGCTAACTTGCCAATGACACGGTAAATCAAGCCATGGTCAGGACGATAGAAATCTTTTTCCGTGAGGATATCCCCCACCCGATCCCAGGCGGAGTTGTCTAAAAGCAAACCGCCGAGCACCGATTGCTCGGCCTCGACGGAATGCGGAGGTACTTTTAAAGCTTGTACAGCTAAATCAACCATGAACTGATGATATCAGAGAGATATCAAACAATT